>Ga0187780_10001889_pt1 | contig 15798 bp, 13 predicted proteins | sample 1015_Q2_SP10_20__FD_132429 | JGI IMG/M metagenome (GOLD analysis project Ga0187780, IMG submission 132429) | Tropical peat soil microbial communities from peatlands in Department of Meta, Colombia - 1015_Q2_SP10_20_MG | ecosystem: Environmental > Terrestrial > Soil > Wetlands > Peat | place... | reverse complement strand
TATTAAGTGCCGCCATTAACAAGTACTTCTACAGCATCCTTCGTACCCGCGGCGATGGCCGGGTTCAGGTCATCTCTTCCGACCTGAGGGTGTTCGAGAACTGGCAGGATATCGCCAACCTGCCGGCGCAGAGCAGTGAACTGGAGATTCCCTTAGCGGTTCTGAAAGAACTGGAATCGAAGGTCTCGGTGGATCTATTTTTGGCATCGGAGATTCCTCCGGGGACCGGTTTAGGATCTTCCGCCAGCGTCTGCGTCAACATCCTGCAGGCGCTCACCACCTATCTGCACCAACCGCTTTCCAAATACGAACTCGCCGAACGAGCGTTTCATATTGCCAGGAATGTCCTGGGGCGACATGTGGGCAAGCAGGACGAATATGCGGCCGCGTTCGGAGGGCTGAACTATATTTCGTTCGATCCCGACGGCAGCGCCCAGGTGGAACCACTCGACTTGGATAAAGAGATTCTGCAGGAGTTTCAGTCGAATCTGCTGCTGTTTTTTACCGGCTCGGCGCACCATTCTTGGACGATCTTGCGCGACCAGGAGCAGTCGACCCGTGCCCAGGTCAGCGCCACGGTCAATGCGCTGCACGACGTAAAGGCGTTGGGGCTTCGCATGCGGGAAGCGTTGCAAAATGCACAGCTGCAGCAGTTTGGCGAGCTTTTGCACGCCTCCTGGGAGGCCAAGCGGCGGGTGTCGGCGAAGATCACTACTCCCCGCATCGACCAACTCTATACCCTGGCCCGGGAACAGGGAGCTTTGGGCGGAAAGGTCACGGGTGCGGGCGGTGGCGGCTTTCTCCTGCTGTATTGCGAAAAGCCTTATCGCGATGCCGTGCGGCGAGCCCTGCGCAGCGAAGGCGTGCACGAAATGGCCTTCACCTTTGATACCCAAGGGGCTCAAGTGATCGTCAACGATCCCTTCGTCGACAGCGATGAGAAGGCGGGCTCGCGATGGACCTTTGTGCCGGCCAAGGCGTAGGCGATTCACGGAAACCGGGTCCCCGGCCCGGGTGCGGGGAGCGAGGTTCCAGCTTTGAAGGCGTTTCTTTTGGCTGCAGGTCACGGCACACGGCTGCGGCCTCTCACCGACACCATTCCCAAGTGCTTGCTGCCGATCTGTGGCATTCCCCTGCTCCAGATCTGGCTCGAAACCTGCGCTCGCTTTGGCATTGACGAAGTCCTGCTGAACGTTCATGCTCACGCCGCCGCGGTTCACCAATTCTTGCGCCGGCATTCCTGCCGCACCAAGGTCCGGGTGGTGGAGGAAAGGGAACTGTTGGGCAGTGCAGGAACAATACTAGAAAACCGGCAATGGATTGCTTCGGAGGATTGTTTCTGGGTATTCTATGCCGATGTGTTGCAGCAAGTTAATTTTTCGACCATGCTGCGCCTGCACCAAGCGAAACGGCCGGCAGCAACCCTGGGCGCCTACCGCGTCCCCGATCCCAGTCGTTGCGGGATTCTCGAAGTCAGCGAAAATGGTACAGTGCTAGATTTCATTGAGAAGCCGGCGCGTCCGCGAAGCAATCTGGCCTTCTCCGGGCTCTTGATCGGAACCCAGAGGCTGCTCGACAGGATTCCGGTGAAACGACCCGCAGATTTGGGTTTTGATGTCTTTCCCCAGCTGGCGGGGGACATGATCGCATACCCGATTTCCTCCTATTTGCTGGACATCGGCACCCTGGAGAACTACCAACTGGCGCAAAGCACCTGGGCGAGTTTGGATCATCACGGGAAGGCCGAATGATCGAGGGAATAATCTTTGATATGGATGGCGTTCTCATCGACAGCCATCCCGTCCATCGCGATGCCTGGCGCAAGTTTCTCGCCACCGTGGGAAAGATCGTGAGTGATGAGGAGCTCGGATTTATCTTGGAGGGTCGGCGGCGGGACGAGATCCTGCGGCACTTTCTGGGTGATCTTTCCCCCGCCAAGATTGTCGAGTACAGTCACCAAAAAGATTTGTTTTTCCAGGAGAACTTCTTTAATGTAAAGGTCATTCCGGGAGTTCGTGAGTTTTTGGACAAACTGGAGAGCGTGAGCTTGAAGACTGCGATCGCGACGTCCGCTAGCGCCGCCCGAACCTCGGGAACGCTGCGCCGTCTCAAGTTGGATGGGAAATTCTCCGTCGTCGTCACCGGAGATGACGTAGATGCCGGCAAACCGGATCCCGCCGTGTATCAGCTCACCAGTCAACGCATGAATCTCCCACCCGATAGACTCCTGGCATTTGAGGATGCTCCCTGTGGCATCCAATCTGCCAAGTCTGCCGGAATCCGGTGCGTTGGTGTCAGTACGAACGGCCGAGCGGCGGTGCTGCGGCGAAGCGGGGCGGAGTTCGTTATCCCCAACTTTCGCAACAGCTCCCTCGAACGGCTGCTCGGTTTGTCTTCTTGATAGCACTGCCTAAGGCCGGCTCGCTCAAACCGGCCTTGCGAACATACTGGAAAAATCGATATGGCGGACCCTACCCCCACCCTCGCCCTGCCAGAAGTTGTCGAAGTCCAACGGTTGGTTTCTGTATCCCCAAAAATCAAACGGGAGCCTCTCATTTTGTTGGTGAGCATCGCGGCCCTCATGTGCAGCAGCCTGGAACTGGAGCTCATCGAGCAACTGGATACTCTGACGTTGTATATGAGCTTCCGCGAGATCTTCTGGGATGCCAGCGTGGCGCTTCTGATTCTGCTGGGGATGGCTGCCGTCTGGTGGCTCTGCCTCTTGCTGCTGGTGAGGCTTAGCGATTTCCGTCCCGGGAGAAGCCGACGGGCTACCACGGTATTTTGGCGTCTCGGGCTCGCGATCCCGCTCTTGTATTTCGTGCTGGACTTCTTCGATGCTACCCGCTTGCGATTCTATCCGCGGTGGCATCCGGGGCCGCTCGGCTGGATGTGGCAGGGGCCCCTACTGGCACTGGTTTGCGTCGCCATCATGTGGATGCCGACTCTATCAGCCTTGCAAAGATTCTGTCGCACTCGTCTGGCCCCGATCGGCTGGCTGCATATCATTGTCGTCTTCGCCGCCATCCTCGGGCTTGGCGCACGCGGGGTTCGGCTGTTCCGCGATTACGTTCATCCCGGCAGAGTGGTGGCTTCGACCCTGCCCGATATCTACCTCATTACGACCGACGCCCTGCGATCCGACGACATGTCGCTTTACGGCTACGCTCGCCCCACCACCCCGAGTTTGGAACGCTTTGCGCAGCGTGCCTTTACCTTCGATTACTTCTTCGCCAACTCGAACTTTACGACCGCTGCGACCACATCGGTCGAGGACGGAAAACTACCGTGGACCCACCGCGTACTTCAACTAGGGGGGTTCTTGCGCGGCCAGAGCCGGCAGGAGAGCCTGGGCGCGCTATTACGCCAACGTGGCTATTACACATCCATGATCTCCTCCAATTCTCTCGCCACCCCCATTCAACACCGGACGCTGGACGGTTACGATGCGGTCGAATATGTGCTTACGCGGAATGGATTTGCTTCGTTCGTTCGCTATACCGACTTTGTCGGTCTCAACACTCTCTATACGCTGTCGGGTACGTTGCTAAAGTCCTTGGCCGGACTGCGTTTGTATTTGGACGCTCTCATCTGGAATGATCGTTTTGCCAGCCCAGCAGAACCGGTATTTGAGCGGGTACGGAGTTTGGCCGAAAAACCCGATATTCGCCAGCCGCGTTTCGTGTGGGCTCACGTGCTTCCTCCGCACGATCCCTACTTGGCGCCGCTGCCGTTTCGGGGGCGCTTCCTGTCTTCCTCAAAATTAACCCGCATCTATGATTTTCTCGGTCTGCATAATGATGCCTTGCCACCCGGCGTGTCGGTCGATGAGTTACGTGCCCGCTACGATGAGGACGTCGCCTACACCGACCACGCCGTCGGGAGTTTCCTGGACTGGCTGGATAAAACCGGCCGCCTGGACCGCTCCATCATCATCATCTCCGCCGATCATGGCGAATCGTTTGAGCATGGCTGGTTCAAACACACTGGGCCGTATTTATTCAACGGTCTGATCCGTGTTCCCCTGCTGATTCACCTGCCCGGCCAGAAACAAGGTGCGCGGGTTACCCAGGCCGCCGAGCAGGTCGATCTTCTGCCCACGATTCTCGAATTGGTTGGCAGTCAGGCTCCCGCCTGGAGCGAGGGTACTTCCCTGGTACCGGAGTTACATGGCCAGCCACTTTCGCAACGACTGATCTTTAGCATGAACCTGGAGCAAAATAGCATCTACGAACCGATTCGCCGGGGCACAGCCGCCGTCATCGATCAGGATTTCAAATACATCGAGCAACTCGAAACTCACCAAGCCTTGCTCTATCGGTACCGAACCGATCCCGGCGAAGAACACAACCTGGTCGAGTCCGAACCGGCCATCGCCAGCCGCATGAGCGAGTTGCTGGCGAACCAGCTTCGAGAGGTCAACCGTCGGCCCTTGCCCTGACCTTCCGCCCCGCGAGTTGAGATGAAGCGAAGGCTGCGCTTATCTCTGGGCGCCTGGCGGCAGTTGGCAGGAAGGATTGATGACCCCAGCCAACGCAAGAACCTCAACCTCGCCTATTGCCTGAACGGTATCGTCCATTCTTCGCTGTTCAGCCTGCAAAATGCGAGCCATCGCGATGCCCTGCGAGCCTGTACCCCGTTCCCGCCGCTGTTTCTCCTTGGGTTCTGGCGTTCCGGTACGACGCTTTTGCACGAGTTCGTCTGCTGCGACCCGCAGTTCGGCTTCCCTAGCACCCACGCTTGCCTGAACCCATCGCATTTTCTCCTCACTGAAGCCCGGGCCAGAGCGCACCAGGCGCCTCCCACCACGCGGCCCATGGACAACGTGTCCTATTCGTGGGCTTCCCCCCAAGAGGACGAGTTTGCTCTCTTTGCACTCGGCGCCCCCTCCCCCTACGAAGCACTCATCCGCCCGTCCCTGATGCGCAAACCGGGAATGCTGGTTGACCTCGGGCAGCGCACCCCGGAAGAGCAGAGCCGCTGGGCCGACACGCTGCAGTTATTTCTGCGCCTGTTAACCGTCCAGCAAGCGAAAGCCATGGCGCTCAAGTCCCCGCCCCATGGGTTCAAGCTGCCTAGGTTGTTGTCGCTCTATCCGGATGCCCACTTTGTCGTGATCGAGCGAAATCCGTACGAGGTATTTGCCTCCAACTTAAAGTTGTGGCGAACTCTGTTGGACCTCTACGCGCTCGAATCGTCATCCCCGGAGGAGATTGAGAGCTTCGTCCTCGAGGCCTATATCCTGCATGAAGAGGCAATCGAGCAAGGGAAGCGGATGGCGAGCCCGTACCGCTTGGCTTGGGTGCGCTATGAAGAACTGGTCGCCGACCCCATCCGGGAGATGAAACGGCTGTATGAGGAATTGAAGCTGCCTAATTTTGACGCCGTGCGAGAGCCCATGGAACAACATGCGCGAGCGGTCGCCGGCTACCAGCGCAATCGCCTGGCTATATCTTCAGCGCAGAAAGCGCGCATCGAAGGCCGCTGGGGTCGGTTCCTCGAAGCCAAACAGTACGGCTGGCCCGGAGAATACCTCAAGGTGGAAAACTAAACTAATTTTGGCCTGGTGATGTTATTCGGGGTCGCGAAGCCGGGAGTCAGTCGAGCGTTTCCTCGGTTTCGCCTCCGCGCAGCTTGCGATACAAGGCACTCACCCCGTTGCGAATGCGGTTGGCCAAGATCATCCACATCGCCCACAATGCTCCCAGCATCGGCATCAGCAGTCGGAAGAGCGTGCCGCCGCTCGGATCGGCGTAAGCGTAAGCGTGCGCTGGTAATCCCGTCAACAGAAGAAGAACAAAACCGACCGCCCGGTCGCTTCGCCTCATGATTTTCCCCGCCAAGATGTTCTCAATTCTGAAACATTCCTGAAAGATTATCCAATGAACCACTGTGCGTGTCAACCAATTTACTCCCCGCTGTTTCGTCTTGTGAAACAGCGAAACCGATCCGTATAGATTCTCGGAAGCTTCGCTGTGAGCTCCGCGCCTCTTTCCTCGCTCGAACGGATATTGATCCCACCATCATCGCTCAGAAAGATTCCGGCAGATGAAAAGATCCTACGATGATGGCCGGCAGAGCGGTCCAATCAGCGCTTGATATTCCGTTGCAAAGATTCAAAGGCGGGCTTGACCGACCCCATGTCCCACTTGCCGTCGGCACGGCGCGTGACCGAGACCAGGCCCACTTGCTGCTGCGACGCCCCGCCCGTCATGTTCGGTTCATCGAGAAGCTCATAAATTATGATCACTTCAAAGGGGTAAACCTTCGGCGAATTGATCCACCTCTGTAGATTCGAGACGACGAATTTCTCCTTTTCATTGTTCTGTTCCGCCGACATGTTGTCTACCGGCGAGTAGTTGGTCTCGGTTACCCACATGGGCTTGTTATGGGTAATGCTTTGCAGACGCTGAATGACATTGAAGTGCTGCGGCCTGGCGGGACATGGGTACGACTGTCCGGGGCAAGTGATATCGCCCTCCTTCTCGTACCAATGAACCCCCACGATCTCGTAAGGGATATGGTCATCTTCTACCCGTTGGAAAAACCCGGTGTGTAACCAACCGGCAAAGTTAATGAGGCGCTTGGCGCTGGGGTCAGCCGCGTGAACACCCTCGGACATGCCTCGAAGCATGGAGGAAACGACGCTCCACCTCCGGGAATCGTACATGCCCGGCTGATCTCCCGGACCTGGATTCTTACTGTAATTATCCTGTTCGTTGGAAAGCTCGTAGACGGGAAAGGCGCCCTTAAAGTGGGTCGCAAATTTGAATGCGCCGTCATAGGATTTCTGATAGATCGTCGAGGGACTGTCATGGTCTCGGTCAATGACGGCAAAGATGATCGGCAGAATGTGAATATCTTGGGCTTGGGCTTTTTTCAGTAGCGTGTCCATGCTGGTGTAGTTCTCGCCCGTGCTGGGGGCGCCGACATCGACCCGGTACCACTCGAAACCGAGGGCCTTGACCTGCGCCAGTTGTTCGTCATAACTCACATTCGCGTCTGCATAGACTCCTGGCCGGCAGGGATGCCCATTGACACCCAGTTGCACGCCCCCCCGCGCCTCGTGCACTTCTCGATTACAGCTAAAGCGGTGGCGATACTCGTCACTCGCAAGAATGCTTAAAACCACGCTGGCGCGCGTTCCACCCGAGTCCAGAGCCTTCACGCGGGCTTGCAAGCCGCCGCCGTCCGGGGGACGACGAAGAAGAACCTTATAGAGGACGGTGACAAAGGCTTCGTTCGAAGCGATGCTCCCGTTCTTCGCGACCGATGGGGCGGAGCCAAGCATGTCCAAGACGACTTGCGCGTTGTTTTTCCATTCACAACCTGTGCCCGCGACCAGCGGGTCACGACTGCGGCAAGTTTTCGAATTCATATCCTTCAGTTGATCGGCGCGGGAGGTTTGCTCCTGACGATCGACCGGCTGGTCCAGAACATCGTGATAGCTTTGCTCGACGAAGAACGGTACCTGATCGATGGCCGAACTTCCCTGGCAAAACTCAACCGCAAGCCCTTTCCCGGAGGTGATGGGTAATAGTGAGGCTACGGCGAGACCTGCCGCCAAGAAGCGAAGTTTTCCCCTGATTGACAGAGCACTCATCTGCACTCCATGGGTTGGTTTGCTCTCGATCCTAGTCCGCGAATTCTCGCCGACACGAAGCCCTTTCCCTGAAGAATTCTTCAGCATCTAGAGATCCGAGTAGCATGGTTTTGAGGCTGTGAACCTATCATCATATAGCTTTCCCGAGCAGTTTCAATTGGCTTTCTCGGTCAGGCTATAACCGACGCAACTACGATCCTGGGATGTTGACGCAGGTCGCGCCGTCTGCGGTCGCGATTAATCGTCGTCGTCGTCCGGATCGGTGGGGAGCGTAGTATCTCCGAGGAAATAACTCTTCGGCAAGGGGGCGGTGACCGTCTGATAGGCCAGTGGCGCTTGGGTGTAGTCAAAGCAGTCGGAAAGATCGTCGGCCCGGAGGTCAGCGTATCCCAGGGTTGGCAGAGAGAAGTTTTCTTCAATAAACCTCAAGATGCTGCCAAAATCGTGCATCTGGTGCGAAACAAAGTGAGGCTTTGCGTAGGGAGACACCACGATGAGGGGCACGCGGAATCCATATTCGTAGGAATTGTAGATCGGCGGCGCCACGTGATCGTACCAGCCCCCCCAATCGTCCCAAGTAATAAAGATGGTTGTATTCGACCAATAGGGACTGTTTCCGATCGCATTGACGATGGCAGCCACCCAGGATGGGCCCAATCCTTCGTTTGTCCCCGCGTGGTCGGAGTATTGCCCTTTGGGTACGACCCAACTGACGGCCGGCAGTTGCTGGTTTTCGATATCCACCAGGATCTGGATGGGCGAGGGGATCACATTCTTCCAAGCGGCGCCAAATCGAAGATGGTGAATGGCGTTCGGGGCTGTCCAGAGCACATTTTCCCAACTCGAGCCGGAGGTGTAGTACCGCCAACTGAGATGTCGGGGATCGAGCAAATCCATCAGCGTCCGATGCTCGAAACAGGGAAGTACAGACCGGGATTCTTCCCCGGCAGGGCTGATCAAGGCCACAGTTTGGTCGTGGCCCGAGCATCCGGATCTCACGAAGCTGCGGAGTCCGGGAGCAAAGAAGCCGTTGACATTCTCGGCCGCGTACATATCGCTATCCGCCGTGGGGGCGGAGGTTCCCGAGATGATGAATTGATGAGCGGGGAAGCTCGGTCCCTGATTGGTTTGGAACATTCGATCGGCGAAGGTGTACTGCTCGGCTAATTCGAAGTAGGGCGTTACGTCAGAAGGATCGACATACTTGAACTGGGGGTTGGGAGGACAGTGAATGGAGCAGGAGATCTTGTCGGCACCATCCATTTTCCCTCCGTCATACATCTTTAGAAACCCCTCATGAGTGTGATTCAAGTCATAGCGGTTCTTCAGGGGTATTGGGGTTAACGGAATTCTTTCTCCCTTGGAGTTTAGGCCGCTGTCCGCGATGTCGGCATTGGGTAGGCCATGAAACAGGTTGTCCGGTGTGCGATTCTCCTGAACCAGAATCACCACATGCCGAGTTTGCGGAGTATCGATATTGCACCCGGCCAAGGTAAGCGTCAGAAAGCAGGCAAGCACGAGTTCATTTCTGGCCAAGCGCTTTAGGGATAGGGGGCTCGGTCTTGCCATAACCGGCGGAACCGCGCTTTTCCGGCTGCGCGTCAGGGCCATCAACATCTAAGGATGTGGCTCTGCAATTCGGGGTTGCCTGCGGATCGAGGCCCCTGTAACTTAGGTAATCCGGTCGGTCTCTTGTCTGGCGCTCCGGCTTTCCTTAGCCAGTGACATTGGCTGAAATTGGAGCCGCCAGCGGTTGCGGTGGATCGGCGGGTTTGATTCGAAGGTGAAACTGAAAAGCATGCGCACCAAGGTGGCGAACATCGATAGCAGTGCCTGTTCCCAACCCTTCCCCCTGGTTGATCTGAAGGCTCAGTATCGCGCGATCAAGCCGGAGATCGACGCTGCCATCGAACGGGTGATGGAATCGCAGGACTTCATCCTGGGGACGGAGGTGGAGAGTCTCGAAAGGGAGGTTGCTGAGTATAGCGGCGCGCGCTTTGCGATTGCCTGCGCCTCCGGTTCGGACGCGCTGCTTCTGGCCTTGATGGCTCTTGCGATTGGCTCGGGCGATGAAGTCATTACCACTCCCTTCACGTTTGTCGCCACAGCCGGCGCAATCGCCCGTTTGGGAGCGCGCCCCGTATTCATCGACATCGACCCGGCTACATACAACCTCGATTCCGCTGGATTGCGATCCGCGATCACTTCAAAAACTCGGGCTGTCCTGCCGGTTCACCTTTTCGGCATGGCCGCCGACATGAACCCAATCCTTGAAATCGCGGAGCGCAGCGCCCTCCCCGTGGTCGAGGATGCCGCCCAAGCGATTGGCGCAACCTATGCCGACCGACACGTGGGAACCCTCGGCCGTTGCGGCTGCTTCAGCTTTTTTCCCTCCAAAAACCTGGGTGGAGCCGGCGATGGGGGCATGCTCACGACCAATGACGATAAGTTGGCCGATCGGCTTGGTGTCTTGCACGTCCACGGTGGCCGCGCGAAGTATGAATACGAATTGATCGGAATCAATAGCCGGCTGGATGCTCTGCAAGCCGCCGTTCTCCGGGTCAAACTGCGGCACCTTGATTCCTGGTTGGAGGGGCGTAAGCGCAAGGCTGAACGCTACACGGAGCTCTTCGACGACCGCCGGCTTACCGGCGTCGTCCGCTTGCCTGAGGTCGCGCCCCCATCGAACCACGTGTACAACCAGTATGTGATCCGTGCGCCCCGTCGCGATGAACTCAAGGCTTTCTTGCGCGACCGCGGAGTTCCGAGCGCAATTTACTACCCCATACCCTTGCATTTGCAGCCGGCCTTTGACTATCTGGGGTACCAGCCCGGCGATCTGCCCGAGTCCGAAGCGGCCAGCCGGGAAGTCCTAGCCCTGCCAATCTTCCCCGAGATGACGAGTGAGCAGCAAAGCCTCGTCGTAGACTGCATCGCCGCGTTTTACGAGGAAAGCAAGCTGCGGCGCTAACTCCTCGCGCCGGCGCGACCTCGTTCGAGGTGAGCGGCACACTAGCCGGCATTCTTCCCCTGCGCATCGTAAACCCGCCAAAATTCTTTCATTTCCTCCGGCTTGCCAAGGGATACGCGCACGTAGGTTTCCAGCGGAGGGAACTCGCGTCCGATCCACACCTTGTTTTGCTGAAACTGCTCGATCACCTTTTTGGCTGGACGGTGGACATCCATCATTACGAAGTTGGTGCATGAGTCGATTGGTTTCAGGCCTCTGGCATCGGCCTCGTGGAAAAACATCTGGCGAGTCGTGGCATTTTTCCCGACGTAATCCTGGGCACTCTCCCCGTCATCGAGCGCGGCCAGCCCCGCCGCGAGAACCGCCTCATTGACGTTGACCGGAGTTATGTACGGGCGAAGCCGGGAAATCAAATTTGGCTTTGCGACCGCATAGCCTAGTCGCATTCCGGCGAGCCCATATACCTTCGAAAACGTGCGCGAGACAATCAACCCGTCATGCTCGATGGGATGATCCAGAAACGAAGTGTACCCTGGCGTTTCGGTGGCGAAATGGTGATACGCTTCATCGATCAGGACGGTTGTTGTTGGCGGCACTTTGGTAAGGAACGCTTCGAGCGCTTCTCGCGGCGTGATGCTTCCGGTGGGATTATTGGGGTTGCAGAGATAGACGAGTGGTGTAGCCGCGTCAATGTGGGCGAGCATACTCTCAAGATCGTGAGCATACTTCTGATCCAGAGGTACGAAGATCACACTGGCCCCGGCTAGTTTGGCGTAGTGTTCTGCGGTTTCGAACGTCGGTGCAGCCTGCACGAATTTTTTACCCGACCCGAGTAATGCGACGGCGGCGACGCGGAGAATCTCACTGGATCCACAACCCAGCAACACTTGTTCCGGTGGCACCTTGTGCATGGCGGCCAGCCGTTCCACCAATCCTCGATACTCGCGTCGTGGATAGCGGTTTGCCGTGCGCACCGCGCTGCGCATGGCTTCGAGAACCTTGGGAGAAGGACCGTACGGGTTCTCATTGCTGTCCAGACGAACGGGAAAGTCAACTGAGGCTGTCGGTACCGTCCCGGCGGACGCGAAAACCTCGGCGCCGAGCGGCAACGTCGTGAGCGCGCTTGCCACTCCGGCCATGCGAACGAATCTTCGTCTCGAAACAAGCATCGTTAGTCTCCCCGGCGATAATCGTATCTCGAGGATTATGACAGACTCCGGCATTCGAAAGCACCCGTCGCTCTGGGCGAGGTGCGACCGATGCACACGCCGGGGAAGCGCAGTCAACGCCGCGTTCCTCCCGGTGCTCTCCTCGATATTCACTTGACGACCGAGCGGCTTTCGCAGGCACAATAGTTTCGCCGGAGTCGCGCAGCCGGCTCCCCCGGACATGGACTCCGGCGAGTACCTCGATCTTGCCGAAACATGCAGGAGATATCGATGAGCTGGGCTAGCAAGCTGGTAGCGCCGTATCGCATAGAGGACGGCGAGAAGTTCCGTCTCAAGGATTTTGATCCCGGCGATACCGGGCAGCTCCGCTCGAAGGCCCGTGCCAAAGATCTTTTAGAGCAGGGCATCGCTTCTATGGCGGAGCTCCAAGATAAGCTCTACGCCCAGGACCGCTGGGGAGTGCTGCTGATCTTTCAGGCGATGGACGCCGCCGGCAAAGACGGAGTGATCAAGCACGTCATGTCGGGGGTCAATCCCCAGGGTTGTCAGGTGTATTCGTTCAAAAGCCCTTCGATGGAGGAGCTAGACCACGATTTCCTGTGGCGAACCAGTACGCACCTGCCCGAACGCGGCCGGATCGGCATCTTTAACCGATCCTATTACGAAGAAGTCTTGATTGCCCGCGTGCATCCGGAGGTTTTGCACGAAGAGAGGATTCCACCCTCTCTGGTAGGGAAGGATATTTGGAAGGAAAGATTCGAGGACATCCAAGCCTTCGAGCGTTACCTCACACGCAATGGAATTGTCATTTGCAAGTTTTTCCTCTCCCTCTCGAAGAAGGAGCAGAAGAACCGCTTTTTGGCGCGTTTGGATGATACGGAGAAAAATTGGAAGTTCTCCGCCGCCGACGTCCACGAACGCGCCAGCTGGAACGCCTACATGGAGGCCTATGAGGACATGATTGTCCACACCGCCACCGAGAGGGCGCCCTGGTATGTGGTTCCCGCAGACAACAAGTGGTTCACCCGGGTAGTGGTTGCGGCGGCGATTGTAGACACCCTCGAAAGCCTTCAATTGGCATACCCCGAAGTCAATTCGCTGAAGCGCAAAGAGTTGCGCACCGCGCGCAAACTGCTTGAAGATCCCACCGCTTAGCGCCCTTCAGATTGGCCATGATCCCTGGATGTTAGCGGTGCCGCCCTCTGGCTCGAGAAGCGCAGGCGTATCTCCTTATGCACTGGAAGAGCTGCGCCGCATCACTTAGATTTTGAATAGGTTAAGCTGGCGGCGCTACCGTAGTCTTCCGGGGTTGGAAGCTGGGTCGGTAGCGCCTTGCCCCTGCGCTTCAGACAAGCGCGGGGGCCGAGATCAAGAAAGCCTCACTCTCCGAAGCAACGCCCTTGTTGTTTTTCTCTCGGTCGACTGACCGACGGACTTCTAGTCGCCAGGAGCCATGACGCGGAGATGACGATGAGCGGCGGCTCGCACGAAGTCCACAACGAGGTGGAATCGAAGGTAATCTGCTACCTCCCACCTGATTGAATCTAAAGGATTGTGCCAAGAGTTTTGCTTGGCATTACGCCTCTAATGGTGGTGCTGAATCTCATCTGGTAGCATGGTGTCGGGGGTTTCCGGCCGAAAGGGCGAACCTGAAGCGTGCTTCTTGCGGCCGAAGACGTGATAAACTCCCTGCCTAAACGACGATGTTTGCTCCTCATCCCAACCTGAGCGATGAAGTTAACCGCAACATCGTTCAGTCGGAAATCGAAGGTGGAGTGCTGCTGAGCACTTTGCCGCCGTCCACTGTGCTGGAGATCGAAACCCAACATCACCGCTACACTGCGGTTTTATTAGGCGGAAGCTCAGCCCTGCTCTCCGGTCACCCCGAATTCTGTCCCCAGCCGGTCGAGGTCGCCATTGCGGGTTCGACCTGGGGTGGGGCCATGCTAAAGCAACGCTTCATCGGCCGCGGGATGCACCTGGAGTTTTGCCACCCGAATTATCAGAACCCGATCGTTACCTCGCGCATCCAGGAGATTCGGGAATGCGGGCGGGTCGGCGCAGGTGAGAGCCGGCTCGGATCCTTGGGCCGACCCGAGTGTGGCGTAAGTGATGTTTGCCCCTATGACTGAGAAAATTGGCCAGCACACTGCCAACGCAGTGTCCCCCTGGTGGTCTCTACCGCTTTCCGTCCAACTTATTTTGATAGGTTGCTAGGAGCAGTTTGCCACTCGGGATCAGGGAATCTGGCCTCTCGACCAAGATTTTCTTTCCCGTCGATCCCGGAGAACCGTGAAACGCGTATGCCTCCTCAACAGTTGACAGCGGATCAGGAGCTTCCGCCGCTTTCCAGGGCAGAGCTGAGCGCGCGGCTCGAACAAGTAGGGGAGGAGCGCTATCATCACCGCCATCCTTTTCATTTGCTGATGCATGAAGGCCGCTTGAACCGCGGGCAGTTGCAGGCCTGGGTCCTCAACCGCTATTACTATCAGAGCCGGATACCGATCAAGGACGCGATCATCCTGTCGCGCAGCGAAGACCGCGATTTTCGCGTGGCCTGGCGTAAGAGGATTGTCGATCACGATGGAGACGGGAATACCGATGGCGGGATTGAGCGTTGGCTAAGGCTGAGTGAAGCCACCGGCCTCTCACGGGATGTGGTACGCCGCGGCGAAGGGGTTCTACCGGCAACCCGATATGCCGTGGACGCTTATCTCGACCTGGTGCGGAACCGCAGCTTTCTCGAAGCCGTCGCCTCCTCTCTCACGGAATTGTTCTCCCGCGACCTGATCGCCTTGCGGATCGGAGCCCTGAGAACCCACTATCCTTGGCTATCGGGGGGGCTGGACTATTTCACGGCACGTCTGAGCGAAGCTCCCGAGGATGCAAGGTTTGCCTTCGAGTGGGTTGCCGAACATGCCCGCACGCGAGAGGAGCAAGAGTCCGCCGTGACTGCCCTCGAACGAAAGTGCGACATTTTGTGGGCCCAGCTGGACGCGCTTTATTTCGCCTATGTCAATCCAGCTTGGCCCCCGCCCGGAGCGTTCTTGCCGGACAAGGTTTGAGATGACCGTACTGCCTACAAGCCGCCCGCGCCTTGCGGCCGGATGCCGCTGGGCGGAAGCCGAGGGAGGCGAACGAGTGTTGCTGGTTCCGGAAGCAGAAATCCGCTTCGAAGGTACCGGGCGGGCAATTCTCGAACGCTGTGATGGCCAGCGCACCGTCGATCAGATTGTCAAGGAACTCCAGCAGGCTTACAGCGCCGGAGATCCTGCCCGCATAGAGGAGGACGTCAGAAACTTTCTCGGGCAATTGCATCACAAACGCATCATCGATTTCTAAGCACCGGAGTCGCGGTGCTCGAGTCTGCCCCGCAAAGTTGATCTTACCAATGGCCTCCGCCCCATTAGCCCTGATTGCCGAGCTCACGCACCGATGCCCGCTGCATTGTGTCTACTGTTCGAATCCGCTGGCGCTCGAGGATGTTGCCTCCGAGCTGTCCACGGCGGAGTGGACACGCGTCTTCGAGCAAGCCGGCCAAATCGGCTCTTTGCACGTGCACTTTACGGGCGGCGAGCCCCTGGCTCGCAGCGATCTCGTCGAACTCACCTCGCGAGCGCGGGCCGCGGGCCTCTATGTCAATTTGATCACTTCCGGTATCGGACTTTCCGAGAAGCGTCTGGCAGCCTTGACCGAGGCTGGCCTCGAGCACCTTCAGCTCAGCTTTCAGGGGGCACAAGAAGAGCCGGCGGACGCAATCGCCGGAGCGCCGAGTCACCGCCGCAAACTGGTGCTCGCTCGGCTCATTCGCCAGTTCAAGCTTGCCTTCACCATCAACGTGGTCGTGCACCGACAGAACCTCGACCATCTGTCGGCCATCATCTCCATGGCCGAAGAACTTGCGCCCGACCGGCTGGAGATCGCCAACGTTCAATACTACGGGTGGGCGTTGCGGAATCAGGATGCGCTCATGCCGACTCGCCGGCAGCTCGAACAGTCGCAAGCGACGGTAAGCGCGGCCCAGGAGAGACTCGCCGGACGCATGCGCATCGATT
>Ga0187780_10001888_pt1 | contig 15798 bp, 16 predicted proteins | sample 1015_Q2_SP10_20__FD_132429 | JGI IMG/M metagenome (GOLD analysis project Ga0187780, IMG submission 132429) | Tropical peat soil microbial communities from peatlands in Department of Meta, Colombia - 1015_Q2_SP10_20_MG | ecosystem: Environmental > Terrestrial > Soil > Wetlands > Peat | place... | reverse complement strand
CCGGGGGATCCCCCGGTGGATCTCGTTGAAGCCGCCGGCGCCCACCATGAGTTCGCGGATGACCAGCGGCGTCCACCGGTCACCCAGGTGCACCGCTACCTGCAAACCACCGCCGCCGCACCAGCCGCCGCGGCCGGGTGCCCATGATGTCCCAGAGCGATGGCTGATTGCCTGCCTGCGGAAGGGGATCGGGCGCATACTGCGGCTATGGCAGCGTGGAAGGACGTGGAGCAGGCGGACCCCGGGTTCGCGGCGCGGGTGCGGCGGCTCTTCGACGCGGGCAGGCACAAGACGATCGCGACGTTGCGGGCCGACGGCTCGCCGCGGATCTCGGGCATCGAGTGCGAGTTTGCTGACGGCGAGCTCAGGTTCGGGTCGATGCCGGGGACGCGCAAGGGTGCGGATCTGAGGCGGGATCCGAGGTTCGCCCTGCACGGTCCGACGTTTCACCCCCAGGAGGGCAAGGAGGCCGAGTGGCCGGGCGAGGCGAAGATCGCCGGGCGCGCGGTTCTCGCCGGACCGATCGACGACGGGCCCGCTGCGGATCTGTTTCTGGCCGACATTTCCGAGGTCGTCATCACCCGGCTGAACCCGGAGGCGACGTTGCTGGTCATCGAGTCGTGGACGCCGCAGCGGGGGCTTCGCGTCGTGGAGCGCCAATGACGGGGGCACCCGCATGGGGGGATCAGGGTGCGGGCGTTCTGGCCGCGGTCGCGCTGATCTGCGTGGCCTGATCAGTTCTGGGAGTTGCCAGTCGGCAGACACCTGTTTGGTACCGGAGCGCAGCCGCTCATCGGAATCGAGGGACGGCCGCTCGCCGCGCACCACGCGAGGATGGAGGTCGGCAGGTCCGGGGAGAGGACCGGCATCTTTCGGCGCGCATGAGGTCAGCGTGGGGCCGGGGTGTAGATCAGCTTCTTGTTCACGAACTCGTCGATGCCGTACGGGCCCAGTTCCCGGCCCACGCCGGAGCGCTTGGTCCCGCCGAACGGCAGGTCAGCCAGCGAGCCCTGAGGGCTATTGATCCACACCATGCCGGTCTCGAGCAGGTCGGCGACCTCCTGGGCCCGGCCGGGGTCCGCGCTGTAGACGACGCCGCCGAGCCCGAACGGCGAGGAATTGGCCAGCGCCACCGCCTCCGAGGCGTCCGCGACCCGGTAGATGACCGCCGCGGGACCGAACAGCTCCTCGTGGTACGCCCGCATCTGCGGGGTGACGTCGGTCAGGACGGTAGGCTCGACGAACGCTCCCGGTCGGTCGACCCGCTTGCCGCCGGTGCGCAGCGTGGCGCCCTTGTCCACAGCGTCGCTGATCTGGCCTATCAGGCGCTCGGCGGCTCCCTCGGACGACACCGGCCCCAAGTCCGAGGCGGGGTCCGTGGGATCGCCCGGACGCAGGGCGGCCACCGCGGCGGTGAACGCGTCGACGAACTCGTCGTAGAGATCACCGACGACGATGATTCGCTTGGCCGCGATGCAGGCCTGGCCGGCATTGTTCATCCGGCCGGCGACCGCCGCTTTCACGGTCTTGGTGAGGTCATCGCTGTCCAGCACGATGAAGGGGTCCGATCCGCCGAGCTCGAGGACGACCTTCTTGAGATTGCGACCCGCTACCTCGGCGATGGCGGCGCCGGCCCGCTCGCTGCCCGTCACCGACACGCCGGCCACCCGCGGGTCGGCGATCATGTCCGCTATCTGGCTGTTGGTAGCGAAGATGTTGATGTAGGCATCCTCCGCTAGTCCAGCGTCGCGGAAGACCTGCTCTATGGCCAGGGCCGACTCGGGGCACTGCGGCGCGTGCTTCAGGATGATCGTGTTGCCGGCCATCAGGTTCGGGGCGGCGAAACGGGCCACCTGGTAGTACGGGAAGTTCCACGGCATGATGCCGAGCAGCGGGCCGATCGGCTCCTTGCGGACCAGCGCCTCCCCCCCGGCCCGCGGGCTGAGCGGGGTGTCCGCAAGGAGCGCTGGTCCCTGGTCGGCGTAATACCGGTAGATGCTCGCCACCAGCAAGATCTCGCCTTTGGCCTCCCGGGTGGGCTTGCCCATCTCCCGGGTGATCAGCGCGGCCAGGTCGTCGATCCGCTCCTTGTACAGCTCGGCCACCCGCAGCAGGACCTTGGCTCGCTCGTCCTTCGCGGTGGTCCGCCAGAGCTGGTAGGCGCGGGCAGAGCGCTCCAGCACCTGCTCGACCTCCGCGGCAGTCGCGGTGGCGAACTCACGCTCGGTCTCGTTCGTGGCCGGGTTGACCACCTTGAACTCGCTCACGCTGACATCCCTCCGGCTTCGCTGCCGCGACCACTGCGCTGTCCCGGACCGGCTCTAGCCTGCTTCTTGTCCAGCTACTCACGATAATCCCAGCCGCGGCCGCCGGGTCAGGTCGGGCTGCCACGGGCCGCGCAGCGGCTCGCGCGGCCCCGCAGATTGATCGCCTTGTTCTCGAGCGCCCTTGGAGTGTTCTCGGGTGAATCGGCCGCGGCGGCCACCGGCCCCTTGCGCACAGGCATGTTATGCCGATGAGCGGGCAATAAACTGCACTGATGCCCAGCCGAGCCGAGATCGTGTCGTTCGATGACTCCCCGCCACCCCCCGGAGCCGATCCATGGGTGCCCGGCACCACCCCGGCCATTGGCATCGAGATGACCGATCCCGACCCCGCCTGGCCGCGGCAGTACGACGACCTCGCCCGCCGGATCCGGCAGGCCCTGGGCTGGCGGGTATTGCAGCTTGAGCACGTGGGCTCCACCGCAGTCCCGGGGCTGACGGCCAAGCCCATCATCGACATTGACCTGACGGTGGCCAACCCCGAGCGCGAACACGACTACGTACCGGCGCTGGAGACGCTCGGGTTCCGGCTGACGATCCGCGAGCCCTGGTGGTACGGCCACCGGGCTCTGCGGGCGGACGAGCCGCGCTGCAATCTGCATGTTTTCGGGTTCGACAGCCCCGAGCCGGTGAGGCACCGGATCTTCCGTGACTGGCTGCGGGGCAACCCTGAGGAGCGCGACCGCTACGCCGCCACGAAGCGCCAGGCCGCGTCCCAAGCCAACCTGGGCGGAGAGCACGTCATGCAGTACAACGCCCGCAAGCAGCAGGTCATCCGGGGGATCTACCACCGGGCGTTCGTGGCCGCAGGCCTGCTCGAGGAGTAAGGCCGCGGTCTGACTTCACCGGCGGCAAGCAGGCCGCCACCCATAACGATCTGTGCCAAGGGGAATAGGCTCAGCGATCGTGCCGGTACTGATCGCTGTCTGGGGAGCATCTCCCGGGATCGGCAAGTCCACGCTGTGCGCCGGGCTGGCACGCTGGCTCGCTGGCACCGGGCTGCGAGCAGACCACTTCCGGGAAGAGGAGATCCTGACCCGGCCGCAGTATGCTGCGGTCGCCGAGGAGTTCCAGGCCACCGGCACCATCGAGCCCGCTACCCTGCTGGCGGCAACCAGCCGCTTCGCGGAATCGATCCTGGCCCGCAGCATCGACGTCGCCATCGCCGACGCGCTGGTCCCGTTCATACCGTCCCTGCTGGCTATGGGGCATAGCGACCAGGCCATCGACGATTTCATGTCCAGCCTCGACAAGATACTCGCCCTGCTCCGCCCCGTCATGATCTTCCTGGACGGGAACCCGGACGCGGCCCTGCCACGGGCTGCCGCCCGGGAAGGCCCGGCCTGGCTGGACTGGTATATCAGCAAGCTCGCCCGCTACCAGGTAAGCCCGCCCGTTCATGACCCCGCCTCGGCAACTGGATACCTGCACCGCGAGCGGGCGGTAACACTCAGCGCGGTCAGACGTCACCACTGGGACCTCATCATCATCGACCGCGCCACCAGCCTGACCCCCGATGAGGTGCTGCACGCCGCTATCCAGGAGCTAAGCCCTCGGATAGACCAGCAGTAGAGCAACCCGGTAGCGACACGGCAGCACAGACAGCCCGGTCACGGCCGCGATCGTAACGATCTACGGCTGAGTACTACTGACCTGATTTCTTCGTCTGTAAGTACCGGTTCTGAGTTCAAGATTGCACTGCCAAAATCGCGGGATACGCGTAACAGCGAGCTTGGCAGTACGCCTGACAACGGCGGCTGAACCTCGGCTGCGGTTCCTGGGTTAGGGTGGGCAGGTGGGTACCGGTTCCTTGGCCAGTCCGCTCCGCCGCTTCCTGGAGCAGCTGGATGGGCTGCGTCCCGCCGGCATCCCAGACATGGACGAGGTGGGACGACTGTTGGTGGAGCTTGCCGCCGATGAAGAGTTTTTCGGTCGGCTGATCGCGGAGATCCCCGACCAGTCGGCGGGGGGGACGTGGCTGATCAGGCCGGAACGAGGCCCCCGGCTGGTACTGTTCCACCGGCCGGAGGGGGTGATGGCCTGCACCCACTCCCATCATTGCTGGGTTGCCATAGCCCCGGTCCGGGGGGTGGAGACCCATCAGCGGTGGGACGCGGTCCGCTACAAAGACGGCCGGGCCGAACTGAGCCTGAGAGACGAGCGGGCCCTTGTTCCCGGCGATGTGGTGACGCTGGTCCCGCCCCGGGACGTGCACAACCATGGTCATGTCGCTGGCACCGGTCCCAGCCCCTACTCGCTGATCCTCCTGGGTAATGACATGCTCTTGTTCGAGCGGCAGGAATACGATCCGGAGCAGGGAACCTGGCGCGCGCTGGCGCCCGGTGACCCCGGCCGGTCGAACCGTTGATCTTAAGGTTGGCATCGGCATCTGGGAAGTTTCGGCACAGCCCGGGCACGCGACCCTGCCAACCGAACGGAACGCGCGGCCAGCCGGACTTGCGCGCCTCGGTGTTAGTTAGTCAACTCACTTGACATCGTGAACTAGCTTATGCTAGTTAGTTAGTTAGTCAACTTACTCATGCAGGAGGTGTCCCGGCATGGAATCACCGCAAGGGCAGGCTGTGTCATCGCCGCAGGGACAGGTCGTGTCAGCCGCCGACTCGCGCGTCCTGCTGCGCTCGCGCCTGGGTGCGCTCACGCTGCTGCTGCTGTGCGCCGTTCAGTTCCTCGACATCGTGGACGCGTCGATCGTCAACGTGGCACTGCCGTCCATCCAGCGCAGCCTGCACTTCTCCCAGCAGAACCTGCAGTGGGTCGCCAGCGGCTACATCCTCACCTACGGGGGATTCCTCCTGCTCGGGGGGCGCCTGGGCGACCTGCTCGGCCGCCGGCGCATGCTCATCACCGGGCTTGCCGTGTTCGCCGCAGCCTCGCTGACCGCCGGACTGGCCAACACCTCGGTCCTGCTCATCGCCGCCCGGCTGGTCCAGGGCATCGGCGCCGCGCTCATGGCCCCCGCGGCCCTGTCCACACTCACGACAACCTTCCGGGAAGGCAAAGACCGCGACACCGCGCTCGGGGCCTGGGGCGCCATCAGCGGAGTGGCAGCCGCAGCCGGCGTCTTCCTCGGCGGCCTGCTCGCCCGGGGCCCCGGGTGGCGATGGGTCTTCTTCATCAATCCCCCGATCTGCGTCCTCGTGCTCGCCGGAGCCCTGGTACTGCTCCCAGATGACCGGCGTGCCGGGAGCCGAGCCTCCACGTTCGACACCCAAGGCGCGGCGCTGCTCACGGGGGCCATGCTGCTCCTGGTGTACTCCTTGGTCCGGGTGCCGGTCGTGGGCTGGAGTTCGGCCCAGACCATCCTGACGCTGACCGGATCGGCCGTCCTGGTCGCCGCGTTCGCCCTCAACGAGCGGCGCAGCCGCAACCCCCTGATCCCGTTCGCCATCTTGCGGGTAAGAGGACTGGTGGCCGCAGATGTGACCCAGCTGATAGCCTTCGCCGGCTTCTTCTCAATGTTCTTCTTCGTTACCCTGTACATGCAGGAGGTCCTGTATTACTCACCCCTCAAGGCGGGGGCCGCCTACCTGCCCATCACGGTCGGCTTCGCCGTCGCGGGAGGCATCGCCTCCCAGCTGATCACGCGCATCGGCACCCGCCCGGTGGTCGTCGCCGGCTCCCTGATCGCGGCGGCCGGGATCTACTACCTGTCCCGCCTGCCGTTGCACGGCTCGTACGTCACCGACCTACTCCCAGGGTTCCTGGTGATGTCACTGGGCGCCGGATCGGTGTTCGTCTCGGTCGCCGCCGCCGCCAATGCCGGCGTCCCCGGCGACAAGGCAGGTCTGGCGGCGGGACTGCTCAACGCGTCCCAGCAGGTCGGCAGCGCCCTCGGCCTGGCCATCCTGTCCGTCCTGGCGATCACCCGCACCAACGACCTGATCGCCGCCGGGGCATCCCCCGTCGTCGCGCTGGACGCCGGGTACCACCGGGCCCTCCTCATCGGCAGCATCTTGATGGCAGCGGCCGCGCTCATCGCCCTGCGGATCAGCAACACCCGCACGGCGGCTCCGCTGGTCCTGGCGGACACCGAGACGGCTCCCCAGCCGGTTCGCTCCTGACCACCAATACAAGAGGAAGAACCGGACCGTGACCACCCCCGGGCCGACGTACGTCGCAGACAGGGTCAGCCACCTGGACGATCATCCGGCGGTCGTGACATCCGCGGACGGTGCCGTCGGCTTGGCCTGCCTTGACCTGCTCGTCCACCCCTGACGAGAAGACCCGACCTGCCGAGTTCGGGGCAGCCTGGGCACCATAGCGGGCATCGGCCCAGGCCGCGGGAGACGCGGGCTTTGCGGCGGGCCGGAGGTCCCGCCTCGCTCCTGGCACTATCCTGATAGTGAGATGACTAACTCGGTGGAACGAATACCGGAAGCCGCGACTGTGCGACCGCCCGGGAAGCGGCAGCGCCTCATCGCCGCCGCGAACCAGCTGCTGTACCAGCAGGGCGTCGAAAAGACAACGCTGGCTGACATCGCACAGGCTGCGGACATTCCGGCGGGCAACGTCTACTACTACTTCAAGACCAAGGACGACATCATCGCGGCCGTTATCAAGGCCCACGTCCAGCAGTCCAAGGCGGCGCTCGCCTCGATCGACAGCAGTCACCGGTCGCCAAAGAGCCGATTGAAGGCCCTCGTCGCCGAGCTGGCGCGTCAAGGAGAGGTCATCGCGCTCTACGGGTGCCCCAATGGCAGCCTGGTTTCGGAGCTGGACAAGCGCCCCGGGCCCCCCGATTTCGCGCTCGCGGACCTGATGCGCGTCCCCATCGAGTGGGCTGAGCAGCAGTTCCGGGCACTGGGCCAGCGCGACGCCCATGACCTCGCCGTCAGCCTCCTCGCCTCGTATGAAGGAAGCGCTCTGCTCACCAACACGTTCCGCGACCCGGACATCCTCGCCCGCGAAGCGCGTCGCCTCAACCGCTGGATCGACACGCTCTGATGAGCCACCGGCCGCCGGTGCCCGGCCGCGGGCCCGCGCATTCACCCGGCGGCAGGCCACGCCGGTGATCCGGCTCCTGGCCACTGGCCGCAGCCGCACCCGGTGACCAGTACCAGCGAACGCGGATTAGTTTCAGCCTCGCTCCACCCCCTGCTGGATCAGATACCGGCCGTATGGGCAGCACTTGTGATGGATCAGCGTGATCGCCTGAGCTGAGAGCCTGGGGCTCTGGGACTCTGGGGCTAGCGTCTGCGGGCGGTCACGAACCAGTCCCGCGGCGCTCCGGGCAACCCGGGCGCCAGCACGGGGAAGGGCCAGCGGCCGTAGTGGGCGCCGGGTTCGCCGGGCTGGGTGAGGGTGGCCTGCCCTCCGCGCTCGGCCAGGGTGGCGGCTGGGTCGTCCAGGGTGCCGAGCCAAGCGCACCGGCATCTCCTGCTTGCGGGTGTCGGCAAGCCCGCACCGGACTCTTCCGCAGCCATCACGTCCACCCTAGTTGCACGCCATCCGGGCCGCCGTCACCGTGGCCTGCCAGGGCAGGCCTATCCTGATCTGGTCCCGGGCCCACTGACCGGCGGGCTTGCCGCTATCCGGTGCCGGGCGAGACTGCAGGCTCGTTCAACCCGGCCGTCGGCTAGACGGCGTGAGCGCCTACTTTCACCTGTCTGGGCGCCGGGCTGGCTCGCGTGCGCATCCTCGAGGCTGGTTAGCCTGCCGCGACGATTACCACGGGCCTGACAGCGCCGCTTCGCGCCTGCCCGCCAGGACCGTGACAGATGTCATCTCTAGCTGGTGGCATCCGGCAGTGGTGCCGATGACCCATGTCTAAGACATTAGATATATGCGAACCCGCTCACGATGGTACAAGTTAGAAAGGCGGGAGACCGATGAACGCCATGACGGGGAATTATCTTCCTGCTGAAATGAAGGCTTCCGATTCCGACCGTGATGCAGTCGTGTCGGACCTGAGTGAGCATTTCCAGGCCGGCAGGCTGACGGCCGAGGAGTTCGACGAGCGGACGGGTCTGGCCCTGGCCGCGCGGACCTGGGGTGAGCTCGGGGATCTCCAGGCAGATCTTCCCGCCACCCGGCCCGGGCCCCAGACCCCGGCCGCCAGGTCCTTGAGTGCCCGGCCGTGGCGGCCGTCCAGGCGCTTCGCGCCTCCTCCGATCGCTGCGCTGGTCGGCCTCGGGATCGCTATCGCCGTGCTGGTCAACGTGGCCCAGGGCAGGTGGGGTCTCATCTGGCTCCTTCTTCCGGGGCTGCTGATAGCGCGGCGCTTGATCTGCCATACCGGCGCACCCAGGCGCTCTGGGCAAAACAATTGAATTGCCCGCAGCGCCCTGGCGCGGCAGGTGGCAGTCCGGTTGCGTTGAGCACCGATCGACGACGGCGGATTCGCGCAAGATGCCGACGACATGTTTACGGTCGACATAGGTCACCGGCTGTCCGGCGCAGGCGGTTACGCGCGCGGACTCGGTACGGTTCAAGGAGACGGGGGGCAGACCAGCTAGTCGGCCAAGCGCCGCATGATGGTGCGGCATGGTGACGACGTATCACGCCCACTGACTCCGCCCCGGTAGCTTGCCGGTCAGCCCAGGCCGGTGCGGCCGTCAAGAAGTTCCCGTGCGGTGTCGAGGTGCCCGGCGTGCCGGGCGGTTTCCTCGATCATGTGCAAGATGATCCAGCGCAGGTTCACCGTCTCCCCTGGCTCCGGCCAGCACCAGGCATCCCAGCGCGGATCCCGGCGCCGGGCCAGCGCATCTAGGGGGCTGGCGGCGATGATGGCATTCGACCGAGCGATCTCCTCTCGGTAGAGGCCGAACACCTCCTCGGCCGCGATCTGCGGCCCGACCAGCCACCCGGGGTCCTCATCTGTCGGGAACTCGATCGGCTCCCCGGCCGCGACGCCGCGGAACCAGTACCGCTCGTCATCGACGGCCAGGTGGTGGATCAACCCCAGGCAGGTCCAGCCCGACGGGAACACCGCGCGCCGCAGCGCAGACTCTGGCAGGCCATGGACAACGTCGAGAACGCTCTCGCGCTGCTGATCGAGGCAGTGGACCAGGCTCTCGCTTTCCGCGCTCACGACTGGGAGTGTAGCGGCGGAGCCGGCGGTCAGCCGAAGAGCGAGTCGCAGCGGCCGGGGCCGCGATAACCGGCTCGCGCGGGCACCGCGCAAAGGGGTCACGCTGGCCGGACGCACCTTTCCTGGCCGCGTAGCCGCGGGTCGGCAGATGCCGTCAGGTCCTCGCGGCTGAAGGGGGGGCCGGTTTGCTAGTCAGGGATCACCATGGTGGTGCGGTCCCGGCGGGGTCGTGCCGTACTTGAGGGCCGCCGCGTTGGCAGCTGGGCAGTTGCCCGCAGCGCGGCCGCAGGCCCGTAGGTTGCACATCCGGCAGATCCACGCGCCGCCGCGCTTGTGCTGCACGACCCGACCCATCACGCGCCCGAGCAGCTCGTGCAGCGCGCCCGTCTCGGCTGGGGAGAAGTCGGCCAGCAGGGAGGCGAGATAGGCGATCCGCCGGTCGGACACGCGGTGTGCTGCCCGTCGGCCCGCGGCGGTCAGGCGCACCGACCGTGACCGCCGGTCGGTGCCGGGCGCGCGCTCGACGAGCCCGGCGCCGGCCAGGCGGTCGACCAGGCGCACCGCGCCGGAATGGGTCAGGCCCAGCACCTGGCACAGCTGGTCGACCGTGGGGTGGCCGGGGAAGTGGTAGAGCGCGGACAGCGCCGACGCGGCCGAATCGGACCGTCCGCCAGCCTGTGTCACCGTCACCGGGATCTGGTCGGCCACGGCGAGCGCCACCGCACCCAGCACGTTTGCCGTGGCCGCCCGGTCCGCGCTCACGCCAGCTCGTAGGCCAGCGTCAGCGGCATGAACGGGTAGTCGGCGTGGGTCGAGACGCTCTCGCAGGCGCCGCTGATGCCGGCCAGCCCGCCGGTCCCCGAACCCGCCACCACGGTCATCCGCCCGCTGGCGGTCGTACCGTCGAAGGCCCCCTCACCGCGCAGCACGAAACTGCCTGCCCGCCCGTCCAGGATGCCGGTCAGCCGCATCACCGTCACAAAGCTGCTGGTGCCGTCCGGCCGGTAGAAGGCCAGCATTGCCACCGAGCCCGAGACCAGCCCCTGTTCTCCATCGGACAACCGCACCTGCGCACGTGTCAGCTTGCTGCCGTCGTCGAACTCCTCGACCGGCGACTCATCCCAGCTGGCGATGCGCATCTTCGTCGTCAACGTCACAGCCATGCGTGAATCATATGTGTGACTCACTCATACAACAAGGTGTCCGAGGGCGGACCTTACCTCATGCTCTCGGGCGCGCCGACCGAACTCCAGCCGGCTGGGCGCGCTGCGCGCATAGCCACACCCGAGCCAGCGGCGCATGACCGGAGGTCTCAGGTCAGCTCATCGGCGAAGTCCCAGGCACGCAGATCGCCCGGTTCGAGGCGAATGAGGAGGTCGTCGGCGGCTCGCCCGGCATATGCCGCTCCGGCCTCGCGGCCCAGGTAGCGGGACGCCATTCGGTTCACTGCATTCTCGACTCCTGCGGTAACGAGCCGGGCGTTGCAGCGGACCTCGACTCCGCGGTACGGCGGGGCATGTTCGCACACCACGATGCTCGCTCTTGGATCTCGCCGCAGATGGGCCGCCTTCACGTCACGGCTGCTAGTGACGACGTGGAAGGCGCCGTCTCGCCATTCATGCCAGACCGGAGACAAAAGCACGGCGCCATCTTGCCGATACGTGGCCAAGACCGCCAGCAAGCGGAGTTCGACCAAGTCTCCGAGATCGTCCATGGTGAGGTCCCTGCGCATGAAGGCAGGCTATGCCTCCGGCCACCAGCGTTCCGTCGCAGCCGCTGAAAGCTCGACAGCGACATGACCTGCGGTTTCCGCCTGACGGGCGGCGATCCGCCGGCGGGTGCCACCTGTGCCCCCGCTCATATCTGGCCCGTGCGTGGGCGCGGCCCAGGAACTGGCGGCGCGTGCATTGGCCGCCGTTCAGCGCCCGCCCAGGAACGGCGTGATCAACGCGAGGACTTCGCCGGGCCGCCGTGTCACGCCGACGTGCGTGGTCCCGGGGAGCACCGCGAGTTGCGCGTTCGGCAGGAGTTCGAACATCTCCACCACGTCAGGCAACGGCGTGAAGTCGCGGTCGCCGAAGATCAGCAGGGTCGGCACCTGCAGTGATCGCAGCTCCTCGGTCCACCCCGGGAACTCGTGCACCATCGTCGAGGTCTTGGCCGCGAACTCGTCGAAGTGCGCGGCGTCGGGTGCGACCGCGTCATAGGCATCGCGCATCGCCTGGAAGTCGGCCGGCGTCGGCATGCGGTCGTCGTCGAGTGGCGCGCTCTCCCGGCCCGGCGGGCGGTGGGCGTCCGCCGAGGCGACGATCAGCTTGCCGACCCGGGTAGGCGCGCCGAGCGCGACCGCGCACGCGACCAGACCGCCGAGGCTGAAACCGAAGAGATCGGCCTCGGCGATTCCCAGATGATCCAGCAGCGCGACGACGTCGCTGGCCAGCGCCTCGATCGTCATCGGGCGCCCGGTGTCGGCGGTATGCCCGTGGCCCTGGAGTTCCACCGCGATCACCTGCCTGCTCGCCGCGAGGGGTTCCAGCAGCGGCCCGAAATTGAGGTCGATGGTCAGCAGGCCACCGTGCAGCAGCACGAGCGGCCTCCCGCTGCCGCGGATCTCGTAGTAGAGCTGCAGGCCGTTCACCGGTGCGTACGTCATGTCGGGTATGACGGTACGCGGCCCGCGGACTCATCGCCAAGCGCCGCGCGTGCCGCGCGCCGCCGCGTCGTCGTGACCGCCGACGCGACGGTGTTCGAGGCGAGGCGAGGTGCAGGAGAGGAGGGCCGCCGGGCGTTAGGTCCGGGGTGGCTGCGCCGTGATGCGCGTACTCCACGCCGGGCAGGGTCTTCGGCCTCCTGCCGTGCTGACCTTCGGCTCTGATACCGGGACCTGCCGGGCGTGACATTGATGCTGACGCCTTGGGCTAGTTCAGAAAAGGGGTGCCAGCAATGAGGCTGACCTGGAAGGACGCCGTCTCCACGGTGTTCATGGCGGCCATCGTGGTCATCTACGTCGCGTTCCTCAACTCCACCACTGCGTGGCTGATCTCCAGCGCCCGCGGCACCGCCGCCGCCGTGCTCGTCCTGGGCATCGTGGGCGGCTGCGGCATGAGCGCCGCAGCCGAGCAGTACCAGGACAAGCGGGCCCGGGCCTACACGGGCGTCGCGAGCGTGCTCGGTATCACCGCGCTGGTCGCCGGGGTCATCGCGCTGATCACCGCCAGTACGGTCGCGCTCGCGATACTGGTCGCGGCGACGCTGGCGTTGTGGCTGGTGGCAACGGTGCGGCACGCGTTGACCCCGCGTACTCCCCCGGGCGCAGACCGTGACACGCACGAGGTCATCCATCCGGAGAAGACCGGGCATTGACCGGGGCCAGAACACCGCCCATCCGTCGCCTGCGGCCATGCTGTGGACGAACAGCTCGTTTGCGACCTTGCATGGCCTGTACTGGCTGGTGGTCAACCTGGCGGCGAGCCGGCCGCTGCTGATCGCCGTCGATGACGCGCACTGGGCTGATGAGCCCTCGCTGCGCTGGCTGGCTTACCTTGCGCCGCGGCTGGAGGGGCTGGCGGCGGGGATGCTGGTGGCGTCGCGTCCGGGTGACCCGGCCGCGGCAGAGGCCCCGCTCGTCGCCGTGCACGCGGCCGCCGCGGGGGTGTTGAATCCGGCGCTGTTGAGCGGACAAGCGGTGCGAGCGGTGGTACAGGAAGTGGCCGGCGGCGAGGCGAGCGATGAGCTATGTGCGGCTGTTTATGCCGCCTGCGGTGGTAATCCGCTGTACCTGACCGAGCTGCTGCGGGCGGCCGAATGGGAGGGCCGTTCGCTCGCCGCGCTCGATCCTGGCGAGTTGCTGGCAGGGAGCTTGGAAGGGATCGCGCGCGGGGTCATCGCCCGAGCCCGGACCCTTGGCCCGGAGGCGCTTGGCCTGGCCCAAGCGCTCGCCGTGGCGGGGGATGGCTGCCGGCTGCGCCATGCGGCGGCGATCGCGGGCGTAGGGATGGAGCCGGCTGCGCGGCTGGCGGAGGGCCTCGTCCGGGCCGAGGTGCTGGCGGCTGATGACCCGCCGCGGTTCGTTCACCCGGTTGTGCGGGCCGCGCTTGAAGCGTCGCTGGGCCGCGCCGAGCGTGACCGTGCGCATCGGCGTGCGGCCTGGCTGCTGTACGCCGACGGGGACCCGCCGGGGCAGGTCGCCGCCCATCTGGCCGACGTCCGTCCGGCGGGGGATGGATGGGTGCTGGCGCGGTTGCGGGAGGCGGCGCGGTCGGCGCTGGACAGCGGTGCGCCGCAGGCCGCGGCTGGCCTGCTGGAACGTGCGCTGGCCGAGCCTCCCCCACCCGGGCAGCGGGCCGAGGTGCTGCGGCAGGCGGCCCGCGCGGAGGCGGCCGCCGGGCGCGACATGGCATGCGTGCACCTGGAGGAGGCGCTGCGGCTGGTGACCGGCCCGCGCGCGCGGGCCGAGATCGCCCTGGAGGTGGCCGAGGCGTACGCGGCGTTGTTCCGGTGGGTAGACGCGGTGGATGTCATCGAGCGGGCGCTCGCCGAACTGAACGGAGCCGATCCCGAGCTCGCGGCCCGGCTGGAGAGCGAACTGGTGGTCTGCGGCCTGCATGACGCGCGCCGTGCACCGCGGGTCGCGCCCGTGCTCGCCCGGCTGGGCTCCCGGCGCCTGCAGGCCGCCAGCGAACCGGTGGCAGTCGCGCGGGCGATGGCCATGCTGCTGGAGGGCCGGCCAGCCAGCCAGATCGCGGCATTGCTGGAAGAGACGCTGCAGCGCGCGAACCCCGACGCTGAGAACTGGGATACGCGGGCGGCGCTGCTATGGGTACTAGTCGTGGCCGAGCGCTTCGGCACGGTCGAGGAGTCGCTCAAGCCGATGCTGGCCCAGGTTCACCTGGACCTGCTCCCTCAGCAGGGGTGGCCCGCGGGTGTCGGGACGGTGCTCATCCCGGCCGCCCGCGGGCGGCTGCGGCTGGCTCAGGGCCGGGCTGCCGACGCACTGGCCGACTTCCAGGCCCGCGGGGCGCTGTTCGGCCCCGATGTGTGGGGCATGCCAGTCCGCGAGGTGGGCTATGTGCACGCCCGCTCGGGCGCCGCGCTCGCGCTGCTGCAGCTTGGCGACCACAAGCGCGGGCGTGAGCTGGCCGACGCCGAGCTCGCCGACGTACGGGTGTTCGGCGCGCCGCGCGCGCTCGGGATTGCGCTGCGAGTCGCCGGGCTGGCGCGGGGAGGGGAGGAGGGGCTCGCATTGCTCCGTGAATCGGCGGCCGCGCTTGACGGCTGGCCGTCGGTGCTCGAACGTGCCCGCTCGCTGGCAGAATTCGGGGCGGCCCTGCGCCGGTCCGGTGAACGTGCCGCGGCCCGCGACCCGTTGGCCCGGGCGCTCGAGCTGGCCGTCCGCTGCGGCGCTCGGCCGCTGGCCGCCCGCGCGCGCGAGGAGCTCAAGGCCGCCGGGGCCCGCCCGCGGCGTCCGTGGCGTACCGGGGTGGAAGCGCTGACCCCCAGCGAGCTGCGCGTCGCCCGTCTGGCCGCCGAGGGCCGCTCCAACCGCGAGATCGCCGCTGAGCTGTATGTGACCCTCAAGGCCGTCGAGGGCCATCTGGCCCACGCCTACGCCAAGCTCGGAATCGAAGGCCGCGGCCAGCTGGCGCCCGCTCTGGGGGACAGGAAAGACTAGGGTGGCGACCCTACTGCGAGCCGCTGGTCGCCGCGCGAGGGTGGGGCCATCAGCTCACCCACGAAAGGGAATCCTGATGGCAATGACCATACGCGAAGCGTTCGAGAAGGGCACGGACACCTTCAACGCCCACGACGTCGACGGGTTTACCAGCGTGCTCGCCGACGATGTCGCCTACCAGGCGCCCGGGGGATCAGCGGCCACGGCAAGACCGCGTGCGCTCAGTTCTTCGCCGGCTGGTGGGGCGCCTTCCCCGACACACACGTCGAGGTTCACGCCCTGCACATCACCGGCGACGTCGCCGTCGAGGAAGGCACCTTCACCGGAACGCACAACGGCGTCCTGCACAGCCCGGCCGGCGACATCGCACCCACCGGCCGCCGGGTCGCGGTGGACTACGTCCACGTACTCCGCTACCGCGACGGGAAGCACGTCTGTTTCAACCTGATGTTCGACCGGCTCCAAATGCTCGAACAGCTCGGTCTCGTCCCAGCTCCGGCCGTGACTTGCTGAGCCACCCGCGGTCCGGGCGGGCTGGCAACCGTAGGGGCCTGCCTGCCCCGGGGCCGTGAACCGCAGGCTGGGCGGCGTTCACCTGCTAAGCCATCGTTCCACTTAATTCACATCCTTCCCGATGAGGACGGCCCGGCCGCGGATGCGGCCCTGGCGCAGGTCGTCGTTGGCGGCCTCCAGGGGGTAGCCGGTGCAGTGGAGCGTGACCTTGCCCTGGCTGGCGAGGTCGATCAGGTCGG
>Ga0187780_10001887_pt1 | contig 15802 bp, 15 predicted proteins | sample 1015_Q2_SP10_20__FD_132429 | JGI IMG/M metagenome (GOLD analysis project Ga0187780, IMG submission 132429) | Tropical peat soil microbial communities from peatlands in Department of Meta, Colombia - 1015_Q2_SP10_20_MG | ecosystem: Environmental > Terrestrial > Soil > Wetlands > Peat | place... | reverse complement strand
CCTTCGTGGCGGTGGGAAACGGCTCGGTCGAGGTCGGCCACCCGCCCGGCGGCGTGGCCTGAGGCGGCTCAGCCGAGCAGCGCCGGCAGCAGCTCGCCGCTCTTCCCCCGGAGCACGTGGTCGAAGTGCTGCGCGTTGTCCGCGACATCGGCGTTGACCAGCCAGGTGTCGGCTCCGGCGCGCCGTGCCACGTCCACCAGGCCGGCCGCGGGGTAGACCGCCCCGGAGGTTCCGGCGGCCAGGAAGAGGAGCCGCCCCTGCCGCCCTGCCTCCAGGAATGCGTCGATGGCGCCGAGGTTGCGCTCGTCGAGCATCTCCCCGAACCAGACGATGTGCGGCCGGAGGCGTGCCCCACACGCGTCGCAGACCGGAACGGTGCCCGAGGGGTAGGCGGTGGAATCGGGGAAGGGCTCCCGCGCGCAGCGGCTGCACCGGCTGGTGAACAGGTTGCCGTGGAGCTCGACCAGGCGCGAGCTCCCGGCGCGGCGGTGAAGCCCGTCCACGTTCTGGGTCACCAGGAGGAAACGCTCCCCCAGTCGCTCCTCGGCCCGGACGAGCGCCCGGTGCCCCGGGTTGGGGGCCACCGTGCCCGCCAGCGCACGCCGCTCCGAGTAGAACTCCCAGACCAGCGCCGGGTCGGCGGCGAAGCCCTCCGGCGAGGCGACGCGCTCCACCGGATGGGTGCGCCACAGGCCATCCACGCCGCGAAAGGTGGGCACCCCGCTCTCGGCCGAGACGCCGGCGCCGGTGAGCACGAGGAGCCACGTCCGGTCGTCGAGCGGGATCGGTTCGGCCGCCATCGGGGGTAGACTACTCACCGGACGATGATCGTCGAGTGCCCTGCCTGTCGCGCCCGTTACGACGCGAGCGGAAGAGCTCCCGGTTCGCGATTCCGCTGTCGCTGCGGCGCTGAGGTCACCATCGGCCAGCCCGGTGCGGACGCCGGGACGCTGGACTGCCCGCGCTGTGGCGCACCGGCCTCGCCGGACAGCACCTCCTGTGCCTACTGCCACGCCGCCCTGGCGCTGGTCGGCTGTCCGCGCTGTCTGGGCCGTGTCTTTGCCGGGGCCCGGTTCTGCCAGCACTGCGGCGCGCCGCTCGAGGTCCCGGCGCAGCCTCTGGCCGCTGCCGCCGCGACGATGCGCTGCCCGCGGTGCCCGGAGTCCTCCGGCGCCCGGCTCGCTCCCCGGGCGGTGGGGAAGACGCACCTCGAGGAGTGTCCGGCCTGCGCCGGGACCTGGGTCGACGGCCAGACGTTCGCCGCCATCGTCGCCGATCGCGACCGGCAGGCGGCGCTGGCCAGTGCCCTGCCCGGGCTGACCGCGGAGGCGCGGCCGGTCCCCGAGGCCGAGGTGCGCTACCTCAAGTGCCCGGACTGCGCGCGACTGATGAACCGCGAGAACTTCGGCCGCCGATCGGGCGTGGTCGTCGACGTCTGCAAGGCCCACGGAGTCTGGTTCGACGGGGGCGAGCTCGGCGAGGTGGTGGGGTTCGTCATGCGGGGGGGGCTGGACGAGTCGCGACGCCGCGAGCTCGAGGAGGCGAGGCAGGAGCTCCAGCGCCGGCGGGCGGAGCTCGGGGAGGAAACCGTCGAGGGAGGGGCGCTCGAGCTCGGGGGACGCGACGGCGCCTCGCTGCTCGAGCGGGTGTTGCGTCTTTTGCGCTGAGGGGCTCGACGCCCGGCGGCTCAGCGGTGCAGCACCGGCCCCTTCCGGACGCCGCCGCGGGTGAGGTGGCCGACGGCATCGCCCAGCCCCTCGACGGTGAGCGGAAACATGGCGAAGACGTTTCGCAGGGTCCGGATGGTGGGCGACCACCAGCTCGACGGGGGCTCGGGGTTGAGCCAGGCGCTGCGCTCGAAGTGCTGGGCGAGCTGCATCATCCAGACGATTCCCTCCAGCCCGCCCTCGACGTACCCGCCGTACGGACCGGAGCGGAGCAAGAGCTCGTAGGGGGCCATCAGCGCGTCGCCGACCACCACCAGCTTCCAGTGCGGCCCGCAGTCGGCCAGGAGCTCCCGCACGCTGACCGGCTCGGCAAAGCGCTCGGTGCGGTACACCACTCCGTAGACGCAGTTGTGGAAGTAGTGGGTCCGCAGCTCGCGGAAGTGGGTGGCCTTCTTCGCCGCGCTGAACAACCGCTCCACCAGGTGCGCATGCGGGGTCATGGATCCGCCCACGTCCATGAGGAGGAGCACCCGGGTGCTCGGCTTGCGCGGCGGGCGGAGCACCACCTCCAGCTCTCCGGCGTTGCGGGCGGTGGCGTCGATGGTGCCCTCCACGTCCAGCTCGTCGAAGGCGCCCTCCCGCTGGAAGGCACGCAGCTTGCGCAGGGCGACGCCCAGCGACCGGGTGTCGAGCACCCGGTCGTCCCGGTAGCCGCGGTAGAGCCGGGCATCGGCGGTCTTCATCGCCCCGCGACGCCCGCCCTCGCCCTCCGCCTCAGCCCCCTCCTCCTCGCCTCGCTGCCCCTCTCCCCGGCGGGCGCGCGCCTCCTCCTGGCCACGCCCCTGGCCCTCGCGCTGGCGCCGCTCCCGCTCGCGCATCCGGGCGTCGAAGAGGCGCCGCAGCGTCTCCGGGTCGAGGACCTCGAGCGCCGCCTCCTCCTCGGGGGTCCGGTCCTGGGGGGGACGCCCGGCCGCCTCCTCCAGCCAGCCGAGCAGCTCCTCGAGCAGGGCGTCCCCGCGGTCCTCGATGCCCCGGAAGTGGGCGAGGAAGGCCTGGTCGAAGGCGTCGAGGTGCGCCTCGTTGTGCACCAGCAGCGCCCTGGAGACGTCGTAGAAGCCGTCGAGCGAGCTGTCGTGGAGCCCGGCCTCGAGCGCCCGGGCAAGCGCCACCGCCTCCTGGGTGCCCACCGGCACCTTGCGCCGGCGCAGCTCGTAGAGGAAGCCGGTGAACATCGAACCTCAGGCCCGCGGCCGGCGGCCCGCGGCCAGCGCCTCGTGGAAGACGAGCAGGTCCTGCTCGCGCTTGAGCAGCGCCCCGACGAAGGGGAGGGCCTCGTCCAGCTTCAGCTCCTTGACCCCAGCCGCCTTGAGCACCGCCAGCCAGTCCACCAGCTCGCTCGTGCTCGGACGCTTGCGGAGGCGGGTCAGGTCGCGCAGCTGGTAGAAGATGTGCAGCGCCTGGTCGACCAGCTCCTCGTCCAGCCTGGGGTGGTGCACCCGCACGATGCGCTCCATCAGCTCCCGGTCCGGGAAGTCGATGAAGTGAAAGACGCAGCGGCGCAGGAAGGCGTCGGGGAGCTCCTTCTCGTTGTTGCTGGTCACCACCACCACCGGCCGGTGGCGGGCGACCACCTCCTCGTCCGTCTCCAGGATCCGGAACCTCATCCGGTCGAGCTCGTGGAGGAGGTCGTTGGGGAATTCGAGATCCGCCTTGTCCACCTCGTCGATGAGGAGCACCACCCGCTCCGCGCTGCGGAAGGCCTCGCCGAGCGGGCCGAAGCGGATGTAGCGACGGATGTCACGGATGTCGCCGTCGCCGAAGCGGCTGTCGTAGAGGCGCTGAACGGTGTCGTAGACGTAGAGCCCATCCTGGGCGCGGGTGGTGCTCTTCACGTTCCAGGAGACGAGCGGCGCTCCGATGGCGCCGGCGATGGCGTCGGCGAGGAGCGTCTTCCCCGTCCCGGGCTCGCCCTTGACCAGGAGGGGTCGCTCCAGGGCCAGGGCACAGTTCACCGCCGCCTGCAGCGCCGGGCTGGTGAGATACCGGTCGGTGCCGGTGAAGCGGCGGAAGCGGTCGGTCATGGCCTAACCTTCTAGCAGCGACTCGAGGAGCGCGCCGAGCCGGTCCAGCGCTTGCCAGGCGATGGTGTGCGGCCCGTCGAAGGGGATGAACTCGACCTCCAGGCCGGCCTGGACGAGCAGGTCGCGCAGCGCCTCGGCGTCGCTGAAGGGCAGAATGGGGTCGCTCCGCCCGTGGGACTGGAGGACGCGGAGCCCCTTCCGCCGCGGCGCCCGAGCGCGCCACTCACCCTCGGCGAGGAGGATGCCGGAGAGGATGACCAGCGCCGCAGGAGCCTGGTCGGCGCGCAGGGCCAGGTCGGTGCCCACCATCGCCCCCTGGCTGAATCCCCCTAGGACGATCCGGCCCGGGGAGAGTCCGGAGGTCTGGGCCACCGCCTCCAGACAGGCGGCGAGCTGCCGGCGCGCCTGGGCCAGGCCCTCCGGGACCTGGCCGCGGAGGCGGGCGCGGGCCGCCTCGCCCGAGGCGCGAAGGGCGATCTGCGCCTCGAGGTCGATGGGAAACCAGGCCCGTGCCTCTCCCCAGCCGAAGCCGGGCAGGACGAGCGGCGCCGCCGGGAAGACGAAGCGCACGCCCGAGGTGAGAGAGGGCCGGCGCTCGAGGAGTTCGCCGGCGAGCGGGACCAGGTCCGTGCCCGGCGCGCCGAAGCCGTGGCAGAGCACCACCGCCAGCTCCGGGCGAGCGCTCGGGTCGGGCTGGACCACCCTGGCCTCGAGCGGACCGAGCCGCGTCGCCACCGCCTCCATGCGAGGCCGGACACTCGCCCGGGCGATGGCCGGGGCGCAAGCCCGCCCGAGCAGGGCGGCGAGCCCGGCGCCGAGGAGGGTCCGCCGGCCCACCGGGCGGCTGCCTCGACGGAGGTCGGAGGCCGCTGCTAATGCGCTGGCCAGCGCAACCATGACCGAAGCCCACGTCCTCGCCACCGGGCCATACCCGGGGCAGCCGGGCATCGCCGCCCGTCCCAGAAACATCATCGCCGAGGCCTCATGAGGGCGGTGCGCATCCAAGCCCACGGCGGTCCGGAGGTCCTCCGCGTCGACGACGTGCCTCCGCCGGAGGCCGGGCCGGGCGAGGTGCTGCTCGGCGTGCGGGCGGCGGGGGTGAACTTCGCCGACATCGAGCGCCGTCGGGGAAGCTACGAGCCCCATCTTCCGCTTCCCTCCATCCTCGGTGCCGAGGCGGCCGGGGTCATCGTCGCCGTGGGCGCCGGCGTGAACCCGGCCCTGAGGGGGATGCGGGCGGTAGGCCTCGCCCGCGCCAGCCAGGCGGAGATGGTGAAGATGCCGGCCGCCGAGGTGGTGCTCCTCCCCGAGGTGGTGGACTTCGACGTCGCCGCCGCCCTGCCGGTGCAGGGGCTGACCGCCTACCACCTCCTGCACACCATGGAGTCGGTGACCCCGGGCATGAGCATCCTCGTTCACGCCATCGCCGGCGGGGTGGGGCTCCTCGTCCTGCAGCTGGCCAAGGCGGCCGGCGCCCGCGTCTACGGAACCGCCTCCACCGAGGCCAAGGCCGAGGTGGCGCGGCGCCTGGGTGCCGACGCGGTGCTCGTCGCTCCGGACGATCTGGCCGGCGAGATCCTCGAGCTCACCGGCGGGCATGGCGTGGACCTGGTGCTCGACTCGGTGGGGCGGTCGACGGCCGAGGCCAGCCTCCGTTCCCTGGCTCCCTTCGGCCACCTGGTGCACTTCGGGGAGGCGAGCGGCCCGCCGCCGCGGCTGGACATCAGCGCGCTCTACGGGCGGTCGCTCCGGGTGAGCGCCTACTGGCTCCGTTCCCCGCACCCGCCCGGAACGCACAGCGCCGCATTGCACGAGCTCCTCAGCGATGTCGTGGCGGGGACGCTCACCTGCACCATCGGGCTCCGTCTTCCGCTCGAGCGGGTGGCCGACGCTCACCGCGCGCTCGAGGGACGGCGCACGGTGGGCAAGGTGGTGCTGCGGGTCGATCACCCGCCCTGAGCGGCGAGTCTCGATGGGGGTCAGCGCTGGGTGAGCCAGGCGGTGACGCCGGGCCGGAGGCGGGCCTCGACTCGGGCGCACTGGTCGATGGCCTCCAGCGAGCGGGCCAGCTGGAACGGCCCGCCGTCCACCTTCGCTGCGCGCCGAGCGAAGCTGGTCTCGACCCGGGCGCGCATCCCGGCGTCGCAGAAGACGCCCAGCCGGCCGAGGAGCTGGGCCACCTCGTCGTCGCGCATCCGGCGGGAGAGGACGTCGAAGCTCTCGTCGACGAACCGGTAGGCGGCGTCCCTGGTCTCGGGCATGTGGAGCTGGGTGTAGACGACGGGGAGCCAGTCGCGGAGGTCGTCGGCCGGATCGAGGAGGAGCGCGCGCGCCCGAGCGGCCAGCGCCGGGTCCTGGAACCGGCCCAGGCCGGCGATGGCCTGGGCGCGCTCCTGGCGGGTGGGCCGCGTCCGGGCTGCCTCGAGGAGCCGGTCGAACAGCGCGGCGTCGCCCGCCTCGCCGGCGGTGCCGAGCACACCGCCGACCATGTCCGCGTCGACGGCTCGGGGATCCTGGAGCCAGGCCTCGGCCAGTCTCCGCGCCTCGGAACGGAGGACGGCGTCCGGGCCCTCGCGCGCCACCCGGGGGACGATGACCGGGCGCACCCGCCGCTCGTCGAGGGAATCGGCAGTCCGCTCCCGCCAGCCGAGCGCGCGCGCCCGTGCTCCGAGCAGGAGCTCGAGACGCGCCGCGTAGGCCGCCCGCAGCTCGGGGGGGAGCGTGTCGCGGTGGACCAGCTCGAGCAGGGCGAGACCGGCGGCGACCACCTCCGCGTCCCGGTCCTTCACCAGGCGTGCGCCGAGGGCAAGCGCCTCCCCGACCGGGAGGTCCCCCCGCCGGGCGAGGGCCTCCGTGTCGCCGGCCAGGCCCACCCATTCCGTCGCATCGAGCCGGTCCGGGTGCTCGAGCAGCGCCTTGCGGAGCGCCGGCGCATAGGCGACGCGGTAGTAGCCGAGGCCGCCGTCGTTGGCGACGACGAGGGTCGGGCAGCGGGCGACCGGGAGGCTGAGCTCTCCCTCCGCCTCGGAGAGGAGCGTGCAGGCGCGCTCCACGCGCTCGCCCCAGGCCGCCCGAACGCAGACCGGCACCTGCCAGAGGGCGCTGGGGGGCGGGGTGGTGCGCTCGACCAGGAAGCGCTCCTGCTTGAGCTCGAGCACGGGCAGCTCGCCCCGCGGGCAGCGCAGACTCACCGAGACCAGCGGCGCTCCCGGCTGGACCACGAAGGTGGACAGAGGCTGCGACACCGGCCGTCCGGTCCCCTCGTCGAGAGCCTTGAACAGCTCGTCGGCGGTCGCGTTCCCGTCGGCGTGGGTCCCGAGGTAGAGCTGCATCCCTCGCTTCCAGGCCGGGGCGCCGACCCAGCGCTCGAACATCCCCAGGACGATGGAGCCCTTGTTGTAGGTCAGCGCGGCGTCGAAGGAGGTCTCGATGTCCGTCCGGGTGCGGACCGGTTGCCGGACCGCCTTGGCGGTGGGCAGCGCGTCGGCGGCGAGCGCGACGGCGCGTCGGCTGGCCGCCTTGCGGCGGAACCGGAAGTCCGGGTCGAGCGCATCGGTGGCCTTGAGGTCCATCCAGGTGCCGAGCGACTCGTTGAGCCAGGTTTCGTCCCACCAGGCGTTGGTGACCAGATCGCCGAACCAGTAGTGGGCCAGCTCGTGGGTGGTGATCTGCGCCGCGAACTCACGGGCGCCGAGCGATTCCTGGTCGGGCCGCATGAGCAGGAACGTCTGCCCCAGCGCCACCAGCCCGGGATGCTCCATCGTTCCCCAGTAGCGAGGCACCACCGCCACGTCGAGCTTGCCGTAGGGGTAGGGGACGCCGGTGAGGTCCTCGAGATGCGTCACCACCCGGGGGACGATCTCCTGGGCGTAACGCAGCTCGGCGGCGCGACCCCTGGGGACGATGAACTGGAGCGGAATGCCCTCGTTGCCGGCGGGCCTGCCCGGCACGACGTCGAACGGGCCGACGACGAAGGCCACCAGGTAGCTGGGGAGAGGGCGGGTCTCGGCGAAGGTGACGGTCTTCATGCCGCCGCCGGCGTCGACGGTCGACGTGGCCGCGGCGTTGCCGAAGGCGACGTCGCCGGTGGGGACGGTGAGCGAGACCGTCCAGGGGATCTTGAACGAGGGCTCGTCGAAGCAGGGGAAGGCGCGGCGAGCGTCGACCGCTTCGAAGAAGGTGTAGACGTAGGGTGTCTTGCCCTCGTCGACGCGGTAGATGCCGCGTGCCCGCTCGGCGTCGACGGTACCGTGGTAGCGGAGCACGATGCGGGCCTGGGAGGGGCCGACGGCGACCGCGAGCTGGACGAGGAGAAGGTCCTCGCCCGCGTTGGAGGTCTTGACCGCCACCGGCTTCCCGGCGGTCAGGAATTCGGCCTGGTCGATGATCAGGCCCTTCGCATGGAGCCAGAAGTGGTCGGTGCCGGCGTCGAGCTCGAGGTCGAGGGTCGCCGTTCCGGAGAAGGTCGGCTCCGAGGGGACGATGCGCAGGGCGAGCGACTCGCGGACCGGGCGAACGGTGGTCGGGAGCCGCAGCGCCGACGGCTCGGGCGTGGGCTTCGCCGGCTCCTGGACCGGCGCGGCCGAGGGTCCGGACGCGACCGGGGACACCGGGGTGGAGGTCGCGCAGGCAGCGAGGAGGAGGGCGCCGAGGGGGAGCCGGGCGGTCATCGGGGCGCGCACCCTCCCATGCCGCCGCCGGCGCAGTCCACCGGGGGTGACATGGCCGTCGGTGGCAGGCCCCGGCGACGGTTTCAAGCGGGCATCAGCACCAGCCTTCCAACCCCGACGTCTCGCGGATCGGTTGCTCGAGGTCGTCTTGCGAGCGGCTTCCATCGCCCCGAAAGCCCCGTCTTCGGGTCCGCCGCAGCCCCTGGGGCGGAGGGCCACCCGGGTCGCCCGGTGCTCGGCTACCTCTCCGGCAGCGGAATGAACTCCCTGTCATCGCCCGGAATGTCCGGAAAGCGCCGTTCCCTCCACTCATCCTTCGCTCGCTCGATGCGCTCTCTCGAGCTGGACACGAAGTTCCAGAAGATGTGCCGCTCGCCGTCGAGCGGAGCGCCTCCGAGCAGCATCACGCGTGACGTCTCCACGGCCGCGATGCACGCTCCGGGTGCCTCGCGGAAGACGACCATCGTCCCCGGGCCATGCGACCTTGCGCCGGACGAGACCGACCCCTCGACGACGTATGCCGCCCGTCCCGCGTGACCCTCGGGCATGTCCAGCGACGCCCCACGCTCGAGCCGCGCCTCGACGTAGAAGAGCGGCGACAGCACCTCGACCGGCGAGCGAAGACCGTACGCTGCGCCGGCGACGATGCGCAGGCGCACGCCCCCGCGCTCGATGGCCGGGATGTCGGCCGCCGCATGGTGCCGGAAGGACGGCACCACCTCCTCGAGCGCCCTGGGAAGGGCGACCCAGAGCTGGAGCCCGTGCACGCGCGCCCCGGCCTTTCGCTCGGCGGCGGGCGAGCGTTCGGAGTGAACGATCCCCCGGCCGGCAGTCATCCAGTTCACCGCGCCCGGGCGAACGGGCTGCTCCGAGCCGAGGCTGTCGCGGTGGAGGATCTCCCCGTCGAACAGGTAGGTGACCGTGGCCAGGTTGATGTGCGGGTGCGGACGGACGTCGAGCCCGCGGCCGGCCGCCAGGTGGACCGGGCCCATGTGGTCGAGAAAGATGAACGGTCCGACCATCCGCCGCTCGGCGTTGGGGAGAAGCCGCCGGACGGTGAATCCAACCCCGAGCTCGCGGGTCCGGGCGTCGATACTGAGCTCGACGGCCGCCTCACCAGAGTCGGTGCACCGCGGCTCGGCGTGAGGGAGCACGCTCATCGCTCGTCCGCTCTAGCGCTGGATCTCCACCAGCAGGATCCAGGCATTGATCACCCCGCCGGTGAAGCCGAGCAAGGTCGCCGGCACGAGCCAGTACACCCCGCCGCCCACCCCGGTCCAGAGCGACCCGACCGTCGCCAGGATGGTCAGCGGGGGCAGCTGCCCGGTGATCAGCCGGGCGACCCACCACCGCCGCTGCCCGCCGTGCCTGCGGGCACCGAGCTCGATCCGGGTCACCATCCCGAACAGAAATGCCCAGATGACGATCAGCCCCACGGCGAACACGCGGACGGAGATGTGCGGAGTGAGCCCGAGCGTGGAGAAGGCGAGCACCGAGAGAAGGATGAGCAAGGCCTCGGCGGCGCGTCCGGGTAGCTGGGGAAAGGAGAGGATCCGCGTCAGGTTGATGGAGATGGCCACGAAGAGCAGGCCGGTCAGAGCCGCCGAGGCCCCGGCCGCGGCGACGAAGAAGTTCTCCCAGCCGGCGGTGGCCGATTGCAGGGCGTTCCCTCCCGGGCGGCGCCGGCGCGCCTAGAGACTCTTCACCTCGGAGACGAGCTTGGTCAGCGAGGCCTTGGCGTCCCCGAAGAGCATCGACGTCTTCTCGTCGTAGAACAGCTCGTTCTCGATGCCGGCGAAGCCGGGATTCATGCTGCGCTTGAGCACGATGATCGACTTGGCCTTGTCCACGTCGAGGATGGGCATGCCGTAGATCGGGCTCTTCGGGTCATTGCGCGCCGCCGGGTTGACCACGTCGTTGGCCCCGATGACCACCGCCACGTCCGTCTCCGGGAAGGCGGAGTTGATCTCGTCCATGTCGTAGAGCTGGTCGTACGGAACGTTGGCCTCGGCGAGGAGAACGTTCATGTGTCCGGGCATGCGCCCGGCGACCGGGTGAATGGCGAACTTCACCTCGCCACCCTTCTTCTCGATGAGCTCTGCCAGCTCGCGGACCTGGTGCTGAGCCTGGGCCACCGCCATCCCGTACCCGGGCACGAAGATGACCTTGCTCGCGTACGCCAGCCGCATGGCCGCGTCCTCGGCGGAGATGGACTGCACGTGCAGCCCCTCGGCCGTCTTCCCGGCGCTGATCTGCGGCGTCCCGAAGGCCCCGAAGAGCACGTTGCCGAAGGACCGGTTCATCGCCTTGCTCATGATCAGCGAGAGCAGGAAGCCCGAGGCGCCGTCCAGCGCGCCGGCGATGATCAGCACGTTGTTTCCGATGGCGAAGCCGGTGGCGCTGGAGGCCAGGCCGGCGTAGGAGTTGAGGAGCGACACCACCACCGGCATGTCCGCCCCGCCGATGGGGAGCACCATCAGCACCCCGATGCAGAGGGCGAGCGCGATCATCAGGTAGAAGAGCGGTGTCGAGGCCGGGAAGAAGATGAGATAGGCGAACAGGCCGAAGGTGGCGAGGAAGAGCGAGATGTTGATCGCGTTCTGGCCGCGGTAGGTGACCGGCGTTCCGGTGATGAACTCCTGGAGCTTGCCGAAGGCCATGAAGCTCCCGGTGACCGTCAGACCGCCGAAGAGGACCTCGAATCCGAGCGCCGCCATCTGCCCGTGGGCGATGGTCGCTCCGTGGCCGCCGTGCCAGTATTCGGCGATCCCGACCACGGTGGCGGCCAGCGCGCCGAAGAGGTGGGAGATGGCGATCCGCTGCGGCATGGCTGTCATCGGAACGAACATCCCCAGCGGGTAGCCGACCACCGTTCCCAGGATGAGCCCGGCGGCGATCCAGTCGAATCGGACGATCTCCGCCTGGAAGAGCGTCCCGACGATGGCCAGGAGCATCCCCACCGCCGCCTGCTGCATCCCGCGGCGCGCCCGGTCCGGCCGGGTCAGGCTCCGCAGACCGAGGATGAACAGCACCGAGGAGGCGAGGTAGATGCCCTGGATGCCGAGGTCCCGGCTCACTTCTTCTCCCCGGGCGGAAGCTCGTGACGCCGGAACATCTTCAGCATCCGGTCGGTGATCAGGAAGCCGCCCACCACGTTGATCGTCGCCGCCGTCACGGCGATGAAGCCGAGCACGGTGCTCGCCGTTCCGCGGTCGGCCCCGGCCACCACCAGCGAGCCGACGAGCGAGATGGCGGAGATGGCGTTGGTGGCCGACATGAGCGGGGTGTGGAGGAGCGGCGGCACCCGGGTGATGACCAGGAAGCCGACGAAGCCGGCGAGCACGAACACGTAGAGCTGGATGACCGCGGTGGGGGTCATGGCGCGAACACCTGTCCTCGGTGAGTGAGCAGCATGGCGCGGGTGATCTCCTCGTTCGGGTCGAGGACCAGCTTGGCGTCCTTGACCAGGTGCTGGACCAGGGTGAGCACGTTGCGGCTGAACATCTGGCTGGCGTGGACCGGCATCGAGGCGGCGACGTTGAGTGGCCCGAGCACCACCACCGAGCCCACCTCCACCCGCTCCCCGGGCCGGGTGACGGCGCAGTTGCCGCCGGTCTCCGCTGCCAGGTCCACCACCACGCTGCCCGGCCGCATCCGCTCGAGCATCGCCCCGGTGATGAGCTCCGGGGCCGGCTTGCCGGGGATCTGCGCCGTCCCGATGACCAGGTCCACCCCGGGCAGATGGTCGGCGATGGCGGCCAGGGTGCGCGCCCGCTCGTCCGACGTCTGCGCCCGGGCGTAGCCGCCGGCGGTCTCCGCCGCAGCCGAGGCCAGCTCCGAGCTGACGAAGCTCGCCCCGAGGCTCTTCACCTGCTCCGCCGCAGCGGCGCGGATGTCGAATGCCGAGACCACGGCCCCCAGCCGGCGGGCGGTGGCGATGGCCTGCAGACCGGCCACCCCCGCGCCGAGGACGAAGACCCGCCCCGGAGCGAGGGTCCCGGCGGCGGTGGTGAGCATGGGCAGCAGGCGCGGGAGCTCGGCGGCGCCGAGGAGCACCGCCTTGTAGCCGGCCACCGTGGCCTGCGAGGAGAGGACGTCCATCGACTGGGCCCGGGTGATGCGCGGGACCCTCTCCAGGGCGAGGAACGACGCCCGCCGCTCGTTGAGCCGGGCGAGGAAGGCGTCGCTCGCCCCCGGCCCGAGGAGCGCGATGACCGTCGCCCCCTCGTCGTGCAAACGGGCGATCTCGGCGTCACTCGGACGCCGGACCTTCACCACCAGGTCGCTTCTGCCCCACACCTCCTCTGGAGATGCCAGCCGCGCCCCGGACGCAGCGTAGGCATCGTCGGCGGAGAAGGCGGCCGCACCCGCACCGTGCTCGACGGCCACCTCGACGCCGGCTTTCACCAGACGACCCACCGCGTCAGGCAACAGCGCCACCCGGCGCTCACCGTCCAGGGTTTCCCGCGGGACTCCGATGCGCATGGTCCCTCCCGAGCGGGTGACACAGTTAGCACGACGTTGACAGCCGAACACCACGAGAATACAGAGCCTTTGCTTCTCTCGGCGGGAGGACTCGTGCCGAACCACGAGACCGTTGCCATCGACGCCTCTGCCCTCCCCGCCGAGCGCTCCCGGGGAGCGGTGGCCGGCGTGGTGCTCGCCGCCGGGACCTCGAGCCGGATGGGGGAAAACAAGCTCTTCCTCCGCATCGGAGCCGAGAGCGTGCTGCGCCGCGCCGTGCGCACCGCTCTGGCCGCCGGTCTGGACCCGGTGCTCGTCGTCCTCGGACACGAGGCGGAGCGCGCGCGGGGCGAGCTGGCCGGCCTGGGCTGCACGCCGGTGCTCAACCCGGACTACCTCCGAGGAATCCACTCCTCGCTGCGGGCGGGAATCGCCGCCGTTCCGGAAGGAATCCCGGCGGCGCTGGTTCTCCTCGCCGACATGCCCTTCGTCACCCAGCACATGCTGGCCGCGGTGGTGGACCGCTACCGCGCCGGCGGCGCGCCGCTGGTGGTTTCCCACTACGAGGGCGTGGACGCTCCGCCCATGCTCTACGACCGCTCGCTGTTCGGCGAGCTCCGCGCGCTCGACGGAGACGGCTGCGGCAAGCGGGTGGTCAAGCGACACCGGAGCGAGGCGGCGGAGGTGGTTTGGCCTGCCTCCGCCCTCGGAGACCTGGACCGGCCCGGCGACGTCGAGCGGGCCCGCTCCGCTCTGGCCGGGAAGGAGGGCTGACCCATGCGGGCCGAGCTCCTCCAGCTGGCCGCCGAGCTGACCCGCAGGGGAGAGCCGTTCGTCCTGGCCATGGTCGTCCGGCGCGAGTCGTACAGCTCCGCGCAGCAGGGCGACATGGCGGTCATCACCCGCGACGGCGGCTACCACGGCTGGCTCGGGGGAAACTGCACCCAGCCGACGGTGAAGCGAGAGGCGCGCCGGGCCCTGGCCGACGGCCGGCCGCGGCTCATCTCGCTCTCTCCCGAGCCGGCCCGCGAGCACCGCGCGGGCATCACCGCTCTCCCCATGACCTGCCAGAGTGGAGGCAGCGTGGACATCTATCTCGAGCCCATCCTCCCCGCGCCCCGGCTCCTGCTCTTCGGGCTCTCACCGGTCATCCGTGCGCTGGCCCAGCTGGGCAAAGCGCTCGGCTACGCGGTGGACGTGGTCGACCCGCACGCCGCCCCCGGCTCCGTGCCGGCCGCCGACCGCACCTTCGCCGACCTCGGCGCGCCCGAGCTCCGGGCTCCGCCCGGCGCAGCGGCCGAGCGGCTCTTCGCCGTGGTGGCCACCATGGGGGAGAACGACGAGGAGTCGGTGGCGGCCGCGCTCGCCTCCCAGCCGGCCTACCTGGGCGTGGTGGCCAGCCGCACCCGATTCGGACAGGTCCGCGAGGCCCTCCTCGCCCGCGGCGTGGCCCCGTCGCTGCTGGAGCGGATCAAGAACCCGGCCGGCCTGGACATCGGCGCCCGCCTGCCCGAGGAGCTGGCGCTGAGCATCCTGGCCGAGGTCGTCCAGCTCCGCCACGTCCGGGCGGACGCGCCGGCGGCGGAGGCTGCGCCCGCCGAGCGCGAGGAGCTCGACCCGGTGTGCGGCATGAGCGTGGCGGTGGCCGGCGCCCGGAACACCGCCGAGCATGGCGGCCGCACCTACTACTTCTGCAATCCGCGCTGCCGGGAGCGGTTCCTCGCCTCCCCGGAGCGCTACCTGACGGCCCCGGTCTCGCCCGGGCCCTCGACCCCGGGGAGATGACCGAATGGCGATGGAGATCACCAAGAGCTTCGCCATCAAGGCCCCCCCGGACGCGGTGTGGACCTTCCTCACCGACCTGAACCGGGTGGCGCGCTGCATGCCCGGCGCGGCCATCGGCGAGAAGCTCGACGACAAGACCTACACCGGCACGATGACGGTCAAGGTGGGGCCGGTGATGTCGAGCTACAAGGGCAAGGTGGTCTTCGAGCGGCTCGACCCGGCCACCCGCACCGCCGAGCTCCGCGCCTCCGGCCAGGACGTGCGCGGGAAGGGCGGGGCCGAGCTCCAGCTGACCAGCAGCGTCAAGCAGCGCGCCCCCGGCGAGACCGAGGTCACCGCCGTGAGCCAGGTGAGCATCACCGGGCTCCTCGCCCAGATGGGGCGGGGGATGGTTCAGGACGTGAGCGATCAGATCTTCCAGAAGTTTTCCGAGAACATGCGCGCGGAGCTGGAGGTGTCCGCGCCGGTGGCGGCCTCGCCCGGGTCGGCCCCTCGTCCCGCCTCCGGAGAGCCGGCCCTGGACGTCCTGGCGCTGGGGGGAACGGCGGCGCGCAACGCCGCCGGCCGGCTCGTCCGCCGCCCGGCCTTCTGGATCGTCGTCGTTGCCGTCATCCTCCTGCTGCTTCTCTTGCTCCGTTGAACGACGTGGTGATCACCCTGGAGGGAACATGATCCCTGCCGCATTCGACTACCACCGACCGAAGACGCTCGCCGAGGCGGTGGCCTTGCTGGTCGAGTTCAAGGACTCGGCCAAGGTGCTCTCCGGGGGCCAGAGCCTGCTCCCCCTGCTCAAGCTCCGGCTCGGGCAGGCCGGCCACCTGGTGGACATCGGCCGCATCCCCGGCCTGGAGTACATCCGCGAGGAAGGCGGGATCCTTCGCATCGGCGGCCGGACCCGCGAGGCGGAGCTGGAGCGTTCCGAGGTCATCCGCGGGCGCTACCCCATTCTCCTCGACACGGCCAGGGTCATCGCCGATCCGGTGGTCCGCAACCTGGCCACGGTGGGGGGCAACCTGGCGCACGGCGATCCCGGCAACGACCACCCGGCGACCATGCTCGCCCTCGGCGCCCAGGTGGTGGCCACCGGCCAGAAGGGGGAGCGCGTCATCCCCATCGACAAGTTCTTCCTCGGGCT
>Ga0187780_10001884_pt1 | contig 15817 bp, 17 predicted proteins | sample 1015_Q2_SP10_20__FD_132429 | JGI IMG/M metagenome (GOLD analysis project Ga0187780, IMG submission 132429) | Tropical peat soil microbial communities from peatlands in Department of Meta, Colombia - 1015_Q2_SP10_20_MG | ecosystem: Environmental > Terrestrial > Soil > Wetlands > Peat | place... | reverse complement strand
CTCGTTGCCGAGTCTGGCGTGCCGTGGTGCGCGTGCCGGGTAACTTTGACACCGAGACGGTCGACGGGTACGTGTGGCGGAGCGCCCGCGGCCCGCTGATCGTCGCGCCATGCGGACCCATCCCGATGGCGTTCTGACGGCCGATTGCGTATACCGGCAGACGCCCAAAGGCGGGCGGGCAGCAGCTGCGGCGGTCAACGCGATGGCCCTGATCCACGAACCTTCCTCGAAACAGACGGGCCAGGGAGTGCCACCGCGGCTCAATCCGAACGAGCGAATCGCAGAGGTCCTGTTCGGGCTGATCATGGTGCTCACGTTCACCTGCTCGTTCAGCGTCGAGACCGGCGAGGAGACCACGGCGCACGAGCTCTTGATCGCGGCGCTCGGCTGCAATTTCGCCTGGGGTCTGATCGACGCAATTTTTTATCTCATGACGACGTTCAGCCAACGTGGGCGCAACATTCTTACGCTGGAACGGCTGCGCACGACCCGCGATCCAAGCGAGGCGCGCGCCATCGTTGCTGCTGCGTTCCCACCGCTGGTCGCATCGGTCGCGAGCGAAGCGGACTTCGATCGCATCCACGGGGAGCTGGCGCGCATGCGCGACTTGCCCAAGTACCCCTATCTCACGAAGAACGACTGGCTGGCCGCGCTCGGCGTGTTCCTGCTGGTGTTCCTGACGACGTTTCCGGTGGCGATCCCGTTGTGGCTGATTGCGGACGCCAAGCTGGCCGTTCGGATATCGAACGCGATCGCGGTGGTGATGCTTTTCATCGCGGGCTATGCGTTCGGGCGCTACGCAATGCGGCGCCACTGGTGGGCGACCGGGCTGGCCATGGTTGTGCTTGGCGTGGTGCTGGTCGCGATCACGATCCGGCTTGGCGGTTGAGCGGTCGTAAAATTGGGCACCGTCAGCGCGTTGCCGCTGGCAGGTTCAAGGTGCCCCCGACCGCCTCGAGGAACGTCCGTTCCTCTCTCAGGATCAGCCGGTGCGATCCCGCCTCCGCGAAATTCGCCTGCGCGGCCGGATCTGTTTTGAGACGCGCGCGGTACGACTCGTAGCTCGCCAGGCTGTCAAACGCGACCAGGCCCCAGGCGATGTCGTTGGTACCCTCGTGAGGCAGGAAGTAGCCGATCAGATGCCCGCCACAGCGTGGGATGGTTGCGCCCCAGTTGCGGGCGTATTGAGCGAACCGTTGCTTCTGGCCCGGGTCAATCTGGTAGCGGATGAAACAGGTGATCACGGCTTTGCTCCTTGTACGCGACTGGGGCGAGGCCACGGCTGCCGGTGATCGCCGGCAGCGCCCTGACGCGCTTGCGCAAGGCTGCGCCTTGTCCTGATTCCATACTTCGTCTACAGTCACACAATGAATGCGGCGCCTGACGACGACGAGCTGGTCTCTGAAATCGCGCTGGCCATCGGCGAGCCGGCGCGCGTACGCATCCTCTACAGCCTGTTGGATGGGCGCGCCCGCACCAGCACCGAGCTGGCCGCGATCGCCGATGTCAGTGCCTCAACTACCAGCGCGCACCTGAAGCGGCTGGCCGCCGCGCGTCTGGTTCGGATGCTGCGCCAGGGCAAGCATCGCTACTACAGCCTGAGTGGCGCCGAAGTGGCAGGCGTACTGGAGAGCCTGAGCGTGGTCGCCGGAGCGGGTCAGCGTCCGTACACGCCGCGCACCCCGGAATCCTTGCGTGTCGCGCGCACCTGCTACGACCACCTGGCGGGTGCGATCGGGGTCGCACTTCACGACCGGTTGCACGCGCTGGGCTGGCTGCGAAACGTCACGGCAGCAGGGACCGTCTATGAGGTGAGCGAGGAGGCCACGCGCGCGTTGCGTGACCTCGGCTTGGACATTACCGCTGCTCGCGCGCTGCGCCGGCGCTTTGCGTGCGGGTGCCTGGACTGGAGCGAGCGCCGCTACCACCTGGGCGGCGCGCTGGGCGCGGCGTTCCTCGCGCTGGCGCAGCAGAAGAAGTGGGTCAAGCCCCATCTGGACAGCCGGGCGCTCACCGTGACGGATCTGGGCCGGCGCGAGCTCAAAACCCGATTTGGAGTTGCGGTGAGCTAACCGCCACGGGCAGCCCGCCCCGGCACTCGCGTGTCGGGGCCGTGGGTCGCGGATTACTTGACCGTGTAGTTGCGGGCGGTCAGGCAAGCCGCTTCGGCGCGTAGGAAATCCTCGCGGCTGGCAGGAGCAGCCGCAGAGGGGGCACCGCCGGCGTTGCCGCCCTGCGGGTTCGCCTGCGTCTGGCCGGCGGCCCACTGACGGCACTCGTCGCGATCACGCGCTTGCAGTTCCGGGCTCTGTCCACCTTTCGGATAGGCGAACAAGTCGGGCGAATTGCCTGGGCCAGCTGGCGCAGTACCCGCTCGGTTCGCATCCGTCAGCCCCTGCGGAGGAGTGACGGCCTGATACTCGCCCATCCCATCGTCCCAAACGTAATAGACGTTGTTAGCGTAGTAGTAAGGAACGCCGCCCCACCAGTACGTGCTGTAGTACCAAGGCAAAAACGGCACATACCAGCCCAAGCCCCACCACGGGTAATACCCGTAGCCGTACCACCCATACGGATGGCCGTACCAGCCGTGTCCATAGTAGTAATGGCCACCGTAGCCGTAGTAATGCCCGCCGTAGCCGTGATAACCGTAGCCGCCGTGATAACCATAACCGCCGTGGTAGCCGCCACCCCCGTGGTAGCCGCCACCGCCGCCGTGGAATCCGCCGCCTCCGCCATGGCCGCCACTCGGCCCCGCAACTGCGGCGGCCGCGATAACCAGTGACCCGACCAGCGCCGCGAGGCGAGAGGCGTGTTTCAGTACTGGTCTGCGCATGGAAAGACCTCCGGCCGAAGGTTCGCGCTCAACCTTCTATAACGCGCGCTGCCCCTCGACGTTGACCGCCGACCATCCGGAAGCGGTCTTTTAATTAGGCACGGATTCTCCGCTCGGGTTCCTCTCAGTCGGCACCAGCATGGGCCGAAACACCTACAAAGTAGGGCACTCCGACGGTCACAAAATATAATGTAACCAATCGTGACATCGGCCGCACTCGGTACATTCCGATACTCGCCTAAGCTTCTCACTTATGTCCGAATCGTCGCGCGTTACACGGGCAGCTTGAGAGCCTTAAGCAACGCCTGATAGCGCGGATCTGCGTGCAGTGAAATGAAGTAATTGTCGACCTTAATGGACAGCAGCGCCGTGTCGCCGGAGGCGTAGGCCCGATTCAGCCATTGGAACGCGTTGTCCGCGTCGCCTCGGTACGCGTAAATCTCCGCGATGTCGACGGCGCTGCTGCGCGCGTATCGGCGCTTGAGCTGATCGAGCGCGGCCTCCGACTCCCTTGCGCGTCCGAGTGCGTGGTAGGCAAGCGCGCGACCGATCAACCGCCCCGACGGGTCGGGCTCATGTTCGCCCGCGTCGAGGGCTTCGGTCGCCGCACCGCGTGCGAGCAGGACGTCACCGAGCGAAACGTAACCGCCATGGCCTTCCGGGTAGAGTTCGACACGCTTGCGCGCCGCTGCTTCGGCATCGACCAGCCGGCTGCGATAGAGGTACAGCCTGGCCAGTCGCGCGTATGAAAGGAAGTTGAGCGGGTCGCGTTCGCGCGCGCGCTTGCACAACTCGATGGCCTTGTCGTGCTGCCCGAGATTCATGGCGAGCGCCGCGGCCGCGAGCAGCGTTGCCGGTTCGTCGGGGTCCTGCGCCAGGGCCGAGCTCAAGACCGCCTGGGCGCCGCTCCAATCGTGATAGAAATGGCGGCGCACGGTAGCGATGGTCGCATACGCCGAGGTCACCGCAGGGTCGATCGCCAGCGCCTGCTGCGCCGCTTCGACGGAGCGCTGCGAAGCTGCCAGGCGGGCCGGGTGCGGCCAGCCCTCCAGTGCCCCCTGTCGGAACATGGCATCGGCGTACTCGGACCAGGCCACGGCATCACCGCGATCGAGTTTGAGTACCTCTCGAAAGCATGCCACCGACTTATCAGCAAAGGCGGGCGTGTTCTGGAGCACGAAATACTCGCACTGCAGCCGTCGGATGTGTGCTTCGCTCGCTCGCGGCCCGGTGCTTGCCGGGAACCGGCTCGCCAGTAGTCGGGCTTGCAGCGCCCCGACCACGGCCTGAGCGATGTCGTCCTCAACCGCGAGGATGTCACGCAGGTCCCGGTCATAGGTGTTCGACCAAACGTGAAAACCGTCGTCGGTCCTGATCAGCTGCGCGGTCACCCGAATTTTGTGCCCGGAGCGGCGCACGCTGCCCTCGAGTACGTGGTTGACGTTGAGAGCCCGGCCGACGTCACTGACAGTCACCGACCTGGCCTTGAAGAAGAATGATGAGGTGCGTGCCGGGACGTGCAGATCGGAGCCGCGTGACAGCAGATCGATGAGTTCTTCGGTCAGGCCGTCGGCGAAGTAGCCGAGGTCATGCTTCTCGGTGAGATCCAGAAACGGCAGCACGGCGATCGACGGCGCAGTCGTGACCGGAGCCTTGGGAGCCGGATCCGGTGCGGCGACCGGGACCGCAGGCGCCGGCCGCGTTCGCTCTGCTTTCCAGAAGAGCAACGCGCTTCCGACAACCGCGAGCGCCGCAACGGCGCCTGCGAGCGTGGCCCAGCGCAACCGGCTCGGACCGGCGGCTGGTGTGGCCGGCTCCGGGATCGGGATGGGCGCCGTCGCAGCGGCGCTCGGCTCCGCTAGCTCGACCGCGGGCACCGGGCGCACGTCTCCGCCGACCGGTGCGATCAGCCGGTAACCCCGGCGCGGAAGGTGCGAGATGTAGGCAGGGCGGTGCGGGCTGTCGCCCAGTCTGGCGCGCAACACTGCGATCGCCTGGTACACGGAGTCGGGTCCGACCACCACATCCGGCCACACTTCGTCGAGGAGTTCCTCGACCGTGAGGTTCTGGCCGACATGCGCGATGAGGCACAAGAGCAGGCGCATGACACGCGGCTCAAGTTTGACCGACTCGCCGCCGCGCGAAAGACGATCGAGATTGGGCTCGACGCGCCAGTCGCCGACGAGAATTGCATCCGGAACCGTTGACGCCACGGCTGTGCTTCGCGGGGCCATCCCTGGAACCCGCACTTGGCGCTGGCACGAGCCCCGACGCCAATGCACGGGTCCCCCGATGGCCACAGTCTGCCTCAGTTGGCATGTCAAAGGCGTGGCGCGCCGATCCGCCGGGCTTGCTCGCAGCGTGGCTAGGGATAATGTGAGGTATATTACATAATCATTTGATTCTTATTTATATTGCAGGACGGCTGGCGATTGCGCATGGCCGCGGCGGGGCGGCCACACCTTGTGCTCTTAGAGCGTTGCGGTGCTCTCGGTTTGTGTCACCGCCGGAGCTTCCGGCGCCGTCGCTGGCGCGACGACCGGCGGCTCGGTCGTCACGGGACGCGCCACTACCGATCGCGCGCCGGCTCCGTGTTTCACGACCAGAAGGTCGGTCAGGATCTGTGGCAGGCGCTCGCAATCCGTGGCTTTGTCGAGAAACCAGCTGGCGCCGAGCGCCTCCGCGGTGCGCCGGTAATCGGGCAGGCTGTAATTCGTGAGCACCACGGTAGTCGGTCGGTGCTTCAGATCGCGCTGAGAGCGCAGCACTCCGAACCCGGTCCCCTGGCGCAGGCAGAGATCAAGCAGCATCACGTCGGGCGCCAAGCGCACCAGTGCGGATTCAGCGTCTGCCTGGGTATCTGCGACCCCGATCAACTCAACGTCGGGCAGCTGACGGATGACTTCTGCCAGGCGCGCCGCGAGCAACGGCGAGTCTTCGACCAGCAATACCCGCAAGCGACTTGCTCCTGATGCTGACATGCGCCCTGGCGATCCTCCGCGATCATCATCGCAAGATGCGTGTCTGCCCGCTGTCGGAACATGCCTATGTTTGCTAGGTATTACGTCGTATATCGCCGCACCAAGTGCTACTGAATGAGGTGATTTCGCAATGCGTACGCGGTGAGCTCGGCGTTGTTGGCCAGCCCCATCTTCTCCAGGACTCGCGCCCGGTAGGTGCTCACGGTCTTGACGCTGATGGCGAGCTCGCCGGCGATGTCGGATACCTGACGGCCGACTGCGAGCTTGCACATCACCTGGAACTCACGCTGCGACAGCCGGGCGTGCAGGGGTCCTCCGGACGGTGCGGCGAGATCTTCCACCGGCACATCGGCGAGCGCGCCGCCGATAAAACGGCGTCCGGCGAGTACCGTGCGCACCGCGCGCAGCACTTCCTCCTGGGCGCCATGCTTGGGAACAAACCCGGAGGCGCCGGCGCGCAGCACGTTGACGGCGTACTGCTTCTCCGGGAACCCGCTCATCATGAGTACCGGGATGGTCGGGTACTGCAACCGCGCGTCACGCAGCACGTCGATGCCGCTGCGATCCGGCAGGTTGATGTCGAGGATCAACAGGTCCCAATGCTCCTCGCGCAGCCGATCCGCGGTCTGTGCTCCGTTACTGGCCTCGCCGATCTGCGTGATGGTGCGATCCGACTCGAGGAATCGCCGCAGGCCGGCTCGAACGACGGCGTGATCATCGACGATGAGCACCTTGGACATCGTGTCGCGTCAGCGTGGGGTGCGCCCGGACAGAATCCGTGGCCGAGGCGCGAAGCATAGCACCCGGGTCGTGTCCCCTTCTCAGCAATCACCTTTTACGCCATGATGTTACGCATAGGAGCGGAGGGTCTTTGTCACCCACCGCCGGAGGAGGGGGGATGCGCCGGGATCGCCTTGAGCTCGGTATTCAGATTCTTTTGTTGGTGGCCGCGGTATGGATCAGCATCACCGGGATCGCTGCCCTGATGTCGCGTCAGCCGCCGGCTCTGCACACCGCCGCCGCACCTGCCACCAGCCACCCCGGCTGATCGCCGGCTGTCACGCGCGCGCCATACGTAGCGCGTGAACGCTATCGTTCGCTCCGGCATCGCTGGACTTGCCGGGCTGGTCGCGCGCCTGAATACACCGCGCTCCGCCGGCGTCGCCGCAGTGCTCGTGGGCCTGATCGCGTCAGTGTGCGTGGCGGCAACCTGGCACGTCTTCGGTCACACCTGGGACGAGCCGGAGCACCTGGCGGCCGGCCTCGCGCTCCTCGATCAGGGTCGCTACCCCTATGACCTGCAGCATCCGCCGATCGGGCGGGTGGCGATGGCGGTCGGACCGTGGCTGGCGGGTGCGCACTCGCAGGGCAAGGCGCCCCCGGACGGCAGGCCCGAAGGCGTCGCGATTCTCTATGGCGAGGGTCACTACGAGCTGTACCTGACGCTGGCGCGCGCTGGCATGCTGCCGTTTCTGTGGCTGCTGCTTGCGGCGACCTGGTTCTGGGCGCGGCAATGTGGCGCGTCTCCGGGAACAGCGCTGCTCGCGGTCGCCTGTCTCGCGAGTACGCCGCCGATATTGGGTCACGCCGGCGTTGCCGCGCTCGACGTGCCAGCCGCGGCGACGACACTCCTCGCGCTCGCGCTGATGGCGCGCTGGGTGTTCGCCGGCGATTGGGGTGACGCGCTCTGGTTCGGGCTGGCCGCCGGGCTCGCCATCGGCACGAAGTTGTCGGCCATCCCGTTCCTGGCGGTGGGACTATTGGCGCTGATCGCGGTCGCGCTGTTGTGCCGAGCGCCCGCTGCGGCGATTCGGCAGAGCAGTGCGGGTCTCGGCCGTTATGCCGGCCAGGCTCTGGCAGCCGCAGCCCTCACCGTGCTGGTGCTAATGGCGGCCTATGGCGGTCAGTGGGTTTGGCTCACGGATGCGAGTCATCAGTACAACCACACGCTCAACTACCTGTTCGGCGCCAGCGGAATCGCCCACGACGCGGCCTACGCGATCGCGGCTCACGTGCCGGTCCCGAACGCATTTCCGCTGCTCGTGGGCGGCATCGAGGCGCTCAGCGTCCACAACGCCAACGGCCATCCGTCGTTTCTGCTGGGCGAGGTCCGAAGCACCGGCTGGTGGTACTTCTATATCGTCGCTCTCATGGTCAAGACACCGCTGCCGCTGCTGCTGCTGGGCTCGGTCGGCCTCGAGTCATCAGCGCGCGAGGGTATCCGCGAGCACAGTCCGTGGCGGGTAGCGCCGGCGGCGCTGTTTCTGGCGCTCCTGGCCTTTGCGAGCGCGTTCAGCCGCCTCAACATCGGCGTTCGACACGTACTAATCCTTTATCCGCTATTCGCCCTGGGCGCCGCGTACATAAGCGCCAAGGCGTGGCGCGCGGCCACCGCCGGCGGGCGCGCCGCGAAGGCACGCGCGGCATTCTGCGTGGTCCTGCTCGCGTGGCTGTTCCTGACGCCGCTCGCGACGTTTCCAGATTATCTGGCCTACTTCAATGCCAGCACCCGGCATCCGGAGCGGGTGTTGGTCGACTCGGATCTCGACTGGGGACAGGACCTGCGCCGGCTCGAGCGACGTCTGGCGGAATTGCACGTAAGCTCGGTCAGTCTTGCGTACCTGGGCAGTGCCGATCTTGCGCGCGAACCGCTGCCGCCATTCACACTGCTGCCGCCCGGGCGGCGCGCGACCGGATGGATCGCGGTCAGCGCACTCGCCCGGCAGCGCGGCGGCGCGGGCTACGCGTGGCTCGATCGATATCAGCCAGTAGAGAAAATCGGCAAGAGCATACTGCTCTACGACGTTCCGGCTGACGATCGCGAGCCGACATCATGAGCGGCGTGCCGGATACCCCGTTGCTTGTCATCTCCGGCCTCACGCGCCGCTTTCGTGGGGACCGCCCGGCAGTGCTCGAGGATGTGTCTCTGACACTGGCGCGAGGTGAGTACCTCGCCATCCTGGGTGAGTCCGGCGTCGGCAAATCGACACTCCTCAATCTGATCGCGGGACTGGACACCGCGGACCGCGGCAGCATCCGCCTGCTCGGGGAAGAGCTGATCGGCCGCGACGACGACGCGCTCACGCTCGTGCGGCGCGCACGCATGGGGTTCGTGTTCCAGGCGTTTCACGTGCTGCCGTATCTGAGCGTCGGCCGCAACGTCGCCCTGCCGTTGGCGCTGCAGGGCGTGAGCTCCGGCGAGACCAGTGAGCGGGTCGAGCGAATGCTGGCTGCGGTCGGTCTGGGTGGCCAGGCGGCGCGCTCGCCCCGCGAGTTGTCAGGCGGGGAGCTGCAGCGAGTGGCGATCGCCCGGGCGCTCGTGCACCGGCCGCAGCTGGTACTCGCCGACGAGCCGACCGGCAACCTCGATCCCGCGACCGCGGCGCAGGTTCTGGCGGTGCTGCGCGATGAGCTGCGCGCCAGCGGCGGCGGCGGATTGCTGGTGACGCATTCGCGTGCCGCGGCCGCGACCGCCGATCGTGCGTGCCTGCTCGACGGCCGCACCCTGCGGCCGATCACGCTCGGCTGAGCGCTTCGCGTCCCCGGAACGGGCAGGCTATGATCCTGTTCGAGCAGCTGTCAGGGGACGAGCGATGACCAGCGCAGCAAAGCGGCCGCGCGCGTGCCGCAGTCGGGCCGTGCTCGCCGGATTGCTGCTGGCGGCCTCCGGCAGCCGCGGCGCGCTCCCGCCTGACGATTCCACGCTCAAATCGCTCAAGCTGCCGGCGCCGTCGCCGCATTGGGTCTGGATCAACGACTTCGTGTTCCCGCACATGGCCGACGGCATGGCGTACCTCGTGGACGCCGACGACGGCCGCTACCTGGGCACGCTGTCCACCGGCTACAGCTTCGCGCGATTGGTGCTGCCCAAGAACGGCAAGCTCATCTATGCGCCGGAAACCTATTTCTCGCGCGGCACGCGTGGCACCCGCACCGACGTCGTGACGATTTACGATGCCACCACGCTCGCACCGGTCGGCGAGATCACAATTCCGCCCAAGCGCTCATCGAACATGCCGACCATGGGCAATTCGGTGCTGACGGATGATGACCGCTTTCTCCTGATCTACAACTTCAATCCCGCCCAGAGCGTCACGGTCGTCGACACCTCGAGCCGCACCTTCGTCGGCGAGATCGAGACCGCCGGCTGCGCGCTGATATTTCCGACTGGGCCGCGCACATTCTTCATGGTGTGCGGAGACGGCGGCGCGCTGACGGTGACGCTCGATGATCACGGCGCCGCGCAGAACAAAGAGCGATCCGAGCCGCTGTTTGACTTCGCACACGATCCGGTATCGGAAAAACCGGTGCGGCAGGGCGACCGCTGGCTGTTCGTGTCATTCGATGGCTGGGTGCACCCGGTGCGGATGGCTGCGCATGGTCCGGTGGCCGAACCGCGCTGGTCGCTGGCGACGAGCGCAGAGCGCGCGGCCGGCTGGCGCCCGGGCGGACTGCAGCCGTTCGCGATCCACACGGCCAGCGGGCGCTTCTATGCGCTCATGCACCGCGGGGCGTTGGCGACGCACAAGGACCCGGGCAAGGACATCTGGGTCTACGATCTCGCGACCCAGAAGCGCGTCGCGCACATCATCACGCACCGGCCTTCGACCTCGATTCAGGTGTCCCAGGATGCGGCGCCGCTCCTGTACAGCGCCTTCGTGGAAAGCAATGTGTTCGACGTGTACGACCCGGGCACGGGCCGGCTGCTGCGTTCGGTCGCGGAGCTCGGCACCAGCCCGACACTGCTGGTAACACCCTGAGGACGTGTCGTGCTTGATCCCGCCCTCGGTGTTCTGATCGCGATCGCCTTCGCTGTGCTGTACGCGCAGGCCGGGTGGCACAAGCTGTACGCACCAGCGGAGTTCGCGGCCGTATTGGAAGCGTACGCGCTCCTGCCCGAGGCAGCCGTCCCGGTGGCCGCGCGGTTGCTGCCCGTGCTCGAGTTGGCGGTCGCTGTGGCGCTCTGTTTGCCGGGGAGCTTCAGGCCCGCGGCGATAGCTGCGGCGGCGCTCCTGCTCCTGTACGCGCTGGCGATGGGGATCAACCTGGCTCGTGGTCGCCACGACCTCGATTGCGGCTGTCTCGGGCCGTATCGCCGGCGGCGCGTCAGCGGCTGGATGGTGGTGCGTAACATCGTGCTCGCGACGACGGTCGCGCTGGCCGCGCTGCCACGCACGGATCGCTCGTGGTCAAGCTCCGATGCCTGGACGGTGACGGCCGGTGTGCTGGTCGCGGTGCTGCTGTACTCGGCCATCGATCGCCTCATCGCGGAGCGCGATCGCTACCGTGCCCAGCCGGGTATGACCGCATGACCGCACTGGTGGTATCGAATGCGCTGCTCTGGATCATGCTGGCCGCGCTTGCAGTCATCTTGTTGGCACTCGTGCGCCAGCTGGGAATCCTGCATGAGCGGCTGGCCCCGATCGGATCCCTGAGCATCGGCAGTGGACTGAAGGTCGGGGAGCGCGCGCCGTCCATGGACGTGACCGATCTCGAAGGCGCCCTGCGTCAGGTTGCAGCAGCGCGACCGGATGGCAAGAGCACGATGCTCGTGTTCCTTTCGCCCACCTGTCCGGTGTGCAAGACGCTGCTGCCGCTCCTGAAATCCTCGGTTCGCGGGCCGGATCCGTGGCTCGACATCTGGCTGGCGGGGGAGGGTGAGGCGGGCGCCGCGCGCGAGTTCGTGGCCGCTCAGGGCCTGAACGCGTTCCCGTATCTGCTATCGGCCCCGCTCGCGATCAGCTACCAGGTCAGCCGGCTCCCGTACGTGGCCGTCATCGACGCCAGCGGGACTCTGCGCGCGCGCGCGGCGATCGAGACCGCCGACCAGTTATCTAAATTGCTCGCGGATGAGCGCCTGGCTCAGGCCGAGGCGCGCACGAGCGACGGGCCGGCGCGGCACCAGGCCGCCTAGGACGAGGCGACGGGAGAATCGCATGCGTTGGCTGGACGCGATTACTGAGGACTCGAGCCGGGCACTCGCGCGCCTGAGCTCACGGCGCAGCGTTCTGGGCGCGCTCGGTGCGGCGCTGGTCGGTGGCGCGGCCTTGCCGTTGCTGCCCGTGGCGCGCGGCGCGCCACCCAAGGCGGGGACAACGCCGCCCGGACCTGATCCCGGCGATCCAGCGAGCTGCGAGTACTGGCGTCACTGCGCGATCGACGGCTATCTCTGCAGCTGTTGCGGCGGCAATCAGAGCGCGTGCCCGCCCGGCACCAGCATGTCGGCGGTCACCTGGATCGGGACCTGCGAGAACCCCAGCGACCGGAAGAGCTACGTCATCTCCTACAACGACTGCTGCGGCAAGAGTTCCTGCGGTCGCTGCTTCTGCAACCGCAACGAGCGCGACAGCCCGCTGTTCCAGCCCGGGCAGTCCAACGATTACAACTGGTGCTCGGGCAGTACGGTGGCGAACATTCCCTACCACTGTTCCACCGCCCGCATCGTCGGGGTGGCCGAGTAGCTTGATGCGCGCCGGTCCGGGCGCGCTGCTGCTGGTGCTGAGCGTGACCAGCGCCGCGGCCTACGAGCCACGCGTCAACTATCAGCTGCAGTGCATGGGCTGCCACACCGCCGATGGCAGCGGGCAGCCCGGGCGCGTGCCGTCCGTGCGCGGCTCGCTGGGACAGCTGGCCGTCACTCCCGAAGGGCGCAACTTCCTCATCCGGGTGCCCGGCGTCGCGCAATCGCCGCTCGACGATGCTGACACCGCCGCCGTGCTCAACTGGATGATCGATGAGCTCAGCGATCCGCGTCCGGCCCGGTTCGACCGGTTCACGGCCGAAGAGGTCGCACGCTGGCGCCGGCAGCCACTGACCGATGTGAGCGCTGCGCGTGCGCGGCTACTCACCGGCTCCGCACGTTAATGCGTGCCGGCGGCTCGCCTGGGACGCGGACTCGCGCCGTTGATGCGAGCGCCGGCGCTTGGCGGTGGCGCCTCGGGCCGGCAGGATCGCTCAGACGGCGCTACGGACAGCTACTTTTCCAGCACGGTGATCCAGGAGCCCACCAGCGGGTTCACCATGCGGAACAGGTCATACAACAGTGGAGCGAACAGCGACAGCGGCCGACCAACTGGCGGCCAAAGCTGCGAACGGAAGCGGCGTGACACACGCCAGCCGGGGAACCATTCGCGAATTCGGCGTGGAGATAAACCGTACAAGCTCCTGGACGCCGAGCCCAGGCGCCAATCCTGCAGCAGGATGAATTTGCCGGATACCCGCATCATCTCGGCCGCAATTTTTACCTTCGCGGCGTCATCGGGAATGTGACAGAAGCAAAACTGCTCGCACACCAGTCCGAACTCGCCGTCTTTGTAGGGCATCGCCGTCGCGTCCCCCAGTCGCAGATCCAAACCGGGCGTTCGCGACAGCCCTTCGCTGATGCGGTCCGCGAACAGGTCGATGCCGTGCAAGTGTCCGATTGGAAACCCGGACAGCAGGAACTGCCAGAGCCCGTATCCGGTGGCTGCGCCGACATCGAGAAGGTGGTCCGCGTTGACGTCCAGGCCACGCTGCTCCATCCAGATCACCGCGCGCATCATCGCGTCAATTCGCGCCGAGATTTGGCTGATGCTTTGGAGCTCCAGCGAGGAATGGCTGGTCGACGGTCGCCGCCGGTCCCAGTGCTTCAGGGCCGCTTCCGTCGTCAATACGTGACCGGCGTCGCTAACTCGTTGATAATCCATGATATGTATTGGCAGTTGAAACGTGAAAGCTTGACACGAAGCCGGACGTCACCGCAACAGTCTGAGACACTGCAAGAGCGTCGCGGACGCAGAGCAAATTTGCGTTAAGAGCGATGTGTGGAGTGAAGCGGGTATGCCTTGATACCGCTATTCGACTGGGACTAGAGTCGCTTGAATTCAATGGGAAACGTTGACGATGCTGCAGCCTGCGTATCGAGCGGCACCGAGAACAAACAAACAGCGATACGCTGCCTTCTGTCGTCTCGAGTCGAGCACCACCACCGATGACCCGTGCCGTTGACGACAGCCCGTCGCCGGCCTCATCGAGCACCTCGCCGCTGGGAGACGGCCGGTCCATGTCGCATTCCGAAGCTCGCCGACTGTATCTGCTGACCGGGCTGGGGGCCCTAGGCACCTGGACACTCGCGGGCTGCGCCGGTGGCGGTGGCGGCTCGTCGCCGGCAACACAGGGCGCTGCGACGCTGACACCGGCCCCGGCCGCGGCCAACGGCCCCGGCCCGATATGGATTTCAACGACCGCTATCAGCAAACTGCGCGACCGGCCCGAGACGTTCCTCGATGCCTACGACGCATTCGGTGGCGCAGCGGCCATCCAGCAGAAACTAGGGACGCCGTTTACCACCCTCAACGACGCCGGCTCCATGCTGACCTACGCATGCGCCATGGTCTACAACTCCGCGCAGGTCGGCGCCTGCGCGTATGCGCCCATGACCGCCACGGTGCAGCAGCTTCTGCATTCTCCGGCCCTGGCGTGCGGCCACATGTGCAAGCTCGCTTCGTACTTGGCGTTCCTCGGTCATCCGGAACTGATCCCGCCGGACGCCGCCGCTGGGCTGGCGGAGAAGCCGACCGTTCATTTTGTCGTGTGGGAAGTTGATGTGCCCTTGAAGACCGGGATCCACTCCCAGCTCATCCTCTCCAACGTTATCGACAGCGCATATCTTCTGCTCGACCCGCTTTATGCTTACGCACTGCGGATTCCCTTCGTCGGTGCGGGGCCGGATGCTTCCAAGACGGTCATCGAAAATGCCGCCACCATGATGCAGGTGCCGATCGCCTCTGCGAATCTTGCCGTCCTGGATCCCGCAGGGACTGCCAGTACACCGCAGATCCTGCAGATTGTGACCAGCGGTGTCATGGGCCCGCAGTATATTCAACACGACGCACTCTACGGCTCGGAGGGATGGGACCTGGTAATCGGAAGGGTGTTTGACCAGATGAGCTGAGGCCCTGCCGGTCACGCGCGTGCGAGCAGGGTCCATTCCGCCCACGCGCCGCGCGAGAGTGATGCCGTGATGATCGCAACTTCCACCTTATGGGCGTAAGCGCGGCGCTCGCCGGACGCGTGTTCGACCGCGGCTGCTGAGCGAGTGCGGACCGCGCGAATCTGGAGCGCGGCAGCGGCGGGCGTGGCCGCGCTCGCGATACTGCCGTTCACCGCCGTGCACCTGCCGGCATCCTGGGACACGGGCTGCGCGCTCGGGGAGCTCTCTGCGATCGGTCTGCTCGCGCTCTGCGCGCTGCCGATTCGATCGCGCCTGGGATATCCCGCGACCGCACTGTCACTGTCCCGCCACCGCGACCTGGGCGTGCTGGTGCTCGTGCTGGCGCTGGCGCACGCGGTGCTCCTGATCATCGTGCAGCCGCTGCTCATCGAATATCTCAAGCCGTCGACGCCGCTGTACCAGCAGGCCGGAATCCTGACACTGGTGTCCGTCATCGCGCTGGTCGCCACCGGATTCCTCGTGGTGCGGCGTCGCTTGTGGCCCAACCACGGCCAGTTCCAGCTAAGCCACCTGGTGCTGACGCTGGTGGCGCTGGCGTTGGTCGCGGCCCACGCAGTAGGTAGCGCGCGCTACCTCGATCGGCGCTGGAAGATTGTCGTGTGGGGACTAGCGTCACTCGCGGCCGCGCTCTGCCTGATGCGGGCGCGACGCCAGCCGCGGGCCAGCACGGGACCGGCGGATGACGCCGGGGGCATTGGCGGATGGCTGGCGCGTGCACCGTTCGGTCGCCACGCGAAGCTCATCGCCGGGCTGATCGCGATCCTGGCGGTGATCCTCGGCAGTCTGCTGCTGCCGGGCGCCGCCACGGCGTTGAGGCGCGCGCCGATTCCGCGCCACACGCTGCTGCCGCTGGACTTCCCCCACGTCCGTCACACCACGGTCGGCTGCCTGGTCTGCCATCACAACTACGTCGATGGCCGCGGCTCCGATGCCTGCCTGTCCTGCCACCGCTCTGCGCGCGCCGACCTCAGGCTCGGGGCCGAAGCGCGGTTTCACGGCTTCTGCATG
>Ga0187780_10001882_pt1 | contig 15839 bp, 16 predicted proteins | sample 1015_Q2_SP10_20__FD_132429 | JGI IMG/M metagenome (GOLD analysis project Ga0187780, IMG submission 132429) | Tropical peat soil microbial communities from peatlands in Department of Meta, Colombia - 1015_Q2_SP10_20_MG | ecosystem: Environmental > Terrestrial > Soil > Wetlands > Peat | place... | reverse complement strand
CGCAAAACAGGGCGATGGCATTGCCCGCATTAGTGGATTTGTGATTTTCGTTCCTCACACCAAAATTGGTGACGAAGTGAAGATTGAGATCAAGGCTGTCAAGCGCAACTTCGCTTTTGCCGAAGTAGTTGAATAATTGACCTCACGTAACTCTTGAAGATTTTGAAGTTCCTGGATGGATTAACTACATTAATGCACGAAGTTGCGTCGACGCCTTGACTGATATGTTGTTCTTCCATCAACCTTTTTGATTACACACAAAGGGATCGATGCTGTACTTTTTTCAGATGCACGCTCTAGGGCGCTTCCTGCTAACCAGTAACTAGTGTGAGACGTGCATCAACAATGCAATCGGCTTAGCCTATGAGGTGAGCGCCACAATTGTAGATTCTAGTTCTGCGCGCGTCTCCAAACTCGCTAAGCGCATTGCCTGGATCAATAGCAAATACTGCATCCCCTAGCATGGCCATAGAAGCGCTGCCTCCTGCTGCTTCGACAGCTTCAACGGCGTCTCGCGCTTTGCCCCCGAGCAAACCTGTCTCGTAAGCGAATTCTTTTGACAAGCTCATGAATTCGTCAAATGTGGGCTTTTTGTCGAGTCTTTTCAATGCTCTGGATCCGCACGTGTTGATACCGCGCATCATCTCTCTATCAGCGATGACTTGCGCAGTCGAAAGCTGGCCGAAGATAACAAAAGAGAGCGTACGAGGAGGCATTGGAATTCTGTCAACGCTCTCAAGTCGCCGGATCACCACTCCTCCTATCGCTTGGGCGACTACGTCTCCTACTCCAGTTTTGTTCACAATCTCAGCGCGCTGAGCTATCCCACACAGCGCATTGAAGCTCAGACTACTCGAGCGTAAACCGCTTAACGCGAGTGCGGCACCCAAAGCGCCGGCACCACTTGTTCCAAATCCGCAGCTGATTGGAATAGGCACGTCGGTCCGGATATCAGCCTTATTGTCAGCCAATGACGTCATGACCGTCGCGGTGGTAGGAGCTGCAGACCGCACTCCGTTGATAAACACGGAGCCGCTGCCTTCGACGGCTTCGGTTGTTGCTCCCTCGGCGATGACAATGCCGCACCCGATAGAGGATGCTGTTTTCTCGTTGCCCCGAATCCCAAAGAAACCCGTTATGTGAAATGGGCAAAACGCCTTCATGTCTTGTGCAGTTCACGAACGATCGAATCGATTATTTTCCGCGCCAGAAACGCCTTGTCGCCGCTGTATCGCTCGACCTTCGAATTCACGATGAATATCGTGTTCTCTGCTGTGCCCATTCCCGTATGAGTCACGTCGTTAGCAACGACCAAATCCACCGGAATCGACCGCGCGCATTCGATCAGCGCCTCTGGACTGGTATGCGTCTCGGCCTTGAAACACACGACGAAAAGATCCGGATAGCGCTCCCTGACGAGATCGGTGAGTTTCGGCACGTTCTTGAGCGTGATGTGCAGCTCTTGCCCCGACTTGATCTTATCGACACGCTTATCGACCGTGTAGTCCGAGATGGCTGCCGTGTTAACAAAAAGGTCATACCCTGTCTCCAGCTCTCTAAGAACCGCGTCGATCATCTGAGCCGCGCTTTCTACACGTATCTGGTTTACGAGATTCGCCTCGCCACTGTGCACAATGGTGACATCCGCGTGCCTGCGGTACGCCTCGTAGGCAATCTCTCTGCCAGTGCGGCCGGAGCTCCGTGTCGTAAAGATCCGGATAGGATCGAGCGCTTCCACTGTCGCACCGCTCGTAATCAATATCCGTTTTCCTTTCAAATCATCTTGTGACAAGAGCCGCTCGATGACCAGCACGGTGTGCTCTTCCCGGGCGATCTTCGCTCTGTGCTCTTCAACTCGTGGCCACACGAAGTGGGCGTTCTGGTTGAGGCGATTTATGTTGTGCTGCACGGCCGTTTGGTTGAACATCGACTCGTGCATCGCAGGAACAATCACGACTGGCTTTCCCGATCCCAGTGCGGTTATGGCGCACGTCGTCACCGGCGTATCGTCAATGCCGTTTGCGATCTTCCCTATGGTGTTTGCTGTGCAGGGAGCGATCAAAAACAGATCTGCTGACCCATTAATTCCTAAAAAAGCGACGTGCTCTACCATCCCGGTAAGCTCGGTGATCACATCGTTTTGCGTTGCGTACTGAACAGCGTGCGGGTGAATAATCTTGCAGGCTGAAGGCGTCATGACCGCGTGTACCGTAGCTCCCTTGCGCCTCAGTTCGCGTACGAGGCTGACGGCTTCTACCGCGGCGATGCTCCCGGTGATGCCTACAATTATAGTCCTGTCTTCTAACGTTTTCATCTGAGCGCAACCAACTATGCTAAGCTATTTCGTCTTAATTCAGACATTAAGGTTTTCATCGACCGCGCCGAAACGGAGAGCCGGGCACGCGAAACTGCGATGCACTTATCGGCTAAGAGGCGCCTTCTCAACGCGCGGCAGCGGGAGCGACACAACTGGAAGGCTGAGCGAAATTACTAATAGCCATCGATTCATCATTGAATCTAATGGAGCAGAACGTCATAAGACGAGGACGTCTAGGAACCTTCGACGAGCTAGCCGCACAATTCATCTCCTCCCTCACTACAGATGCGTGGCTCTTTCCCTATGATATACTCGTCGACATCGCGCACGTGGCAATGCTCAAGCGGCAGAGCATCATCAGCCAAACGACGTACGAGACTCTCGCGAAAGCGCTTCGCCGTATACGACAGCGGGGGTACGCGGGACTGCCACAAGACGTGGACGACGTTCACGTGGCGATAGAGACCGCGGTGACAAAGGAGGTCGGAACCGAGTACGGGGGATGGCTTCACGTAGGTCGATCGAGAAACGATGAGGTTGCCACCTGCATCCGAATGGCCTTTCGAGCAGAACTGGCGTCACTTATGCACGAAATTCTCGAGCTGGAAAAGACGGTGCTGCGACAAGCACGCAAACATGATATCACAGTCATGCCAGGCTTTACGCACCTGCAGCACGCACAGCCGACCACTCTCGGGCATTACCTGCTCGCGTACTACGACGCCCTTGATAGAGATTTCCAGCGCTTGCAAGACTGCTACGACCGAACGAACCAATCACCACTAGGAGCGGCTGCTTTTGCTTCGACAGGTTTTCCGCTCGATCGTGACTTTACGTCATCAGCTCTTGGTTTTGGAGGAGTAGTGGAGCACTCAATGGACGCGGTAAGCGCACGCGACTTCGCAATCGAAGGACTCGCCGCGATCTCCAACCTCATGGTGACGCTCAGCCGACTGGCCGAGGAACTCATTTTATGGAGCACGACCGAATTCGGCTACGTTGAACTGGACGACAGGTTTACCTCTACAAGCTCTATCATGCCCCAAAAGAAAAATCCAGATACGCTTGAGCTTATACGCGCCAAGACAGGTTCTGTTATTGCAGCGCTTGTTGCGGGGCTCGCGATCTTGAAAGCGCTACCGTACAGCTACAACCTCGATCTGCAAGAGATCACACCTCATCTTCGGCAGGCGGCGACGATCGCTAACGATAGCGTCCGTGTAGCAACAGGCGTACTGGGGACAATCGCAGTCAACAGCGACAGGCTTGCTGATATGAGTGCTCAGGGCTTCACAACGGCAACCGAGCTGGCTGATACGATTGTGCGCACAACGCACGTCCCGTTTCGCACAGCGCATACCATCGTAGGCGAGCTCGCGCGTTCCGATAAGCGTGATTTGGAATCAATTGATCAGATTGCTCTGAAGCACATCGGAAAATCGTTATCAGCGCTCGGTCTAACCCAAGAAGTTGTCGCAGAGGCACTCGCGGTTGACAGAAACATAGAACGAAGAAAGGTGAAAGGTGGACCGGCAGTCGCAGAAGTACGAAATATGATCACGTCGCGACAGCGGCAATTACGAACGAAGCGCCGACGGTTACAGCAGCTACGACACGCGCAAGAGACGGTGGAACAAGCGCTTCTTGTGACATCGGAGAACTGAGATGGACGTCGTACAACACGGAGATCGCGTCAAAGTCACCCAAGGCAATAAGGAGTTTACTGGCGTTTTGATGCCGAGCGCGACTGATTTTGTCGTGATCAAGCTCGAAAGTGGGTATAACGTTGGTTTTGCACCTCACACCGTCGCCGTGACACTCGTGGAAAAGGCCATCCCGGTTGCCGAACGGAAATTCCCGAGACCTCTAATACCTGACCTGCCGCGAATCGCTATCGTCTCCACGGGCGGCACGATTGCAAGCAAGATTGACTACCGAACTGGAGCGGTCACGAGCCAGTTTGATGCCGATGACATTATCGAGGCAATCCCCACGTTAGGCGAGATTGCCAACATCGAAGGAACGCTCCTCTACAATGTGCTTAGCGAGAATATAAACCCAGAACGGTGGTCGGAACTCGCGCGATGCGTGTATGATCAGATTCGCACGGGCGTCGAAGGGGTAATTGTAACGCACGGGACAGATACCATGGCGTACAGCGCCGCGGCTTTGGCGTTCATGCTGACGGTGCCGGTCCCCGTGGTATTCGTGGGCTCACAACGATCTGCAGATCGTCCAAGCAGTGACAATGTCGTAAACGCAGTGTGTGCAGCAGTTGTGGCGACTAGCGACTTGGCCGGAGTTTTCGTAGTCATGCACGAGAACGCTTCAGATGATACCTGTCTGGTTCACAGAGCGACACGCACAAAAAAGCTGCACACGTCGAGACGAGATGCATTTCGTTCAGTCAACGCCTCGCCCGTGGCGCGCGTTCACTACGCCCAGCGATCGCTTGAAGTGTTAACCGGGTACGTGCCGCGACGAACCTGCGACCTATCAATCAATCCGAGCGTAGAGCCGAAGTGTGCCCTCGTGAAATTTTATCCTGGGGCCAGTCCGGAGGTATTGGACTATCATCTCTTACGCGGGTGCAAGGGTTTGGTAATCGAAGGCACCGGCTTGGGCCACGTATCGAGTGAGTGGATCCCCCATATACGCAAAGCGACTGAGCGTGTACCCGTCGTTATGGCCTCACAATGCGTTCATGGCAGAGTATGCGACCGCGTTTACGACACGGGGCGCGATCTTTTGAAAGCAGGAGTGATCGAAGCTGACGACATGCTGAGTGAAACGGCCCTCGTTAAACTCATGTGGGCGCTTGGCCAGACATCAGACCCACAGGAGATTCGCGCGATCATGAAAAACGATGTGGCAGGCGAAATTTCAGTTGACCACAGCAGGACGCAAAAGACGTTTGAGGCATTGCCGTGAAAGATCACGATTACCGAGAAGTGGGCTTGAAAGCAGGCTTGGAAATTCACCAGCAGCTCAACACAGCCACAAAGCTTTTCTGTAGCAGTCCCGCAGAGCTGAAAGACACAAAGGAGACTTCTTACGAGTTCTACCGGTATTTGAGACCATCCAAGAGCGAATTGGGCGAGATTGATCGAGCGGCGCTTGAGGAAGGAATCGGGACCCGACGATTTGCGTATAAAGCGTACTCGCGCACCTGTCTTGTCGAGAACGACGATGAGCCGCCAATGGAACTGAATCTCGAGGCGGTCAAAATTGCCTTGCAAATAGCTCTTCTCCTGCACATGACGACGTTTGACCAGATACATACGATGAGGAAACTGGTAATCGATGGCTCAAACACGAGCGGTTTCCAAAGAACCGCCCTGCTCGCGTCGGATGGGCACGTGGTGCTGAGCAACGGATCTGTCCGAATAGATACCATGTCAATCGAGGAGGAGGCCGCTCAGATTGTGGGCGAGGACGAGTACTCGTTGGACCGGCTCGGCATCCCATTGGTGGAGATCGGCACAGCGCCGGACATACAAACACCCGAAATGGCCAGAGAGCTCGCACTTACGATTGGCACGATATTGCGCGCGTGCAAAGTGAAACGCGGGATTGGCACTATTCGCCAAGACATAAATATTTCCATCGAGAGAGGCGCGCGGGTCGAAATCAAAGGCGTCCAGGCCTTGGACCTGATCGAAGAAATCGTCCGGCTCGAAGTAGCGAGGCAGATCGGTCTGCTGAAGATCCGTGACGAGCTTCATCAAAGGGGGGCACACGTCGGAAGACCGGTTGAAGTCACGTCGTTATTCGCGCGTGCAAGCTCAAACACCCTCAAAAAGCGACACGTTTGGGGTGTATTGCTTCACCGTTTCGCCGGACTGGTTGGGAAGGAGATTCAGCCCGGACGGCGACTCGGTTCTGAATTGGCCGACCGCGCCAAGAAGAAACGAGTGACGGGCATATTTCACACCGATGAGCTGCCGAGGTACGGGATAACGGCACGGGAAAAGGAGACGCTCATGCGCTTTTTGAACGCGGCGAATGACGACGCTGTAGTCATACTGGCGGACGACAGCGAGAAGAAGTGCGTGGATGCCATTTCCGCGGTAATAGAGCGTGCAGAGGAAGCAATCCAAGGCGTGCCAGAGGAGACCCGTCGCGCGCTGCCAAACGGGTGCTCTGAATATATGAGACCCCTTCCCGGCGCGGCACGGATGTATCCTGAGACCGATGTCTCTCCCATCGTACTGCCGTCGCAGCTGATCGCGAACATTTCGCAACACCTGCCGGAACAGCTTGAAGACAGGGTGCGCCGGTACAAACGCGATTTCCTTTTGAACGATGAACTCGCGCGGCAGATTGCTTTTTCAGAAAATAGTGGAGTGTTCGAGGAGATCATGCAACTTTGGCTCGCACGCGGAACGTCGACTACGGAAAGTGAACTAAAGGACGCCGCGGTGCTTTCCGTCAGAACGCTTGAGGGGACATTAGCCGAATTGAAAAGGGAGAATGTGCCTGTAGGGGATCTACTGCGTGAACACATACTAGATGCATTCGGGCTTGTGACATCAAAGGCGATCTCAAAAGAAGGGGTGCCTGAGATTTTGCGCTCGTTGGCGCAGTGCCCCACGAAAACGGCGAACGAGGCGGCTGCCGAGCTAGGATTTACCATGCTGAGCCGCCGCGAGCTTGAGGAAATCATCGAAGGGATCGTCCAATCGAGACTCAATTTCATAAAAGAGAAGGGGAGCAACGCGACGGGACCCCTCATGGGGGTTGTGATGAAGCAAGTCAGGGGCAAAGCTGATGGAAAACTCGTAAATGAGCTTTTGAAGGCCAAGGTTCTCTCTGTGCTTGAATAGGGTGGTCTATTGTCCTGCACCGAACTACTGTACGAGCTTGTGCGTATAGCGAGTGTGAGTCATCACGAACACCAAATCAGTCTCTTCGTTGAAGAGAAGCTGCGCCAACTGGGCATGGACGTGACTCGCCTGGGCAGCAACCTCATTGGCAAGGTCGGACATCGTAAGCCCGTACTGATGTTTTGTGGACACCTTGACACGGTACCGCCTTACTTCTCCCCATCCGTTACGGGGACGAGGCTATACGGACGAGGATCAGCCGATGACAAAGGAGGTATCGCAGCCGTTATTGATGCCATAACGCGCACGTCGAAAAGCGAGCTGCGTGGCACATTGCTCGCCGTCTTTGTCACGGATGAGGAGTTAGGAAGTCAAGGCGCGCAAGACATTATCCCCCAGGTGCACGCTGATTATGGCGTAGTGTGCGAGCCGACCAATCTCGAGATAGTGAATGGCCACAAGGGGCGACTGACTTTCAACATCGAATTAGTTGGAAAGTCGGCTCACGCGAGCAAACCTGCCCTCGGAGAGAATGCCATAGTACGGATGGCACACTTGATATCAGCTATGGAAGAGATGCAGCTCAACCATCATTCGATCTTGGGTCGTGAGACTATTACCGTGAGTGGCATCGCTGCAGGAAGCGCTCCGAACGTCGTTCCGGATCGCTGTGGGATAGACGTTGATTATCGCTACGTGCCGCCTCAAGACGCGTTTAGCATCTTAGAGATGCTACGAGCACGTCTCCCGGAAGCGATCATCGAATTCGCCGACGAACCGAAGAATTTCACTCACCCGTTCTACCTGCCTGATCACCAGATCATCGCGCTGTTGAAAGCATCAATGCGCGCCTGCGGACTAGCCCCGCACGTCACGACGATGGACGCGGGCACAGACGCGTCGCGTTTTAACGAGGCAGGAATACCCACCGTCGTATTTGGTCCGGGAGGGATCGAACAGGCTCACACCTCTGGCGAGTGGATAAGTCTCGCCCAACTCGAAAACGCGAGCGCAGTTTTTCAGGAGTTGATTAAGAGGACTGTAGTTGGCGAAGGCTAAAACCCGCTCAAATGTCGCTGGTTTAGCGCACACGTAGAACAGCTACAGATATCCGTCGCCGTGCCACGCAAGGGTTCTTATCGTAGAAAGGACTTTTGGCGTAATGATGGTAAGCGACGGATCTGCTTTTGGGCCCCTCAATTCTGCCTTATGCTTTCCGATGCAACTCTCTTAAGCACAGACCATGTCCATAGAATCAATCTTTCTCTTGCTAGCCGCCTTCTTGGTCCTCCTATTGCTCGTGGTAGGATTTGAGACCGTCGGTTTCACGTTAGGGGAAGCACTCTTGATTTTTGTCGGATCCACGTTGCTGTTTGTAACTTCATTCCCGTCAGTCTTGCTTTACTTTCAAGGTTCACTCGGGATTGGCATCATCGATGTACCCCTTCGCCTCTTGCTGTTCCAACAGTTGGTTGCTGTCGGGCCCAGAAATGAGCTGGCCCTAGGGTTCGACATCGGAGGATTCTTAATACCTTTCTTCATTTCCGTCAAGCTCATGCTCTCCAAGAGAAGTCCGGTGAAGGCAAGTGTTATCGGCGTAGCCTGCATAGCTGTGCTTGCGTATTTCAGCTCAAGCTACGTCCTCGGCGAGGGCGTGATCATTCGGAACATCATTGTTATTGCGGTGCTGGCAGGCATCTTGGGTATACTGCTCTCCAAGCGGCAATGGGGACAAGTAGGACCTATTGCGTACGTGGCGGGATCACTGGGCGTACTACTCGGCGCAGACTTAATTCGTGTTGGAGCTATCCTCAATTACCACTCACGAGGCTTTGCGTTTGCATCAATTGGCGGAGCAGGCGTCTTTGACGCGATCTTTTTGGTCGGGGTCTTAGCAGTGACAATCGATGTGATCTTTGTCGAAAATGTGCGACTAATCAACTGGATTCAAAGACGTTTGGCGTAATCCCTTAGTTCTTGTTTCGCCAGCTGGCGCCTTCAAGCCGGGTCCTCGCTACCATATCAGGCAAGACGCTGGCGTCCAAAGCGTTTTATAGAGCGCTGACAATCATATTGTAGATATACGCATGGGATTCGGGGGGATATCCTCTTCTTAATACGAAAATGGATAGAGTAATAACCTTTTTTGACACGACGCTGCGAGACGGAGAGCAAACACCAAATGTCTCCCTTACCTACGAGCAAAAGATTGCGATTGCCAAAGCCCTTGACAAACTCGGCGTCGACATCATAGAAGCGGGATTTCCGATCTCCTCGAAGGGAGAGCTCATCGCCACCAAAGATATCGTCGCAGCGGATCTGCAAGCAGCCGTGTGCGGTCTCGCCCGTGTCCTAAAGCCGGACATCGATGCGTGTCTGGATGCCGGAGTGGACCTTGTGCACGTTTTTGCTTCAACATCAGACGTGCAGCTGAAGTACTCGATGAAAAAGACGAGAGAGGACGTCTATAATCTATCGATCGAGGCAGTCGAGTACGTCAAGGAGCACGGAACCAAGTGTCTGTTCTCGGCAATGGACGCCACGCGAACCGATACAGACTTCCTTCTGGACATATGCCGCGGAGTTCAGTCCGCAGGCGCGGACGTCATTAACATCCCCGACACGGTTGGCGTCATGGCTCCTTCAGAGATGTATAACCTCATCAAGCGAGTTAAAGAGGTTATCAGTCTTCCTATAGATGTCCATTGCCACAATGACTTCGGTCTGGCTGTCGCAAACAGCCTGTCTTCGATCGAGGCAGGGGCCAGTCAAGTGCAGGTAACGATCAACGGAATCGGAGAGCGAGCCGGCAACGCAGACCTCGCTCAAACGGCAATGAGCTTGCGATCGATCTACAACACCCACACAAATATCAACACCCAATATCTGCTTGAGACGTCACGACTGGTGGAACGATTTACTAAGATCGAGTTACCTCCTACGGCGCCGATTATTGGCGAAAACGCGTTTTCGCACGAATCAGGGATACACTCACACGGGATTATCGAGCGAGCGGACACGTTCGAGCCTGGAATTATGACGCCTGAAATGGTCGGTCAGCGTCGCAGGCTGGTCGCCGGTAAACACGCGGGAAAGCACGCAGTGCGTGAGATGCTGCGAGATGCCGGTTTTGTTGTAACTGAAGCCCAGCTAAGGGGAATTATGAGTCGCATCAAAGAAATAGGAGATCAGGGCCGCAGAATCACCGACGTCGATTTGTATACTATCGCAGAAGCGGTGACAAACGACGTAGCAGAGCCGGCGATCTTGCTCGAAGAGCTCACGGTGATGACCGGCAATCGGATCACGCCGACCGCGACGGTCAAGGCAGTCGTAAACGGGATAGTGAAAGTAGGCGCCCGCACCGGAGTGGGGCCGGTCGATGCGGCAGTCACCGCGGTCCAAGATGTGCTCGGCGGTGCGGAGATGCAACTGAAGACGTTCAGAATAGACGCCATAAGCGGCGGGACTGATGCGCTCGCGGACGTAGTCATGGGTGTCGAAGATGCGAGGGGAAACTTCGTAACAGCTCGTGCGGCACGAAGCGATATCGTGACTGCATCGGTCGAGGCAATGATCAGTGCGATAAACCGGCTCAAAGCGAAAGATGGCGAGCAGCATTGAACTGGTACCTAGTAGACACCCACTGCCACGTAGACGCGGCGTCCTTTGACAAGGATCGACAAGCGGTTATCGACAGAGCATTCCGTGCTCGCACAGCGCTCGTCAATTCGGGTATTGATCTTCAATCGAATCGCGTCACGCGAAAATTGCTGTGCCACAAGAACGTGTATGCGACTTATGGCCTGAGCCCACTCAAGCCAAACGAAGCTCCTGCAGTCGAACGATTCATACGCCAAAACGCTGATTCAGCACGTGCAATTGGCGAGGTCGGTTTAGACTTTTACCACGTAAGAGACGAATCAGAACGAGCAAACCAAGAACAGGTGTTAGGCCAGTTTGTTGAGCTTAGCCAAGAGCTCGGCTTGCCGCTTGTCACTCACAGCCGTGACGCCGAAGAACGGGTTTATGAGCTGGTCCACAACGTCGATCAAGTCATCTACCATTGTTATGGAGGCAGCATCACTTTGGCGAAACAGATCGCCGATTGTGATCACTACGTGTCGATTTCAACCCGGGTGTGCCGGTCTTCTCATCACCAGCAGCTTGCGGCCACGGTGCCTCGTGAACTTATTGTCGTGGAAACTGATAGCCCATATCTTTCCTGCCGTAAAGGGAGAAACGAACCGGCATTTGTCGTGGACGCGTTAATCGCGATATCACGGATATGGGAAGAAAAAATTGATGAAACGGCCTCCACTATTACAAAAAACACGATTAAGGCGTTAAATCTTGCATAAACGGTTCTTCTGTGCGTGTATATGAGAAAAGATATATAGAAACGGCACAGCACAGTACTGTAGCGTTTACCAAAGGAGTTTTTGTATTCATGCCTTCTATCCCACATATTAAGGATCGATTTAAAATAAGAACCATTATACGGCGACGTGAAAAAACTCATAAAGGCATTGGACTCCTCGTCGACGGCCCAAACATGCTTCGAAAGGAATTTCAGATTGATCTAGAAGAGATACGAAATACTTTGAAAGAATTCGGAGACATCAAAGTAGGACGAGTGTACTTGAACCAATATGCTTCTGAAAAGCTCGTCGAGGCCATCGAAAATCAAGGGTTTGAACCAGTTGTCAGTTCCAGCGACGTTGACGTGAGGCTCGCAGTTGAAGCAACTGAACTTATTTTCAATCCAAACATCGATATTATCGCGATAGTCACTCGAGACGCTGACTTTAAGCCGGTACTCTCAAAGGCAATGGAACACGGCAAAGAGACTATTATATTCGGAGCCGAGCCAGGGTTTTCAACGGCCCTTAAGAATCTAGCAGATGTTGTCGTAATACTCAACGAAGAAGCAGCAAGAAATGCAGCTGCTAGCGAAAGACTCGTTCAGAATCAAGAAGAGGTTTACTCGAAACCGACCTAGTCACCGCGTTGGCGTCTTGAGGCAACAGAGGTGCCTCAATCATTAGCCTGCCTGCGGTGTCACACCTCCCAAAGCGTTTTTCACCTGCTCCTGAAGCTGCTTAAATCGAGTTTGTACTCGCTCCTCTTGCCTTTCTAAGCTTTTTAAGCGCACACTATACGTTTCCTTTTTTTCGGTAAGCTCCGCTTTGACATCTTCGCGATTTGATCTTACTAATATAGTCCCTACCGTTTTAAAAATAACGGCAGTATCCTCGAGCTTATCTAGTTCAGAAAGGGTTTGGTTAGCTTCATTCAATGAGAGCTCAAGCTGACTTCGTTGCAGAGCAAGCGCTTGGGCCTGCTGCTGAAGTTGCTGCAGTTGAGCAACTTGATTTTGTATTTGGGGGGGTAATTCCGCACTCATTTGGATTTCTCCTTCATCGATTCGCGCTTCGATTGGCTTCGATCTTTGTTTTACGGCTTGGAATCTGGCCGTTCTTCAACAATTCCTCCTATTTCAGCAGCGATCATCGCTAATCTAAGCCATGAATTCGTAACTGCTCGATAAGAAGCTATAGTGCTAGCTTGTATAGATATAACGATCTTGTTTTCCTTTTTGTGGACACGAACAGACGCGTCTGATCTAGCTATTGGCGCGGTCTGCAGCTCAGGAGTGACCGATGCACAGAGATCATCAGCGTCGGCAGTTTCTATGATGTACTTTGATCGCAGCATTTTCGCGTCTGCGTGCTGTTTCGCTTAACGTGGTTTTCAGTTCCAGACGTTCAGGAAGTATTGTCTCAGGATCCGTGGCGCTTTTAGAGGACTTTAACCCTTTTTATTATCGTGGGCCGCTCCTTAATCAGTATACGATGACCGCAATACGGGCACCTGATGCCGCCGTATTCTGATTCCACCTCAACCTGTCTTTTACAGCGAATACATTTATAGGGCAAGAAAGCACCTTCTCAAATATCTTCGTTACTCTTGTTCTTCGCTTGCACGCCTTATTGAACGAGCAACCGTCCTGCCAACAGAAGTCTCGGGTAGATAAGCCCCTCCTGCAAATGACGTGCCACATTTGGAGCACATCCACATCCCGGTGCCTTTTCTAGTTACCGCTATCCTGCCACAAGTCGGACATTTGTGCTTGGCTTTCATGGCCGACTCAACATCGGCGATTCGCTTGCGGATCTTCCGCCCGTATCGCGGACCAAACCGGCCTGCTGAACGCGTTTTTCGTCCTTTCTTTCGTCCTCGTTTCTTAGCCACTTATCAGTCCCCCGAAAACATCATCCCGTATCTGTATTGCTTTGCTGCTTGCCAACTTGACAACGCTGGGTATCTCTTCGACGGAAAGCGTACCCGTTCCGCTTTTTTGCATTCCGGCGAGTGCTCCCTGTAAGCCTGAAATAACCGTAATTCGGGCAGAAGCGATGGTTTCCTCGTCTAAAGATGGATCGAGCATGATCTCGCCATCTAGATCTACAGCGGTCACCGCGACTGGGTATTCTTTGATAGGCAGTGGCGTATCTGATCCGTAGCCGTATCTTTCAGAAGGCGTTTTCGTATCTAGAAGCGCGGCTAGCGCTCCGAGAGCCGAGGCGTCCATAAGATTTCCATCGTGATCAAGGACGTGCACATCGATGAATACAAGCCACACTTTTCCATCTGGCAAAGTCAACTGTGATAAGTCAATAGCCCCCGACTCTCTAACGCCTCGGTCTACTACACGAGCTAACTCAATAGCGTTTTCATCTGGCGGACCCGGTTCAAAGGAAGGAGATGCTAACGGGACAAGCTCAACATTTGTTATGATGACGCCCATATCTGGTGCGTCGAGAAAAGGCTCTCCAGGTTGAAGTTTGATTCCTACTAATACTTGGGTATTGCCTATTTTAACCCTCGCTGATCCTTCTGCTTTCGCGATTAATCCCATTTCGACCTGTATCGGTCTGTACTCGTCAAATTCGCGTCCATCTGCCCGCTCTCTGCGTTTTGCAAGGCTGTAAATGTAATCTTTTCTTATCTCAGCAATAACGTCATTCATGTTCTTCCTCTGCGTACTTCCGTACTAGGGCGTCTCGTTGCATTTCCGCAATCTTGGCGCAACCGTCTTTGCCAAGTTGTAACGCTTCTTGAAACTCATCGAGCATCAAATGCCCGTCCATTTGGAGCAACGTAATCTCACCCGTTCTCACGTCCATAGCCATCGGCATATCAGCCTGACCGTAATTGTCCTCCTCCTTAACCAAATCGAGAACCACGGTACCATCAACTTTGCCGACAGCGCACGAGGATATCAGACCTCGCATTGGCACTCCGGCATCTGCCAGCGCGACTGACGCTGCGTTTATCCCTGCAGACCGCGTTCCTGCGTCGGCTTGGAGGATCTCCACGAACACGTCAATCGTGGATCTGGGATAGAACTCTTTGATAACAACTGGATCAATTGCTTCCCTGCTAACTTTGGAAATCTCTATACTTCTTCTATCAGGGCCTGGTCGTCGTCGCTCATCCACGGAAAAAGACGCCATATTGTATCGGTACCTGATTATAGCTCGATTTGCTTCCTGCAAGTGTCGGGGATGGACCGCCCTCGGTCCGTAAACGGCAGCTATGATTTTATTACCTCCGTGTTCCACATAGCACGAACCGTCAGCTCTCTCAAGCACACCAACTTCAAATTTGATAGAACGCAGCTCATTAGGGAGACGATTATCAATCCTCTTACCGTTTTTCATAAATTCCATGCTTTTCTTCCTCTAGAAATTTGGTTATCCTGTCTGTAAGCCCTGAAGTATGAGCCTCTCGCTCAATTCTCTTGATAACTTTGATGGCCAGATCCTCATCCTCTGCCCTCCCGTTGATCCAAATGCGGCCGTTTTTTCCAACGAATATATTGACATCCAATTTGCTTTTAAGCAAGCTTATCATTGATCCGGCTCTTCCAATGACCCTCGGAACCTTAGTGTAAGATATGTCAACAATCCGCCCGCTTCTTAAAACGCGCAGCTGTCCCTCTTTGGGTGCTAGCTCCACCTTCATTGACGGATCCACATCGACGACCTCAAAAATAGCGAGATCGCCGACCCTCATTATCTTCCCCATCTCGCTCGAATCAATTCTGTGCGGATACTCTGATATATGCATCAGTGCTTCGTAAGGAGAGCAGATATCTATCTTCCAGTTCGAAAAGCTGATATCCGATACCATCCCGATGACGGTATCACCAGCTGTCGGTAGGTACTTACCAGAAAGCGGAATTACGCGGATTTTATCCCTATCATCGAGAAGTCCGTACATGAGCGAGTAGACTCTTTCGTTTTGGACGTAAGTTCCATCTGCAGCTTTCGAGGCTTCATCGGAAAGCAGATCTCCCGGCACAACGATCGTTTTATCCATTCTGTCTTGTTTTTTCATCTTCGTCCGTATCACTTCAAGATTCTTGTGTCTGCTTCTCCTCTGGACAGTCGATTGACCAGTTCGTAAAAATCATTCTGCAGACCTGCTGGGAACCGGACAACGCCTATCCAAGAGCCGTCTTGCTGCCATTCCTGCCGAATCAGCTTACCGAAACTTTGGATCGGACCATATGATTTGGCAACGTAATGTGCGGGGACCTTAACGGCCACGCTGATTTCTTCGAACTTGATTGGAATAAGAGGCCGGATCGCTTTTAGCGAAATGTTCACTTGCTCATCGACACTTTT
>Ga0187780_10001881_pt1 | contig 15848 bp, 13 predicted proteins | sample 1015_Q2_SP10_20__FD_132429 | JGI IMG/M metagenome (GOLD analysis project Ga0187780, IMG submission 132429) | Tropical peat soil microbial communities from peatlands in Department of Meta, Colombia - 1015_Q2_SP10_20_MG | ecosystem: Environmental > Terrestrial > Soil > Wetlands > Peat | place... | reverse complement strand
TCGACGTCGAAGTCTACGAAACGCTGCCGATCCCCGGCGGCAAGGCGCGCAGCATCCCCGTTCCTGGCAGCGGCACCCTCGGGCCAGACCGAATGCGCAGGGACCTGCCCGGCGAGCATGGCTTCCGATTCTTCCCGCGCTTCTACACCCACATTGTCGACACGATGGCGCGCATCCCATTCGGGCGCGACAAAACGGTGGCGGACAATCTAGTGGATACGACTCGCTTTCAGTTGGCGCGTTTCGATGATGCGCCGATCGAGCTCGTTGCGCGCTCGCCCAGGACGCTGAGCGACGTGAAGGTGTTGCTCGACGATCTTGGCTTGCTGTATCTAGGGGAGCTGGGCCTGCCGCACGACGAGATCGCTTTTTTTGCTTCACGCATCTGGCAAATCGTCACTTCTTGTGGGGAACGGCGTCTGGGCGAGTACGAGAAGATCGGCTGGTGGGATTTCATTGGAGCAGGCGAGCGATCGCTGGCTTATCAAAAGCTGCTTGGACATGGCATCACACGCTCACTCGTCGCAGCCAAGGCCAACCTTGCCAGCACCAAGACCATCGGCGACATCTTTGTGCAGTTGTTGTTCGACATCGCCGAGCCGGGACCGAGCAGTGACAGGGTGCTCAACGGGCCGACCAACGACGTCTGGATCTCGCCCTGGGTCGAGTATCTGGTCGCCCGAGGAGTGCGCTACAACCTTGGTGCCCGGGTGAGCGCGATCAGCTGCGCGCGAGGACGGATCCAGGAAGTTACCGTACACAGGAGCGAGGCGGTGCAAAAGGTGGTGGGCGATTACTACGTCTGCGCCCTGCCGGTCGAAGAGCTTGTGCCGCTGCTTACGCCAACCTTGGTCGCCGCGGATCCCTCGCTCGCGAACCTGTGCCGCCTCGATGAGGCAACCTCCTGGATGAATGGCGTCCAGATTTTCTTGACCAAGGATGTCGATCTCACGCACGGGCACACGATTTACGTCGATTCGCCTTGGGCGCTGACTTCGATCTCACAGGGACAATTCTGGCGCAACCAGGACCTGAGCCAGTACGGTAACGGCTGCGTGAAAGGGATCATTTCCGTCGATATCTCCGAGTGGGAGCAGAAGGGCCTCAACGGCAAGACCGCCAAGGAGTGCACGTTTCCCGAACTCATCTCTGAGGTATGGGAGCAGCTCAAGCGCAGCCACAATCACTGTGGCACGGAGGTGCTCAAGGACGAATATCTCTACCAGTGGTTCCTCGATCCCGACATTCATCGACAGGAAGCCACCGACACGAATGAGGAGCCGTTGTTGGTCAACCTGATCGACACTTGGGCGCTGCGCCCCGAAGCCGTCACACGGATCCCTAACTTCTTCCTAGCCGCAGACTACGTTCGCACCTATACCGACCTCGCCACGATGGAGGCGGCCAACGAGGCCGCCCGTCGCGCCGTCAACGGCATCCTGCAGGCATCGGGCGTTGCGGCGCAACGATGCGATCTGTGGAAACTCCACGAGCCAGAGATCTTTGCGCCTTGGCGTGCTCTTGACCTCGCGCGCTATGAGCAAGGTTTGCCTTGGGACGACACGTTGGTTGTGCTGGGGTTGGCTGCTTTGAACCTGGGAGAGGGGGCTGTTTACGCCTTGCAGCGCAGAGTCGAAGCCAGAAGCGACATTTTGAGTTCTGGTGGCGTGTCGCCCGCACCGATCAAGCAATGGCTCCAAACCTCAAGCGGCATGGGCTCGCGTGCCAGCTCCACTGAGCTTGGGCAGACGATGATGGCGCTAATCCGGGCTGGGCTGCAACTCGTTGCGCTGCGCAGCGCAGAACTGGAAGCAGCAGCACGAGGATGCAGCGCGCAGGTGGCCGGGGGCACAGCTACGCCGGTTGCCACAGGAGTTGAGAGCGGGGCCACCATGCGCGTCAGGCGCCGTAGAGTAAGGATTTTGGCGGATCGACGAGCGAGCAGCGCTGCGCGCGTGTGACAGTCTCAAGACATAACGCACGAGGGCCATGTGATGGCACTGAGAGCGTCTCGGGACTTGACTGTAGTATTTGCCAGTGCCATAAATGTCGCAGCCGTCCACGCCGGCGGTCGGTCGCCCAACCCAGGGCAACCTAGTTGCCGCTCGCCGATGCCTTATTTCCAACGTAAGCCAATCGAGGGACTGACTGACCTTGCTCGGTTGCAGGGCCCGGTTGCGGGCTTAGCCTCGCGCGGACCTGCACGCGGCACAGGACTAGTCGGCACCCAAGCGACTAGCGCGCCAGCGCCGATGACGGGAATCGTGAAGCAGGCGGCTGCGGTGCTGTCCTCAGAGCGGCCGAATGTCAGCCCAGGGGTTCCGGCAGGCTCGGCGGTGGCCCCCGTCACGACCCAAAGCGCTCGCATCAGCCAACTCCAGGATCAGGTCAATGGACTGATCGACCAACTCGTTGCGATCGCGAGCCGCCCGACAGGCCTGGATGTGGCGGCGCCGCAATCGGCGATCCTCACCGCCCTGAATTTGCCTTCGGACTCGGCCCACCTGACCGTAGAGCCCGCACCAGTGCTCGCGCCGGAGGGGCCGGTCGCACCCGGGGATACGGGACGGATCCGCATCTCGCTGGTGAACGAAGACGAGCAGCCTGCCCCAGTCGCGTTCTACAGCACGGGGTTGATCGGGGAGGACGGCATGCTGATCTCTGCCGAGCGCGTGTCCTTCCAACCGCATGAGTTAGTGCTTTCACCAGGGAAGACCGGTGAAGTGATCGTGAGCGTGTCCATCCCGACGCAGACGCGTTGCGGCGTTTACTCCGGGCTGGTCAGAGCGTCAAAGCTCGATTACCTCCACGCTGTGCTGGTGCTGCAAGTGGAGTACCCCTAATTCCCATCCGGTCCCTGACTACCCCGGGTGTGACAACGGGCCGGCGGACCGTATCAAAAGGGAGGAGACCGATGGCCGACAGCAACGTGCAATTGCAGTGGACCGACGAGCAGTGGAATAAGGTCCGGCAGGTCGTCTATGAAGAGGCGCGCAGGGCCCGCGTGGCAGGAAGCTTCTTGCCGTTGTTCGGGCCTCTGGACCCAGACGCAACGTACGTTACTCGAGAGTTGTTGCTAGATCCCACCCAAACTCTCGCGGGTTTCAGCGTCGATGACACTGGCGTACAAAAGTTGTCCACCCTGCAGGTCAAGATTTACCTTAGAGGCGCGCAAGTCGCCGACCCAGAACTGGCTAGTGCACTGATTGCTTTTCGACGCGCTGCGAACATTGTGGCCCGCCTCGAAGACAAGATCATCTTCCGCGGTCAACCGGCCGCTGGACAACCGCCCTCACCCGATATCGGAGAAGTTGTAGGAGGCGAGCGCACCGAGGGGCTGCTCGACGGACAGCCCAGACACACGATACGTGTCCCGGGGACAGGGGGCGCGGCGCTGGTCACGGCCGTATCGCAAGCCATTGCGGCTCTTGAACAGGCGCACCATCTCGGTCCATTTGCCTGCGTTCTAGGTAACCAGTACTTTAACGAGGTCCAGACGCCACAACCGAACTCGTTGGTCCTGCCGCAGGATAGGATCCTTCCGTTTCTTGGAGGCGGGGCGCTGCTGCGGACTTCGACCTTACCAGATGACCGTGGTCTGGTGATCGCGCTGGGCGGCCAACCGATCGATCTCGTCGTGGGGACGGATATCTCCGTCAATTTTTTGCAGGTAACCCTGGTCCCGTGGTTTGTGTTTCGAGTCTACGAGAAGATCGTTTTGCGCATCAAGCAGATACCTGCCATTGCCGTGTTACACCCGTGAGGTTCTCAAGACAATACAGCGCACGAACGGCAACGAGGACAGGACTGATGAGAGTGAGCTGTTGACCTCATCGAGGCGCCCAACAGTCCAAAACCAGATGTCACGCCGCACAGACGTTTGCACGTCCAGGCACGCATCCAAGTGCTGGTAGCTAGGCCGGGTCTTGAGCGAGCAAAACGACACCTTCGAGCGTCAGCTTGCAAACTGGCGCGACCTCACGCTCGCCGAGATCAACGCGACGCTGCCCAGCCGCGAGCCGCGCCGCCATCTCTACGATCTCGTCACCGCACACATGTCGCGCGCAGGCAAGGGGATCCGCCCCGCGCTTTGTATCGCGACCGCCAAGGCTTTCGGCGGCGAGGAGGCGAATGCGCTACCGTCGGCCGCGGCGCTCGAGATGCTGCACAACGCCTTCCTTGTGCACGATGACGTGGAAGACGGCAGCGAACTTCGGCGCAACCACCCCACGATGGCGGCCGAACACGGGGTGCCTCTCGCCGTAAATGCGGGCGACGCAATGAATGCACTCAGCATCAGGCTGCTACGTCGTAACTTGCCGCTGCTCGGCGCGCCCACCGCCATCCGCGTGTACGAGGAAATCGATGCGTTGCTGGTGGAATCGCTTGAGGGGCAGGCGATGGAGCTGGGTTGGATCCGTGACAACGATATGCGAGTCAGCGCCTCGGACTACCTGCGCATGACTCTCAAAAAGACTTGCCTCTACAGCTTCATCCATCCGATGCGCATCGGCGCGCTAGTGGCCAACGGAGAGCGCGCCGACCTCGATCGCTTCGACCGGCTCGGCTTCTTCATGGGCGCCGCGTTCCAAATTCAGGACGATGTGCTGAATCTAATCGGCGGCCGGCGTTATGGCAAGGAGATCGGCGGCGACCTGATGGAAGGCAAGCGCTCCTTGATTCTGGCGCACCTGTTCGAGCGCGTCTGCGGTCGCGAGGCGGAAGCGCTGCGCGAGTTCCTCGGGCGCTCACGCAAGCGTCGTGTGCCGAGGGAGATCGGCTGGGTGTACGATCTGTTGCGCCGCCACGGCAGCATAGAGTACGCACAGCAAGCCTCACGCGATCTCGCCGCCGCTGCAGTGGAAGAATTCGAGACCGCTTTTGCTGGAACGCAGGACCAGGAAGCAAAACAGTTCGTGCGTCAAATCCTCAACTACGTTGTCACGCGCGAGTTCTGAGCTCGAAAGCCCCCCAAATGCTACCAGCGATTCGCGATAGCCGGATGATGCAGGAGGCCATCAAATTGGCTGGAGACGGAGAGATCGGCAATTCGGACGCCATTCGGCTGCTGCAGATTCCGCATGCGCCGCAGGATGTCAAAGACGTACTCTGCGCGTTCGAAAAGCAACTGACCCGAGAGGCGAAAAGCAAACTGACGTTGGCCGCGTTCGTGCCACTACCGCAAAATGTGGACAATCAACGCTACGAGCCCATCTTCGATAGATATCCCATCACCGGTAAGACTTATACCACCGCGAGCGGCACGATCGTCCTGAACGAGGTCCAGTACTTCAACGGACAAATGGTGCAACTGTACGGGGAATGCAGCAACGTCGCTCAGGTGAGCGAAGCGTTGGCGGGAAGCGGATACAAACCGATGACCGTGAAGCAAGCGGACGGCCGAGAAACGGCTGTCGCGCAATTCTGGTCGCACAATCTGACCGATACCTCGCTCAGACCATACAACGCCATGTTCATTATCGTCGCCGCCGTTGAGGAGAATACTCCGGCGGATCAGGCGGCGATCAAAGGGGACGAGAACGGTGCATCGAGCGTGCTGTCGATGCTCGACGGTTGCTTCGACCCGGCAAAGCGGGTATACGAGAATAGAGCGCGGCTATACTTTGCTCGACTTCTCGATTCGACCCGAGTTGCGATTGAAGTGGGACGCGAGCGCATGGGCACCGACAAGCGCCCCGGGACGATCGAGCTCACGCATCAAGGAAGGCAACTGCGATTTTCGATCAAAGACAATGGCCAGCACCTCGTTGCCAAAATCAACCTGGTCCCCACCGATGATCCCACGGCATTTCTACCCGAATTGGACAAGGCGGCGGTTACCGCGGGAATCCCATTTCGCCAGCTTCCGCGGGGAACCGAGTATGTCTACCCGGGGTTAGCTCGCATCGGCCAAGGACCGATAGTGAACTGGCAGTGGCGAACCGACCTGGTGCCTCGATTCCAACGCGTGACGCGCGACACGATAGTCTTCGACCCGAGCTCGCAGGAAGGCGAGATGTTGATCAAATGGGGGTTCGAGCCCAAGGTCGTTGGCTACATTCCCAACGTGCGCGGGGCAGTCACCGGTATACCGGAAAGTACCTCGCCGCGGCGGCTGCGAGTCCGGATCAAGGTCGCAGAGACAAACTTGGTGCTGCGTTCGAAGTGCGGATAGGCAAGAGCAAATCGCTCCCTGAGGAGCAACCGGTTCTAGTGTCCTCAAGGGCTTTGCTGTCCGAACCCTACATCGTGTCCTTCAGCCGAGCAGTGCCAGTAGCGCGCGGGCTGCCCTGAGATCATGCGTGTCTAGACCCTCGGTGAACCAGTTGTAGATCGGGGCGAGCGCCTCGCGCGCGCGGTCGCGCTGGCCCCGCTCGAGCAGCAGCTGCGCAAGCGTGGTCGAGGTGCGCAGCTCCCAGGACTTCGCTTGCTGTTGGCGTGCCCAATCGATCGAGGCGCGCAGGACCGCGTCGGCCTCCTCGTGACTGCCTCGCTTCATCAGCATCCAGCCTTTCAGGCGCAGCACCTCAGCCAGATGCGAGCGCTCCTGCCACCCTGGGCGTTCGATCTGCTGCAAGGATTCGCCGATCACTTCGAGGGCAGCGTCTAGATCGCCCTGCAGCGCCAGGGCTTCCGCCAGTGCCGACTTGAGATAAGGGACGCGGGTGTGACCGCCGAGCTTGTTCCAATTCTCGATACCCTGGCGCAGCAAGAGGATGGATTCCGGCAGGTGGCGGTTGCGCAAGCGCGCGAGCCCTTCGACCTGCGGGACCATCACTTGGTAAAGGATGGGAATGCTTTGCCTGCGCGCCAAGCGATCCGCCTCGCCCACACGCTCGACAAGCTGTTCGGGCTCGCAGCGGTAGTCGAACGGGTAGGCGCCAACGGTCAGGGCGTAGCCGAGGTTGAAAGCGTGGCCCAGGCCACGCGCATGAGCATCCTTCTCATTGCTGATCTGAACTGCCTGATCTGGATAACCCAGCATCCAGGTCCAATGCGCGGACCAGCCGAGACACACCGTTCTCGTGTCGTGACCGGTGAGCTGCATCCAGCGATCGGCGCGGCCTGGGTCGTACAGCGCAAGACCTCGGTCTCCGTGCTCGCGCGCTGCGAGCAGCTCCCCGAGGTAGAAATGGGAGATCATGGTCGCAGTATGTCCGAGGATCTGGAGGTCGAGATCCCCGGTCTTGTTGCCTTCGGCGAGTAAGCGCTCAGCCCAGCCCAGCGCGTCTGCGACCCGACCTTGGGTGAGGGTGCTGATCCATACCCCATATAACCCCATCAGCATGCTCTCGGGAGTCCTCTGGTGTTTGGCCAGCTGCAGAATCGCGGTCGCGTTCACGTTCACCTCCGATGCCGGCCAGCCGCGCCAACCGATCCAGGCTCCATTGAGCGGTTCGCGGATCGAGAGTTCGATTTTGTCGCGCTCCCGCGACGGCGGCTGCTGCTCGATCAGGGCCAAACCCTTTTGGAAATGCGCAACCGCCTCCTGAAGCGCATCCCTCTTTGCGGCGAGCTTGCCTGCCTCTCGCCACCACGGAATGGCTGCGTCTGGATTCGCTGCCTGCGTGTAGTGATGCGCCAGCAGCTCTGGCTCATTGGCGACCCGGTCCGCGAAGTCTTGCTCCAACACCTGGGCGAGCTGGGCGTGCAGGTGCTGCCTTTTGCTCTTGAGCATCGAGTCGTAGGCGGCGTCCTGCACCAGGGCATGCTTGAAGGTGTAGGTGGCCTGTGGTGCCTTGCCGCGGCTGTACACTAGCCCCGCGTCGGTGAGCTTGCACAAGGCCTCGTCGAGTTGCTCCTCGGGCAGCGCCGAGACCCGGGCGAGCAGCTCGTAGGGGAACTGCCGGCCGATGCAGGCGCCGATCTGGATCACGTACTTCACCGGGGCCAACCGGTCCAGGCGCGCCAGCAGCGAATCGCGCAACGAGGTCGGAATGGCGAGTGTAGGCAGCGGCCGTTGCAACCGGTACTTTTCACCGTCATCGTGCAGCAGTCCTGATTCGAGCACCGACTTGGTCAGCTCCTCGACGAACAGGGGAACGCCATCGGTGCGCGCCAGGATCTGCCTGAGGACTTCCGCCGGCAAGGGCCGGCGCTCGGTCACCTCGGCGACGAGCTCGGCTCCCTGACGCCGTCCCAGACGACTCACCCCTAGGACAGTGACATGCGGCTGCTCCGCCCAATGCGGAGTGTATTCTGGCCTGTAAGTGATAACCAACATGACCCGCTGCGCCTGAAGCCGGGGAACCAGCACGTTTAGCGCCTCCTGGCTGGTTGGATCGATCCACTGCGCGTCCTCGAACACCATCAGGATCGGCCGGTCCCGAGAGAGTACCTCGAGCTGGCCGACCAACGCCTCAAGGGTTTCTTCCTTCTGCTTCTGCGGCGAAAGGCCAAGCGCCGCGTAGCGCTCGGTGGGCAGGGACAGCAGCGCTGCAATGAGCGGCGCTGCTTCGGCCCGTTGCTCCGGGGTGCCCGCGAGCCAGGCTTCCATCTTGTCGAGCTTTTGCTCGGGGGTATCTTCACGAGCGAAACCGGCTGCGAACTCGAGCTCCTCGGTGAACGGGTACAGCGCGGAATTGCGGTGGTAGGTGGAACACTGGTAGACCAAGGCGCTGTGCGGCTCGGCTGCAATGTGCGCGCGCAGCACCTGAGTCAAGCGCGACTTTCCGACACCGGGCTCCCCGCCGACCAGCACGACTTGCCCTTCCCCGTCGCGGGTCCGCGCCCAGCCGCGCAGCAGCAGCGCAACTTCCTCCTCACGGCCCACCAGCGGCGTGAGCGCCACTCCTTCGTGGGCCGCCTCAAAGCGTCCAAGGGGCCGGTGCATGGGGCGCGCTCGCCATGCGCGGACCGGCTGTGCGAGTCCTTTGAGCGAATGCAGGCCCAGATCACTCAACTGGAAGGCGGCACCCACCAAACGACGCGTGCTGGGTGCGATGACGACCTCGTCGGGGCCGGCCAAAGCCTGCAGTCGTGCTGCGAGATTGGGCGTGTCGCCCCACGCGAGCTTCGCCTCGGCGTCGTCCGCTCGCGAAACCGCGCCCACCACCACGGTTCCGGTAGCCACCCCGATGCGAACGGCCAGCTGGGGAGTGGCGTGAACGGCCTTGACCGCGTGCACAATCTCCAATCCGGCGCGCACGCTGCGCTCGGCATCGTCCTCGTGGGCACGCGGCCAACCGAAGTAAGCCATCAACGCATCGCCCAAGTACTGCGCCACGTGCCCCTCGTAGCGCGCCACGACTTCATCGCATGCTTTGCGGTAGGCGCGCATGAGCTCGCGCAATTCCTCCGGATCGAGGCGTTCAGCCCGCTCGGTGGAGCCCACCAAGTCGCAGAACATCACAGTGAGTTGGCGGCGCTCGGCGTCGTAAGAGATGCCTGCCTGTTCTGCTGGTGTGTCGGCAGACCGCATGGGGCGCTGAGCGCGACTGGCCGCGGCGAGCGCCTGGACCGCAATCATGAGGCGGCGCCGCGGCCCGGTTGGCAGGCCCAAGCGGTCGATATCCGATTCCGTGAGGTCGGGTAGAACCTCGAGCGTGATCTCATGCTCGGCAAATACGGCAGCGTACTTCGCGAGGCCGACTCGCTCGAGCCATTCCCGGATGCCGCTCACCTGTTCCCTCTCATTGCTGATCCTCAGCCGGTGGAAGTCCGACCCAAGCGGGAATTTCGGCTCGCCGTGACAGCCCGAGAGCGCACGCGGTTGACGCCCCCGACCGGAGCGCTTTCTGGCGTAGAGTTTGCGGCTACGTCAATGTACGCGCCTTCGCATGCCTCCGCGCACAGTTGTGACTTGGGAAGCAAGGTAAGTCGGGCGACGGTGTGAAACGGGGCCTGTGCTTCGGGCCACTCTACGGCCACATTCTCGATCCAGAAGTTGCTGTCCCAACGCTTACCCTGGTAGCTCATCCGATCGGGGTCTAAAAGCTGAAGCGCGAAGTCGAACGAACTCATCGTTGCATCTTCGTTCAAGTGCCGGACTAACTCATCACGCAGCGCATTTGGCTTGCGCAGGTTGAGAGCGCGTGCGCGGTTTGCGCGCGCCGGCAGGGCCGAGTACTTCACGACGTCCTCTACTCCGTGACGGAAGGCCGCCGCACTCCAGTAGCGCAGTTGCTGGTAGGGCCGAACCGGTTGGCGTCTCTGTTGCATCACCTCGGCCATGGTGCGTGCGAAGGTCAACTGGTCGCTGAATGGCAGCGCCCCTAAGGCTGCGGACTGGTTGGGTGCCGTGAACACCTTAACGAAAACCATGAGAGCACGCACGTCGGTGAAGGGGAGCGTAGGAGCACTTTGCAGCGAGAAATCCTGGCGAGTGACAGCGACCGGGACGAAGCCAGCGAGTTCGACGCAGAACGCCAAACCCCGCACGTCCCGTCTCCAATCGCTGCTTACGCTCGGGTCAGAATTCGAGAAGCGCACGGTCGCAGGATAGCAGCCGGGTCGCGCGTAGATTCCCTTGGCAAGCCGTGCTGCAAGTGCGGGAGTGCGTCCTTTCCACACGTCGAGCACCTCGAACACGGCCCTGACGCACACACCCTTCGCATGCACAACACGCCGCAGCGGCCGGTTTTCTTCGGCGGCATTGCGCGCCTGCAGGGCGAGAAACCCGCCTACCAATTCGGCAATCTGAGCTTCCTCGGTCGCGCGGTCGCGCTGCACCGTGATCACCGCTTCAGGGCCTCTAATCCGAAATCGGGATTACTCGAGTGGCGCAGAGCGGAAGGTCGTTTGCGACGTTCCAGAGGTGACGCGTAACGTGAGCTAGTCGATCGATTCGCGCAAAAGGCGGCTCCGAAGCGATCCGGCTGCACATCACGCGAAACTTCCCGGTCCCGCACGAAGATGCAGCGACTTGGAGCGGGCGATGGGAATCGAACCCACGTCTAAAGCTTGGGAAGCTTTCGTTCTACCATTGAACTACGCCCGCAACCGGAAAATTCTATAGCAATTCCCGATCCGCCACCCGGGGGCGAGGAGTGATTCGCACCCGGTGCAGGCAGCTCGATCGCTGCGATCCTTCGATCGGTCATGTGTTTCCCGGCGTGCAACTTGATCACCATCAAGTTCCTTCGGTTCGGGCGTAGCGAAGCTGCACCAACCCCTTGGGGTACGAGTTTGCCTCGACGAGCTCCAAACGCTCGAGGGGGCCGGCGTCCGCGAAAATCGGCACGCCTGCCCCCAGGATCACTGGAACGATCGTGACGATGTATTCGCTGATGAGACCCTGAGCGCGAAACGAAGCCGCGAGCGCCCCGCCACCGACGAGCCATGCGCGCCGCAGTCCTCGGGTCGCGATCTCGGTCATGACCTCGGTCGGATTTTGCGCCGTGCGGATCACATCGGTCGATAGACTCCTGATGTTGCCGTGCGAGAATACCCAACACGGTTTGCCGGGGTAGGGCCATTCTTCGAACGCGAGGCTGGTTTCGTAGGTTCTGCGTCCGAGCAGCACCGCCTCGATGGAGTCGTAGAATTGCGCATAACCATAGTCTTCATCGGCTCCCTCGAAGGGTGCGAGCCATTCGGTATCTCCTTCCGGTGTCGCGATGTAGCCGTCGACGCTTGCTGCAACGTAATAGATGACTTCTGGCACAGTGGCATCAATCAGGCGTTAGGAGAACTGCGCACCGCTCACACGGGAGCCGAGAAAGTCTAACACTAGCTTCGCGCAACGGGATTCGCGGCCTCGACCACCCAAGCCTGAATCCGGGTGTGGGCGTGCTCTTCTAGCGCGCGCCGCGCTTTCTGCCGATTCCACTAGAGCTCGCCGGTAACCAGTACGCGACCCTTAGCTCCGACAACGGTCTCGCCATCCTGGTTCTGGATGCGCCCGCGCAGATCGACGACTTCGCCCTTCAGTTTTTGGTTCGGAGTCACCTTCACAACCAGCCACTCGAGTCGGATCGTTTCGTCAGCGTACACGGGTCGCCGAAAACGGACCCAGAACTCGAGACCCACCACGTCCCCTTTCTTCGAAAAGTGCTTCGCCGTGAGGGCGAGAAGCAATGCAGTGGTGTGCGTTCCGCTGGCGATGACGCGGCCGTATCGGGTTTTGGCGGCAAAGCGCGGATCGTGATGGATCGGATTGTCATCGCCCACCGAGTGCGCGAACGCACCCGCGCTTTCAGGGGTAAGCGTTACCTCGGAGCAGAAACGTTCTCTGGGATAAGCCCTCACAACGACCTCCTGATCTTCACGCGGAGCGCTCAACCCATGCGAGCCAGCACCTCGACCGAATCGCCAGGCCGCACCTCGCCAGGCTCCACGACCCGCATGTAGATTCCGCGCAGGTTGTGATGCCGCAGCTCTTTCATCGACACCAACCGCAGCGCATCTGATCCGAAGCGCGCCTGGAATTTCTTGCACCCGTTGTGCGGGGATGGCGTGACCTCGAGAAGGGCGCTCCCCACCCGCAGCTGCGTGCGCGCCGGCAGATTTGCAGCGGACAGGTCGAGCTCCAGAATCAAGTTATCCCCGAACAAGGTGAGCGGCTGACCGTTGGCGATCAGGCTTGCGACACTCGCCTGCATCACCGCGATCTGCATCTGCGGATCCCTGCCGGGCCTTCGACCCCACGCGTCGCCAGCAACGCCGTAGTCCGCCGTCAAACTGGCCCGACCCGGCGTCTCGCGTCGACCCCCTGCAACCCGACTCACGATCAAAACGACCTTGCCGTGGTCTGGTGGGGAGCGCGGCAGTTTCTCCAATTCCCGCTCAAGATCACTCAGGGTTCGAAACCGGGAAGGATCTCCCACGGAATCGGAGTCGATTATGGTTCCGGGTGCGCTCATGAGTGAGACATACCAGCTACTCAGATCCAAAGCGGCGGCATAAATGAAATCTGTGCCTCGAGGACCACCACGATAATCGATCGACCGATTACCGGGCGTGTAGATCTCTCGCCTCGAGCCAAACCTCGTCCACGTAGCACCAGCCCCAGGTTTCTCCCGGCTCCGCCGAGCGCATGATCGGATGGCGCGTGGCGTGAAAGTGCTTTGTCGCGTGCTTGTTCTTCGAACTGTCGCAACAACCCACATGTCCGCACACCAGGCATAGGCGCAGGTGCACCCAACGATCGCCAAGCTGCAGGCATTCCTCGCAGCCCTTCGTGCGCGGGGCCACGTCCCGAATCTGGTCCAGATGCGTGCAACTGTTCGCCATCGGCGCACTCCGTCTTAGTCGGCGAAAGCTCTAAGGCGCTGCGAGACCCGCCCTCGCAATCTCGTCGCGAGCGGGTGTGGCTGCCTGCGTCCCACACAGTGTCAGAATACAGGAGGGCCGGCGGACTGTCTTGCCCTGAGCCGGGCGCGCCGCAGGCAATGCGTTCAACCCCTTGGCTTTCTGGTCGTTCGCCCCCATCATTAGTCGGCAAGCGAGGAGAGCTGAGCATGGAACGGCGTGCTTTCGGTTTCAGAGGGCGCGAGGTTGCGCTGATCGGTCAGGGTACCTGGTATATCGAAAACGCCAAGCGCGCCTCCGCAATCGCCGCCCTGCGTCGAGGACTCGACCTTGGGATGACTCACATCGATACCGCCGAGCTCTACGGCTCGGGCGTCGCGGAAGAGCTTGTCGGCGAAGCGATCGCGGGGCGTCGAGACGAGGTCTTCCTGGTCTCCAAAGTGTTACCTCAAAATGCTTCGCGCCGCGGGACGCTGATAGCGTGCGACCGCTCGCTTGCGCGATTGCGGACCAATCGGCTCGACTGCTATCTGCTGCACTGGCGCGGTCGGTATCCGCTGGAAGACACCTTTGCGGCCTTCGAGGAGCTCGAGCGCGAGGGCAAGATACTGTCTTGGGGCGTCAGCAACTTCGATGTGTCCGACCTCGACGAGGCGCTCAGGATCGCGGGCGAAGGCCGTGTCGCTTGCAATCAGGTCCTCTACCACTTGCAGGAACGCGCGATTGAGCACTCGGTGATTCCATGGTGTGAGAAGCATGGGGTGGCCGTCGTCGGCTACAGCCCCTTCGGTCATGGAAGTTTTCCGGGTTCGCGCACTGCAGGGGGGCGGGTCCTCGAGGAAATCGCGGCGGCCCACGGCGCGAGCGCTCGGCAAGTTGCGCTGCGGTTTCTCGCGCGAGGACCTGCGCTGTTTACAATCCCCAAGGCCTCCACCCTTGAGCACGTCGGAGAAAATGCGGGCGCGGCCGACCTGCGTCTGGGCGACGCCGAGCTCGCGCGCATCGACGCGGCCTTCCCGTTAGGCCGCCGACGCTCGCTGCCCGTCCTGTAGAAGCGTCTGTTATGGCTGAGGCGTTGCTTATTCGCTGCCCGGCTTGCTCTGCGACCAATCGGGTTGCGCGCGAAAAGATAGAGCAGGGATTGCGGCCCAAATGCGGGCGATGCAAGAGTTTGCTGCCCGCTCAAAACGAGCCGGTGACCGTCACCGATGCCACTTTCGCTGCAGAGGTCGAGGCGTTTGCATTGCCGGTGCTTGTGGATGCATGGGCACCGTGGTGCGGGCCGTGTCGCTTCATCGCTCCTGTCATCAACGAGTTGGCCGAAGAGATGGTCGGCCGGGTGCGGGTAGCGAAGCTCAATGTCGACGACAACCCACAAACGGCTTCGCGCTTCGACCTGCGTAGCATTCCCACGCTGCTGGTCGTCAAGGCGGGTCGGGAGGTCGACCGCATGGTCGGTGTGCAGCCCAAGCAAGAGATCCTACGCCGGTTGCAGCGTGCGATGGCCTCATAAGATCCGGTGGCTGCGACCAGTGCTCGACCGTCACAGCGTGTCGTAGTTGAACCGAAACACCCCGTCGCGGCGCACCACGCGCCCTAGAGACGGCTCTGGAAAGTGAGTCGCGCACACAAGTGCGCCGCTGTCACAGTGGCGCTCCAAGAAGGTCCGCCGGGTGGTAGCAGCCAGGGCGTGGTCCGCGTCCGCCCGCATCACCCATCCTGGTTCCAGGCACTGCACGGGGCTGTGGATGCAATCGCCGGTAATCACCGCGTCGCGACCCCGGGAGCGCACGCGCACGCTGACATGGCCCGCTGTGTGTCCCGGAGTGGGCTCCAGCCACACTTGGTCGTCGAGCGCAAAATCGTCGGCGACGAACTGGGCCTGGCGAGCCTCGACCACCGGCAAAACGCTATCGGCGATCTGGACCTGAGGGGTCTTTCGGTGCAGAGCTTCCCACGTATCCCACTCGCGCTGCGCGAATATGTACTTCGCGTTGGGGAAGGTGGGGACCCAGTGACCGTCGCGCAACCGCGTGTTCCATCCGATGTGGTCCCAGTGCAGATGTGTGCACATCACGTAGTCGACCTCTTCTGGTGCCACACCGGCTGCGGCGAGGCGCGGCAGGAACGTGTCGAGACGCTGCATGTGCCAGAACGGTCGCTGTGGGCGCGGTTTGTCGTTGCCGACGCACGAGTCGACAAGGATTGTGTGGTGACGCGTGCGCAGCAAGAAGGCCTGGATGGTCAGAACGAGATTGCCCGAGACCGCATCGAGCGCCCGCGGTTCTCGCTCCATCCACGTGCGATGCCGCGTCCAATCTTCGGCGGTGGTTTCGGGGAAAAAACTCAGCGGCTCGAACTGCGTGCAGATGGACTCGACGATGCGGTAAACGGCGATGTCCCCGACGCGAGCATGGTGCGGCATGACGAGTTCCTCACACGGGTCGTGGCCCAGCAGGCAAACAAAATAGCACGTTCTCACGAGGCACGCGTGTGCGCCGCTGTACAAGACGCGCGATCGGCAAACTTGCCTAGCCCTCAAGCGCCTCGCAACGCATCGATTTGCCGATCAGATAAAAGTCGTCTGCGGATACTTTGAGATGACCGAAGCGAAAGACAGCGCCCCAGTGGGTTTTGTTCTTGATGAACGAAAGTTG
>Ga0187780_10001880_pt1 | contig 15854 bp, 15 predicted proteins | sample 1015_Q2_SP10_20__FD_132429 | JGI IMG/M metagenome (GOLD analysis project Ga0187780, IMG submission 132429) | Tropical peat soil microbial communities from peatlands in Department of Meta, Colombia - 1015_Q2_SP10_20_MG | ecosystem: Environmental > Terrestrial > Soil > Wetlands > Peat | place... | reverse complement strand
TCCTTCATCCTTCTTTGCGTCTCCAAGACAGACACGAGGTGAAGCTCGACCATCGAGCCGCTGTTCCCGTCGTAGTACGTAAACGGCGGGACGTCCACCGCGGCAAGGCCGGTGACCTGGCTTCCTGCTCCCACCTTCTTCCCGGCGAAGACCAAGGCACCGATTGAGACCTTCGCCATGTCGCCGACGGCAGGGCCGAGCTTCAGGAGACCGGTGTCGACCTTCTTTCCCGAGACGTAGGAGCGGACGTTGCCGTAGGTGTTCTTCAGATTGCTGAAAGTGCTTCCCGCCCCGAGGTTCACCCACTCCCCCACGTAGGAATCACCGACGTAGCCCAGGTGAGCCTTGTTGGTGTGAGGCATCAGGACAGAGTTCTCCACCTCTCCCCCGACCTTGCACCCTTCGAATATCGATGTGCCGCCCCGGACCAGGGCGGTCGTTATCTTCGCCCGCGGACCGACGTAGCAGGGCCCGGAGATCCGCGAAAAGCTCTCTATGATCACCCCCTCAGAGATGACGATCGGGCCGGGCCTGGTGTCGAAGCTCACGTAGTCCTCGACCTCAGCCGAGCCGTGCACGCGGAGGCTCGACGGGGGACCCCGGACCTTCGAGGTCGCCGGAAGCGAGAGGCTATCGCCGAAGTGCGCCGCCTGCTCCGCGATCGCCAGGCCGTTGCTGGCCACGAGGTCCCAGTATCCTTGGAAGAGCAGCCCCGCGGGGGCCTCGACCTTGGGGCATGTCTTCAGGACTCGAGAGACTGCTTCGCTGGCCAGGACGCCGGGGGTGATCGTAGCGGGGTTGGTCTTTGCGGCAACGAGGCCTCCCTTCGAGACCGCCGCGAAGGTCCCCTTCCTTTCGCTGATGTCCTCCAGGAGCCTCCCAGGGCGGGCACGCGCGTTGACGAGCAGGACTGTAGACCTGTGCGCCCTGTTGTACGGCACGCCGAACGGCTTCATGATTTCACGCAGTTCCGGCCTTCCCCAGGCCTCGGTCTGGGCGCGCCCCCCCGTGGACCTCGATAGGGATTCCATCAGCGTCCTGGTCCCCCATCTAAGGAGGCTGGTGTGCCTCAGGAGATTGAGCGGCGAGAACAGACCCCAACCTTCGTCTTCGAAGATGACGGTCTCCAACTCCTCAAAGCACCTTCCCCATCTTCTTCACGAAGGCGTCGTTCGCCTCCACGTATGACTTCCTGTCGCCGATGTCGGTGAACTGACCCTCGACCCTGACCCCGTACACCCTGGCCCCTTTCTTCATGGCCTCCTGGAAGGTCTTGTCCATCCCGTACATCTCGGCGGCGGGAATGAAGCGCAGGAACGCCCTCTCCATCACGAAGCAGCCCACGTTGATGTACCCTGATATCGTCGGCTTCTCCCTCCACTCGGTGAGTCTCCCGTCTTCGTCGGTCTCCATGAAACCGTACTTCAGAGCCGTGCTGTACTTCATGAGAGCCATGGTTGCGATTGCGTTGTGGCTGGCATGGAATTCGATCACCTTCCTGAGGTTCATCTCAAGGATGGCGTCACCGTACACGCAGACGAACCGCCCCCTGATCTTGCTCTCGGCAGCCTTCAATTGCCCTGCCGTGCCGAGCGGGTGGGGAGAGGTGGCGTACTGTATCCTGACCCCCCACTCCTTTCCCGCGCCGAAGTATTCGCTTATCATCTTGCCGAGATAGCCCGTCGAGATTACTACGTCGGTTATTCCGTTCTCCTTCAACCACTCGATGATGTGCTCGAGAATCGGCTTGGGGCCCACGGGGAGCATCGGCTTCGGCACCAGGAAGGTGTAGGGTCTGAGCCTGGTCCCCATCCCTCCCGCAAGGATCACGGCCTGAACGTTCTCGGACCTGGCCAATGCTCGAGCGCCTCGGCTCTAAGGCTCCTACGTTATTCTATAAGTGAGTTGCCGTCATGAACAACTCGCTCATGCAGGTCCTACGACTTGGATGAATGGAGTCGAGGACCTTGGATGGCCATCCCAGGTAGGCTCGGGCGTCTCCAGCGTTGCCAGCTTCCTTAGGGCTGCTCCGTCCTCCCCTTCAGTCCAGCCTGGCCACCTACCCCCCTCCCCTTGGAATCAGGATGCGAGGAACATGGTAGCAAATCTTATGTGGCGCGGAGCCCGTTTCCACTGAGATGATGAAGAATACAGCATCAATCACCGTGCTAGTACTCCTCCTGGGGTCGTCTCTCGCAGTACTTTCGACCCCCGCAGCTGCCGCAGGGACGAACGCCACGACAACCCTCGCGCCCGTAAGCACGACCACCAGCGTGTCATGCACTTCATCTTCAGCGACGTTGTTCTCGGCGCTCAAGTGTACCGCTTCTGTCACAGGCGCCTTTCCAAAGGGAAAGGTCACATGGTCAGACGGCGGCGCAGGCAAGTTGTCGCGGACAACGTGCGTACTCTTCCTGGGTTCCTGCAGCATAGAGTTCCGACCGACATCCGCCGTGTCTCCGATTACAATCACGGCCAGCTATGCCGGGGACAGCCACAACGCACCCTCGAGCGGCTCGTTCTCGGTGACCGTAAGCCTGAAGGGCTCTGAGACGAGGGTCTCCTGCTGGCCCAACCAAGTCCTCGCAGGCTCGACGAAGGTCATCAGCTGTGTCGGGTGGGTGAGTGGACACCGTCCCACGGGCACCCTGACCTGGACGCAGACCGGAGGGACTGGAAGCATCTCGTTCGCTTCGACCACATGCACACTGGCGGCGAGGCACTGCTCTGTCAAGGCGAACGTCGGAGCGACAGGAACGGTCACGGTGCAGGCCGCCTACAGTGGCGATGCCAACAACACCGCTAGTTCGGGAACCGCTTCGCTGACCATCCGAGCCAAGACCAGCCTTGCAAATGTCTGTTCGGCTACTTCCGTGGCGACGGGCTCATCAATCACGTGCACCGCGACCCTCGCTGGCTTCTCTGGATCGGTATCTGGCGAGACCATCGCCTGGTATCAGGTCGGAGGCCCTGGTTCCGCCACCTTCTCCACGTCGTGCACCCTCTCGGCGGGAGGGTCATGCTCCATCACCGTGACGGGAGCGGCTAAAGGAGGCGTGGGCATAGGCGCATTCTATCTCGGAGACGCAGCCAACGGAAGGAGCTCAGGCTTCGCTCACATCGTTGTAACATAGTTCAAAGGGCGGATGACAGCCATCCGCCTCCTCTCCTTTTTCAGAGAAACAGACGCTGGGTTCTATCTCGGTGCAGCCGTTCAGTGAGACGATTCCTTTCACGGGGAGGCCAGACCGGAATGCGACGATCACGGGGCCAGGGAGCCGTTGGTGAGGCGGGTCAGGGACTGCTCCCCGACAGGGGCGGTCGGAACTGCAGAAGCTCGTCCTTGTACGCCTCTTCGGTTCCCGAGAGAATGCAGGGATCTACGACGAGCCCTTTCACCCCGAGGGCCATCACTTTCGCAATGTCCGCCCTCGTCAGCTTCTTCTGGGTCCGGAGCAGGACGGGCTTCGAAGATAGGCCGACCACGACCCCGAGCGTTGCGTAGTCGAGGACCGTAATGGGGGTGCCTCTCGCCTGCGGCGAGACGGTCGCTGCATCGATCGCCTCCACACCGTCCATCTGCGAGATCTGTCTGACCTGCTCGAGGATATAACCCGTGGTGATGGCCACCACCTTCTGAATTCGAGAGTCGGCCAGGATGAACAGAGGCATCTGGTGGGCCAGCATCTCGACGAAGCTGAACTGGCTCGACATCACCGTCTCCCAATAGTCTTCCGTCATCACCTTCGCCCCCCCGATCAGAATACCGCAGGGGACCGACACGGTGGAGATGACGTCGTCGATGTAGGTGTCGTGGAGCTCGTAGCTGCCGAAGTGCCCAGCGCGCCCCCCTTCTTCTCCGTCTATGTTCATCAAGATCGCGTCGGCTCCGGCCTCCTCGGCCTGGATCGCCATGGCCGTGCTGTTCTTCGGCAGGTCTGCGATCATCGAATAGTCCTTGCCCGTAGCCATTACGTCCAATGTCCGGCGGAGCTGGGGTACGGACTCCATGCTACACCGTTCGCGATGGGAGGCAGGTGCTTAGAAGAGAATTGCTCAAATGTGAATGACTCATTGATACGGTTGTTTTGAGTAGAATTCAGACCCACCGCACCGACTTGGCCGGGATACCCCTTATCCTTCTCGGCCATGCCGGCCCCGTGGGAGCGGGCCGCGGCATCTGTCCAATACCACAACGGGTTCCGGCGAGCCACTGGCTCAATTCTCGCCGGAGCTCGCCCGCCGCCGGAGCACGATCTCCTGCTCGGTCACGATGAGCTCTATTTCGTCTCCGTCCTTCCACTGGAAGCCGTCGATGATCGGCTTCGGGACGGTGATCCTCAAGCTCTTGCCTGTCTTGCCGAGCTTGACGCGGAAGATGACCGGCACGGGGATGCCTGAGTTGAATCCAGACTTAAACCCAGATTAGTCAAAACACCGCGCACTTGGCGTCAAATATTCCAATCCACAGTGCGTATGTATAAACCCAGATTCAACTTCGGTGTCTTGGCTTCTCAAGCCCCGCAGCCGCTGACACTGCAGAAGCCCTTCAGATGGGAGGATCTGGGCGTCGAACTAGACAACATAGAGGAGGAGGGCTAGCCAGGTCGCGGTCAGAGCCAGACGGTGATGCCTAGCACCGCGAAGATCAGTGTAAGATACGGGCTCGTGATCTTGAACAGCGTCCAGGCGGTCTTTCTGTCCCTGTCCATCGCGAGTTTGGCGCTATAGCCGATGACGAGGCCTCCGAGAGCCAAGGCGGAGATGGCGTAGAAGATGCTGACCTGGGTGAAGACGAAGATAGCCACCGAGAAGACCGCGAGCAACGTGCTGGTGGCCGCGATACAGACAGAAGCCACCCTGTCTCCGAAGACAACCGGGAGCATGGGTATCCTGGCCGCCTCGTAGTCATCCCGAGTGAACACGGCGAGGCTCCAGATGTGAGTCGGAATCCAGACTATCACGAGGGCCGACATGTACAGCGCAATCGGGGCGAACGGGTTGGCCCCGGGCACCGCGGAATAGCCCACCAAAACAGGCATTCCACCCGAGATACCACCGAGTATGATGCTGGCCCAGCTTCTTCTCTTCAGGAGAAGCGAGTAGACGACAATGTTGTCTATGAGACCGGCGAGCATGAATCCTGCGGAAGCGGCATTGATGAAGAAGAGCGGGATTAGGACCGAAGGGACGGCCATGGCCAGACCGAATGCGAGCGCCTTCTTCGGATGCACCTCTCCGTTGGGGATGGGCCGCTTCATCGTCCTCTTCATCATGGCATCGATGTCCCGGTCGTGGTAGTTGGTCAAGACGTCGGCAGACGCCGAACCGAGAGTCAGAGATGCAAAGCAGATTCCGACGGCCCCGAGAGACAGCCGGGCGCCGGTGTCCCTGTAGGCTACGACCATGGCGATTATCCCCGTGAAGACCAGAAGCCCCCAGATCCGCGGCTTTGTCAGCCGCCAATAGTTCTCCAGAGTCCGCTTCACGGGCATTGAGGCGTCCCGCCTCAGGGATGGATAAAACGCTATCGCGGCTAGGCCGACGCCACAGGGCTTGCCTGCGAGTAGAGCCGCATCGCCGTCTCGTCGACGCTCATCGGCAGGTCCACCTTGGAGAGAGCAATCATATGAAGGGAAAGGGACGACGCCGCGATGCCGAAGCATGCGCTCCTAAGGAAGTCCCTCGTCCTGAGATACATGGAGACGATGGCTCCCCCCAGTATGTCCCCGGCTCCTGTCTGGTCCACCACCTGGGACTTGGGCACCTGGACCTCGTAGATGCGAGTCCCGTCCAGCACGTAGCATTCGTTCCCCCCCTGGGTAACCACCGCCTTTCTCAGACCAAGCGACGAAAGCTTCTGCAGGGACTCCTTCGGCGACCGCATTCCAGTCAGCGCAGCCGCCTCTTCCCTGTCCATCTTAACCCCGTCGACCTTCGTCAGTATGCTCCTGTCCTTTGGCTCCCTCACGCTGACGCTCCCCTTTGCGTCGAAGGCCCTGACGAACCCCTGCGGGTCCAGGAAGGTGAAGTCCGAGCGGGCGGAAATCTCCGCGAGGAGGGACGGAGAGACCTCGCCTGCTATCGGGCTCACCAGGGACGCGTTGACCTTCACCTGCGGGAGCTGCTCCTTCGATATGTCCTCGCACCTGTTCAGCAGGGTGAGCTCCCGGGACGGGGCCTTGGTCTCTATCCTGAACCTGGTCGTCCCCTTGGTGCGGCTCCTCTGCGCGTCGCCGAGGACGATGCCGTTCCGGGCAAGCCACACTGCCTGTTCGTCAGGAAAATCGGGGCCCACTTTGGTCATCACCGAGACGTCCATCCCGAACCTCGAGCAGAGCAGGCCGGCGTAGCACGGAGGGCCTCCGATGGTTGTGATGGAGCGAATGGGGAGCTGGATTGTGTCGATGGTCACAAAACCAGCCACCAGGATCTTCAAGCGGGCCCTGCGTTCACGACCGTTCCCTTATGAAGCCTTGCCCCGAGTTGCAGCGGGTTTGTTAATCCGGCCAGCGAGTCTCTACAGCGTTTAAGTATCCAGTGACGAACAGGGCGCCCGAGAATATTTGCTAATGCATACAAGAAAGGGGATTAGCACAACAGTAGGAATAGCGATAGTCATCGTCCTTCTCGCGGTCGCCGCAGTGGCGTACTACCTAGTCGCCATGACAGGAACCCCCGCTGGAAGCACCAGCAGTGCACCGAAGAAGAAGTACTCGATCGGGGTAGTCTTCGACGTAGGCGGCCTCGGGGACAGGGGCTTCAACGACCTTGCATATCAGGGGATGATGGAGGCGAACCAGACACTGGGAGTCGACTACACCTACGAGGTGGCGGCGACAACCAGCGACTTCCCGTCGCTCTTCAACGCGATGATCGCCAAGAATGTGAGCCTCATCGTGGGAGTCGGCTTCGACATGGACCAGGTAGTCAACCAGACCGCGCACGCGAATCCTAACAGGCTCTTCGCCCAGGTCGATGGCGACATCTACAACGTTCCCAACGTCGTGGCCATCAAGTACCAGGAGCACATCGGGAGCGCAATTGTGGGGGCCCTGGCGGTCGCGATGACAAAGACGGACAAGATCGCCTTCTTGGGCGGAGTCAGCACAGGCATCATCTACAAGTTCTGGAACGGATGGAAGGCAGGCGCCGTCTGGGCGTCTAACTACCTCCACAAGAACGTGACACTCATCAAGCAGTACGCCGGGTCCACCTTCAATTACTTCGACGAACCCTCGGCAGGGAGCCAGATAGGCCAGACGATGATCGCGCAGGGGGCGGACATCATCTTTACCGCGGCGGGCGGCACCGGGATCGGGACCTTCGATGCCATTGGAAAGTACGACCAGCAGCAGGGTTGGAACTGGACCTCGACGGCTCCCCCCGTGTTCGCTATTGGGGTGGACGCCAACCAAGACTACTACGGAACCTACCAGTTCTTCGTTCAGCACAGCAACTCGACCGCTTCGTACAAGGCCCCGTCGTTCGTCCTCACTTCTGAAATCAAGAAGGTCGACCTCGGAGTATTCAACGTCATGAAGGCAGTCGTCTACGGCAACTTCAGCAACATCTGGAACAACCCGAGCACCTATGCGCCGTCATTCTACAACGGCCAGACCCAGCTCTGCGGCCCCGACGGGGACGCGCCGTGCTACGTGAGAGGAGTGTACCTCCTAGGCTTGGCACAGGGAGCAGTGGGTCCGACACCGTTCGCCTACACGTCACAGTACCTCTCGCCGACGGCCAACAACGTCATGAAGCAGATCACCCAAGGCATTCTCAACGGCACCATCAATATCCCCGAAGACTACAACGACTCACCCGTATAGAAGAGGTGGGTGCATGCACACCCCCCTCCCCATTTTGTGAGCATGTCTCAAGTAATGGTCGCCATGAAGGGAATTCGGAAGGAGTTCCCCGGAGTGATGGCCGTCGACGGTGTCGACCTTTCGATCAACAAGGGAGAAGTGATGGGCCTTCTTGGCGAGAACGGCGCCGGGAAGAGCACCTTGATGAGCCTCCTGTACGGCGTCTACAGGCTGGACGCCGGGACGGTAGAGATTGACGGCAGGCGCGTGACCATCAAGGGTTCAGGGGACGCCATAGCCCTGGGCCTCGGGATGGTCCACCAGGCGTTCACGCTCGTCCCCAACATGACAGTCATGGAAAACATAGTCCTTGGCTCCGAGCCGACCAGGGCCGGCGTTCTCGACAGGAAACTGGCGGCGAGGCGGGTGGACGAACTCATGACCCGGACCGGGCTCCCGGTTGGTAAGGACATCCTGGTGGAGAACCTCCCTACCGGGTTCAAGCAGAGGGTCGAGATTCTAAAGGCGCTCTATAGGGGGGCCAAGGTGCTCATTCTGGACGAGCCGACATCGGTCCTGACCCCCCTCGAGTCCGAGGAGCTGTTCAAGTCGATCCGAAAACTGACAGGGGAAGGGTCCACTGTCGTCTTCATCACACACAAGCTCAAGGAGGTCATGGCGATAACGGACCGGATAACCGTCATGAGAAAGGGGAAGGTGGTGGGGAGCATCGCCACCGCAGATGCGACCTTTACCAAGCTCGCCAACATGATGGTCGGGAGGGGGGTAGAAAGAAAGTTCGTCTTCTCAGAATACAAGCCCGGGGCGGTCCTTCTGAGCGTCAGGGACCTGGTGGTCTCGAGCAGGCTGGCCACCAGGGCGGTCAACGGCTGCTCCTTCGATGTAAGGGAGGGAGAAATCGTCGGGCTCGCCGGGGTGGAGGGGAACGGGCAGACGGAACTGGTGGAGGCGATAATGGGGATGAGAAAGCCGGTGTCCGGGACGATCACGATTCGAGGGAGACAGGTCAGCGGGCTGGAGACCAAGGACATAATGGGCCTCTCGGTGGGGCACGTCCCCGAGGACAGGGCCCTCAGCGGTCTCGTGTTGGACTTCTCCGTCGCCGAGAACAGCGTCCTGGGGACGGTGGACCGCCCCCAGTTCTCGAGGTCGGGGTTCATATCGTTCAGAGCCGTGAAGGATTTCGCGCGGCGAATCGTCGCGAAGTTCAACGTAGCAGCTCCGAACGTCGACGTGAAGGTGAGGAACCTTTCGGGCGGAAACCAGCAGAAGGTGATCGTGGGGAGGGAGCTTTCGAACGAGCCTCATCTCCTCGTCGCGCACCAGCCGACGAGGGGGCTGGACGTTGCCAGCACCGAAGACATACAGTCGCTCCTTGTGGGCGCGAGGAACGCGGGGAGAGGGGTTCTGCTGGTGAGCGCGGACTTCGACGAAGTCCTCGACCTGAGCGACCGGATTCTCGTGCTGTACGAGGGAAAGATACTCGGTGAGCTGAAGCGCGGCGTGGGGATAGACCAGCTCGGGAAGCTCCTCGGGGGGGTGGCTGAGTGAAAGGCGAGTCACCGCGGGGGGTAGTGGGAGCCACTCTGATTGCTGCGGTTCCGCAGATAGTCGCCCTGCTCCTGGGCCTCGTAGCAGCGTCTCTTCTGATACTCGCAGCGGGATACAATCCTTTGGTCGTCTTCGGGACCCTGTTCAGGTCCGCGCTCGAGACCCCCTCGGGCCAGGCGTCGGTCCTCACCTACACGGGGATCTACACGCTCACCGCTATCGCATTCCTTGTCCCCGGGAAGGCCAGCATCTGGAACGTCGGGGCCAACGGGCAGGTCTACCTCGGGGGGATAGTGGCCGGGGTCGTCGCCATCTACCTGCCCCTCCCCCCCATCCTGTGGCCCATCGCCGCCATCGTCCTGGCCTGCGTGGCCGGAGGAATCTGGGGGCTCGTTCCGGGGCTGCTCGAGGCATACAGGAACGCGTCGGCCATAGTGACGACAATCATGATGAACTACATCGCGGTCGCCTTGATCGACTACATGATCCTGGGGGTCATCGTCATCAAGGTGCCCACGGTCGCCCAGTACAACGACGTCGTGATCAGCCAGGGGGCGATGATTCCCACGCTCCCCTACTTCTCCTCGTCCATAATGGTCGTCGTGGCCGTCCTCGTCGCCATCGGGACTCTCTACCTTCTCCAGAAGACGACCCTCGGCTATCGGATAAGGGCCACGGGGCTCGGGAGACAGCCCGCCGAGGCGAAGGGAATCAACCCGAGGACCTCCAAGGCCATGGCCATGTTCCTCGGGGGGGCGATAGCGGGGCTGGCGGGGGCGGGGGACGTGCTGGGGGTCGGACACAGCTGCGGGACAGTCGCGTGCCTCCAGACGGACTGGGCGGGGGGGTGGTTCTTCGGTGAGGGGTTCGCGGGCATGGCGGCGGCGCTCGTCGCGGCCAACAATCCGGTGGGCTCGATCTTCTCTGCTGCGTTCTTCGCCGTGCTGGTGTCTGGGTCGTCGGCCGTGTTCACCAACTTCAGCGGGCTGAATCTTTACTTCTTCTACGCTGTCCAGGGCCTGATCGTGGCCTTCATGGCTGCGCCGTACCTAAGCAAGAGGATAATCGGCCTCGTGAGGGGGAGGAGATGGACCTAGTCCTCCTGGCCGCAGAACTGGCCTCCTTCGGCCTCCAGCAGACGGTTGCAGTCGCCCTCGCGTCCCAGGGGGAGGTAATCACTGAGAAGTCGGGGATACTGAACATCGGCATCCAGGGGACCATCATCATGGCCGCCTTCGCCGCCGCCCTGACCAACGTCTACTTCGAGCCGTCGATGGGGGCCTACTCACCGTTGATGGGGGTCCTGGCGGGGATGGCGGTCGGGGCCTTCGTCAACTTCGTCTTCGCCTTCCTCAGCACTAAGCTCAACGTGGACCAGGTCATCGCGGGGTTCGGGCTGCAGCTCTTCGCCATCGGGGTGACCATGACCCTCCTGGGGATGCACGTCGAGGGGTCGTTCTACGACGGGACCCCCCTCGCGAACACGATACCGTCACTCGCCGTGCTCCAGACGCCCCTTCTGGCCGTCCCCGTACGCTACATGTATGCCGTCATGTTCCTCCTCCCGCTGCTGGTGTATCTCGTGCTCTACAGGACGAAGTTCGGGCTGCACATCAGGGCGGCAGGGGAGAACCCAAAGGCCGCCGAGGTGGGAGGAGTAAACGTGGGGGTGACAAGGATGCTGGCGACCTCACTCGGGGGGGTCTTCGTGGGGCTTGCCGGAGCCTACCTGACGGTTGACCTGAACAGCTCGTATACGACGACCTTCGTGGCGGGAATCACGGCCAGCGTTGGCTTCATAGCGATAGCCGCCGTGGTCGCCGGCGCCTGGAAGCCAGCCTACGTCTTCGGGGTGGCCCTGATCTTCGGGTTCAGCCTGGCGCTGATCAGCGTCTTCGGGCAGACGTCGGGGTGGACATACTACGTTCTGACCATGGTCCCGTACATGATCACCGTGGCCACTCTGGCGATTGCCTCCAAGCGCCTCAGGCCCCCGACCGCCCTGGGGAGCCCCTACACGAAGGAGTAGAGACGACCCGACGGACGAAGGGCCATACGTTTAAAGGGGGTTCGAGGAGCGCGTGGCCCGAAACACTTGTCAAAGAAGAGAAAGAGCCGTGGGCGCTCCAAGGGCGGAAAGGGAAGGAGCAACATCATCTACTGCAGCAACTGCGGGGCTTCTGTTCCGCGGGACAAGGCAAAGAAGGTGACGACGCGCCTTTCTCTGGTGGAGCCAACGTTGGCAAGGGAACTGAGGCAGGCCGGAGCGTATATCGCTGCGCCCACACAAGTGAGGTATTACTGTGTTTCATGCGCTGTCCACTACGGCATCGTCAAGGTCAGAGCGAAAAGCGAAAGACGCAACTGGTAGCGCAGAATAAGGTTATTGCCACGCGGGCTGCTACCGCGATAGGTTGGCCTTCGAGCACCTGAGGGACTCTCTGACGAAGGGCAACCTCTGGCTCTACATCCTGGCGGCACTGTCGGACTCGCCCCGGACCCCGGTGGAGCTTAGGGCGCTCGTCAGAAGGGAGCACGGCTTCTCACCGGCCGTCATAACTTTCTACTCCGTCCTCTACAAGCTCAGGAGAGAGGGGCTCGTCAAGAAGACGTCGGAGACCTTCCGCTCGGCATACGAAATCACCCCCAAGGGGCAGGGAGAACTGTCGAGGGGGCGGTCGTTCCTGGCGACGGTGGAGGAAGGGCTGGGCCCTAGCTGAGGCTGCGCGTCGCCCTGTACGTCCTCTCCGCGAAGGTGAATGCCGCGACCACTGCCACGACGACGACCCCCCAGTAGGCATACCCCAGTATGGATGCGATGGCGAGGACAAGGAGCCTCTCGCTCCTCTCCCCGATGCCGACCCCCGAAAGACTCGTGCCCAGGGCATCGGCCTTGGCCCTCGTGTAACTCACCAGGAGGCTGAAGGAGAGGGCGAGGAGGACCAGGGGTCCAGTCGAGAATCCTCCTTCCAGCAGCCCCAGGTAAATCGCCACCTCCGCCAGTCGGTCAAGGGTCGAGTCCAGGAAGGCGCCCCTATTGGATACCCTCCTGGTGACCCGGGCAACGGCGCCGTCGACAATGTCGAAGAAGCCCGAGACCAGAATCAGCAGGCCTGCGGCCAGCCCCCCCAGCGGCCCCGACGACCAGTACGCTGCGCCCGCGACGAGCGCGAAGACCAGCCCTACGACGGTCCAGAATGTCGGCGAGGGCACAACCTTCGCGAACGCCCGGCCGAGGGCGGCAAAATACGAGGCCAGCTTCCCCCTTACCCTGTCAAGCATCGCAGAAGGGGCCACGCTGGTCAACGTTATATACAGTCAGGGCGGGTCGAGGGCCGTCTTTGGGAAGAGTAGACAAGGGAGTGCAGTGCAACGTCAGCGGCTGCGGGAACAAGGCCGAGAGGTCGCTGAGCAGGGCCCAGATGGGCGGAAGCGGGCTCAGCGTCTCCGGGGACGCCAGGCGGGTCTACCTGTGCCACGAGCACTACAAGGCTTGGAAGAAGGCCACCAAGAAGTCGAAATCACTCGAGCGGTCGAGATGGTAGCGTAGGCGAGCCACTCTGAAAATACTGCAGTTGCACGTAGATTTCATCGAGTACAAGCCGGTGAAGAAGGAGATAGCGGGAGCCGAAGAGGCGAAGCAGGAGGCCGTGAAGCAGGAGGACCTGGTGGTGCTCCTGACCGCGGTCGAGTCGGGGGACGACTCAGAAACTGCAGTCAAGGCCATCGCCGAGACGAAGGAGTTCCTCGGGAAGCTGGGGACGAAGAAGGTCATGATCTACCCGTTTGCCCACCTGAGCCAAGACCTGGCCAGGCCCGCGGACGCCCTCCCGGTCCTCAGGGACATGGAGACGGAGGCCAGGGACGCGGGGCTCGAAGTCTCGAGGGCGCCGTTCGGATGGAACAAGGCCCTTCAGCTCAAGGTGAAGGGGCACCCTCTCGCAGAGATGTCGAGGAGCTACACCCGTGCCTCAGGGAAGGAGGTGGCCCCGCCCCCCAGGCCGAAGAAGGAACCTACGGAGGCTGAGGCGATGGCCCGCCTCAGGCGGAGCGACTTCGGCGGCCTCCCCGAGACGGACCATAGGACGATCGGGCAGCGGCAGGACCTTTTCAGCCTCCAGGAGGTCTCGCCCGGCATGGTGTACTGGCACGACAGGGGGGTAAAGCTCTGGAACGTTCTCCTGAACTTCATGCGATCTGAGCTGGCCAAGAGAGGGTACATCGAAGTGAGCAGCCCCGCACTCGCCAACACAGCCCTCTGGCGCGTGAGCGGGCACTCAGAGCACTACAGGGACAACATGTTCCTCACAAGCCTGGGGGACGAGGAGCTCGGCATGAAGCCGATGAACTGCCCCTCCACCTTCCTGATCTACAAGTCCAGGCGGTGGAGCTTCCGGGAACTCCCCGTGAGGTACTCCACCTTCGACCAGCTCTACAGGAATGAGCTTAGCGGGGTCGCCAGCGGGCTGTTCAGGGTGAAGGTACTGACCCAGGACGACGCCCACATAATCGCGACCGAGGACCAGGCGGAGAAGGAGCTGTCCGACATGCTCAGCCTGATGGAGACGGTCTACGGCGTGTTCGGCCTGCAGTACAGGGCGAAAATCTCGACCAGGCCCGACGAATCGATGGGGACTGACGAGGAGTGGGAGCGGGCGACAAACATCCTCATCAGGGTGGTGAAGGCGAAGGGGTGGCCCGTCGAACTCAAGGAGAAGGAAGGGAACTTCTACGCCCCCAAGATCGACGTGGACATCAAGGACTCGCTCGGAAGGGAGTGGCAGTGCGGGACGTTCCAGGTGGACCTGCAGATGCCGAAGCGGTTCAAGCTCGCATACACTGGACCGGACGGGAAGGAGCACACCCCGGTGGTGCTGCATAGGACCATCCTGGGGTCCATGGAGAGGTTCATCGGCGTGATGCTCGAGCACTACAAGGGGGCCCTCCCTGTGTGGCTGTCACCGGTGCAGGTGAGGGTCATCCCGCTGTCCGACGAGCACAGGAGCTACGCCGAGAAGGTGTTGGGCTCCCTGGTCGAGGCGGGCATAAGGGCGGAGGGAGACCTGGAGAGCGGGACCATGGGGGGGAAGATCAGGGACGCGCAGCTGCTGAAGGTCCCCTACATGCTCGTGGTCGGTAAGAAGGAGGAGGACGCCAAGACAGTGGCCGTGAGGACGAGAGGGGGAGAACAGAGGTTCGGAGTCAAACTCGCCGACTTCGTCTCGCAGGTCAGGGAAGAGGCAGCAGCTTTCAAGTAGGCCGAGCCGCCGGAACCTGCTGCGTGATACAGTGGAGGGTTCCGAGCCCGTAGACGAGAGATCGGCAGTCAATCCCGACGACCTTTCTGTCTGGGAAGTATCCCCCTATAGTTCCGAGCGCGTTTGAATCGGTAGGTGACCCGAAGGTGGGGACCAAGACGGCAGCGTTGCCGATGTAGAAGTTGAGGTGGCTTGCCGGAAGCCTCCCCTCCGACGACTCCACGGGCGCCGGCATCGGGATGGTGACGATGTCCCAGATTTCTCCTTCCTGGTCGACCGAGTCCCTGAGCCTCCTAAGGTTCTCAGCCAATGCGGCGTGGTTGGGGTCGGAAGATTCCCCCTCCCATGCGAGAAGGATGACGTCGGGAGCGACGAACCGGGCTATGTCGTCAACGTGGCCGTCGGTGTCGTCCCCCGCCACCCCCGAGCCGAGCCAGACGACGTGCTTGACTCCGAAGTTGGCCCTCAGCCTGTACTCGATGGCCCTCCTGGGGAGTCCGGGGTTCCTGTTCGGGTTTAGGAGGCACTGCTCGGTGGTGAGGAGCGTCCCCTTGCCGTTGACGTCGATGGACCCGCCCTCCAAGACCATGCCCGCCTCGAAGACCCGAAGGCCAGACGAGAGGGCGAGTTCCATCCCTGCGGCATCGTCAGGCCTGAGGTCGTCGTACTTGCCCCCCCAGGCGTTGAAGCCCCACTTCGTGAGTGCCACGTCTCCCCCGCTGACGCAGATGGGGGCGAAGTCCCTCAGCCAGACGTCGGCGGTCTTCACGTGGATGAAGCTCACGTTTCGGGCGCTCTTCAGGATGGACCTCGCGTGCTTCTCCCCCCTCTCGTCGTCCACCAGCACCCTGACCTCCTCTCCCTCCGCCAGGGCGCCGACGACCTTGGCGTAGGCCCTCTCCACTTCGCCGATTATCGAAGACGGAAATGTGTCGGGGTTCTTGGGCCAGGAGAGCCAGGTAGCCTCGTGCTCCTCCCACTCCGCCGGCATCCTGTAGCCCAGGCTGGCTGGGGTGGCCTTCATTCTTCGCCTACTCCGTGATAGGGCGGTAGGTCCGTTTCATCCTGTTCCGCAAGAAGCCCCAGCCGTCCTCCACGGTCCTCCCCAGGCCGAGGTCGCAGTCTGCGAGGTAGACGCCCTCCTTTTCTCCCGCTCTGAGGAGGACCTTCCCGAACTGGTCGCTGACGAAGGAACCCCCCCAGAAGGTCGTCG
>Ga0187780_10001879_pt1 | contig 15864 bp, 12 predicted proteins | sample 1015_Q2_SP10_20__FD_132429 | JGI IMG/M metagenome (GOLD analysis project Ga0187780, IMG submission 132429) | Tropical peat soil microbial communities from peatlands in Department of Meta, Colombia - 1015_Q2_SP10_20_MG | ecosystem: Environmental > Terrestrial > Soil > Wetlands > Peat | place... | reverse complement strand
TCATAATCAGAGCTGAATATCTCCCGATATCTTCGAAGAAGCTCTTCTGATATGCTCTTTATGTACGTAGGTCTGATACTTCCGATACAATCACCTCCAGCTGTATTGATCTCTTCGCATATTTGTTCGCGTCCTGCCATCAGCGCTGAAGCGCTGATGAGATCTTCGAGACTTTGTTCGCCACGTCCTGCGCCGAACGGCCGATAATACGGATCATCGGTTCCTTTCCGACGTCGCCGTGGTCGTATATCACCTCCGGCATGCCCTTGCCCGCCGCGATGCTTGTCTGTATCGCTTGGGACGTGCCCCACTCTTTAGCGCTTGCCGCTTCCGGCTCCTCCGCTCTGTCGAAGCACGCAGTCACGTAGTCGAGGTCTTGGCAGGCGCCAATGACCTCCTCTGAGTATCGCACGTTCATTGCGCTTTTCATGTTTGCATCGAACGTCAGCGCAGCAAGCACCACGCGAGCTACGTGATGACTCGCGCCAAATGCCACGCATCCGACTGGCGTAGCGGTCTCTTCGACCTTAATAATCCTGCCCTTTACTGCCGCCACCTCGGCTGTGGTTTTCGCTCGCGATATCGCCATCGCCAGGTTGCTTCCGACCTCAGGTAGGAGTTCTACGCTTATGGTTTTGATGGTACGAAGTGCTTCTTCTATGTTGAGCACGGTCAGGTAACGCTCTGCCATGTCGAGTGTCGCCGCAAGTTGGCTTACCACTCCCGTTCCCGATCCTATGCGTTCGCTGTTTCTTATGCCTTCGGTCGCAAATGCCTTTGCCATTTTGGCACTGTGAGTTATATCGTACCCCTTAGCGAGGAACGCGGCAACAGCCGCTGAGAAGGTGCAGCCAGCTCCATGGGTCCCACCCTCGATAAGCTTGCCCTTGAGCATTTCGAAGTCGCCGTTGTACACCACATCTGTGCCACCCAGGTGTCCTCCCGTCACGATGACTGATTTAGGCCCAAGTCCATATATCTCGTACGCGGCACGCTTCATGTCGTCGAGATCCCGTATTTGGATGCCTGAAAGCGCCTCCGCCTCCCGTACGTTCGGGGTGACAGTCGTAGCTTCAGAGAGAAGTCGCCCAAAGACCTCTCTTGGCTCTCCTCTTACTAACGGTCCTGCCGCTTCCGCAGTCATAACAGGATCGACCACGATCGGAATCTTGTGCAGTGACAGTACATCGGCTACGGCATCAGCTGTCTCGGCTGTCGCAAGCATGCCTGTCTTGACGCATCGCACGTCGATATCAGAAAACACCGCGTTCATTTGATCAATAACGACATCAGGAGGGATATAGTAGCTTTCTAAAACACCGAGCGTGTTTTGAGCGGTGACCGCGGTAATAACCGTGGTTCCGTACACTCCAAGGGCAGCGAAGGTGCGAGTGTCTGCTTGGACACCTGCTCCGCCTCCCGAATCAGATCCAGCTACGCTCATAACTGCCTGCATCTACAGTGGTAATGGACTAACACTTATATAATGGTAATCCAAATCCCTTATAAGGCCACAAAAATCGCAAACGGAGCTTTATTTCGCGTTCTTTTTTGGTCATACGTATCTCCAGTAGAACTGAAGGGGTCGGTTGCATTAGAGCTTAAGAACGACATGCGGTCGCAAACGGCAAGGGCGAGCAAGATGTGGGACGAGCAGTATGCCCAACATCCCTTGTGGTGGAAAGGCCCGTACGATATCTCTCCTGTCGTGCAACGCGTCAAGCGAAATGCGACCGTGCTCGATATCGGATGTGGAACAGGGAGATATCTTATACCGCTCGATCGGAGTGGTTTCGCTGCTGTCGGCGTTGACCTCTCGAAGGTAGCGCTGCAACTGCTCGATCCTCACCACGCGCGCGTCGTTGCAGACGTGCAGGATCTGCCGTTTGCGGATCACAGCTTTGATGCCGTCACGTGCTACGGGGTGTTTCAGCACCTCACGCAGACAGGCAGAGCAAGGGCCGTTGCGGAGCTATTTCGCGTATTAAAGCGTGACGGCTTAGTCTTCGTTGAGGTGATCGGAAGGAGGGATATGCGCTGCCGTTCCGGCCAGCCGGTAGAAGCGGACACCTTCATTCGAGACGGAATTCGATATCACTATTTCTCGCTCTCGGAGTTCTCACTACTCTTTGAATCGGCAGGCTTTGACGTGGTAACCCTCGACGATAGGATCACCACGAAGCGCTATCACGGGGTGAAACGAGCGAGGCATCGCATACTCATGATAGTGAAACGCTCGTAAACCTAGTGTCCCCATTCGCGCGTGTACTAGGAACGTGTGCGCAGCCGGTCAAAGAAGCCCACGATGATTGCCGCGCACGTGGTATCATACACGATGTACTGCTCGCTCCCTGCCTTGGATTCCACTCACCTTTTTCACTTTACGGTGCGAGCTGCTTTACACGGCATAAACAGCATCCCTTTATTAGCGTACGACGACCGAGAGTAGGGTTCTTACGTGTACCCGTAAAGCGTGAGATAGATGTTGATGCCTAGAACGATCGCGATTAGCCATACGCCAAGAGCAATCCGCATCGCCGTTTTACGTTTGACGATCGGGCGGATAATGCGTTCTACCTCGAGATTGATGTAGACCCACATCCCCACTAGCACAAGTCCTAACGTGTGATGGATAAGGAGCTCGGGGTACAGAAATGGGATCGGAGGAACGTTTTCGATATACCCAAGCAATGAGGGGAGCATAACCCCGAGTATCGCTATGATTTGAACAATAACGGTTCCCCGCTGGATGGTGCAATGCCGCCTAACACGCCCTCGCCGTGCGAGATAGACCGCGCCGAGGACAAATACGATAAGCACGAGCTGGACGACGAGGTTTGCCAGCGCCAGCGTACGTATATCGATCGCCATGTGGACCTTTTTCCCATTAGAGCTTGCCTCTATGAAAGCATTGTGATACTGAACGGGCGCGTAGACACTAGTATACTTTCCAAGACTGCCAAGAACGAAAGCACGGATCGTTTGAATTAATTACGCGTTTCGATAAGCGCGGGCATGACGCAAATCAAGAGGTATAGACAGCTCGCAAGATATCACGCCGACACACCTTCCATTTGTGCTATGATTAGATAAAATCCCGCTAAGCCTTTCCACCTGCCCCACCTCTGAGCGATGAAGCGTGCCGCGGCGCTTGTAATCCGCCGGTCATCGCAATAGTAGTGAGCGATGGCCCGTCGTAAACCAATATCGTCAGCCGGATTTGCGTCAAATTTGTGGAGGCCTCGCACGATAGTCATCTCCGCCGTCCACACACCAACCCCCCGCAACCGGCATAGCTCATCGATGATGTCGTTGATATTCTCATAATAGATAAAGCGGTCCAAGTCGACGGTGCCTTCCGCGACCAATCGTGCTGCGTTAACGACGTACTCGGCTTTCTGTGTACTTAGTCCACACTCGCGAAGGGAGGAGACGGGGACCGACGCTAACGTGCGTGGTGTGGGAAAAGCGTAATACGTTCTTCCGTCGTCCAGGATAGAATCGCCAAACCTCTTGACTACTCTTTGCTGAATGCGCTGCGCTACGCGTAATGAGATTTGCTGTTCGATAATTGACACTACCAGCGCTTCAAAGGGAGAAGCGGTCGATGGGCTTTTGAGTCCGCGAAGACGTTGGACAACGCGCCTCATGGTAGTGTCACGCCACACATCGGCGTAGAAGGCGCTCAGATCCAGGTTTAAGTTAAAAACGCCTGATATAGTGTCTAATGCGATCCTAACATCGTTACCCGAAAGCTTCTCATGAGCTTTGAGCTCGACAACCACTTGAGGCGTATCAACTGTGCCTGCAGCGCGCACGGTGACAGGCGTGAGGACGCGGTGTGCTCGAATCACCTGCCAGTACACGCCGTCCTCATATTTCTGTATCTGCGCATCTCCATTCGAAAAAATCCGAGCGCTTAAGGCAAAATCAAAGGGCGGAACCGGACTGAGAACGTGATGAGTGGTATACATTACACAGGATCCTCGCCGCGTGCGAGCCGACGTTGCGTTATCTAAAGGATGCCGGAATCGATTGATGAGAGATACGCGTTTGTATATACAGCGTTCTTGCGTGTTGCAGAAAAAGGTTGTCCCACTGATTCAGCAGTTCCACCATCAACCGTAAGAAACGCGTCCTTCGGCTATCCAAGAAGCCTGTTTGTCACGTCGATTAGTTTCAAATGTGTACGCCGATTAGGGAAGCTGTTTGATTATATCGAGCGCCTTTGCAATGGGAATCGCTGTCATGGTATGCGATCTTGACATGCCGGTGCGCGCTATATCGAGGAGCGCCTTCGCCATCGCCTCCTCGTTGGGAGCTTCGACGATGCCCACCCAGTCGTTCTTTCCCAAGGTGATATAGAGTTCCTTTAACTCTGCACCAACCGATTTAAACACGTTTTGCGCGTTTTCATAGCGCTGTGGTAGCGCCTGGAGCTTCTCCATTCCTTTAGCAGTCCACGTGCCAGTCCATATGTAAAGCGTCATGATGCTGTCACCTCCTTTTGTGACTTGTTAGACAGTTTGCAGTGCGCAAGAGTTAGCTCTTTGCCACGCTTAGAGCGCGTATTGTTCAATCGAAGCACTCTGTGCTGTGCGCATGGGTCCACATCACGTAGTTGTACGCGATAAGAACGGACGCACGTGGCATCCCATAACCACGTCTCTAACATCGAAATATCGAGACCTTGACCCGCTCATCGGCGTCTTACGCGCAGGTATTGCATATCACCAGCAGGCATCGAATTGTGTAAAGAAGGGGGGACACAGAGCTCAGGAACTACGTGCTACTAAACGTACTAACTGTCACTGAGAGAGCGGTGCGAAATCAAGTGTTAACAGCGCTAAATCAATAAAACGCCTCCATAACGACTATCTACGCATTCGAAGGCGTGTATCAGCGAGCGGCCGTCTTCTCGAAAACACCGTTGTAGACTCTACCCAGAACAAGCGACCTCTCCGTCTTGCTTTCACGCTCGTGCAGCCCTGCTGCAGTCAACACCTGTCTGATTTCGTCTACCGGAGTCCCGTGTTCCACCCGCGTCGGCTCACGCACGAAGAGTCTGCCACCGATCTTCAACGTTCGTGAAAGAGCATCTATCTTCTTCTGTCGAACACTGGAGTCGATGTGGTGTAAAACAAAGTGCATCACCCCGACGTCGTAGGAGGCATCAGGGAGACCAAGCGTGTCGATGTCCCCGAGCTGAAAATCCACGTTGGGGTACTTCTGGAGACGTTTTCGTATTGTATCCATCCACACCCTTGAGACGTCAACGCACGTTAAGTGCCCGTGATCCTGCGACAGTCGCTGCGCTATGTGCCGTGAAATCCTTCCAGAGCCTGATCCGTAATCAAGCACCCGCTCGTTTCCCGTCAAACCAAAGCTGTCGACGTAGCGTTTGTAAGAGCGTGTCAGTGTATAACCGAGTAATACAGTGATACCAACTTCGACCGAGCTTGGCTCGTTGCTGCCCAACAAAACCCACCTATGCGCTTTTTAATGATAATTTCGAGAGCGACTCACTTACATAACGACTACTCGTACAGCCATAGCGTTATGACGTCGTGTCGAATACGAGTATAAAAATCGACTCCATAATCGCCCAGGTTACGGCAAGAGCGCTTGGTAGCCTAACGTGGGGTAAGCTCTGAAGAGGTCGCGACTCTATTTCCGGCTTCCCACTGATTGAGCCATGTGCGTCGCTTCTGTGTCTACCGTACGCCGCTGCTTTTCGAGCGGGGGGAATAACCGAGGGCGAAGGAGGACGGTACGTGCCTATGGAGTTGCGACGTGAATTGAATCGACAGGAACCCTCATAATCGTATAGCGCTTCCCTTCGAGGCTTTCTTCGAGCGCCCGCGTAATCATCTCGGCGCGGTCACTTTCCACTACGGTATTGACCTGTATGGCCCGTTCAGTATTATCTTTGATCGCCTCGATGGCCATTTCGGGCTCCTCCTTGATGATGAATCCCGACCAGTTCTGCGGCGAGACCCCCCAGTACTCGACGCAGTAAAAGCCAGTTACGCCTGCCTCGGTCAGACTGTTGACAGTCCTGCCGAGGGTCTCGAAATCCACAAAGATGGTCAAGAGGGCTTTAGCCATTCCTTCACCTCCTATTGTGTGTATCGTTAGTAACGTATATGCAACCCACTTTATATGTCCTCTACTCGTATCTTACGGTGTGAACAGAGCGTTCAGCGGCCTTTGTTGCCTTTCTTGACGTGCGTGCGAGCGTCGCTATTCCAAGAAAGCGCCTATCGGAGTGTTTGCGTCTTCTTACTATCTGTCATAAATATCTCATGTCTAAAAGACGACGACCGAGGAATCAAAAAGGCAAAGCAAGCGCAAGAGAGCCCCAAAACGATTGAGCTTATTGAAACAACCAATCACGATTCCTCGGCAACGATGCGCGATTTATTCTTCTGTGAGGCTGACGTGTGGCGCGAGCACGGCGACGTGGCTCAACATTCTTATGATGGATCAGGCGATATCCCTCATCTAGATGATTAGCATGGATGAGGACGAAGCGAAAAAGTGGAAGCAAATGTTGCTGCTAAACTTTGCGGTGCTAGGGCAGGATCCAGGGTCGTGGTTAAACCAAGCGCAGCTGCTGAAAACAGCAGCCGATGAAGTTTCGAAACAAGTGAAGATCGGTGCGGACGCGATTACGGCTCAAATAGGGTGGGTCGACCCTGTGTATAGATACCTCGCTGGCATAACGATCGAAAATCTTCTAAAAGGCATCATAATAGCCGACCATCCCGAGTTCATTCGCGAAGATGCGATGGTTGAATGGCTAACCGACCACCAAATATGGACGAAACACGCTGATCAGTTGAAAATAATAAAACTGATACTCACAAAAGAGGAGGAGAACCTCTTGAGAGTACTCGAGCATTACGTTATGTGGGTGGGTCGATATCCTATTGCGGAGACCGCAGAGGCATATGCAGAAGATCAGCTTGATATCCTGAGGTTGAATCTGCCCGCTGGATTTGCGGCTACGTTCGATGCGCTGTACAACAAGCTATCACAGAAGCTGGGCGAGCAATACGGTGATTTCGACAAGAAACGCGCTGGTACTTGACCAGCGTGAGCCACAAGAAAGTGCGCACGGCGCACGCGTATGAGCGAGCGACCGGCCTTGCTTCTCGGACTCGAAACGAGAACGTATCATTTCGAAATCAACCAGTCAGCTGGGATGCTTATACGCGATAGCTCCAATTAAGGCACGTGTATCCGTTTAGTTGCTCAACGGTCTAGAATATTGCGAGGCTAAGATGCCTGCTGCAAAGCAGTTGGTTTCGTCTCGTTTTGGGCGTCGTCGTTGTCAGTCTTGACTAATCAGTCGCGAGCACGCCTCCAAAGATGAATTCCAGTACGCGCCTATGTGAGGCATAGAGGCACGCGATGCTCAGAAAGGACGTAGACGTAGTTATTTTCGACGCGATGGGGGTTACCTTCAAGGAGAGTGATGACGTCAATAACCTCCTGATCCCCTTTATCGAGCGGGAGTGCGGCTATGAGGACCGAGGAGCCATCCGACAGCTCTACGCGGTGGCGAGCCTCGGATGCATTTCGTCCAAGGGGTTCTGGGAACAGGTCGGATGTGGGTACCCGGGCATTGAGAGGCAGTATCTCGACACGCAGTTGATCGTAGATCCAGACTTTATACCCGTCGCTGAACGACTGAAGAGCGGCTATGTGCTTTCCATGCTCTCGAACGACGTGAGCGAGTGGTCAGCCTATCTGAGGAGGCGGTTTGACCTCGACCGACTCTTCACGTCAGTAGTCATCAGCGGCGATTATGGATACAGGAAGCCTGACCCGCGCTTGTATGAGATCCTAATGGAGTCGCTTGGCATCACCTCACATCGTTGCATCTTCATCGATGACCAGCCACGTAATCTCGATACCGCTGTGCGATTAGGCATCAAAACCGTTTATCGCTTACAGGGCGTTAGCAGAGCAGCTCATCGCTACGATTATGAGATAGAAACGCTGAGAGACTTGTTAACGCTCCTGTGATGTTTGTCATCTTACGTGATGCAAAGACATGCTTACGCGCCTTTCACGAGCGTGTAAGCGACGCGGAGAAGCTGCGTAATAAACACGAACGGCAGTTTCAGGACCCCTCGCCACGTCCTCGGTGGAGGAGGTGTGTTGGCAATACTGGTTACTTCTACGTCGACGCGTCGAGCAGCGTAGGTGACGATGAGACTCACTGTGATGCCGACGAGAGCTCCGCCGATGAGGTCGGTGACGTAGTGAAGCCCAAGGAAGACCCTGCTGAAGGCGACGAGCAAGGCCCACGCAAACAACGCGATGCTGAACTTCCGATGATAGGAGGAGAGGGTCGTCGCGAACGAGAACGCGTTGGCGGTGTGTCCGCTCGGAAATGCGGGCTGAGCCTCAGGCACCACGCCTAAGTCACTAGGACGCGGCCTAGCGACGACGTATTTCAGTCCAAATGCGACCACATTTGTGATGATGAGGACGATGGCAAACACGAGCGCCTCCTTTCGGGCGCCAGCGAGGTAGAGCGCGATAGTGATGAGCACCATGAAGGTGAGACTTCCGGTAAACGAGACCCACCAAAAGAGCGTGTTAAGCAGGCCGCCGTCGTTAAGCCCTCTGATGAAATGGGTGACGTCGTAGTCGAACCTGCCAAGGTACGCTGAAGCGAACGGCGCGAGGAGGTGCATCGATGCCACGTGCATAGCGACCGCTATAGCCCATAGGAGATTATATAGATTTGCGTGGGACACATCGATCGTTGATGCACGCAGGCGGAAGAAATATGCGATAAAGCTTGGTATTTGTCGCGCTGCTCCTTCTCGCGCCTAGTTGCTGTGTTTCCGTCGGCGGTGATCGATCACATCTCACGGGTCGCCTTCTTTCCGGGCTGAAACTGTCAGATTTCCGTTCAGTCCGTTGACTAGGAATTAAAATCCAAATAGGAAGCACCTCCAGCGCTTGACATGGAGCATCGCTGATGCGAGATGCGAAGATTTAAGTGCAGTTAATGACACCTTGTCATTTAGATGACATCGATTCATTATATGACTTAAAGCCATCTAATGACTTAAAGTCATCAAACGGAGTAACTGAAATGTCGACGGCTGATAGGAGGGAGAGAGAGAAAGAGCAACGGCGCAATGATATCATTGACGCCGCCGAAAAACTGTTTTTCTCCAGAGGCTACGAGAACGTCACAATGGATGATGTGGCCAAAGAGGTGGAGCTCGCTCGAGGTACGCTCTACCTGTACTTCAAGAACAAGGATGACATCTACCTCGCCATCGCCACTCGCGGTGCAAAGATATTCAACCACATGCTCAGCGATTGCTGCCAGAAAGAGCAGACGGGATTTGAAAAGGCCAAATCGCTCTTTTCCACGTTTTACGAGTTTTACAAGAGCTATCCCGGCTATTATTTGGCAAACTGGCACTCGCAGATGCCCAGATATAACGAGGCGGACCTTTCAGCGATGGACGAGTTGAAGCGTATTCGGTCAGACAACTTCCACATCGTCGCAGCTGCCATCAGCGAGGGCATACAGGACGGGACCGTAAGGGGCGACCTTGATCCGGCGAAGACCACGTTATTCTGGATGTCTTCCTTGCAGGGCGTGTTCAACATTACCCCGGCCGTCGAGATGCATATGCAAATTAATCGGGTGGGGCACGACGAGCTTATAGAGTACGTTATGCGCCTGATACTGCGCTCAGTTGAAAACCAGTAGGGTGTAGCGCGTGAGATGTTCATCCCGTAAGTCGTCTAAAAGTGAGCTGAAACTACGAAACTAACGAATAAGGTAATATGATGTGGACATTCAATGACAGAAGATAACGCATACATCGATATCCTGAATGATTCAATCGCAGGATACTTCAGGGACGCGGTACTAATCACGTTGAAGCAGCCGCGAACGGCCCTCTTCTTTCTTCGCACAGTATGGCGACAGAAGAAAGCCGCCCACACGCGAGGAAAATGGCAGTCAAACGGCGTGCATGTCCCGGCGCTGCTCATCATCAGTGTCACGAACAAGTGCAACCTTCGCTGCAAGGGATGCTACGCTTATGCACACGAGAAGCGTCGATCAAAAGGCGATGAACTTGATGATAGAAGACTCAGAAGCCTCGTCGCAGAAGCGCAGGAGCTGGGTGTAGCCGCGATTTTGTTCGCGGGCGGAGAGCCGCTCATGCGTAAAGAGCTCTTGGATATCACTCGAGACTTCCCGTCCATGATCTTCCCTATCGTCACGAACGGCACGCTCATCGATGAGCGTGTGATCGCTCAGTTCAAACAGCAGAAAAACGTACTGCCCGTTGTGAGCATCGAGGGCGATGAACGCGACACTGATGGGCGCCGAGGAAGGGGAATGTTTGGACGCATACGAGACGTAATGGAACAGATGCGCACTAATGGCATCTTTTTTGGCTGCTCACTGACGATCACCCGTTCGAACTTTGAGACAATCACAGACCCCGAGTTTATCCGTTCACTTACGCAGTCAGGAAGCAAGCTGCTCCTCTTCCTTGAATACGTTTCGGTTGAAGAGGGGACTGAAGAATGGGTACCGACTGAAGAGCAAAGAGCCTCTTTGCGCACCAAGATGGAGGAGTTCAAAGCCCACTTTCCTGCACTTGTCATTGCGATTCCTGGGGATGAAGAGCAGTATGGGGGCTGTCTCGCAGCTGGACGAGGATTTGCACACATAAGTGCCGAAGGCAACCTTGAGCCATGCCCAGTCTCTCCTTATTCGGATGCAAACGTTCTACAAAGCTCCCTCGCAACAGCATTGCAATCAAAGCTGTTGCGCGAAATTCGCCGCCAGAGCGGAGCACTGTCAGAGACTGCAGGAGGATGTGCGTTGTGGGCGGAACGCGAATGGATACGCTCGTTAGTTCCCTCGAAAGGGGACATCATCCCATTGCAGAGCCTAAGCATACCCAAAGAGCGCAGCGAGTGTATCGGTCGGTGAATAAGCGGCACTACTCACTCTGTCAAACGTGCTTTGTTGAGGCGCCGCCGAAAGGCGCCCTATTAGCACAATAACGCGCGGCATGTAGAGTCACAAACACCACTGCAAACGAGAGCAGCCCACCGCGGAGCGCGGATGCTCGTTGGTAGACGATCGGCTTGGTAGCGGATAAGAAGAGAACAGAATGTAATCCGCACATAGCGCAGTATTTCTGACTCTCGTGATCGTTTTCGTCCACATCAGCGCAAAACTATTTTTATTTGTTCCCCTTATACCGCACTAGTACTGCTTGTGAGGGTCAGGACATGGTCACCTCGCCGAAATTTGGCATCGATATCGTCGGTGACATCCCGTGGGGCACGCACCTCTGTCAGTTCTACGAGACCAAGCAGGATCTGATCGATATACTGGTGCCGTATTTTGCTGAGGGCTTGCGAAGCAACGAGGCGTGCATGTGGGTGACCTCAGCACCGCTCGAAGAAGCCGACGCTCTTGAGGCACTTACTAAGGCCGTTCCCGATATCGATCGCTTCCTCGCAACGGGACAGTTGCTTATTCTTCCCTACACGGAGTGGCACATGAAAGGCGGCACGTTTGATGCCGACCGGGTGATGGAGGGGTGGCTTGACAAGGAGCAGGAAGCCCTCAACCACGGTTTTGAAGGCCTGCGCCTCGCCGGCAACACCTTCTGGATCGAGCGAAGCCTCTGGGATACCTTTACCGACTACGAAGAAGCGGTCAACGACGTCATCACCGAGCACCGCATCATCGCGGTGTGTCCGTACCATCTCGGAAAGTGCGCCGGCAGCGACGTCACCGATGTGATACGCAACCACGTCGGCGCCCTCATAAAGAAAGAAGGAACGTGGCTGGTAGTCGAGGACGTGGTGCACCGCAGGGAGGCTGAGGCGGCGCTCCAGCGAGAGCAGGAAGAAGTGAAGTCGCTCAACGAGGAGCTCCGCGTCGCGAACGAAACCCTTCAGGCGCAGGTGCAGGAGCGTGCAGCCGCACTGGCACAGAGTGAGGGGGAGTTCAGAACCCTCTTCGATAACTCTCCCCTCGCGCAGATCACCTACGACGTCAAAGGATATCCGACCCGCGCCAATAAGGCAACGCTCGTCTTTCTGGGCATTGCTGACGTCGCGGACATCCGGCACCTCACCATCTTCACAAGTCCGCGCGTCTCTGAGGAAAATCGGGCGCGGCTCCGAGTGGGACTTTCCATACGCTACGAACAGCACTATGATTTCAAAGCGATCCGCGCATCAGGTGACTTCCCGACGACGCGTTCGGATACGCGCGATGCTGATGTGCATATCGCGCCTCTGTTTGACACTGCGTGTGCGATCGATGGATATCTTACACAAATTGCCGATATCACCGACCGTAAGCGAGCAGAGGAAGAACGCGAGAGCGTCGCTAAGTTCCCCGAAGAAAACCCTCACCCCGTATTCAGGCTCACACCAGAGGGTTCTCTGCTTTACGCAAACCAAGCCGGAGAGACGCTCCTCGAAAATACTCTCTTCCCTCTTGACGACGTGCGTGAGTCGACCGCGCAGGCTTATGCGTCAGGGAAGGAGCGCGTGATCGAGGTGACCGATGGCACACATAGCTTTCAGCTGACTTGTGTCCCTATCGTTGACAAAGGCTACGTGAACGTCTATGGGATGGATATCTCCGAGCGTAAGCGGGCAGAGAAGTCCCTCAAACGCATCGAGTGGCTCTTAACGCGCCGTTTTGCCCCGGCATCGCATGAGATCCCGCCTTACGGCGATCTCACCGCGCTCAACACCTCGCGCGTGCTCCTTGATGCGGTGGGCGCGGAGACGCTCGCTTCGATCGCCACCGATTACCTCGACCTGCTCGATTCGTCCTCGGCGGTCTACGAACGAAATGGTGACTACGCGCTCGGCATCTTCACCTCAGGCTGGTGTCGCTTTTTTGATGCGGCCTCACGGGAGCTCTGCGACACCGACGATAATCGCGCCGCCCTTGCAAGCGGCGCATGGCACTGCCATGAGTCGTGCTGGAGCGAGGCCTCAAAGCAGGCCATCAACACGGAACAGCCGGTCGATATTTCCTGCCGCGGTGGTATACGTCTCTACGCAGTCCCGATACGGGCGAATGGAGCCGTTGTTGGCGCGATCAACTTTGGTTATGGCGATCCGCCGCGCGAAGAAGAAGAGCTCCACGATCTTGCTGAACGGTACAAGGTGCCGATTGAAGGGCTCCGACATCTTGCCGCTGCGCACGAGTCGCGCCCGCCCTACATCGTTGACATCGCCAAGAGACGCCTCGAAACCGCTGCTACGTTGATCGGCTCTCTCGTCGAGCGAAGGCAGGCCTTGAATGCGCTGCAGGAGTCACACGAAGAGGTACAGATGCTCAACGAGGAGCTCCAGTCCACGAATGAGGAGCTTCGCGTGATGAACGAAAACCTCGAGCAGCTGGTGCAGGAGCGCACCGAAAAGATCGCCTCGATGAACGAGGAGCTGCAGAGTGCGAACGAGGAGCTGCAGAGTGCGAACGAGGAGCTGCAGAGTGCGAACGAGGAGCTGCGCCACGAAGTCGGGCATCGCACACGCGCCGAGCGCGCCGTCCGCGCACACACCCGCCGCACTACCGCGCTTAACCAGATTATCCACGTGTTAAACGAGGCCCAGGACCTTCCAACCTTGTATAATCGAGCGCTCACTGCAACGGTCGAGGGCCTTCACTTTGATCGCGGCGCTATCGTGACTGAGAGAGCGGGTCACTTGTGTGTCCAGAACGCACATAACCTGTCACCGGACTTTGTGCAGGCGATAAACCGTATCCATATTGATGAGTATCTACCCGCTCGTGCGATCTACCGTGAGGGGAAACCCATCATCACCCAAGAGGCGCCGCCGGAGTCGGTCAGCGCACGCCTCGGCGCGCTCGGCGCTGCGGTCGGCATCCCCTTCTATTCGGAAGGGAAAATAGTGGGACACATCGCCCTCTATGCCGAGCGCCCACGATCGTTTACGGATGAGGACCGACAGTTCTTCATCGCTGTCGGAGAAGAGCTCGGCACGGCGGTGGCAAAGCTTAGGGCGAAAGCGAGCGCCGAGGAATACGCTCGACAACAGGGTATCCTCACTCAGATTATCGCTGCAGGCAACGAGGCGCCCGATCTCCGGTCGCTGGCACAGGTGCTCGTCGATCGAGTTCTCAACTTTACCCAATTCGACGCCGGCGTGCTCTTCCTCCTCAACAAAGCAGAGGGGGTCGCCGAACTCCGCTACGCACGAGGGCTCTCTCCAACCTATGAAACCACGCGGACGCGTATACCTGTCGACGAACCCCACATGACCCCCTTATACCGCGATCGTCGGCCGTTCCTGTCTGAACATACCGCGCTTCTTCCGTCCGCGATTACGGACGGCGAGGGCATGGCGCTCGCCGTCGCGTTTCCCATTCTCGCGCACGAGGAGACTATCGGGCACTTTGGCATATTTCGCACCGAAGCACGTGATATCACTGAGGGAGAGAGAGCGCTGCTGAAGATAATCGGACAGGAGGCAGGATCGCTCGTTGCACGGATGCAAGCTGAAGAAAAGGTTCAAGAGCACGCCCAGCGAGCAGATATTCTAAGTCGCGTCATATTAGCGGGGAATAAAGCAGATTCTCTTAAGTCTGCCCTTGTCGCCATGGTCGACGCCACGGTGGATTTGCTCGGTCTCGACGCCGGAGGCATATTCTTGCGCGACACTCCCGACGCCGTGACTCTTCAGTATGCCCGTGGCTATAACGCCGAACAGCTCGAATGGGCACAGCACATTCCCCTAACACAGCGAAGGGTCGCCCGCGTCATGGCAGGTACGCCGTGGATTTCAGATGACTATCAGGCCGATATTTCGTCCGAGGTGAAGGAGATAAACGAGAATATCGCGTCGATGGCAACCATTCCCCTTATGGCGGGCGATGTGGTCGTCGGCTTTTACCAGCTTGCAAGCTGCCAAGATCAGCACCGCTTTGCTGATGAAGAAAGAGAACTGCTCATCTCGATTGGACAGGAAGCGGGCACCGTCATCGCACGGTTGCAGGCCGAAGAGGTGTCGCTGCAACGCGCCACGATGCTCGACCACGCCCACGACGCCATCGTCGTGTGGGGCATCAACGACCACATCACCTACTGGAACCAGGGCGCCGAACGACTCTACGGATGGCAACGCGATGAGGCGATCGGCAAGAACATTCACGCTTTACTCAACACGACGTTTCCTGAACCTCTCGAACGAATTCAAGCAACGCTCATCGAGACGGGGCGATGGGAAGGGGAGCTTACCCACACTACGCGTGCGGGCACAAAAGCCACCGTAGAGAGCCACATGACGCTTCAACGTGCTCCTGATGGCGAGCCCGTCGCCACGCTTGAAATTAATAACGATATCACTGAGCAGAAGCAGGTAGAGGAGCAATTACGCGCCTCCGCACGCTATGAGCGAAGTCTCATCGAGGTAAGCCTCGACCCGCTCGTTACGATTAGCGCCGAAGGAACAATCACCGACGTCAATAAGGCGACTGAAGAGGTGACCGGCTGTTCACGCGACGAACTAATTGGCAGCGACTTCAGCGACTACTTCACGGAACCAGAAAAAGCGAGAGCGGGCTACAAGCAGGTCTTTACCGATGGTTTTGTGAGAGATTACCCGCTTGCCATCCGCCACACATCTGGAGAAGTGACTGATGTGCTGTACAACGCCACCGTGTATCGGAACAAAGCCGGCGAAGTGCAGGGCGTCTTTGCCGCCGCACGAGATATCACCGACCGTAAACGCGCAGAGGAGGAGCTACAACGCTACTCAGGTCACCTCGAAGCTATCGTCGAAGAGCGCACCGCCCAGCTC
>Ga0187780_10001878_pt1 | contig 15864 bp, 12 predicted proteins | sample 1015_Q2_SP10_20__FD_132429 | JGI IMG/M metagenome (GOLD analysis project Ga0187780, IMG submission 132429) | Tropical peat soil microbial communities from peatlands in Department of Meta, Colombia - 1015_Q2_SP10_20_MG | ecosystem: Environmental > Terrestrial > Soil > Wetlands > Peat | place... | reverse complement strand
TCGGCGTTGGATTTCGTCGTCACGTACTCGTCCACGCCCCGCGCATTGTAAATATCGTGGATTTTGCCGACGCCGAAAACAGGAACGCCCCGCTCCTTCAAGACATCGAGCAGCATCGGCTTTGGCGGATCCACCGCGTAGTCGTGTCGCCTTGGCGTGCGCGCAAAATTTCCCACCGTTCCCGTGAACGGCCGCGCAATTACACGCCCCACGCGGTGCTTCCCATCCAGCAACTTCCGCGCGATCTCGCACATCCGATACAACTCCGCAATCGGGATTACATCTTCATGTGCGGCAATCTGGAAAACGCTGTCTCCCGAGGTGTACACAATCGGCTTGCCTGTGCGTACGTGTTCCTCTCCCAATTCCTTGATAATCTCCGTCCCCGACGCTGGCTTGTTGCCAATCGTCTTACGGTCGATTTGCGCCTCAAACGCATCGATGATCTCCGGCGGAAATCCGTGCTTGTACACCGGAAACGCCTGGTCCAGCCACACGCCGGCCATTTCCCAGTGGCCGGTCGTGGTGTCTTTGCCCGGAGAGTGCGTCGCGCCCTTGCCAAACGAAGCCATTGGCTTCACTGGCGCTGGAAGGTGCTTGAGCGGAGCGATGTTTGCCAGTCCCAGTTTGACGAGATTTGGCAGATGCAAAGGCCGCGACTCCGCGATGTGCCCCAGCGTATTCCGGACCGTGTCCCCGTATTCGGCCGCATCGGGAAGCGCGCCGATACCCACGCTATCGAGAACAATCCAAATGACGCGGTCAAACCTGGGCATGGGTTACCTCCCCTGGAAGTTGTAAGTTATAAGCTTTCAGTTCTAAGTAAAGAAAGAAAAGCAGAAATTACTGTCGCCGGATTTCTGCATTTTCGCGATTCTTTCTTTGGCTTTACTTGCAACCCATAACTGAAAACTTGGAAATATCTTCTGCAGGGACCGCCTACTGAGGCGGTCCGCCAACTCAAAAAGTCCTCCGCAGCTCTGCTTGAGCTAGGATCTTCTCTCGCCCCCTTCTCAGCCCGCTTCTCCCCAACGACCAGTCTTGACCTGGTTGCGAACCTGACTCTTCCACGCACCCGTTCTTTCTTCACTGAAAACTGATAACTTATAATGTACGGCCAACTCGGAAACATTCTGACAAAAAATTGCGTATAACTAGGTAGCAGGGGGAACTATGTCATCTGACGGACGTGTACGTAGCACCTCGGTCGTTTTCCCGCTTCTCCTCATCGGCTTCGGCACCCTGCTCCTTTTATGGCGGTGGATGCCCTATTTTGACCCCTGGCCGGTTCTCTGGAAGTATTGGCCACTGTTCCTGATCTTGATTGGCGCCGGAATGTTTTTTGACCGTGCCCAGCGCCGCAGCGACCCCACGGGAGCACCGGCCTTTCCCGTAGGCTCCACGCTCGGCACTCTCGCTTTCCTACTTATCCTGGTGTTTCTTCTGTGGCATGGCCGCGCCTACGCTCGCCACACTTGGAGGAATGGCTCATTTAGCTCCGGCCCTCACTCTCATCAAACCGAAGTGGTCGATTTGAAGGGTGCGAAGGCCGTGCGCATGACCGTTCACCTACCCGCTGGACAACTTAACATCCAGGGTGGCGCCGACCGTCTAATGGAGGCCGATTTCTTTCAGGGAACATCCTGGTCTACGCCCACCGTTGACTACTCCGTTTCGCAGGACGTCGGGACGCTGAATATCAGTCAGGAGAGCAGCAACCACTGGGGAGGCGATTCAGACAACACTTGGAAGCTGAAGCTGAGCAACCAGGTTCCTCTCGAACTGAGCGTGGATATCGGTGCGGGGCGCAGCGAATTGAACCTTGCCAAAATTGACTTGACCCGCCTGGAACTGAACATCGGCGCAGGGCAGGCCATTGTTGACCTCACCGGCGAGCGCGCCAAGGACCTGCGCGCGGAGATCCACGGCGGCGTGGGCGAAGCCATCATCCGGCTGCCGCGAAACGTCGGTGTCAGGGCCGCGGTGCATGGCGGCTTGGGCTCCGTTGACGTGCACGGCTTGAAGGAAGACGACGGCGAATACGTCAACGCCGCCTTTGGCAAATCACCCAGTACCGTCCACCTCACCGTGGAAGGCGGCATCGGCCACATCCGCCTTGAGCAAGAGTAAGCGGCCCAAAAGGCACGCCACTCCGGTCATCCTCGGAAGCGGAAAGGTCTCGTCTAGTTATTGCTAAACTCCACCGTCTGCTCCACTTCTACCGGTACGCCGAGCACAAGGTAGGGCCTGAACGTCCATTCTCGTGCAGCTTTCTCTGCTGCTTTGAAGGCTTCCGGTGGGCCCGAGATTGCGTGAGCGCTCAGGACGTGTCCGTCCTTCCCGATGACAATCTCCACTCGAACCCTAAAATGTTTTGCCCGCAATGAAGCAGGCCATTGAACAAACGGTGTTCTCACTGATGTGGTCGGGACGCCGCTAACGCGATTGCCGAGTGGACCTTTTGCATCGGCGGGTGGTACGAAGTATGTGTCTTTGACCTCTGGGATTAGTTCGATGGTCTCTACACGTAACTTCAGGTAGGGCTTTCCTCCATCGGTGACATCCACTTCGTGCGCCAGATTACGTCCCTGGAACGGCATGATCCTGTTGTAGGCAGTTTGGAGCCAGCCAAATCCACGACTATAACGGAGAATGGAACTATCAGGTTCGAAACAGTACTGGGTTGGATCGCTAATTCCCGTGTGTCTTACGATCAGGACGCAGTGCAGTTTATAATTGCCGAAAACACGGACCATGTTCTGCGCATAAACGTCCTCGAGCGTCGCGGCGTAGTTAAATGGATCGAGGACCTCCGCCCGAACACGCAGTTGTGCAGCATCGGGCCACGTTTGATCGCCCTGGCGGAATAGACCCCGCTCGGTCGCATAATCCGTTTGATTCAAGTTGTCGCTCTTATACATTCGCTTATATTCCTTGGGGCCAGCCCAGGATTCTTCGTAGACACCACTGTGAACATTGTCACCATCCTCATCGAACTGGTCGTAGCTGACGATGATGTGCCAGGGGTGGAGATCTGTCGAGTACAAGCCGTTTAACGCAGACTCTCTCATAAGCCAATTTTCTAAATTCAAAGCGTCAGCCATTCGCGCGACCTTGTTGCCCGTCAGGGAACTCAGAGGAATGGTCACCGATATTGCGGGGGGGCACAACAATCACCGAATCTGAATTCGCCTGATTTCCCACCACTATACGGTTGAGTTCCCTTGTTTGATTCGTGGAAGCGAGGCCCTCTTGCCCACGAGCTACACAAATTGAAGCAGACACTAACAGAAGGAATAAGAGGGAGCTTCGTACTCTCGTTAAGTTCATTGATTGATATACCCTTTCTTGCTAGGCGATTCTAATACGTCTCGGGGCAAAAAAAAGGAATTAGTCCTGCATTTGCTCGTGCTGACGGGGAGTCGTATACTTTGAAGTTTAGGCAGTGCGCAAAACGCGCGCTGACTCGTGCCGTTCCAACTTGGTCGGTCTCACAATTGGGCGGCAGGTCCGTTTAGTTGGAACGGTACTAGGCTTTCCTTTGGCGACGAACGAAACCATCGCTCCCGCGTCCGCTCAGCAGGAGGTTCTGCTCGTCCGCGGCGCGCGTGTCCACAACCTCAAGAACATCACCGTCGAAATCCCGCATAACGCCCTCACCGTCGTCACTGGCGTGAGCGGTTCCGGCAAATCCTCCCTGGCGTTTGACACCGTTTATGCCGAAGGGCAGCGCCGCTACGTCGAATCCCTCTCCGCGTATGCCCGCCAGTTCCTTGAACGCATGGAAAAGCCCGACGTTGACGAAATCTCCGGCATCGCTCCTGCCGTTGCCATCCGCCAGAAGAATTCCACGCGCAACCCGCGGTCCACGGTGGCCACCTCCACTGAGATCTACGACTATTTGAGGCTATTCTTCGCGCGTTGCGGCCAGACTTTTTGTGTCAAGTGCGGCAGCGAGGTCCGCCGTGATTCCCCTGACGAAATCGCCAATCGAGTCCTGGCCATGAAGTCCGGCCGGCGCTTCTACGTGCTGTACGCGCTGCGCATAACCGCTCCCGAGGCCCCCAGCGCAGGCAAAAGACCTGCTAAGAAGAAGGCCGCGGGGACCGCCACCACTGCCGCTGAGTCCCTGCAATCAAGTCTCTCTGAACTGCAAAAGCGCGGCTTCAACCGCCTCTATCAGGACGGAAAAATCCACGAATTTTCGTCTCCTGAATCGCTCCTCGACGTCAATTTCGCCAAACCTGTCTACGTGCTCGTGGATCGCCTGGCTGTTAGCCCCGATACGCGCGCACGGCTCGTGGATTCCATCGAGATCTGCTACCGCGAAGGTGGCGGCGAAGCCATCCTCGAGTTTGTCGCCGATGCCGCGGGCAATCCTTCCGAACGATTGACGTTCAACGAGCGCTTCGAGTGCAAGAATGACGGCATGCTCTACCAGGAGCCGGAGCCGCGCCTCTTTTCCTTTAACAATCCCTACGGTGCATGCCCGCGCTGCCAGGGCTTCGGAAACACCATTGACTTCGATCTGAATCTCGTCGTGCCCGATCCCAGCAAATCCCTCGACGATGGCGCGATTGAGCCTTGGACCAAGCCGCGCTATCGCGTCCTGCTCCAGGAAGCCCGCAAATGGGCGCGCACTCGAGGCATTCCGACCAACCTGCCCTGGCGCCAACTCAGCAACGAGCACCGCCGCCTGATCCTTGAAGGCGATCCAGAAAATGGGTATGACGGTGTAAAGGGCTTCTTCGGCTGGCTCGAAAGGAAGAAGTACAAGCTTCACGTCCGTGTCTTTCTCAGCCGTTTCCGTGGCTACGCTACTTGTCCCGAGTGTGGCGGCACGAGGCTGCGCGAGGAAGCCCGCGCCGTGCGCATCACTGGCCGTTCCATCACTGACCTCTGCAAGCTCACCGTTAAGGAAGCGCGAAAGTTCTTCCTTGAGCTTCGTCTTCGCGAGACTCAAGCCAAGGTGGCGGACAAAATCCTGGAAGAAATTCGCACCCGCCTGCAATTCCTCGACGAAGTCGGCCTCGACTACCTGACCCTCGACCGCCTCACTTCCACCCTCTCGGGCGGCGAGTCGCAACGCATCCAGTTGGCCACCTCTCTGGGCTCGCATCTCGTCGGCGCCCTCTATGTGCTCGATGAACCCTCCATTGGCCTCCATCCGCGCGACACGCAGCGGCTAATCGACATCCTGAAATCGCTCCGCGACCTCGGTAATACCGTCCTCGTGGTTGAACACGATCCCGATACCATCCAGTCGGCCGACCGCGTGCTTGATCTGGGTCCCGGCGCGGGCGAACTCGGTGGCAAGCTCCTTTTCTCCGGCACCTACGAGGAAATTCTCAAAGACCCGAAGTCCATCACAGGCCGTTACCTTTGCGGTGAGATGAAGATTCCCGTTCCGGTGGCGCGTCACAAGCCTTCCGGCAGATTCCTGCGGCTTTACGGCGCCACGTTGCATAACTTGCAAAACCTGGATCTGATGCTGCCTCTCGGAATGTTGACCGTGGTTACCGGCGTCAGCGGCTCGGGCAAATCCACGCTGGTGCACAACGTGTTGTTCCGCGCGCTGGCCGCCAAACGCAATGGCGCGAGCGTCAAGGAATTCTGCGAGCGCCTGGAAGGCGAAGACAATGTCCAGGACGTTGTGATCGTCGATCAGTCCCCTATCGGAAGGACGCCGCGCTCGAATCCCGCCACCTACCTCAAAGCCTTCGATGCCATCCGTGAAGTGTTTGCCGACACGCCGGATGCCAAGCGTCGCGGATACACGGCCGGGCATTTCTCCTTCAATGTGCCGGGTGGCCGCTGCGAAACCTGCCAGGGAGACGGCACCGTCACGGTGGAAATGCAATTCCTTGCCGACGTCGAACTGATCTGCGAGGAGTGCCGCGGGCAGCGCTTTAAGAACAGCGTCCTCGAAGTCCGCTATCACGGCAAGAACGTGCACGATGTGTTGCAGATGACTGTGCGCGAAGCACTTGCCTTCTTCGTGAACATGCCCAAAGTCACTTCCAAGCTTAGAGTCCTGAATGAAATTGGGTTGGGCTATCTGCGGCTCGGGCAATCCGCCACTACTCTTTCTGGCGGCGAGGCGCAACGCCTGAAGCTCGCGGCCCACCTGACGCGCACCGAGAATCAGGGCATCCTCTATATCCTGGATGAGCCGACTACCGGCCTGCATTTCGACGACATTGCCAAACTCTTGGCGGCCTTTCGCAAGCTCCTCGATTCTGGCGCTTCGCTCCTTGTAATCGAACACAATCTGGATGTCATCAAGTCCGCGGACTGGGTGATTGACCTCGGCCCTGAGGGCGGCGAGCAGGGTGGAAAAGTTGTCGCCACCGGCACGCCCGAGCAGGTGGCGCGCAATGCACAATCCTATACGGGACGTTTCCTCGCGCGGCTCCTCGGCAACGGCAATGGCCAGGGGAAGCGTCCAACAAATGGCGCCGGAAAGACGCGGCCCGCTGGCGAAAAATGATGCGCACACGGGTTGCTTTGCTCGCTACCGCAATTCTTCTTTCGGCTGCCGCCGTGCAAGGGCAGTCTTCACAGGGTTCGGCAGCGAATCAACAGCAAGGAAGAACACAGAAGCTGCGCAATCCCCTGAATGATTTGCTTGATGAAGCGCAAGCCGCGCTAGACAAAAATGACTTTGCCTCGGCTATCCCTCCGTTGCAGAGATTCCTCGCGGAGAAGCCGGACGTCGCCTACGCCCATTTCCAGCTTGCCTATGCGTACACGGCGCTGAAGCGCCCGGACGATGCCCGCGCCGAGTACGAAAAGTGCGTCGCGCTCGATCCGAAGATGGCCGAAGCCCAGTTGAACTTGGGCATCCTTCTCCTGGAAAAAGATCCGGCCGCAGCGGTTGCGCCACTGAAGAATGCCGTCGAGCTGCTACCATCACAGAGCCGTCCTCGGTATTTGTTAGGCGTGGCACAGGAGCGATCAGGAGATTTGAAGGGAGCGGCGGAATCGTTTGAGGGCGCATCGCGCCTCGATCCGAAGGATGTCGATTCGCTGAAGCAGCTCGGCCGCGTCTATCTCAATTCCAGGCGCCCCGCAGAAGCGGAAGGGAAGTTCCGCGCGGCACTCAGCATTGAGCCCAAAACGGTAGAAGCTTTGCACGGCTTGGCGTTGAGCCTCGATGCGCAAAAAAAACCGGAAGCCGCGGATGCCTACCGTGACTATCTCGTGGTTCAACCACAAGACGCGGCTGCTCGCTCACGGATGCTCCAAATGCTCGTTGAACAGGGGAAGAACGATGAAGCGCTCGCTGAACTTGACAAGATCACCGCAGGCCACGCGCCGACTGCGGATGATTTGAAGCTGAAAGCTGACATCGAGATCGCGCAGAAAAAACCGGATGCTGCCATTGCCACATTGAAGCAGGCGCTCGCCTTGGCTCCCAACGAAGCGCATCTGCACGCTGGCCTGGGGCACCTTTATCGCCAGCTCGGGGACTTCCCAAACGCTGAAAGGGAATTGAAACTGGCGTTGCAGATCGATCGCAATAATCTAGTGTATTGGAAGGATCTGAGTTCCACCTACTACCTTGCCGGGAATTGTCCCGCGACACTTTCCGTGCTGGATGTCATCGCGAAGGCGGAAACGCCGGGAGCGGGGCCGTGGTTTATTCGCGCGCTTTGTTACGATAAACTCAATCAGGTCCAAGCCGCTCTCGACGCCTATCGGAAATTCCTCGAGCTGGATGAAAACAAGAATGCCGATCAGGTGTGGCAGGCGAAGCAGCGCATCCATGTATTGGAAAAATCGGTGGAGAAAAAGAAGTAGTCCCAGGGTGTTTGGTTCAAGGTTCTGGATTGCAGCTTGCGCCTTGTCATGCGTGGTCTGTGGGTTTGCATCGGGCGCGGATCGCCTGAGAGAGTTGCAGGACCGCTTTGACAAGGAGGCCCACGCTGAAGCTAAGGTCAAAGCGCTCGAAAAGCTCAGCGAAGCACAGTTCGAAGCAGCGGGCAAGGCCGGGAGTCTCAGTGACTTCGTGGCCGTAGGGTTCATTTTTGAGAAATACCGGGACAACGTGCGCGCCGCTCTTGACCTTCTTAAGCAGCAGGAACCCGATGCGGATCGCCATCCGGGCGGTTATCGGCATCTCGAGTTGCAGTTGCGCCGGGGAATCCGCGAGGTCGAAGATACACTGCTCGTCGTGGCGCCGGACATGCGGCCTCCCCTCGGCATCGTCCGGAAAGACCTCTTGGACATGGATGACGAGCTGATTCGGTTGTTGTTCCCCCGGCGGACGAAAGATCCGCAGAAAGTTCCGTCGGTGCCGGAGGAGAAACAATGAACCGGCGAAAAATCCTGAAGATCTACTTGGGCGCAATCGTGCTGTGCGCTGGAACGATTCTTGCGGCCCCGGCGCACGCGCAACGGCCGGACAAGGACTACCTGTCCGACATCGAAGCGGACCAAATCCGCGATGCGGAAACTCCCAATGAACGCGTGAAGCTCTTCCTCAGTTTTGCTGAGGACCGTCTGAAGAAATTCCAGTACGAGCTCGAGCACCCTTCACCCAATAAGCACAGCGAACTGCTGAACTACCTCATGAACTCTTATATTGGGTGTGTGGATGATGCGGCGGATCTCATCCAGGTTTCCCTGACCAAGCAAGAGAATATCCGGCAGGGCATCGATCTCATGTCCTCGAAAGCCAAGGAATTTCTCGTGATTCTGCAAAAATATCAGAGCGAGGGTCCGGAACTCGAAATCTTCAAGGACAATCTGGAGGACGCCATCGAAGGCACGCAGGACGCCTTAAATGACGCGGAGAAGGCCAAAAAGAAAGCGGCGCCTCCACCCGTGAGGCGGAAGAATTGACGCCGCGGAAGCACAACGCGGCTCACGTTCCCGGCGGAGAAGCCCTGATGCAGCGCATGTTCACGCGCATCGGCTGCGAGGGCCGCCCGCCCCATTTCCATGTGGAATTCTTCCCCTATAGCAGCCTGACGCTGACCATCCGGCGGCGCGAAGACGCGGCGTTCGTCCGCTTCTCGGACTTATTGCGGCGCGCGCCAGCGGAAGTCCTGGAAGGAGCGGCGGCGTTGCTGCTCGCTCGCGTTTATCGGCGAAAACCGCCTCGTCCTTCGGTGCAACCCTATTTGCAATATGCCCGCTCTGAACGCACGCGCGGCCGTATCAACCGGATGCGAAGCAACCGCGTCCGCCGCGTGCCGACAGTTGCGCAGGGACGACACTACGATCTCTTGGGGATGTTTGACCAGCTCAACGAGAAGTATTTTGGCGGCGAGCTTCAGCGGCCGCACATTGGCTGGAGCACGCGCAACTGGCGTAGGCAGTTCGGTTCCTTTGATCCCGGCCCCCACCAGATTGTCCTGAATCGCCGGATGGACCAGCCGGCCATTCCGCAATTTGTCGTGGAATACGTTCTCTTTCACGAGATGCTGCACGTTAAGCACCCGACGCGTCGCTCCGGCTGCACGCTGCTCTCGCACTCGCCGGAATTTCGTGCCGAAGAAAAACGTTTCACACAGTTCGCGGAAGCCCGGAAGTTCCTCGACCGCTTGGCGCGCTGACCCCCCTCAGCTCTTTTCCTTGTCGATCTCCTCGTGCAGCTTTTCGATCTTCTTGCGGATTTTGTCGCCGTCTTCCGCGTGTGGATAAAGATCCAGGTAGCGCTGGTAAGCTTTCACCGCGGGCTTTTTCTTCCCTTTTTTTTCGTAACATTCCCCAAGAAAACGGAAGGGGATCGCGTAGCCGGGCTTGGCCTCCACCGCGTCTTCGAAACGGTCTATGGCCGCGTCGTAATCGCCCTTCTTCATGTAGTATTTGCCGACTTCGATGTCTTTTTCCGCCCGCAATGGGTCCCACTTCGGCTGGTCCGGTGCCGATTGGATCGGTGAATCCGTGTTGGGTTTCTGTTTCGGCGCATCCTGTTTCGGTGAAGGAGAAGGCGAAGGCTCTTGCGCCGAAGCGCGTTGCGGCGCAAGGGAGAGGCCAGCCGCTGCCAGGAGAACTATGGCTGCAAATACGCCTCTTCGCTTCAAGAGCGGAACCTCCTTCTCACTCCGATTGTGGCCTGTGAGCGGCGAGTTGCCCTGAGCTTACTTCCCCAGCAGCTCATCCATGAGTTTTTGTGCGCCGTAAAGTTTCCGTAGCGCTTCCGTCATTGCGCCGGTGTGCACGGCCACTGCGCGGTTCTGGTAGGAGTCGTAGATAAAGTCGGCCACAAGCGATTCGATGTTGCCATCGAAAATCAGCCCGACGACCTCGCCATTTCGATTTACAACGGGCGACCCGGAGTTTCCTCCGATGATGTCGTTCGTAGTGACGAAGTTGAACGGCGTAGTGAGATCAAGCTTGTCTTTGCCTTCGACGTAGCGCTTTGGCAGGTCAAACGGCACTCTGTAATCGAAGCTGGCGGCGCGGTCGTAGAGCCCGTAGAACGTCGTTTTGTACGGGGCAATCGTGCCGTTCATGGGGAAACCCTGCACCTGGCCGTAGGAAAGCCGAAGCGTGAAGGTGGCATCGGGATAGGTGCTTTTGCCATAAACGGCAAAGCGCGCCTTGCCCAGCAACTCGCCAGCCCGTTCCTCCACGCTCTGCACGTTGTCCTCAAACCATTTGATCTGTTCGCGCCGGATGGGGTCAAGGCGCCGAGCCATCACGATCATTGGATCGGTGGAGGCTTGAACCGCGCCCTGCCCGCCTTCCACGAGCGTTTTCCGCACCGTTGAATCGGCCAATTTTGTGCCGCTCACAAGCTGGGTGGCCGCATCCTTTGGCGCGCGGGCGTCCAGGAAGGCTTTGACCCATGCGTCATCGGCGCCAAGTTCCTTCTGTGCGGCCTCCAGTGCGCTGGTCATTCGTGCAATTTCCATTTCCGGATAAATCGGCGCAGGAGAAAACAGGCGGTGCTTGAGAGAATCCAGTTGTGAATCATGGAAGCCCGCCAGACGCTCCCCGTCCGGCTTCTTTATCTCCGCGACGTAGGTGACGATTTGAACGGCGAGGGAAGCGAGCTGCGAATCCGAGGCGCGGAAAAATTGTTGCTTGATTCGGGGCTTCATTTTCTGGATGGCTTCTTCCTCCATCGTCCATGCCCCGCCATATGCCTCCTGCCAATCTGGATTGGCCATAACCTTTGCGCGAAACGCTTCGTCTTCACTGCGTTTCTTCTCCATGAGGTTCTTGTCTGCCAGGCCGTCCCGGCGTCCCTCATATACCTTTCGCGCGTTTTCCAGGCCGAAGATCATGCTCGCGGCCTGGCGGGACTGCTCCGGACCGCGCGCGGAATACTCCTTGAGCACGGCAATACGCCGCTTGAGGTTCAGAATGATGTAAGGCGTATCGGTGTCTCGCAAACTCACCAGGTCGGCGTAGGTGGAGAGGCGCTGCGTGCTGCCGGGGTGTCCGGAGACGAACACGAGCTCGCCGTCGCCCGCGCCCTTCGGATTCCACTTTAGATAGTCCTTGCTGTCTATGGGCTTGCCGTTTTCATACACGCGGAAAAGCGCCATGTCCAGGTCGTAGCGCGGGTAGGTGAAATTGTCCGGATCGCCTCCGAAGAAGGCAGCCTGTTGTTCCACGGCAAAAACCAGCCGGACATCGGTGTACTTCTTATAGCGGTACAGCCAATATTCCCCGCCCGCATACAGGGTTACAACGTCCGAACGAAATCCCGTTTTCTCGGTGCTCTCCCGTTCGATGTCCGCGATCACCGCTTTGCGCTTTGCAAATTCCTCTTCCGTGCTCTTGGCGGTCTTCACCGCGGCGTTGACGCGGTCCGTAACGTTCTCGGTCGATACCAGAACGTTCACCTCCAGGTCCGGCGACTTCATCTCTTCTTCCGGCGTTGCGGCGTAGAAACCGTCACGGACGTAGTCGTGCTCCGCGCTGGAGTTCTTCTGGAGTTGGCCGCGGGCGACGTGGTGATTCGTCAGTAGCAGACCATGCGGGCTGACAAAGGAGCCCGAGCCGCCGTCATTCAGGCGGACGCAGGAGAGCCGCAGATGGTCCAGCCACTGATGCGTCGGCGTGAAGTTGTATTTTTCCTGAAGCAATTTCGTGGGAGGGTTATCGAAAGTCCACATGCCCTCATCGGCGCGGATAGCAGGGCACAAGAGAGTTGCAGCCAGCAGAGCAGTCGAAGCTTGCCGCACAAAATTCACTGATTTCACGGGGAATCTCCTTTTTTCTTACGGGTTAGGGCCGCGGAGCACGGCACCCGAAAAGTATATACGAGTCCGCAGGCTTGGGCATTCCGAGAGCAGCGATACGAAGCGGCCAAAGGTGCATTGTGAAGGAAGTGGCTTTAAGATGATGTGGACGGTCCGCCGCGGCGGCGGTCCGGCTTACGCAATCTGCATGGAACCCCGAGAACAAGCCTCGTTGCTGCCGGAAAAACCAGGCGTATATCTGTTTAAGGACGCCGGGGGCACGGTCGTGTACGTCGGAAAAGCGCGGTCGTTGCGCAACCGCGTGCGGTCCTACTTTCTGGAGTCGCGCTGGACGGATGCCAAGACTGGCTCGTTGGCACGGGAGATCGCCGACCTCGAAACCATCGTGGTGGATAACGAGCGCGAGGCGCTGGCGCTCGAGCACAACCTCATCAAGCAATACCAGCCGAAATTCAACGTCGTTCTCCGCGACGACAAGACTTATCCGTACATCAAGCTCACCCTGGCCGAAAAGTATCCGCGCGTCTATTTCACGCGAAAAGTGAAGAACGACGGCGCGCTCTATTTCGGCCCCTATTTTCCCGCTGGCCTGGCGCGGCGGATTCTCCACTTTGTCCACAAGCGCTTTCTCGTCCCGTCTTGCTTTGTGGATTTGACGAAATCGCATCCACGCCCCTGCCTCCAGTTCTACATCAAGCGCTGCCTGGGGCCGTGTGTGGCGGGACTCACCACGGACGATCACTATGCCGAAGCCGTGCGGGACGTGCGCATGTTCCTCGATGGGCGCCGCCACGACCTGATGAAGAGCATCGAAGAGCGCATGATGGCCGCCGCGGAGAAAGAACGGTTCGAGGAAGCGGCAGCGTTCCGCGATTTACTCCGCACGCTCGAAGACATCGAAGAACGCCAAAGGATCGCAGCGGCGCAGGGTGACGATACCGACGTGGTTGGTTATTACGCCGAACCGCCGCTCGTGGCGGCGAACGTGTTCCACTTGCGCGGAGGCCGGATTGTTGACCGGCGCGAATTCTATTGGGAAGAACTGGAGGAGTTCGATCCCCACGAATTTGTGCCCTCGCTGCTCAAACAGCTTTATCTGGAAGCGCAATACTTGCCGAGGCTGGTTCACGTTCCCATTGATTTTGAAGACCGCGAACTGCTGGAAGAAACACTTGCGGATAGGGTCGGTCATAAAGTGGAAATCTTCACGCCCCAGCGAGGCAGCAAGCGTGCCATCCTGGACCTTGTCGAAAGCAACGCGAAGCACTCCTTCGAGCAGCGTTTCCGAGTGCTGAAGCCGACGTCCAAAGCAATCGGTGAAGCATTGCAGAATGCGTTGAACTTGCCCGAGGAGCCAAAACGCATCGAGAGCTTCGACATTTCGCACATTCAGGGAACAGATACAGTTGCTTCCATGGTGGTTTGGGAAAACGGCAGGATGAAGAAATCCAATTACCGGAAATTCATCGTCCGCGGGCAAGCAGGCCCGGGAGGGCGTGTGCGCAGCGAAAACGACGATTTTGCGAGCATGCACGAAACCGTGATGCGACGCTACAAGCGGCTTCAGGAAGAGCAAAAAACATTGCCCGGCTTGATTCTCATTGATGGCGGACTTGGCCAATTGCACGCGGCTGCGCAAGCGCTCGAATCCCTTCAAATCATCAATCAGCCCATGGCAAGCATCGCGAAAAAAGAAGAAATCCTGTATGTGCTCGGTCAGGAAAGTGAGCCAGTAATCCTGCAGCGTCATTCGCCAGTTTTGCACCTGATTCAGCAAATCCGCGACGAAACCCACCGCTTCGCTGTGACCTTTCATCGGCAACGCCGCGGAGCCCGCCAGACGCGAACCGCGCTTCTGGACATCCCTGGCATTGGCCCCAAAACATCAGAGAGGCTGCTGCAGCGGTACGGCAGCATCGCGAATCTGCGTCGAGCCTCGGTGGAAGAGTTGAGCAGGGTAGTAACGCGCAAAAGCGCCGAAAAGATTGTTGAACACTACGGTAAGACTTTAGAGCAGGCCTAACCGCTTAGCCATCTATTACAGGTTACGGTGTGTTGCGGCTGCAATCTCGCTATGTTACGGTTTCCGTGGAGGTTGTCATGGCCGATAATGTGGGATCCAAAGTCAGCTTTTTCCTTGTTGGCGTTGGCATTGGCGCACTCTTGGGCGTTTTGTTTGCGCCGAAGTCGGGTGAAGAGACGCGGGAATACCTTGCCAAGCGCGCAGATGAGGGTAAGGATTACGCGCAGAAGAAGGCGCGCGAACTCCGGGAACGCGCGGATGAACTGATCGAGCGCGGCAAGGATGTGGCCTCTCGCAAACGGGAGTCCTTGGCGGCGGCGGTGGAAGCGGGGCGGGAAGCGTTCTTGCGCGAATCCAAGTCCTGAACGGTGGTGTGGTGCTGGGTGCCTGGCGTTTTCCGCGAAGTCGGCGGAGAGGGTAGGGTGTGAATGCAATTAACGATCGCAATATTCAGCATCGTGGCTGCCATCGCGCTTGTCGTCCAGGTGGCCATTCTGATTGGTCTATTTGTGCAACTGAAGCGCACCACGGAATCGATCAACCGCATGATTAGCGACCTGCACTCGCGGATGGGGCCCATCCTCACGCGGACGCAGATTTTGCTCGATGAAACGCAGCCGCGAATCTCGAACCTGGTCGAGGATGCTTCGCACATTGTCTATCTCGCGCGGGCGCAGGCGCAAAAGATGGACAGAGTGTTCACAGAAGCTGCGGACCGTTTGCGCGGGCAGTTAGTGCGCGCGGATAGGATTCTGTCTGGGACGCTTGAGGCTGTCGAGGATGCCGGATCACAGGTGAAGCGCAGTTTCCTGGGGCCGGTGCAAAAAGTCTCGGCAATCGTGCACGGGATCAAGATCGGTCTGGATGTGCTGCGCTCGAGGCGGCATGAGCCTGACCCGCTGCGGGATGCAATTGAGCAGGAAGACGAACTGTTCATCTAGGGAGTCGGACTTCCAGATTGCTCCTATTCCGCATCTCGGCGCATGGGTGCTTTTGTCTCTGCGCAATCCAACGGATTACTAACTGCCCCTAATCCATCCGCCCGCCAGAACAACGTCACCGTCATAAATAACCGCTGCCTGGCCGGGAGTGATCGCGCGCTGTGGCTGATCAAAGACGATGCGAGCGCATAGGCCGGGCAACGCCTCCACTGTAGCCATCGTGGGCTCATGCTTGTGGCGGATCTTGACCTGAGCGCGCAGCGGCGCATTCGGCTCACCGATCGAAACCCAGTTCACATTCACAATCTCCAGCATCGTTGCCCGAAGTGCTCCGTCCTCGCCAACGATCACTCGATTCTTTTCCGGATCGATGGCCAGGACGTACACGGGTTTTCCGGCGGCGAAGCCGAGTCCCTTGCGCTGACCGATGGTGTAATTGTGCACGCCCGTATGGCGGCCGATGACCTTGCCTTCCTGGGTGACGATGTCGCCTTCCTTGTCATCGAGGGGCTTGCCGGTTTCGCGCGAGTACGCGTGGATGAATTGCACGTAGTTCCCGTTGGGAACGAAGCAGAGTTCCATGCTCTCGGGCTTTTCGGCCACTGGCAAGTCGGCGCCGCGCGCTAGTTTCCGCACTTCCTCCTTGGTGAGCTCGCCGAGCGGGAACTCGCTTCGGGAAAGCTGCTCTTGCGTAAGTCCCCAGAGAAAATACGACTGGTCCTTGGAATCGTCG
>Ga0187780_10001877_pt1 | contig 15870 bp, 11 predicted proteins | sample 1015_Q2_SP10_20__FD_132429 | JGI IMG/M metagenome (GOLD analysis project Ga0187780, IMG submission 132429) | Tropical peat soil microbial communities from peatlands in Department of Meta, Colombia - 1015_Q2_SP10_20_MG | ecosystem: Environmental > Terrestrial > Soil > Wetlands > Peat | place... | reverse complement strand
GGTGTGTCGCCGCTTGGGTGGTAAGTGCTGCTTGACAAAAACGTCCGGGAAGGGCCCTTCCTGCGTTGGATTCGCTTGCCGATGGGGACCGCGCTAAGCGCGCAGCGAAGGAGAAAACCGACATTTCAGGGTGGAAAATCGGATTTTTGCGAGAAGAGTTTGCGCCGAATTTGTATTGCTAGCGGGTGCGCGCGGCGCGGTCCCATGACGGATCGCGACGCCCGGGCAAGCAGGGCACCGAGCGTAAGGGTCAAATTCGCATCACAATACGCTGCATGTGCGGACGATACGATTTGTCGGAGAACCCGGCAGCCATCCAAGCCAAGTTCCATGTACCGCGTGTGCCGGAATTCACAAGCAACGCAGACCTTCGACCGACCAATGTTGCTCCGATCATACGACTGGATCGAGGCGCGCAACACGAATGCGCGCTGGCACGGTGGGGACTTGTTCCGCATTGGGCGCCGGATCTGAAATTTGGTTCAAAGTGTTTTAACGCTCGTAGCGAGACAGTCGCTTCGGCGCCGTCTTTTCGTGCCGCCTTCAGAGCACGGCGTTGTTTGGTGCCGCTCAATGCGTTTTACGAATGGTCAGGACCGGCGGGTCACCGCATCCGCCATCGGATCGCGCCCGTGTCGGAAAGCCTGTTCGCACTTGCGGGTCTTTGGGAATTATGGGGCGCTGGCGAAAACGTCGTGGAAACGTACACGATCATCACCTGTAGTTCAAATGAGGCACTGGCCCCGATTCACAGCCGAATGCCGGTCATATTGGATGCCGCTGATTATGATGTGTGGTTGCATGAAGTACGGCCCGAGCTTTTGCGACCCTATCGCGGAGCATTGCTCATTGAACCACCTGCAATGGGCACGGGATTCGGATAAGCGATTTTTGACACATGTCAAAGTTGCGCGCAGTCGAGCCAGCAGGCTGCGAGGATCGCACGCTAATCTAAAAATCTAGATTGCTTCGACAGACGGCTTGCAAAACCAGTCAGAGGGCAACTGACCAGCCGATCTTCACATGCCGCGAGGCTGCTGTGACACACCTATTTGAACCTCTAAAGTTGCGCGAAATTGTTCTCGGCAACCGTATAGGGATTCCGCCGATGTGCCAGTACTCGGCAAACGAAGGAATTGCGTCGGACTGGCATTTCGTGCATTACGGCAGCCGAGCAGTCGGTGGCGCTGGGCTAATGATCATTGAGGCGACGGCGGTCGCGCCCGAGGGACGTATCAGTCCGGGCGATCTGGGAATTTGGGATCAAAAGCACATCGCACCACTTGCGCGCATTGCGCGCTTTGCAAAAGAACAAGGTTGTGTGGCCGCTTTGCAGCTTGCGCACGCGGGACGCAAAGCGAGCGTCGCTTTTGGCTGGCAGACGCAGCGCGCGCTAAGCAAAAGTGAAGGCGGCTGGGCGATCGTAGCGCCCTCCAGCGTGCCTTTTGGTGACGGCTATGCGGTGCCGCGGGAAGTCGATGAGACGGACATCCGTCAACTCGTTGCGCAATTCGCGGCGGCGGGGCGCCGAGCGCTGGAATGTGGATTCGAGGCCATCGAGATTCATGCCGCGCATGGATATCTTCTGCACCAGTTCCTTTCGCCGCTTTCCAACCGGCGCAAGGACGCCTATGGCGGCAGCTTCGAAAATCGCACGCGAATTGTGCGCGAGGTTATCGCGGCAATCCGCGAGATTTGGCCCCAACGGCTCCCCCTACTGATCCGGCTCTCGGCGACTGACTGGGTCGACGGCGGCTGGGATGTGGAGGAGACAGTTGCACTGTGTCGGAACTTAAAGGCAATCGGCGTAGACCTCGTCGATGTTTCCTCCGCCGGGCTGGTGCCCAACGCGGCGGTTCCTGCAGGCCCTGGTTTTCAAACCGATTTTGCCGCGCGAGTGCGCCGTGAGGCCCAAATCGCGACGGCTGCCGTCGGCCTTATCACCTCGCCGGTGCAAGCCGATCACATTATTAGGACGGGGCAGGCCGACATGGTGCTGCTGGGTCGAGAAATCTTGCGCAATCCCTATTGGCCGCTGGCAGCTGCCCAGGCGCTTGGGCAAACGACCTCCTGGCCGAAACAATACCTGCGCGCCGCGCCGCCGGGCTCGACGGGGCGCTAAGGAAGACTGTAATCTGTCCGTCTGGCCGGGCCGAGGTTGGGTTCGTCCAACTTGCTTGCGCGCCAGCTCGCCCCGTCACGGCGCGATTATTTTTCGTTCCAGGAGGTGCGCATGAAAGACGCGGATCTGACGCGCAACCGGGCTAATCATTCGCCCTTAACGCCCTTGCTCTTTCTAGAACGAGCCGCCGACGTGTATCCGCAGCACGCGGCAATCGTGCACGGGCCGCTGCGGCAGACATGGAGCCAGACGCGCGAACGCTGTCACCGACTAGCCAGCGCCTTGCTGCGCCATGGCCTTACACGCGGCGACGTTGTATCGGCAATGCTGCCCAATGTGCCGGCAATGGTGGAAGCGCATTTCGGTGTGCCTCTAGCCGGTTTGGTGCTCAATACGCTCAACACTCGGCTTGATGCGGAAGCGTTGGCCTACATGCTGATGCACAGTGGCGCAAAAGCCGTCTTGGTAGACGCGGAATTTGCAGGCGTGATCCACCGTGCGATAGAACTGGCCGTGCGGCAAGGTGCGCAGATGCCCCTTGTTGTGGATGTTTTTGATCCCACAACCAAGTTGCAATGCGAACCTGCGGGGCGCATGGAATACGAAGCACTGCTTGCCGCCGGTAGCGCGGCCGATACGCGCCTAGCTCTGGAAGACGAGTGGGAATCTATTTCCCTGAATTACACCTCGGGCACGACCGGCAAACCCAAAGGCGTGGTGTATTCGCACCGTGGTGCTTATATCAATGCCATATCCAACGTCCTCGAGTGGGACATGGCGAAACATCCGGTGTACTTGTGGACTTTGCCTATGTTCCATTGCAACGGTTGGTGTTTTCCTTGGACAGTAGCAGCACGCGCCGGGGTGCACGTCTGTCTGCGCAAAGTCGATGCGAAGATGATCTTTGACTTGATTCGGGAAGAGGGTGTCACGCATTATTGCGGTGCCCCAATCGTGCATGGCTTACTGGTCAACGCTCCCGAGTCGGTAAAGCGCGGCATCTCGCAGCGGGTGCACGCGATGGTCGCAGGAGCGGCACCGCCTGCCGCCCTGATCGAGGGGCTGGAGGCGATGGGTTTTGAACTCACACATGTTTATGGGCTAACCGAGGTATACGGTCCGGCTACGGTCTGCGCCAAGCAGTCGACGTGGGAACAATCATCTGCGTCGGAACGCGCCCGTTTAAACGCCCGCCAGGGCGTGCGCTACCACTTGCAAGACGGAGCAACCGTGCGCGATCCCGACACCCTCAAGGCAGTTCCAGCCGACGGTCAGACCATGGGCGAAGTGATGTTTCGCGGCAACATCACCATGAAGGGTTATCTGCAAAATCCGGATGCGACCTCCGAAGCGTTTGCCGGCGGATGGTTCCATACGGGAGATCTGGCAGTGCTCGATCCGGACGGTTACATCAAGATCAAAGATCGCAGCAAGGACATCATCATTTCGGGCGGTGAGAATATCTCCAGCATCGAAGTCGAAGACATTTTGTATCGACATCCTGCGGTGATGGTCGCTGCTGTCGTCGCGCTGCCTGACCCTAAGTGGGGCGAAATTCCTTGCGCGTTCATCGAGCTAAAGCCCGGAGCCGTCGCAACCAGCGAGGACATCATCGGTTTTTGCAAACAACACCTAGCCGGCTTTAAGGTTCCACGCAAAGTTGTGTTTGGCGAGGTGCCGAAGACCTCCACTGGCAAGATCCAAAAATTTGCTTTGCGCGAGCGGGCACGATCGCGCGACGCCATCGACCCGGGCCCAACGCCAGGGCAAGCTAGTAAAGCACGCTAGCGCAGCTCATCTCGGGTAGCGTGTGATGCTTGTTCGGCCTGTGAGGCCGGGCCCCTGGGCGTCGTTCTTTGCAGCATTTCGGCGAGGCATTGGGCTACCTGCTCGGCCCAGCGGCGATATTGCTCTGGCCCCGGATGGTAGCCATCGCGTGCGAGTGCACCGGCTACGGTCGACTGCTTTAGTGGCAGATGCCTCAGTCGAGGTTGCGTCGCGATCCAAGCGCGCAGGCGCGCATCCAGGCGTCTTGCATACTTGCCCAAATACCAACGCAAAGGGTTTGGAATCGCCGAAAAGGCATTCATGGGCGGCAGACCGCTTACAACTGCGACGCGTGCACCCGTACGTGCCTGAAGCTGCTCGATGAGAGCCCGATAATCTGTGAGAAACTTTCCTGGTGTCGTCTGTGAGGTGACGTCGTTAACGCCTAAAACGGTAATGATGGCGTCAGCCGGTCCAAGAGAGTGTTGCTGCAGCATTGCTGCGGCCTCGGCCGTGTTGATCCCTGACTTTGCTACTAGCTGCCACTCTACCGATCGTCCGGTACGACGCTGCAAAGACATCGCGCAAGGCAGTGCCAAGCCCTCACTTTGATGCGCGACGCCCACGCCGGCGGCCGACGAGTCTCCAACAAACAGCAAACGGATCGGTGGTACGTCGTTCCGCCCCTCAATCTGGCCCGCCCGCTGGCCAGCGGCTTCGGGCAGTCGCAGCGCGCTTCGGCGCAACCGCGCCCCTTGGGCCAGCAGGAGCGGCGCCAAGAGACCCTTGTAGAGCTTGAGCACAAGTCCTGCTGCTTGGGGATGGGCAAGACCTGAGTCTTACTTGGACTTGGGTTGCGGGGGAGTAATAAACGCGGCAAGCGTCGCCATGACTTCGTCGTCCTCGACCTGGTGAAAATCGTCATAATGCGCACCAACCGCATAAAAAGGCTCGGGTTGCGCCAGACAAACGACACGATCGACTTCCCTGCGCAGCGCGTCAATCGTATCGGGTGGCGCAACCGGGACCGCCATTACTAAGGCAGCAGGTTTGCGCCGGCGCAAGGCCTTGAGCGCCGCGCGCATTGAGGTTCCAGTTGCAATGCCGTCGTCGACGACAATTGCCGTGCAGTTCTCCACGGGTAGGGGCAATCGATCTCCAAGGTACAAGTGTCGCCGGCGTTCGATCTCTTGAATCTGTTCCTTGGCCTTCGCTTCAATATAGCCTCGACCGACCCCGGTCGCGGCCCTGGTGTCTTCGTCGATTACAAGCTCCTGGTCTGGGCCGTCGACGACCGCTGCAACCGCAAGCTCGGGCTGCCACGGCACGCCAATTTTGCGAACAAGGAGCAAGTCAAGGGGAGCGCCTAATTCACGCGCTATCTCAGCGGCGACGGGAACTCCACCACGGGGCAAGGCCAACACAATGGGAGCAGCAAGGCCAAGTTTGGCGATTTCTCGCGCAAGTGCTCGTCCTGCCTGGACGCGGTCTGCAAACAGGTGTTTCACGTTGTGATCCGGGGCAGCTCAGCGGCAAACCAACTGGCAGCAAGATCGGCCACCTGCGCTAGTGCGCCGGGTTCCTCAAACAGGTGCGTGGCGCCCGGTACGATTTCCAACTGCTTTTTGCACTGTAGGGCGTTTAGCGCCACGCGGTTAAGGTGCAGCACGTGGCTATCCTCGCCGCCGACGATAAGCAATGTTGGCGCCTGAACCTGTGCAAGGACCTCCAAAGCCAAATCGGGCCTCCCTCCTCGAGATACGATGGCACGAACGGATGTTGGCCGCAAGCAAGCAGCCCTAAGAGCGGCCGCCGCACCCGTGCTGGCACCAAAAAGGCCGATTGGCAGATGCGCCAGGTCGTCCTGGCGAACGATCCAATCGAGGCTTTCGCAAAGTCGCCGCGCAAGTAGATCGATGTCAAAAACTTTTGCGCGATCCGCGGCTTCGGCATCCGTCAGGAGGTCAAAGAGCAGCGTACCAAGGCGATGTCTTTGCAGGTGTACGGCCACGAAACGGTTACGGGGGCTCAAACGGCTGCTCCCGCTCCCATGGGCGAAGACGACCAGTCCCACACTGTCAGGTTCCGTAGCAATCTCACCTGGCAGCCCCAACGGACCGATTTGTATCTGCCGGGCTGGTGTCATGGTCTCCTCCGCGCTAGCTTTGATTCAAGGCAACAAGGTTCTGCCGCCAACGCTGCGTAATGCTAACCGAGACAACTCGGCGCACCATTGTGCGACGAGCCGGGGGCGGCAACTTATGCTGGATCAACAAGATGGCCGATTGGTCGGGGATAATCGCGGTTCGCTAGCCGCAAACCGCCTTGCGCAGAGCGGCATTTGGTGTACAAGGGCGGGGCACCGTGGGACGTTGCGCCCGGCTACAAAAACATTATGGATCCGTTGAAGAAAAACCAGCTTGCCCGTCGCGCAGATCTGAGCGCAATTGGATTTGAAACGACCGATCAAATCAAGCCCGACGAAGGCATGATCGGTCAGGAGCGCGCACTGGATGCGCTGCTCTTTGGCAGCGGCATTCGCGCCACAGGCTTTAATTTGTTTGTCATTGGGCCGCCCGAAGCGGGTTTGGAACGTGCAGTTCGTACCCTAGTGGGGCAAAAGGCGGCATCGCAGGAGGTACCGTCGGATTGGGTCTATGTCCACAATTTTTCGACGCCGCGCCACCCTCGCGTACTGCGGCTTCCGCCCGGCCGCGGGCCGAAGTTGCAAAAGGCCATTGCGGATTTGATTGCCGATCTTGAGGTGGCCCTGCCTGCGGCCTTCGATAGCGAGGACTATGAGGCCCGCCGTAACGCGCTGGACTCGGCGTTTCGAAAGAAGCAGGACGATGCCTTTTCGGCTCTTGCCCAGCAGGCGGCTGCCTCGAGCGCGACGATTGTCCGAACCCCCATCGGCTTTGGTGTTGCGCCGCTAAAAGATGGGCAGGTGCTCAAACCCGAAGAATTCAACGCGTTGGATGAAACGGAGCGCAACCGGATTCACGAGGTGCTCCAGACGCTGGAAGCGGAGTTGGAACGGATCCTGGGTGCGATTCCTGGCTGGGACAAGGAGCGGCGCGAAGGCATCCGCCGACTCGACCGCGATACCGCTCGAAGCGCAGTGAATCACTCGATCGAAGATACAAAGAGCGCGTTTCGCGATCTTCCGCCGGTTCTGGAGCATTTTGATCTGCTCGAAAAGCACTTGCTTGACAATGCGGGGGCATTTATCGCGGCGGCAGCGACCGAAGACAGTGAGCGCAAATCCGTGATCCGCCAAGCGGGAAGCTTCGAGCTCTTCGAAGTCAATGTTTTCGTCACCAGCGCAGGACAACCCCAAGGCGCGCCACTGGTAGAGGAGTTGCACCCGACATTAGGTAACTTGGTCGGACGAATTGAGCACCAGTGGCAGCAAGGGTTGCTAACAACGGATTTTCGGCAGATCAAGGCCGGTGCGCTACATCGCGCGAACGGTGGTTATCTGGTGCTCGACGCACGCAGTTTGTTGATCGAACCGTTTAGTTACCTTGCGCTTAAGCGCGCGCTTAAGACGCACCGCATCAAAATCGAAAGCATCGACGAGATGATCGGGTTAATCAGTACCCAATCGCTCGAGCCGGAACCAATTCCGCTTGACGTCAAAGTAATTCTCGTCGGTGATCGCATGTTGTATTACCTGCTTTCGGCTTTTGATCCGGAGTTGGCGACGCACTTTAAGGTGCTCGCGGATTTTGATGAGGCTCTGGATCGTCGGCCGGAGTCCGAGGCAAATTTCGTCCGTCTTATAACCTCCGTGCTAAATCGCGAAAAGCTCAAACCACTGGATCGCGGCGCAGCCGAGTGTGTCATCGAGCACGCGGCACGCATGGCCGAGGATTCCAACAAGCTCACGCTGCAAGTGGAGCGGATTCGGGATCTGCTCGCGGAGGCCGACTATTGGGCCAGCCAAGCGGGAAGTTCCGTTACGACCCGGGCAAGTGTCGAACGGGCGATCGAGGAACGGATACGCCGCGCGAGTCGTGTTCGGGACCGGCTGATGGAATCGACGCTCAAGGATGTGGCGTTGATCGCCACGCAAGGTAGCAGCGTTGGCCAAATTAATGGACTCAGCGTGTTGGGGCTTGGGGACTATATGTTTGGCAGGCCGACCCGAATTTCCGCCCGCGTACATCCGGGTACGGGTAAAGTGATTGACATCGAGCGGGAAGTCGAACTCGGTGGGCCGATCCATTCGAAGGGCGTGCTGATTTTGTCGGGTTTTTTGGCGGGACGCTATGCGCTGGATGCCCCGATCTCAATGCAAGCGAGCCTCGTGTTCGAACAGTCGTACGGGGGTGTGGAGGGCGACAGCGCATCGTCGGCCGAGCTCTACGCACTGCTATCTGCCTTGTCGGAGATTCCTTTGCGGCAGGATCTTGCCGTGACCGGATCGGTTAATCAATTCGGGCAGGTGCAGGCCATCGGTGGGGTCAACGAGAAGATCGAGGGTTTCTTCGATCTGTGTCGCGAGCGCGGGCTCACCGGTGCGCAAGGTGTGCTGATTCCCGCATCGAATGTTCAGCATCTGATGCTTCGCGCGGATGTTATCGAGGCCTGCGAGCAGGGACGTTTTGCCGTCTATCCCATCGCGCATATCGATCAGGGACTGGAACTGCTAACTGGTTGCGCGGCGGGCGAGCGAACGTCGTCGGGCGAGTTTGCTCCCGATAGCGTCAACGCGAAGGTTGAGGCGCGGCTGCGGTCGTTTGCGCATGCACGCCGGATGCAGGCGAAAGACGCGTCGGAATCGGGGACCTGACATGAAGCGCGCAAAGCGCTCGCAATCAAAGCGGCTTGTTGTGGCATTGCCGGCGGCGGCCATTCCGCAACCGGCGATCGATTCGGCGGCGCAACTGGCGCGATTGCTGGGCGTGAGTCTTTTTGGACTCCTTATCGAGGATCCAGACCTGTTTGCCGCTGCGAACTTGCCATTTTTGCGCGAGCTCGATACAAGGATGCGCGCTTGGCGTCCGTTATCGCCCGAGAGTCTGATCGAGAACTATGAGGCCATCGCACAGGCGTTGCGGCGACAATTGCTGCAAAGCGCCGCGGTATCGGGAGTGTCGGTTGAGTTTGCCGTATTTCGAGGCGATCCGCGGGCGCTTATTGCCTCTGGTGAACCGACGGACCTGCTGGCCCTGTTTGAGCCAATTACAAATTGGGCCCTGCATAAGGGCGGCATGGCGGCGGGGACCGTGTTTGTCCCGCGCACAGCGCGGCCCCAGCCGGGACCGGTAGTAGTCATTGCTTCGACAGCCGCGGCTCCCGAGGTTGCTCTGGCATCGGAAATTGCCGAAAACGCAAATGTTGGTCTGGTGGTTGTTGACGCGGCGCAGGAGCATAGCAGCGCGTTTTGGCTTCAGCGCGGCAAGCCCAGCGGCTCGCGTCTGGCGCCACCGCCGAATCTTGCGACAAGCGAAGAACATTTTCGGCAACTTGGGTTGCCGCGAGCAAGCTTGGTCGTAATTACCCGCGCGACGTTGGAGCGCCTCGAGCAGCGCCTCGGTTCGATCGCTGCCGGCCGCTCCGAGCCTTGGCTGGTTCTGGAGGAGCGCTAGGCGAACTCGCCGCCTTCTTTGCCGGCAATGCCTCGCGCTTGCGGTTGAGCCAGGCGTGCAACTGCGACAGATTCTTTGTGTTTAGGACATCGCCCTTTGAGAGCCATCCGCGCCTGGCTTGGCCAATGCCAAATCGCAGGTTGTCAAAGTCTGCCGGCGAGTGCGAATCGGAGTTGATCGCAATGGGTACACCGGCGTCACGGGCCACGCGACACCACGTGTCGAGTAGATCGAGCCGTTCCGGGTGCGCGTTCAGTTCGAGGGCCACTTGGCGCGCGGCGCACTTGCGAATTACCGCGACCATGTCCACATCGTATGGTTCGCGCTCGTCAATTAGCCGGCCAAGCGGGTGCGCAAGCACGTCAATGGACAAATCTAGCGCGTGCAAGATCCGCTCGGTCTGACGCGCACGAGGTAGCGCAAAATTCGAGTGAACGGCCGCGACGACGATATCGAGCGGCGCCAGAACATCGGGCGGCAAATCCAGGGTGCCGTCGGCCAGTATGTCGACCTCAACACCGCTAAGTATGGCGATGGATGCCTCGCGTGCCCGCTCGATTCTTGCGAGCTCCGTGCGTTGCTGTGCCAGGCGTTTGGGATCCAAGCCGTGCGCTACCGTGAGCCGGCGGCTGTGGTCGCAAATCGCGATGTATCCCAGCCCACGTTGTGCCGCTGCGTCGGCCATCTCGCGGATTGTGGCCACACCATCGCTCCAGTTTGAATGTACGTGCAAGTCGCCCGCCAGATCCGAAAGAAGGACCAACTCGGGCAGGCGGCCCTCACGAGCCGCCTCGATCTCGCCCCGGTTCTCGCGCAGCTCGGGTGCAATCCAAGGCAAACCCAAGGCTTCGTAAACTGATTGTTCCGTCTCTCCGGCGATGCGTTGGCGGCCGCGAAAAAGGCCGTACTCATTTAGTTTGCAGCCGTGCGCAATCGCAATATTGCGCAGCGCAATATTGTGCGCTTTGGAGCCAGTGAAATAGAGCAGCGCCGCCCCCGCGCTGGACTTGTCCACCACGCGTACATCAACCTGCATGCCACTTTGCAGCACGACGGAAGCACGTTTGTCGCCGACACCAATTTGTTCGCTGACGTCCGGGTAACGAACAAAATGGTCGCAGACCGCCTTGCCATCCTCTGCGATCACGAGCAGGTCGATGTCACCGACCGTATCACGGGCGCGCCGCAGGCTTCCGGCAACCATAACTTCGCGTGTCTTGGGTATTGCACGCAGGTAATTGGTCAGAGCTTCTGCAACCGCCGTAGCCTCGGCAAGCTTGTAGCGCTTTGTCTTGGATAGCCTGCCTTCGATGACTTCAATCAGGTGCTGCTGCGTACGGGGCCCGAACCCAGCGAGCCCTTTTATGCGATTGTCTTTTGCAGCTCGAAGCAACTGCGGCAGACTTTGCACGTGCAGTTCTTCGAACAGGGCGCGCGCTTTTTTGGGACCAATTCCAGGAACGTGTAGCAAGTCGGCTACCGAGGGCGGCACTTCAAGGCGCAGCTGCTCCAAAAGCTCGCTATGGCCAGTGCTGGCAATTTCGCGAATCTTCGCAGCAAGGTCCTCCCCAACCCCAGGCAGTTTGGGCAGCGCTTTACCCGCGGCGACAAGAGCTCCAAGATCGGTTTGCAGACCGCCGATGATGCGGGCCGCATTGCGATACGCGCGAATGCGAAACGGATTGGCGTCCTGTACCGACAGTAAATCAGCAATCTGTTCGAAGGCTGCGGCGATTGCTTGATTCGTGATCGCGTTCATCTTCGCGCCTTTGTCGGAAAGCGGCCGTCCCAGGGGCGGCGCACTAGGGTCGGGAAAAGACCGTCAAACGTTGCCTGTCTCGGCCTCGGGTTGGTTATTGCCCGGCGACGGCTGATCAGTGATTACACAATCGGTCGTGAGAATCAGTCCAGCGACCGATGCCGCATTTTGCAGTGCTAACCGGGTGACCTTTGTCGGATCGATCACCCCCATCGCGAACAAGTCTCCGTATTCCCCACTAGCCGCGTTGAAACCAAAGCTACCCTCGCGCGAGCGTACGGTCTCGAGTATGGGCGCGGCCTCCACGCCAGCGTTGGCGACAATTTGCCGTAGCGGCTCTTCCAACGCGCGCTCGACAATGCGCACGCCTGAGCCCTGTCCTAGCGTAGTTGCCGGTAAGTTCTTTAGCGCAACACCTGCGCGAATTAGGGCAATTCCGCCGCCAGGTCCGATTCCTTCCTCGACCGCCGCTCGCGTCGCATGTAAGGCGTCTTCGACCCGAGATTTTTTTTCTTTCATTTCCAATTCCGTCGAGGCACCTACCTTGATCAATGCTACGCCGCCCGTGAGCTTCGCAATGCGTTCCTCAAGTTGCTCACGGTCATAGGAGCTGGTCGCAGCGTCACGTTGCATGCGCAATGCCGCCACCCGTTCGCCGATGTGAGCGCTATCGCCGCCGCCACCAATCAGCGTCGTGTGCTCGTGGTCGACCTCGATGCGCCGCGCCAGGCCAAGATCCTGAAGTTGCGTATTTTCAAGCGTCCTGCCCGTGTCTTCGGAGATCACCGTCGCGCCTGTCACGATGGCGATGTCCTGAAGCAGAGCCTTGCGCCGGTCCCCAAAGCCAGGCGCTTTAACCGCACAAGTCCTTAAGGCGCCTCGAACTGCGTTCACCACCAGGGTTGCAAATGCTTCTCCCGTGACGTCTTCGGCCACAATCAGCAGTGGCCGATTGCCCTTGCTGATTTCTTCGAGCACGGGAAGCAATTCGCGCACGGAAGATATCGGTTTTTCATGCACGAGGATCAGGGCATCCTCCAAAACCACGCGCTGTTTTTCGGCGTCGTTGATGAAGTACGGCGAAAGATACCCACGGTCAAACTGCAGCCCTTCTACAACTTCCAGCTCGTTGGACATGCCGCGTCCATCTTCGGCTTTAATGATGCCGGTGTGTCCAACACGCTCCATCGCGTCGGCAATGAGGTCGCCTATCGCTCGATCGCCATTGGCCGAAATCGTTCCAACCTGGGAGATTTCCTGTTTGGTCGTGCAGGGCCGGGAACAACTCTGTAATTCGGCGACGATCAGCTCCACAGCCTTGTCGATACCTCGTTTGATTTCCATCGGATCGTGCCCCGCGGCAACAAACTTCACGCCTTCCACTACAATGGCCTGCGCCAGGACCGTGGCGGTCGTCGTCCCGTCTCCAGCCTTTTCCGAGGTCTTGGCTGCAACTTCGCGCACCATTTGCGCGCCTAGATTCTCGACTGGGTCGGCGAGCTCGATCTCGCGCGCCACGGCGACCCCCGAGTTGATGACCGTAGGGCCGCCAAAGGGCCGCCCAAGGACAACCGTACGGCCCTTGGGCCCCAACGTGACCTTGACGGCATTGGAAAGGATGTTCAGTCCGGCGAGGAGTCGTTGTCTAGCCTCCTCGTGAAATACGATCTGCTTGCTCGCCATAATCGCAATCCTCGCGTTCTGTGCCACTCGCCAGACACAACAGTACAACGGTTGCGGCTATCTGCACTTCTCGGATCCATCCTAAGCGTCGGTCTCAGTAGTTTTTTGATGGAAAGCAATCGACTCCGAGGAACGAGCAGGCCTACCGGCTTGGCACCCAAGCGCACGCCTAAGGCTCCCACACGGGTGCAGCTAACGCACCGTTATTGGTGATCAATTTCGGGGTCTCTTAGCGCAGATTGTTGGGGTGTTCACGGCACAGCTTTTGCGATGACGCCTCGTAAGCGCTGCGGGTCAATTTTTAATTGCTTGCGAAAGTTTCACGGCACCTGGTGCCAAGGTTCCACTAGCGCAAGATCTTTATCGGGTTCGGCGGCAGCTTCGATGGGAAGGGGCGGGTGAGTCTGGCGATGTGCCTAGACTGCGGGTTTCGCTTACGGCGGAGACCTTGCTTGCCGCTGGGTACAAATCGAATTCGAGCGCAACTTGCTGCCAGTCGGCTCACCCGGTCGGGTCGCGCAGGCGGTTTGTTCTGCCGCCGGGCTGGGTCACTTAGTTAGGAACCGGGACAGGGGCACTTTACTGATGGCGGGATCTCCTGACCGTTCGACGGCAATCCATGGGTTCAAAACGAGCCGTCGTGTCGATTGCTTTGGCGCCAATAAGCATTGATTTGGTTTTTCGGCCGATCCTATCTTGGCAAAATTAGATAAGATACGACATTAATTATGTGTAGTAATACACTGTTTTATATATATTTTTCTTCAGGATCAGCCAAGAAATTCAAAGGATCGCGCGAAGGGCTCATTGCAGCGCACAAAGCCCGGCCAGCGGTCAATATCGCGCAAGCGCAATCGGTTGCGCACCAGGGAGAAAAAGCCAGGCAGTGCAGGCGCTAGGAAAAAGCTGCGCCACCAAGGCAGCGCGCGGTGTCGGTGCACGCAACGGAAAATCGTTGCCGGCAACCCATCCTCGACTTAGCGCCGCCCTTTTTTTTGCGGCAGGCGGCGTCTATGAACTGATTACCGCGATGTCGCCGACGCAAGCTAGTCTTAGCGCGACCGCAAGGCGCTGTGCTCGTTTAGCTCATCAACCATTGCGGCTACGGTGTTGCGTTCGTTGCCAATAAATCTTCGTACGGCCGCATGCATCGAGGGCTCGAGCAACCAGTGTGCAGATGAGGTGAGCTGCGGATCCAGACCTCGAGCCATTTTGTGCGCCCCTTGGGCGCCGCCTTGAAACACTTGAAGACCCTTCTCGATAGCGAACTCGATCATCTGGTAATAACAGCACTCAAAGTGCAAACATGGTATGTGAACGAGGGTCCCCCAGTATCGCCCGTAGAGCGCGGATCGTTCTTGGTCAAACAGCGCTAAAGCGCTCGCGATCGGAAGACCATCGAGCGTTGCGAGAACTAGCAACAAGTTTTCGGGCATGTGCTTCGCGATGGAAAGAAAGAAATCCAGATTCAGGTAGGGCACCGCGCCGTGGGCCGCGTAGGTGTTTTCATAACAGCGCACGAAAAAACGCCAGTCCTGCTCGGTGATTTCGCGACCAATGCGCCGCTGGAGGGTAACTCCCTGTAGCTGAACTTTGCGCCGCTCCGCGCGAATCTTCTTGCGTTTTGGTTGGACCAAAGCGTCTAGGAATTGGTCAAATCCCCGATATCCCCGGTTGTGCCAGTGAAATTGCACGTTGGTGCGAATTAGCATGCCCGCCGCGGTGAAGGCGTCGATCTGCTCTGGTGGTGCGAACAAAACGTGCAGGGAAGACAAACCCATCGAAGCCACCAGATCGAGGACAGCGGCGATGGCGTGCCGTCTTGCGACGCGATCGGCTGAAATGATTCGCGTACCAGGAACGGGAGTGAAGGGAACTGCGACTAAGCCCTTCGGATAATAGGGAACGCCGCGGCGCTCATGGGCCTCGGCCCACGACCAATCGAAGACATACTCCCCGTAGGAGTGCGTCTTTGCATATAGCGGCACGATCGCAGCCAGTTGCGCACCTCGCCAAACGGTCACAAAGCGCGCAAACCAACCGGTATCGGGTGTTGCCGCACCGCTTACATGAAGGGCGTGGAAAAAAGCGTGCCGTAAAAACGGATTTGCATCGGGATCGGCGAGAACGAGGCGATCCCACGCCGCGGCGTCCAGACGTCCAGGATCGTCGTACAGTATCGTTCGATGCTCATCGTGGGCCATCTGTTATGTCGGTGTGTGAAGCGTTGCACGATCCGCAAAGCGCTGTTCGTACCAAAAGCTAAATCGAGCCGCTATAGTCGCTCCGAAATCGGCGGCCGCCACATCTGGCGGCCCGTCACAGACGCTTATCTTATCGGGTTGCGAAAGGGATACTTGCTGCGCATCAAGAACGCCAGGTGCGGACGGTGTCATCCTTTTACCGCACGAGTATTGATTAATCTGCGAGGCGGCCTTGGGCCAACTCAATTGCGGTGCGAGCAATAGTATGGTGGAGCGAAGTTTGGTAGAGCGTGGTTCGGAAGCATTGGGCACCTTGCTCGAAGCACCACCCATCAGCAGTGCGTTAGATCGCGTGGTAACGGCCGCCATGGGCCGAATCACGCAGGGCCTTTCTCCCGCATCCATCATGGGTGCCTACGCGGATTGGCTCGTTCATCTAACGGCCGCGCCTGGCAAGCAGCAAGAACTGCTTGGCAAAGCGGCGAGGAAGTTGGCACGCTTGGCTCTGTACTCTTCGCGTGCGCCCTTCGACGCATCGGGGCCCTGCGTTACGCCGCTTCCCCAGGACCATCGTTTCGATGGTCCTGAGTGGCAGCAATGGCCTTTTAATATCATCTATCAATCCTTCCTTTGCGGCCAGCAATGGTGGCATAACGCGACCAGCGATGTACGAGGGGTAACCAAGCACCACGAGCAGATGGTGACGTTTCTCACACGGCAGTGGATCGACATTTTTTC
>Ga0187780_10001876_pt1 | contig 15872 bp, 12 predicted proteins | sample 1015_Q2_SP10_20__FD_132429 | JGI IMG/M metagenome (GOLD analysis project Ga0187780, IMG submission 132429) | Tropical peat soil microbial communities from peatlands in Department of Meta, Colombia - 1015_Q2_SP10_20_MG | ecosystem: Environmental > Terrestrial > Soil > Wetlands > Peat | place... | reverse complement strand
TCGCTGCCCGCCTGCGGCTCCTTCTTGGCGCTGGCGCAACCGCCCGCCACGACCACGCAGAGGAGCAGGGGCGCAGCGGCGCGGAGGTGCCGTCGCCGGACCCCCCGCCCCTCGGCTCCCCCGTGCGCCTGTCGTGCGGCCACCGCGCTCCCCTGCCCCCCAGCGCCCCGGCACCCCTGCGGCGGGATCAGGCGGACTCCGCCTTCTTGGCGTAGATGATGATGGGGCGGGTCCGCTCCACGACCACCTCGCGGTTGATGATGCACTCGGCGGCGCCGGGCTCCGACGGGATCTCGTACATCACGTCCAGCATGATGTCCTCGAGGATGGCGCGCAGCCCCCGGGCCCCGGTGCCCCGGCGCAAGGCCTCCTGGGCCACGGCGGTCACGGCGTCCTCGGTGAACGTGAGGGCCACGTTCTCGAAGTCGAAGATGCGCTGGTACTGCCGCAGGAGGGCGTTCTTGGGCTCCCGCAGGATCCGGACCAGGGCCTTCTCGTCCAGTTCGTGCAGCACCGCCACTACCGGCAGGCGGCCCACCAGTTCGGGGATGAGGCCGAAGCGGAGCAGGTCCTCGGGCTGGAGGGCGTTCAGGGTTTCCCCCAGGCGCTTGTGCCGGCGCGGCTGCACCTCGGCCCCGAAGCCCAGGCCCCGCTGGCCCACCCGCTGCTCGATGATCTTCTCCAGCCCCACGAAGGCCCCGCCGCAGATGAACAGGATGTTGGTGGTGTCCACCTGCAGGTACTCCTGCTGCGGGTGCTTGCGCCCGCCCTGGGGGGGGACGTTGGCCACCGTGCCCTCCAGGATCTTCAGCAGGGCCTGCTGCACCCCCTCGCCCGACACGTCCCGGGTGATGGAGGGGTTCTCGGACTTGCGGGCGATCTTATCGATCTCGTCGATGTAGATGATGCCGCGCTCGGCCCGCTCCACGTCGTAGTCCGCCACCTGCAGGAGGCGGAGGATGATGTTCTCCACGTCCTCGCCCACGTAGCCGGCCTCGGTGAGCGTGGTGGCGTCGGCGATGGTGAAGGGGACGTCCAGGATCTTGGCCAGGGTCTCGGCCAGGAGGGTCTTGCCCGACCCGGTGGGGCCGATGAGGAGGATGTTGGACTTGCTCAACTCGACGTCGTCGATCCCGGTGCGGGCGTTGATGCGCTTGTAGTGGTTGTGGACGGCCACCGACAGGGTCTTCTTGGCCCGCTCCTGCCCGACCACGTACTGGTCCAGGATGGCCTTGATCTCCGCCGGCTTGCTGACCTCCTTCAGGCCCTTGGCCCGCTCCTCCTTCCACTCCTCCGCGATGATGTCGTTGCACAGCTCGATGCATTCATCGCAGATGTACACCGTGGGGCCGGCGATGAGCTTGCGCACCTCGTCCTGGCTCTTGCCGCAGAACGAGCACTGGAACTTCCCCCCAGTCCTTACCGGTTTAGCCATCCGCGGCGCTCCTCCCGTCAAGACGTCGGGCCGGGGTTCGTGACGGCGGCGAGGGGCACGGGCGCGCCGGCGCGCGAGACGATCACCTCGTCCAGGAGCCCGTAGGCCCGCGCCTCCTCTGGGGACATGAAGAAATCCCGGTCGCTGTCCTTCTCGATCCGCTCCAGGGGCTGCCCCGTGTGCCGGGCGAAGATCCGGTTCAACTCCTCCCGCATGCGCAGGATCTCCTTGGCCTGGATCTGGATGTCCGTGGCCTGGCCCTGGGTGCCCCCGTAGGGCTGGTGGATCATGATCCGGGAGTGCGGCAGGGCGTACCGCTTGCCCTTGGCGCCCGCGGCCAGCAGCAGGGCCGCGCCGCTGGCCGCCTGGCCCATGCAGATGGTGGAGATGCCCGGCTTGACGTACTGCATGGTGTCGTAGATGGCCAGGCTGGCGGTGACCGAGCCGCCGGGAGAGTTCACGTACAGGAAGATGTCCTTCTCCGGATCCTCGGCCTCCAGGAACAGGAGCTGGGCGATGATGAGGTTCGACTCGGCGTCGTCGATGGGGGTGCCCAGGAAGATGATGCGGTCCTTCAGGAGGCGCGAGAAGATGTCGTAGGCCCGCTCCCCCCGGTTCGTCTGCTCCACCACCATGGGGACGAGATAGTTTCGCGCGTTCACCGGCATCCCCTCAACTTTCCGGCGGCTCCCGGCGAGCCGCCCCGTGGCCCGCCAGTCGGCTGAGGCATGCGCCCCGCGGGCTGCTCGATAAGGTCCAGATGCAAGGCGGCGTGAAGATTCCGCATTCCGCAATGGAGACCTGGGCCTTTTTCAGCAGCCCGCTAGGCGAGTTGCACCAGGTTCATCGTCTCCGTCATGCGGGCCCGGCCCCACACCAGGTCCAGGGCCTTCCGCTCCAGCAGGCGGCCGCGGATGGACTCCAGCCGTCCGTCGGCCTCCAGGGCCCGCCGCAGGGCCGCCGCATCCTGCCGCAGGGCGGCGGCCGTCTGGGCCACCTCGGCCTCCACCTCGGCGTCCCCCACCGTCAGGCCCTCCTGGCGGGCGATGGCCTCCAGCAGGATCGAGGTGCGCACGCGACGGCGGCCCGCGTCCTCGGCCTGGCGCTGGAGGGCGGCCAGGTCCGACGCGCCGGCACGGCGCAGCCCGGGGCCGAGGGCCTGCGCCAGTTCCTGGAGGATGTGCTCGGTCTCGTGGCGCACCATCCCCTCGGGGAGCTCCACCGGGTTGGCCTCCGCGATCTTCTCCATGAGCCGGCCCTTCAGCTCGGCCTCCTGGTCCCGCGTGCGGCGGGCCACCAGGCGCTGCCGCACCTTCTCCCGCAGGTCGGCCAGGGTGTCCCCCTCGCCCAGTTCCTTGGCCAGGTCATCGTTCAACTCGGGGACCCGCTTCTTCTTGACCTCGCGGACCGTGACGCGGAAGTGGGCGCGGCGGCCGGCCAGGTCCTTGCGCGGGTAGTCGGGCGGCACGTCCACCTCGAAGGCCTTGGCCTCTCCCTTGGCCATGCCGCGCAGGTGCTCCTCGAACCCCGGCAGGTAACGGCCCGTGCCCAGGATCACGTTGACGTTCTGGGCGCTGCCCCCCTTGAAGGGCTTGCCGTGGATCGTCCCCTCATGGTCGATGACCACCAGATCGTCCTGCAGGGCCGGCCAGCCCTCCATGGGGGTGTAGGTGGCGGCCTCCTCCCGCAGGGCCTCCAGGGCCTTGTCCACCTCGGCATCCTCCACCTGGACCTTCTCGCGGGCCAGGGGCACGTCCAGGTAGTCCTTCACGGTGAGGGTGGGGCGGACCTCCACGATGGCCCGGAAGCGGAGCGGCTCTCCCTCGTTCCAGGTGACCTCGTCCACGGTGGGAGGCCCCACCGGGTCCACCCGGGCCTCGCGGAGCGCCTCGGCGAAATGCTCCGGGATGGCCTGGCGAAGCACCTCGTCCCGCACGTGCTCCTTGAAGCGGCGCTCCAGCACGTCCCGCGGGACCTTGCCCGGCCGGAAGCCGGGGACCCGCACGGTGCGGCCCAGCTCCCGAAAGCCGGCCTCCATGCGGGGGGCCAGTTGCTCCGGCGGCACCTCCACCCGGAGGGCACGGCGGCAGCTATCCAGGGTCTCCAGGGTGAACGTCATCGGCATCGATCGTCGGCGTGTTCGCCCGCGGCGGCGCCGCCCATCACCGGCCCGGCGCCGGCACGCTTGCGGCTGGTGCGAGAGGGGGGAGTCGAACCCCCAACCCGTTGCCGGGACTGGATCCTAAATCCAGCGCGTCTGCCAGTTTCGCCACTCTCGCGGCACCCGGACGTGGGCGGCCCCGGGGGCCAACGGCGGACATGGTGAATCGTGGGGGCCCAAGCCTCCGACCCGCGGATTGAGAGTGACCCCCAGGGCGCACCGGAAGATACCAGAAGCGACCTATCTGCGCAAGAACATGAATCAGGGGAGGCGGAATGACCGGCCCGGTGAGCCCTGCTGCCCCCTGGAGTGGTAGCGGGCCCGAGCAGGCCCCCTACCCACCCCGGCAATATACGCCCTCACCTGCTGGTCCGCAATCAGCGCCCCGTCCCGAGGTCGCGCAAGGGCGGGCAGTTACGAGCCCATGCTGCCGCCCATGTCCCATGGCCCTAGGGCTCCCCGGCCTGGGCCCGCCCGCGCAGGGCGCGTGGGGGGCCCGGACGGTTGGGCGTGGCCCTGGAGGCGGCGGCCCTCCACCCCCCGGGCACGCGAGAGCGCCTCACGAAGCACGGAGGGCCCCGCCGTACCCCCGGCGGGGCCCATCAATTAACCGCGAATGGTAGGGAAAGCGGGATTCTCAGGTTGGATGTAAATGGTCGAAAGCGGTCCCCTCAAATTTTAATTTCGAAGGGCCCGAAGCCTCCTGCCCCTGCTGAAGGTGATCGCCGCCGCAAGAAGGCCAGCGCCGACTAGCACGCCCGTGCCTGCCTCCGGCACTTCGACTTGTCCGGCGTTAAGTGAACCCACCCAAAGCGACTGGCCATTAGGACCCGTGTCAGCCGCAATGTGCACTGCCTTATAGATACAGTTATCCCCCGGGTTTGTAGTGCAATTGTCGGCCGTGTCATTGAAGATCGACGGATCCAGCCCCCCGCCCCCTAACCCAGTTGCGGTGAGCGTGAACGTCACGGGATTTCCAGTGGGATCAATGTTGCCGGTGCCAGGAATCTCCATGTCCAGCATCCCGACGTTGTACCCATCGGGCTTCTGCCCTCCGTCGCTGACGGTAACCGAACCTGCGTTGCTAGTCCATGTCAGTGATTGTAGGGCATCGGGGATGTTGAGAAAAACCTTTAGAACGCCCGACCGCCCACCCGATAGCGTTTCGGTAATGCTGAAAGTTGTGCTCGTCGAAGTTGATCCAGTCACACTTATCCTTTCAGTTCCGAATGGTCCGCCAGGGATGCAAGTCCCCCCACTGTCCACATTGCTATTACCGCCGCTGATGATGCAGTTCAGGCTAAAAACGACGTTGTTGGCGTAGGCGACTCCTCCACCGAAGTGGCCACAAACGCCTACGATCACGACCATCACCAAGATAGCTCTTGCTCTAGAAACCACCATCCCCACCTCCTCACGACCGGAGCAATCCCATCTTCCCATTCTACGCCGTGGCCCTGCACCGGCGGCGACGTGACAACGGGAACAGGGGGGGCATCGCCTCTGGGCCACGATTCTGGTGTGTGCGAGCAAGACGTGTGCCGATGGAGTGTGCGGCAGAGAAACACGCTGGTCGTCCAGCGGAAGCGACGGTTTTTACGACGGATAACTTCCGGGGCTTCCCGGGCGGCCGGGCGGGCCCACGGGAAATCCGGGGGCCCATTTGGGAAGGCCCTTGCCGGAGGCAGCCGCATAATCCGGCTAGGGCCCGATCCGTTTGGTGGAGGGAAACAAAGTGGCGTCGGCGGCTGGAGGCGAGGAACCGGGCGTGCTCGCGGCGGCGCAGCGGGGCCGACTACAGTGAAGGGAAAGACGAACAAGTCAGGAGGGTTGATCTCAGAAATGCGCCGGGCCGCCCGTGTGGCCTGTTCAACCGGGCGGCCCGGCAATGTCCCTTACGCGTCCGCATGAAAAGGCGCGGCGCTTCCCCTCGTCCTGCTACTTAACAATTCTTCCAGCAGGTCACGCCTTTCTTCGCCTGGCCGGGAGGAATATGCCCCGCCTGGGGAGGGGCGCCCGAGCCCGGCGCGCCCGAGCCCGGCGCCGCGGCGACGGGCGCGGCGGCGCCCGGTGAGCCGGCGGCGGCGCCCGGTGAGCTGCTGCTGCTCTGGCCCGGCGAGCCGCTCCCGTTTGGGCCCTTAGCGTTCGAAGTCGAAGTCCAGGTGGATGCACCTGTTCCCTGATCGGCATCGGAATCTTTCGCGAGCGCACCGCCGGTCGTCAGGAGGTCACCCGCGCTGACGGAAAGAGCGCTGCTCGTCGTCTTCGTGGGGGCACCGTTCCAGACCGGGCTCGGGTGGTCGGGCCCGAACGCGCGAGGCGCCGTGAGTTTGCCGCGGCTCAGGATCGTGTACTGGCCCGCGCCCACGTAAACGGACGGAAGGTCAGGATGACCCATCTGAGCCACCTCGACGAGCCCTTCAAAAACGATGACCCCCAGGTTCGGCCCCTGCTCGACTCCAAAGGTCGTTCCCTTCACTCCCACGATGATGCTGGGGGTGATGACGTCGAACGTCCCCTGCAGGCGGTCCTTGAACACACGGAACAAGGCGCGACCGCCTTCCAGGAAGAGGCCCAGGGCCTGGGAATTTCCCGTGGAGGCGCGCACCGCCCGCACCGTCGGAAGGATGAGCACGGTATTCTCGTCCATGCGCACCACGCCCGCCGTGAAGGCCACCTCGGCCGCACCGCCCGGGCCGGTGCGCACCGTGTCCCCCGGCCGGAGGACGGTCTGCATGGAGGCCAGATGCCACGGCCCATCCCCCGGCGGCCGGACCTCTACGGGCCCAGAGGTGGATACCAGTTTCCCGACCAGCTCCGCGCCGTCAGCGGCTCCGGGCCACGCCCACGCCACGGCCACGACGGCGATCACCCGGAGGGCCTGGCGAATCCGAACGGCTGGAGACTCGCGCATGCTGCACCTCTCAATCCACAACATCGCAACGGATCCGAGTTTCCACCAGCGCGGAAGCGGCTGAGCCCGTCCGCTTCACGCCGATATGTCGTGGTCGTTGGTGAGGGCCCGTCGGCACATCGCCCGCGTCGTTCCCGCATGGCCTCCGGCCTTGGAAGCCCGGCATAAACGCAACTGGAAACCGGGCGGTACCTTGGAGGGTAGCAAATGGCGTACCGGTGATCCCTTGCCGGTTCCTCGCCGTTGGTCAACCACGCGGGACTGCGGAACTAGTGATATCCAATAGATGACATTTTTGTGTCCCGGAGGATTCGGACGGTTGACGTGGTTAACCAAAACCAAGGGCTTATGGAGCGGATTAGGGGGTCGGGGCGATTTCGCCTTCTTTTCCGGCACCCGTGTGGAGGCCGGACGCAGGGCTATAACAAGGGCTTCCACCGCCGGCGAGAAGACCATCGGGGATGGCGCACTGCCTCGTGTGCGGCGTCGCATCCCGGCGGCGCGCCCGGCGCGATGGGCGGAAGGGTTGAGAGGCGCGGGAGTGTCATCGGGTACCGGCCTGGGCGGGGGGCCGGCGGGTATCACACCGCTGCGGGGGTATCACTGCCAGGCCCGTTGCCGAGACGGGGAGGGGCCTCAAGTCGGCGGGGATGATTTTCCTCATGGCCGGTCGGGCCGATCACATGTACACATCCGAGGTGGTCACCTCCCCGCGGCCCTGCACAAGGTGGAGGCGAAGGACGGGCTTCGGGGGGCCGTGAAACCGGACGCGAACGGCGATCCATCCAGAGCGGCTGGCACCACAATGTGGAGTGGGTCGGCGGCCAACCCCGGAACATCGTGAGACACTTGCGCCGATGACTCCCGGTGTGAGAAATATAACCGCGAGGAGTGCCTGAGGCGGCCGGTAGACAACCACGATACCCCCCCTGCCCGTCCGGCGGCCAGCCCGGATCCGCCGGGGCGGGGCGCGAGAGGAGGACACCCCATGAGCGTGACCCGCCGACAGATGCTCGGAGGTCTCGCGGCAGCGGCCGCGGCGAGCGTCACCCCCCGCCGCAACTGGGCGGCGGAACGGGACCCCATCCGCGTGGGCTTCCTCGCGCCCTTCACCGGCCCCTTCGCCCAGAACGCCAAGGACATGTGGGATGGCTTTCGCCTCTATTTTGACGAGATCAATTATCAAGCCGCCGGCCGGAAGATCGAGATCGTATCCGAGGACAGCTGGGTCGAACCGGCCGGGGCGCTCACGAAGCTCCGGAAGCTCGTGGAGATGGACCGCATCAACATCGGGACGGGAGGCCTGATGGCCCCGACGTCCTTGGCGATTCAACCCTACGTGGTCTCCCAGCGGCTTCCGTTCATCGTCACGACCTCGGCGGACGACGTCACCCAGCACAAGACCACGCCCTGGTTCATCCGCTTGCATTGGAGCACGAGTCAGAACACGCATCCGCTGGGCGAGTATGCCTACAAGGTCCTGGGCTACCGCCGCATCGCCGGACTCAACTTCGACTACCTCCTCGGGTACTCCAGCTTCGGGGGCTTCCAGCGGGTGTTCGAGGAGCTGGGCGGCCGCGTCGTCCAAAAGCTCTGGTCTCCCCCCACCGCGACGGACCTCGCCCCCTACCTGACGCGGCTCAAGCGAAACGTGGACGCCCTCTTCCTGACCTTCAGCGGCAATGCGGCGTTGCAGGTCCTCAGGCAGGCGCAGCAATACGGGATCACCGGAAAGATCCCCATCATCGGCCACGGCCTGCTGACGGACGAGCATGTCCTCCCCTCCATGGGCGATGAGGCCCTGGGGGTGGTCTCCGCCCTGAACTACAGCGCGGCGCTGGACACCCCCGCCAATCTGCGCTTCCGCGCCGCCATCGAGAAGAAGTACGGCCGGATGGCCTCCTTCTACTTCTGCAACTGCTACACGGTTGCCCGCTGGATGGTGGAGGGGTTCAAGGCCGTCGAGGGCGACGTGGAGAATCGCGACCGCCTGCTCGCGGCCCTCAAGCAGGTGGAGATCCACGACGACCCGCGGGGACCCATGCGTCTGGACGCATGGAGCAACCCCATCCAGAACATCTACATCCGGAAGGTGGAGCGGGTCCGGGGCCAGTTGCAGAATACCGTGATCTATACGTATCCGAACGTCGGCCAGTTTTGGACGTACAAACCGGAGGAATTCCTGAAAAACCCTCCCTACGACCGAGACGCATTCCCCGGCTGCAAGTACTGCGAGTGAGCGGCCGCGCAGGCCTTCGCGGAGCAATCGCTCCAACCGCACGCAGCTCTACGCAGGCTTCGCTGAGGGAAGACACCAAGGGAAGCACCACGGGATCGCGCAGGGGCGGGCCGGCCTGGAGGTCGGCCCCTGCGTCGTATCCGGGCACCGTGAGGCAGGACGACCCCAACTCGCCAAAGGGAAAGTCCGCTCGATAATTTTCGGATTACGGAACACTGGATGGCAAAGGCGGGTGCAAGCCCAGCCTGCCCAGGAATCGCCGGGCCGCGCGCTTGCCCCCCCGCCATCCCCGGCCGAGGGGCCCCGTCAGGGAAGGAAGGGGGTCCCTCAGGGCGAACGCGTCATAGTGGTCGGCACGCAGAAACTCCCACAGGAAGTCCGTCAGGGCCCTCCGCCGGTTGGGACAGTGAGGATCGATCCCGCACCCCTCCCCCCGGAGCGACTGGACGAGGTGGCGCACATCCATGCGGAGGTTCCGGCCGCGCACCCCGATACGATACGACCCGACGGGCACCACCTGTCCACCCGTGTACCACGCGTAGGCGAGGTAGGGGGTGTCGACCCCCGCCCGGACGACCGTCCCCAGGAAGATGCTGGCCCGCGGGTTAAGGTCGATCAGTCGCCACGCTCCGTCCTGAGCGCCGCGCAGGAATTGCACGTTGAACAGGCCGTCGAAACCCATATCCCCGAGGAGGCGCGCCACCTGTTCCTCCAGGTCAGGATCGAGGGGAACCATCTCGCGCACCAGGCTGAGGCGCCCGGTCCGCTCAAATGTCCTTCCACTCCGCATCTGGGTCAGGGCAAGGATCTTTCCGTCCGCACAGAAGCCGTCCAGATTCATCAGTCGGCCTGGACAATACTCTTGCAGCAGCAGGCTGCGGCCCTCAGCGAGGTAGGGGCCAAGGAGGTTCTGGAGGGATGGCCACCCTTCCACGAAGCGGACCTTGAATCGCAGGTGAGCAGGGATCTCCCTCCCGAGGGCCGATGCCCGCGGCTTCACTACCAGGGGGTATCCCACCGAGCTTGCCGCGGCCCGGGCCTCATCCAGCGTCCGAACCACGTGCGTCCGTGGTGTCACGACGCCCGATCGGGCCGCTGCCTGCGCCAGGCGCTCCTTGTCCAAGGCGACGCCCAGGCACGCGGCGCTCGGGAGCGCCAGGCGGGTGGTCCGCTCCAGTTGCTGTCGGAGGCCGTCCAGGGCCACGCAACTGGTGTCATCGAACGGGATGACGAGCTTCACGCTGTGCGCGCCGACGGCCTGGAGCACAAATTGGGCGAAGGCCTCCGGCTCGCTGCGGGACGAAGGGGCGATAAGGGCCCGCCCCACCGCCCGCGACGCAAAGGCGAGAGATCCCGGTGGGCCGACGGCCACCACCGGGATGCCCCGGGCGTGGAGGGCCCGCGCCGCCGCCAGGCAGCCGATGCCATCGGCGGCCGTCAGCAGCGCGGCCATGTCGCACGTCCGCCGGACCCGATCATGGCCGGGGCGTCCCGAGGGCCCTCCGCCGCGGGGGCGGCACCCCTCTGGCCCCACGCAACAGGAAGAGGGTGCCCCGGCTCATGGGGAATCCCTTCGGGCCAAGATGTTCCAATAAACGCCCTGGTCTCGGGTGGCGGCATCCGCCACGCTCTCGAGGGATCTGATGCGCCCCGCCCGATCGTCGAGGACCTGGACCGTCGGGAATCCGAGCGCCCGAAGCCGACGGGGAAGCTCCCACGTGTCCCGCCCCGCGGACCGGTCCCCCGCAGGATGCCACTTGGCCACCAAGCACAGCCTGGGATTCTCGCGCAGGATCCGACGCATCCCTCCGAGCACCTCGAGCTCCGCTCCTTGCACGGCGATCTTGACGACATGCACGGGCGACGGGACGACCTCATCCAGGGGCCTCGCGGGCACCTCGATGGTGTCCACCGTGCGCGCGGACCGGTGCGGATAGAAGCCGTGCGTCCATGATGTCTCCGTCACGTGGAAGATCCGCTGTCCGGCGCGCTCGGCCGCCGCGCACCGATGGAGCCGGACGTTCTGGAGGCCACTCAACTCGAGGTTTCGTTGCAGAAACGCGATATTCCCCTCGTACGGCTCCACGGCGTGCACCTGGCCCGTCTCCCCCACCGCCCGGCCGGCAATCAACGAATAGTACCCGATGCTCGCGCCCACATCGGCCACCGCCATGCCGGGTCGAAGGATCTCGCCGATGACGCGACGCGTGAGCGGCTCGTAGTCCCGGTAATGTTCGATGACGGCCGGCTCGGGCGGCACGTATAATCCGGAGGGGGCGGACCAGAGGCGGACCCCCGTCGGGCAGACCTCCTCCAGGAGTCTGCGCCCGAGCCAATGCCGATGAAGGGAACGAGGGATGTAGCCGTTCACGGAGAGCTCCAGGAGTACGCGCACGAAAGCGGGAAGCCTTCGACCGACCCACAAGCACGCCTCGGCGAAGGGCAGGGGACCTGGGTCCGGGCGCGAACGCCCCCTCAAAAATGCCCGCCAGCCGCAAGACATCTATCCCTCCTCCCTGGACGACGGCGCGCCCTGGCCGCGCCATGCCCACCGGGGACCCTGGAGTTGGAAGGCCGCTGCGGCGCCAAGAGCCCAAAGGCTGCCGACGATTGCGGCGCTACCCGCCGGGCACTCCTCCGCCGCCTCCAGGCCAGGCAGCAACGGGGCCGACTGGCTGACCCCGTGCCGCCCCGCTAATTCAGCCAGCCGTGAACGTTCATCTCCTTTCCTCAGTTCGATGCCCTTTTTCGCAAGCCGGCGGGAGGGAATACGGAGCCCACACTGTGTGTTTGTCCCCTCCGATACCACGATGTTGCCCGGATTTCCGGCCGCTGGGAGAACGGAGCAGAGGGCGGAAAGGAATCCGCCGGGTCCGTTGTCAGGCGCCAAGATATCCCCCGGGCACGGGAGAGTTACTGTTGCGGTTTTCGTCGAAGGTGTAGGTGGGGGGCGGCGGAGCCTGTGCGGCTGCCGGGCTGGCGATGGCGAGCACCGCAAGGGCGACAGCGATCGCTGGCCCTCCTCGTATGTAACCCTCCTGGCGCCCCATGGGAACCTGCCCTTGGCCAAGGTCTATCGACACGTTGGAGGGGCGGATGAGCACGCAGCAGCGCGATGCTCAAGCACGCTTCGTGCCAGGCGCCGCTCGATCGCGTGGGGTGAAGGACGTGGGCGTTGCCCTTAGCGAATCGTGGCATTAGCGTGGGGGCTTCGATCCGGGTAGCGGGTACCTGTGAGCCGGCGGGGAACCGGGTTGCCACTTGGAGACCGGAGGATTCCCCTTCGCGCCGGGCCCCTTCCGGGTTCACGCACCGAGAGAGCACTCGCATCAACGTCCCACGGCGCGCGCAGCGGCATCGCGTTGGTTCGGGGCGCGAGCAAGTAGCCCGACCCGCGGGCGGAGCCGCCGCGCGGTTTCCCGCGGCGGATGGGGCCGGCCAGCGGGCCCCAAATGCCCTCCCCCACTGGCTGATTCCAACAATGCTAGCAAACGGTGGGTGTGTGCGGGAGGAATGAGGCGGAGACTCGTTCGATCCCTCCCACCGGCGCGGCCCGGTGCGAGCGGTACCGGACCGCGTGGGTGCGGGCCGTGAGAGGGCGAGGCGCCGCCGGAAGGGTTGACAGCCGCAAGAGAGTGGGCATACAGTGCCCCCCACAATCCAACCGTCCGGCCCTCAAGGGAGGCCGCGATGCCTTTCCGTCGAGACCCTGGACCACAAGGCACCCTCGTCGGCCAGGCCGCTGGCCGGCGGGGGCGTTGGTGTTCTCAGAGGGAGGCCAGCATGAAGTGCCTTGCAGCCGGGCTTCTCGTCACCCTGGCCCTCGCCCTCGCCGCGCCGGCCGCGGCGGCGGAGCGGGACCCGGTACGGATCGGTTTCTTCTCCCCGCTCACGGGCAACTGGGCCCAACCGGGCCGGGACCTGACCGACGGCTTCATGCTCTTCTGGGGGGAGGTGGGCAACCGGGTGGCGGGGCGACGGGTCGAGGTGATCATCGAGGACGACGAGGGTCTGCCGGCCACCTCGTTGAACAAGGTGCGGCGGCTGGTGGAGCAGGCGAAGGTGCACACCGTGGCGGGAGGGATCCCGTCGGCCAGCGGGTACGCCGTCGCCCCCTACGTGGAGCAGCAGAAGGTGCCTACCATTTACCCGGTCAGTTCGCCGGACGATATCACGCAGCGCCGGCCCGTCCGCTGGGTCGTCCGGACAGACTTCGCCGCCAGCCAACCGACCCATCCGTTGGGGGACTACGCGTACCGGGTCCTGGGCCTGCGCCGGGTGGCCGTCATCAGCATGGACTTCTCCCTCGGCTGGGAGAGCGCCGGCGGGTTCCAGCGGGTGTTCGAGGAGATGGGCGGCCGCGTCGTGCAGCGGATCTGGACGCCCCTCAACGCCCAGGACTACGGCCCCTACCTGGCCTCGCTACGGAAGGACGTGGACGGGGTGTTTGCCCTCTACACCGGGGGCCTGGCTCAACGCTTCCTCAAGCAATGGACCGAGTTCGGGTTCAAAGCCAAGGTGCCCCTCCTGGGGCCGGGCACCCTGACCGACGAGAACCTCCTGCCGAGCCTCGGCGACGAGCCCCTCGGCGTGATCACCGCGCTCAACTACAGTGCCGTCCTGGACACCCCGGCCAACAAGAAGTTCTCGGCCGCCTTCGAGAAGCAGCACGGCCGGGCCACTTCGCTTTTCTCCATGTGCGGCTACACCGCCGCCCGCTTCTACTACGAGGCCATCAAAGCCATCAAGGGCAACGTGGAGGACCGGGAGAAGCTCCTCCAGGCCCTGCGGACGGTGGAGCTGAAGAACGATCCCCGCGGCCCCCTGAAGCTGGACGACCTCGGCAATCCGGACCAGAACATCTACATCCGGAAGGTGGAGCGTGTGGGCGGCAAACTCCAGAACACCGTGATCTACACTTACCCTATGGTCTCCCAGTTCTGGAAGTACGAGAGGGAGGACTACCTGAAACAGCCCCTCTACGACCGCAACTACCCCCCCTGCCGGTTCTGCGAATAGGAGAGAGGAACCCCGGGCCCGCTAGGGGTTCGGGTGGCCGCAGCGGCCGGGCGACTGACCGTGGGCCGGCCGCGGTGCCCCTCGACAAGAACGCCCCCTCCCGTTGCGTTCCGCAGAAAGACGAAGGGGCCAGCGTGCGACCGCTGACCCCCTTCTGACCCCGCGACCCGATCGGCCAGGGGCGGCGCGCAAGCGGGGGCCCGGCTTACATGTTGCACTCGCCGCTGTAGTTGGAGTACCCGACCGCTCCGTTGGTGCAGGTGTCGCCAATGGCCATCGTGCCGACGCCGTTGCTGCCGACGCTGTAGGCCTGGAGCTCGCCCGTGAGGCCTGACGGGCTGTCCACGTTCACCTTATAGTCCGTCTTCCCCGTGCTCCCCCAGGGGTCGTAAGTGGCAGCCATGTAGACGTTGGGGTTGGGGGTGTAGGTCTCGTTCCAGAGGATTGCCGGCGCGACGGCTGCACCCGGGCAGGTGGTCACCCCAACTCCGTTCCCGCCGGTCATGCAGTTGTTGTCGCTGATGAAGACGGTGATCTGCTCCACGATCTGCTTGGTGTCCGTGGCCGACCGGGAGTTCTTGGACCGGCGCTGGGCCGCCAGCAGGTTGGGGATGGCGATGGCGGCCAGGATGCCGATGATCGCCACCACGATCAGGAGCTCGATGAGGGTGAAGCCCTTGGCCTTCTTGCGGAACATCCCCTTCACCTCCTTGGGCGGCTCAATGCCAGATCCGTGATCTCTCTCGCCGAGGAGCCCGGCGCTTGCGGTGGGGAAGGTTACTTCCAATGCCAAGGCCGGAATCCGCGGCACGCATCGCGGGGTCGCCGAAAAGCACCCCCAAGCACACCTCGCCGAAGTCGCCTCCCGCTTTAATCGACGCGAACGGATGGAAGGACTGTTCCTCCGACCCGTGAAAGCCTGCGTCTTCACCGGGACCCCCACCTACGATCACCTGACAAAAACAGCATGGCTTCATGAGAAAAGTCCTTAGACCTATGCCCGTATCCACCCTGGGATTCAGGCATGTTACGTGCCGTTGAAAGACGCCATCAGCCGAAACCACTCCCGCGCCACGGCCAGATCCTCTCATCACTCAACTTATTGAAATTACTGACTGGAACTGCTCTAGTCACGGTGTGTTCTCCGGAGAGGATTGGCGAGGCTGGCCGTGGGAGGAATCGCGATAGACGCATAGGGTCAGCAAATATGTCAATTCGCGTCACCGACTTCTCCCTCCCCCGGTCCAGACCGGGTGCCCCTTTGCCGGCAATCCCATATTTCCTGGCGCGGTGGCGGAAAGAACGGAAGGCGGTGAGGGGGGCGATGGCGAGATGACTGGTCGGACGCCGGAGGCATTGCGCCGCTGCTGGCCCTCCGGGCGGCCATCGCCTCCCTCCGGGGCCCAGCCTGTCCCTGGACCTGGCTGCGGGGGCTGGAGCGTCTCGGAGTGGCTTGGTCGCCTGGTTCGCGGCGGATCGGCTTGCGGCCTCCCGGGGCGGGGAGCGGAAGCACCGGGCGCCGTGGGAATTGGGCCGGCTGCTGGACCCGATCTGGTTGGGCGTGGCCGTGGCGCCCGCCGTGGCTTGGAGCGCGGCCGGGCTAGCCCTGTGCCGGGGGCGGACATCATCCGCGACACACTGACACCGTGACTTAGGACGAGATGCTCCGGGCCACCGGCCTCGGCCCGGAGTGGCAGGTGATCCGGACGGGCTGCAACGCGCTCCGCGACCTGGAACATCTCTGCGGGGGGCTCCATGGCCCCGGCGAGGCCCACGTGAGCGAATACGTGCGGCTGCGCTACGAGACGACCGGCACGCCGGGCATCGAGGCGGCCCGCTGCGAGCGGTGCCGGGAGGCGTGGGTGCGGGCGGGGAAAGGCTGAGGCGCGCCACCAGAGTTGGCAGCCCCCAGGGAATTTTCTGCGTGTAGAAGCCAAGAACTGAGCCGGCGACTGACAGTGCCCTTTTCTGGTCTGCGGGAGCTAGCGGCCGCTGAGCGTTCAAAGGTCCGGCTTCCCCGGTGGATCCGGGGCTGAAGGAGGGCGAATCCCCGATCCATGATCGGCCGGACGGCCAGGCCCGTGGCGAGGGGGGTCCCCCGACG
>Ga0187780_10001875_pt1 | contig 15874 bp, 17 predicted proteins | sample 1015_Q2_SP10_20__FD_132429 | JGI IMG/M metagenome (GOLD analysis project Ga0187780, IMG submission 132429) | Tropical peat soil microbial communities from peatlands in Department of Meta, Colombia - 1015_Q2_SP10_20_MG | ecosystem: Environmental > Terrestrial > Soil > Wetlands > Peat | place... | reverse complement strand
GTCGTAGGTGAGAAAGCCCTTCTCCTGCCCTTCGGTGACGAGCTTGTGAAGTTCCTCGACCTCGGGGAGCGAGATGTCGACGGTGAGCAAGTTTCGACCTCCGTCTGCTTGTCAGTGGACGCTCATGACGAACCACACGCGCACAGAGACCATGGCAACCCAACCCCCGGCCTCACCCTCAAAGTGCGCCGGATACTAGTAAGCGTTCACAGTTTCGTAAAGACGAACTTCAGGGTCACGATCGGGCCAGCACGACCGCGCCGACCCGTTCACCCCGGCTGTTGACCACAGGTGTCTCGGCGAAGCCGGCAAGATCGACCCCGAGCCGGCCGAGCAGGGCCGCGAGCGCGGCCTCCTGAGGGCGCGCGGAGCCGTCCTCGCACTTGAGCGCGATCCCGATCCCGCCGGGACCGCCCCCACAGAGCAGGCCCTCGGCACCGCCCTTCGCAAACCAGCCCGGCGCGGCTCGCATCAGGTTGAAGTCGGCCCCGTCTGGGCCGCCGACGAGCTCCGGGTGGGCACGCATGGCGGCGGCGATCCGCGCGCCCTCCGGCAGGCTCTCGAAGCGTGAGTACGCGTGTGCCATCCGCTCGAGCGGCAGCGCGTAGGTGACGACGCCGCAGCCGTCGGTCGCGGTCACGAGCGTGTCCGCCGACAGCTCGGACGCCTCGCCGTGGGCCGCCCGGCAGGCCTGCTGGACCGGGTGCCGCGGCAGCCGGTACCCCGCCGTGTCCCAGCCGCGCGCCCGGCAGAGCGCGAGCATGCCGGCGTGCTTGCCGGAGCAGTTGTGGCAGACGCGCTCGGGCGGCCGCCCCTCCTGAAGGCCGAGCTCGAGCTCGTCCTCGGCCGCGGGGGCCTTGGCGAGCAGGGCCCGGACGGCGGCGATCTGCTCGGGCGTCGCGCGGTGCGAGGCGGAGGCGATGGCGAGGTCCCGCGAGTCGAGGTCGGCGCGGGCGCGCGCGAGCGGGAGCGCCTGCACCGGCTTCGACGAGGAGCGCATGAAGCAGGTCAGCGACTCGTCCCCCGCGACGGCGACGACCTCTCCGTCGCGGACGGCGACCGCGTGCACCCGGTGCCGCGCCTCGACCGTCCCGTTGCGTCGCACCTCGACGAGGATGGGCTCCACCGGGCAGAGCGTAGTGCCAACCCCCCTGGTGCCAGGCACGGTGCCAGGCACACCCGGTTTCAAGTAGGAAACCGCCGCCTGGTTAGCGGAGCGGCGCACGCAGACCGACACGCGATGCCACCCCTGGTGCCAGGCACGGTGCCTGGCACCAGGGGTCGGAACTTGCCGAACGGTCGAGAAATCCCGTACATTCCGGAATAATGGCCCATTCGAAGAGGAAGAGCACCGAGCGGCGCGGCGCCGTCGGCCCGCCGTCTCCGGACTACGAGGCGGACGACGTCCTCCTCGTGCAGGAGCCGGGGCAGCTGCGGGCGCTCGGCGACGAGCTCCGCTCGAGGATCATCGCCCTGCTCCGCGACCGCGCCGCCTCGACGACCGAGCTCGCTGCGAAGCTCGGCCTCCCCAAGAGCACCGTCGGCCACCACGTGAAGGTGCTCGAGAAGGCCGGCCTCGTCCACGTCGTGCGGACGCGGCAGGTGCGCGCCGTCACCGAGAACTACTACGGCCGCACCGCACGGCTCTTCCTCTTCAAGAGCGCCGACTCGGACGGGGCGGACGTCCGGAACGTCGCGGCCGCCGCCCTCCGCCGCGTGGCCGAGGAGATGCTGCCGCTTCGCGAGGACGACCCGACGACCTTCGGCGCCGTCACCGCCCACCTCGCCGACGCCGACGCGAGGCGCCTCACCCGCAGGCTGAAGAAGCTCCTGGACGACTTCCGCGCGGCCGATTCACCCGGCGGCGACGCGTACGGTCTCGCCGGCGCGCTCTACCGGCGGGCGCCCGGTGCGTAGGCTGCGCCGCCCGGCCGGCGGCCTGTGGAGCCACGCCGACTTCGTCAGGCTCTGGACGGGGCAGACGATCAGCGAGTTCGGCTCGCAGGTCTCGGCGCTCGCAATCCCCTGGGTGGCGCTCGTGACGCTCAAGAGCAGCGCCTTCGAGGTCGCGACGCTCGGCACGGTGCAGTTCCTTCCCTTCGTCCTCTTCACGCTCCCCGCGGGCGTGTGGGTCGACTGGGTGTCGCGGCGGCGCGTGCTGATCGCCGGAGATCTCGGCCGCGCGCTCCTGCTCGCAACCATCCCGCTCACGTACGCACTCGGCACGCTCACGCTCTGGCAGCTGTACGTCGTCGGGTTCCTCGTCGGGATCCACACGGTCTTCTTCGACGTCGCCTATCAGTCGTACCTGCCGTCGCTGATCGACCGCGAGGCGCTCGTCGAGGGGAACTCGAAGCTCCAGGTCACCGTTTCCGGGGCCGGTATCGCCGGGCCTGGGCTGGCGGGAGTCCTGATCCGGGTGGCGACCGCGCCGTACGCGATCCTCGTGGACGCGGTCAGCTTCGTCGTCTCCGGCGCGTTCACCGTCGCGATCCGCAAGCGAGAGGAGCCGCGACGCGAGCACGAGCAGCGGCGCCTGCTGCCCGAGCTCTGGGAGGGACTGCGCTACGTGCTACGGCACCGCTACCTGCTCCCGCAGGCCCTGTCGACCGGCAGCTCGAACTTCTTCTCGAACGTCGGCTTCGCGATCCTGCTCGTGTACGCGCATCGCCGACTCGGCCTGTCCGCGTTCCTGATCGGGATCGCCTTCTCGCTCGGCGCGCTCGGATGGATGATCGGCGCCTCCCAGGCCGCCCGCATGCGGCGGCTGTTCGGCGTCGGCGGAGCCACGATCATCGGCACCGCGGTCGGCGGCCCGGCCGCGCTGCTCGTGCCGTTCGCGCCGAAGGGAAACGCCGCACTCGCCTTCCTCGTCGCGTCCGGGATCGTCGGCGGGTTCGGGGCCGTCGTCTACAACATCCAGCAGGTGAGCCTGCGCCAGGCGATCACTCCGGCGCGAATCCAGGGCCGGATGAACGCGACGATGCGCTTCCTCGTCTGGGGGACGATCCCCCTCGGGTCGCTCACGGGCGGCGCGCTGGCGGCGACCGTCGGGCTTCGGCCGACGCTCTTCATCGGCGCGATCGGCCAGTTCGTCTCGGTGCTGCCGATCGTCTTCTCCCCGATCCGCGGCCTGCGCGACTTCCCCGAGCCCGAAGAGGATGAGCCGCCGGCGCACGAGGCCGGGATGACGGGCCCCGCTGCCGCTACCGTCGAGGCAGATGCCTGAGCTGCCCGAGATGGAGGCGTGGCGCCGCGCCCTGAACGACCCCGTCTCGGCGTTTCCGATCGCAAAGGCCGGGCCTGCGCACATCGCCACGCTCAAGACCTTCGACCCGCCGCTCGCGACGCTCGCGGGTCGGCGCTTCCGCGGCGTCGAGCGGCGCGGCAAGAGGCTCCTCTTCCCCACCGACGACGGCGAGCTCGTGTTGCTCGTCCACCTGATGACCGCCGGCCGTCTGAAGACGCTGCCCGCCGGCCAGTCCGGGCCGAAGACGCCGGCCTTCACGCTCGAGTTCGCCGGCGGCTCGAAGCTCGTGCTCACGGAGGCGGGGAAGAAGAAGCGCGCCGGCGTCTGGCTGCTCACCCCGGCGGCCGCCGCCGCCGAGCTCGGCCACCTCGGTCCCGAGGCGCTCGGGCTGGACGCGCCCGCGCTCGGCGAGATCCTGCGGCGCGAGGCGCGGCGCCTCCATCCGCTCCTCCGCGACCAGCGGGCGATCGCCGGCATCGGCCGCGCCTGGGCCAACGAGATCCTGCACGCGGCAAAGCTCTCGCCGTACGCGCTCTCCACCGACCTGAGCGACGACGAGGTCGAGCGGCTCGCGACCGCGATGAACGGCGAGCTCGCCCGCGGGCTCGAGCTGCGGGAGCGGGGAGCGGGCGACGACCGCACCTACCGCGTCCACAACCGGCTCGGGCAGCCCTGCCACGTCTGCGGCACACCGCTCGCGCAGATCGACTTCGAGGAGCACACGATCTACTACTGCCCCAAGTGCCAGACCGGCGGCCGCGTGCTCAAGGATCGGCGGCTTTCCCGGCTGCTGCGCTGACGCGTATCCTCCAACACATGACCACCGTCGCCGAGCTGATGGTCACGGACGTCCTCACCGTCGAGCCGTCGGACTCGATCGGCGAGGCCGCGGAGAAGATGGTCGCGGCCAATGTCGGCGCAGTCGTCGTCGCGGACTTCGGCCGGATCGTCGGCATCGTCACCGAGCGCGACCTCCTGCGGGCGGTCGCGCAGCGGGCCCGGGCCGCGGAGGCCCGCTGCCGCCAGTGGATGACGCCCGACCCGGTCACGGTCGAGCCGGATACGACGGTCGAGGAAGCGGCCGAGATCATGTTCGACCACAACTTCCGCCATCTCCCCGTCGTCAGGGACGGGCGCTCGCTCGGGATCGTCAGCCTACGCGTGCTCTCGCGCTGGGCATTCGAGCTCTCCAGGGAGTCCGTCGGACCGACGGCGTAGGGTCCCGGCCGTGATCCGGCTGTTTCCAGAGCGCGGCGGCTGGCTCGAGGTCGTCTGCGGGCCGATGTTCAGCGGCAAGAGCGAGGAGCTGATCCGGCGGCTGCGGCGCGCCGAGATCGCCGGGCAGCGCGCGCTGATCGTGAAGCCGAGGATCGACGATCGCTTCGACATCGGCCACGTCGTCAGCCACGCGGGGGCGAAGATGCGCGCGGTCGCGGTCTCGCGGCCCGACGAGATCCCCGGCCTCGCCGAGGGCTACGACGTGATCGGCATCGACGAGGTGCAGTTCTTCGCCGCGGAGATCGTGCTCGTGATCGACGCGCTCGTCGAGCGCGGCACCCGCGTCGTCACCGCGGGTCTCGACCAGGACTTCCGCGGCCTGCCCTTCGGCTCGATGCCGGAGCTGCTCTGCCGCGCCGAGCTGGTGGACAAGCTCCAGGCCGTCTGCCACCGCTGCGGCGGGCCGGCGACGATGACGCAGCGGCTCGTGGACGGGCGCCCGGCAGCCGCGGACGGCGCGACGATCGTCGTCGGCGCGCTCGACTCGTACGAGGCCCGCTGCCGCGCGTGCCACCAGCTCGCCGAGCCGGCGCGCGCGACCGGCTAGCCCGAAAGACGAACGGTCAGGACGCCGTCCTCGACGGCGACCGCGCCGCCGAGGAACTCCACCAGCCGCACCGCGACCGCGGCGCCGAGATCTCGCAGCTCGTGGCCCAGCACGACGGGCGCGGACGAGCTCGTGATCGGCGAGACGTCGATCTCGGTGCCGCGGACGACGACGTCGACCTCGTCGAGGCCGCCGTGGCGGAGCGCAGCCTGCACGAGCGCGGACACGCCGCGGTCGACCTGCTCGACGTCCGTCTGCACGAGCGCGCCCTGCCCGGAAACGCGAACGCGATCCCCGCCCAGGCGCTCTGCGGCCGCGTGCGCGAGCGCGAGCGTGTCCGCCTCGTGCAGCGTCGGCTCGTAGCGCCCGCCCTCGAGCCGCGCCGCGAGCGACAGCTCGTCGAGGAGCTCCGCGATCTGGGCCGAGGCCGCCTCGATCATCTCGACGTACCGGTCGCCGGGCGGCGCGAGCTCGACCGTGCGCGCGAGCGTCCGCGCGAAGCCGTGCACGGTGGCGAGCGGCGTGCGCACGTCGTGGCAGGCGAGCGAGACGAGGCGGGCGAAGGACGTGTCGTTCTGCACGAATCCCCTGGTACCGTGCTGGACAGTACCCGCATGGGCGACACGACGCACCAGCTGCTCCAGGATCTTCAGGCTTCGGTGCCGGAGGTGCCGATCGGCCTGTCGCGGGCCGGCGTGACCGGCGTGCAGAAGGCCGTCCGCATCGGGCGGGGCTCGCACGAGAAGCTGATCCTCGCGACGATCGACTGCACGGTCGACCTCGACCCCTCGCAGAAGGGCGTCCATATGTCCCGCTTCCCCGAGCTGTTCGAGGAGGCGATCGAGGGCGTCGTCGCCGACGAGGCGTTCCTCGTCGAGGACCTCGCGGCGCACGTCGCGCGCCACATCGTCGAGCGCCAGGACGCCCTGCTCGCCGAGGTGCGGATCACGGCGCGCTACCCCTACGAGCGGCGGACGCCCGTCTCCGGCCTTTCGACGCAGGAGATGGTGTCGCTGATCGGCATCGCCGCGGCGTCGCGCCACCGCGTGCGCCGGGTGGTCGGCGTCGAGGCGGTCGGCATCAACGCCTGCCCCTGCGCGCAGGGCCTCGTGCGAGGGCGCGCATCCGAACGGCTCGCCGAGGCGGGCTTCGACACGGACGACGTGGCCCGGATCCTCGAGCTCGTCCCGCTCGCGACCCACAACCAGCGCGGCCTCGGCACGCTCTTCGTCGGCACGGACAAGAGGCTGGACGCGGAACGGCTCGTCGTGCTCGTCGAGGAGTCGATGAGCTCGCCGATCTACGAGCTGCTCAAACGGCCGGACGAGCTGTTCGTCGTCGAGCACGCGCACCTCCAGCCCCGGTTCGTCGAGGACTCGGTGCGCGTGGCGCTGAAGAGCGTGCTCGAGCAGCTGCCGCAGCTCGAGGACGACGATTTCGTCCTCTCGCGGCAGGTGAACTTCGAGACGATCCATGCGCACGAGGTCGTCGCCGAGCGCTACGGGACGCTCGGCGAGCTACGGGCCGAGCTGAGCTTCGGCGGCCACGGGCCGCTTCGGCACACCGAGCTCAGGGACTGGTTGAGGGGCTAGGGTCCGGCGGCGGCTTCCGCCACCAGCGCCTCCACAGGTGGGACCGGTTCTCCTCGCCGCGCCAGAGGCGGCGGATGTTCGTCCGGTGCAGCGCGATCACCCCGACCGCCGCGAACGCGGCGAAGACGGTCACGGGCCACGGATAGCCGAGCAGCCACGACCAGAGCACGAGCGAGGTCGAGGCCGTCATCGACGCGAGCGACGGGTAGCGGGTGACGACGAAGACGATCAGCCAGACGCCGAGCCCGACGCCGCCGACGAGCGGCGCGACGCCGAGAAACGCCCCGCCGGTCGTGGCGACCATCTTGCCGCCCTTCTGGAACTTCATGAACAGCGGTCGGTAGTGGCCGAGCATCGCGGCCCCGCCCGCGAGCACGCCGCTGCCGTGGCCGACGACGAGCGTCGCGACGAGCGCGGGCGCGAAGCCCTTCGCCGTGTCGAGCAGCACCACCGGCAGCCCGAGGTAGCGCCCGTACACCCGCCAGACGTTCGACGCGCCGATGTTGCCGCTGCCCAGCGTGCGGATGTCCTCGCGCCGGAAGATGCGCACGAGCCAGTAGCCCCAGGGCATGGAGCCCGAGACGTAGCCGGCGGCGACGAGGATGGCGGTCAGCACGTGCGGGTCCTCCCGCGGAAAGGCTACGCCGTCGGGATGCCGTACCGCTCGACCCAGCCGTTCACGACGTCCCAGTCGAGATTGTCGAAGAAGGCATCGATGTAGGACGCACGATCGGTCTGGTAGTCGAGGAAGTACGCGTGCTCGTAGACGTCGAGCGCGACGAGCGGCGTCGCGTTCCAGACCGGGAACGTGTTCTGCGCGTCGCCGATGTAGTTGAACAGCCGCCCTTCGTCCCAGTCGTACGCGGTCCACGCCCAGCCGCGGCCGGCCATTCCGGTCGCCTTCAGGTCCGCCCGCCAGACGTCTGCGGAGCCGAAGTCCCGTGCCACGAGCACACCGAACGCGCCCGCCGGCGCACCGCCGGCGCCGCCGAGGTGGCCGAAGTAGAGCTCGTGGTTCTTGATCCCGCCGACGGCGAAGGAGAGATCCACCTTCAGCGCGCGCAACTCGGAGTACGCCTGGTTCGCAGCGGCGAGATCGACGCCGGCGAGCCTCGCGAGGATCTCGTTCCGTTTGGCGACGTAGCCCTGGTAGAGCTTGTAATGAGCCTCGATCGCCGCCCGGGAGATCCCGTCGAGCTCGTAGACCTCGGGGCGCAGCCCGCGCGGCGCGATCTCCTCGAAGCTGAACGCGAGCGTCGCCATAGGCGCGGAGCATATCCTCACACCGGAAGCGAGGAGTCGCGAAAAGGAGCTGATCATGCCGTTCGAGCTGCCCGACCTGCCGTATCCCTACGACGCGCTGGAGCCGCACATCGACGCAGAGACGATGCGCATCCACCACGACCTGCACCACAAGGCGTATGTCGACAACGCGAACGCCGCGCTCGCCGGCACCGAATGGGACGGACGGCCCGTCGAGCAGGTGCTCGCCGACCTCGATCTCGTCCCCGAGGAGAAGCGCGCAGCCGTGCGGAACAACGCCGGCGGCCACGCGAACCACAGCCTCTTCTGGCAGATCATGAGCCGCGACGGCGGCGGTGCCCCGGGCGGCGACCTCGCGGCGGCGATCGACGACGCGAGCGGCAGCTTCGACGCGCTGAGGACCGCGATCAACGACGGCGGCCTGAAGCGCTTCGGCAGCGGCTGGACCTGGCTCGTCTGGGACGGCACGGGTCTCGCCCTCTACTCGACGCCGAACCAGGACTCCCCGCTCATGCAGAGCCACGTGCCGCTCCTCGGGATCGACGTGTGGGAGCACGCGTACTACCTGAAGTACCAGAACAAGCGGGCCGCCTACCTCGAGGCCTGGTGGAACGTCGTCAACTGGGCGGAGGTCGAGCGCAGGTTCGCGGAGGCGACCGCCTCCTAGGCTGTCCTGGAGGCCGCGCCGGCCGGCCGGCGCGGCCTCGCCCATAGGGGTGGCTGCTATGACTCCGGAATCCGCGATGGGCCGCGATGCGTAGAAACCGGGGAGACATGGAACTCGCGCTCGACACCCCTGCGCGTCTGCGCGCGGTCCCGCAGCGGAGCGAGAGCCCGCCGCTCGGCGACAGCGACGCAGACCTGCTCGTCCGGGTCGCGGATCGCGACCGTGCTGCCTTCGAGCTACTCTACAACCGGTACGTCCGCTCGATCTTCGGGCTCGCGTTGCGCCGTCTCCGCGACCGGCAGCGGGCGGAGGACGCCGTGCAGGAGACGTTCACGGCGATCTGGCGCGCGGCGGCGACGTACCGACCGGAGCGCGGGCCCGCGGCGCCCTGGCTCTACGCGATCGCGCGAAACGCGATCGTCGACCGGCAGCGCGCCCGGGTCGAGCCGGCGGGCGAGTTGCCCGAGATGGTCTCCGCCGAGCCGGGCCCGCCGGACCGGGCCGAGGCGTCGTTTGTCGCCTGGCGCGTCCATCGCGCGCTCGAGGAGCTGCCGGAGAAGGAGCGCGAGGTGCTGGAGCTCGCCTACTGGAGCGAGATGTCGCAGAGCGAGGTTGCGGACTACCTCAACATCCCGCTCGGGACCGTGAAGACACGAACGCGGAGCGGCCTCTCGCGCCTCGCAGAGCTCCTGGAAGGGGAGCTGGCATGACCCCGAAGCCGGATTTCGACGAGCTCGTCGGTCTCGACGTGGAGCCGGGCGAGCGGGAGCGGCTGCGGCGAGTCCACGAGTTGCTGCTCCAGGCCGGGCCTCCGCCCGAGCTCTCGCCCGAGCTCGAGGCCGGGCCGACGCTCGCGATGACGCTGGGCGGCAGGCAGCGCCGTCCGCACGGCCGCGCAATGCTGCTCGCGGCGGCGCTCGCCCTGCTCGGGCTCGCGTTCCTGGGCGGCTATCTCGCCGGCAACCGCGGCAACGAGGCCGCCGGCGTGCGGACGCTGAGCCTCGTCGGCACGAGCCTCGATCCCTCCGCGCTCGCCTCGCTCCGGATCGATCCGGTCGACGCGGCGGGGAACTGGCCGATGCGGCTCAACGTCACCGGTCTGCCGAAGCTGCCGCTCCACGGCTACTACGCGGTCTTCCTCGTCCGCAACGGCAAGATCTACGCACCCTGCGGCACGTTTCTCGCCGCGGGCAAGACGGGCGGCACCTCGGTGACGCTCAACGCGCCGTACCGGATCCAGCACGGCGACACCTGGGTCGTGACGAGGCAGCTGCCGGGCCGTTCCGAACCGGGGCCGGTCGTCCTCAAGCCCGCCGCCGAGGCGTAAGCACTGGGGCCCGGTCTCAGCCGGGCCGCCGCCGTTCGTTCCTCATCTCGGAGAGCAACCGCTCCAGCCGCTCCTCCGTCGAGTCGTCCACGAACGACATCGCGGCGGCGACGTTCGGATGCACTCCGGCGATCGCGCGCCGCAGCTCGTGCGCGACGGCGCGATACGACGGATGCCCCTCGCGCCCGGAGCGGAGCTCGATCAGGTGGAGCGCCTCACGCGCGTCGAGCTCGAGGACGTAGCGGATGCGATAGGCGAGGCAGAGCGCATAGGGCGCCTCCTCCGTCAGCCCTTCACCCCGGAGGCGCTCGTATTCCGCGCGGGAGACCTCGAGCGCACGCTCGTAGTCGCCGCCGAGCCCGGCGGCGACCAGCTCGTGCGGCACGTCGGCGCCGAGGGAGGGGGTGAGCGCCTGCCACTGGCACGTGAGCAGCCGGTGGCGTTGGAGATCGCGGAAGGCGCCGTAGTCGGAGACGATCTCGAAGCGGTAGCGCAGCGTCTCGAGGCCGCGGCCGGGACGGTGGCGGCGATTCTCCCGCCTGCCCAGGAGCTCGCGCAGGAGGCCGGCGTGCTCCTCCGCGGTGAGGGCGGCAACCGCGGCGAGCGTCTCGGCTTCCCCCGTCGCCGCCGATTCGTAGAGCAGCGCCGCGAGCAGCTCCTCCTCCGTGCCGCTCGCGCGCAGCAGCCGGACGGACGGCGCCGCAAGGGCGTCGGTGGCGAGGTCGATGCCGAGACGGGCCGCCGCGCCGTCGGCAGCCTCGCGCCGCGCGCGCAGGAACTCGATCCAGCGGCCGCCGCGCTCCTCTCGCGGGACCCTCGCGACGAAGCTCGGGATGATCTTCTGCAGCTCCTCGAGGAGCATCTCGCCGTACGACCGCGCCTCGACGAGCGGATGCGCGAGCAGATGCAGCACGAGGTGCTCGTACGTCTGCCCGCTCGCGTAGATGCCGACGTGCGACAAGGATGCGGCGGGCAGAAGCCCGCGCACGAGGTCGAGCGCCTTCGCGCGGACGGCGCGCGCATGCGCGGCCGGCGACTCGCCGTCACCGGGCGGAAACCGCTCGCCGACCCACCTGGACGCGGCCTCGAGCTGGCGACCGTACGTCTCGAACAGGTCGTCGAGCGCGGCCTCGTACGCAGGGCCGAAGCGAGGGTCGCGGTGATAGCGGAAGCCGTAGCCGTCGAGCGCCGCGTCGTACGCGATGTAACGGGTCGACTGCTCGAGGTACGCGGCGAGCCGGGGGCGCTGGAGGATCTTCGTCAGCAGATTCGACGTCCACTCGCACGCGACGTGCGCACCGCCGAGCTGCGCAACCGAGTCGTCGCCGTAGCCGATGAAGATCCGCTCGTAGAGCTCCGCAGCCCGTGCGCCTTCGGCGCCCTCGATCGCCGGCAGGTCCGGCACGGAGTGGGCGAACTCGTCGAGGAAGAGCCGGCGCAGAGTGCCCGGGTAGCGGGAGTAGCGCGCGAACAGTGCGCCCTTGACCGTCTCCGGCAGGTTGACGAGGCCGAACACGGACCTGTCGAGGTTCGTGAAGTGGGGTGCGAGGCGCTCTCGCTCCTCCTCGGTGAAGCTCTCGACGGGAACTGTCACGCTTTCAGCGGTGGACAAGGGACCGACCACAGTAAACCGCGTCTCGGTCGGCACGTCCGGCTGGTCGTATCCGACCTGGCGGCCCGGCTTCTACCCGGCCGGTCTCAGTCCGTCGGAGTTCCTCGCCTACTACGCCGGGCGGTTCGCGACCGTCGAGCTGAACACGACCGGCTACCGGCTGCCGGCAGAGGAGCAGTTCCGCCGCTGGGCGGGGGAGGCCCCGGACGGCTTCGAGTTCGCGCCGAAGCTGCCCGGCCACCGGCTCCGCGCGCTCGACGTCTTCGAGTCGCGCGTGCGCGTGCTCGGCGACCGGCTCGGCCCCCTGCGGATCTCGCTGAAGAGCGCCCGTGACGAGGGCGCACTCGAGCTCCTGCTCGGCTCGCTCGACCCGGCGCTGCGGCTCGCCTTCGACCTCGCGCACCCGTCGTGGGACGGCATCGAGGACCGCCTGGCTGTGGCCGGCGCGGTGCGGGTGAACGACCTCGACCACCCGGCGCCGTTTCGCTACCTCCGCCTCCGCGAGCCGCCCTACGACGACGATGCGCTGCGCGCCCTCGCGGGACGCATTCGGGTCTTGAGCGAGCCGGTCTACGTCTACTTCCGCCACGAGGACGCGCCGACGGCTCCCTCGTACGCGGAGCGGCTGCTCGCACTCATCTCAGCGTGACCGTCGCGCAGCTCTTCGGCGAGACGGCGCCGTTCAATGCCGTCGAGTTGACGCAGAAGGCGAACGCCCCGCGCAGCGTCCTCACCGAGCGCCAGAGAACCGCGTGCACCTGGCCGGCGTGCACCGTGGCGACGGCGGTCGCCGTGTGGAAGACGATCGTCTTCCGTCCCGCGGTCACGGTCACGTCGGAGCTCACGTTCTCTCCCTCGTCGAGCGTCGTGAAGGTGAGGCGGACCGCCGACCCGGCGCGCGCGGTCGTGGCCCGGGCCCGCACGCGCGGCGGCGCGCTGCCGTCGACCGTGGGAGGCGTGACGCCGGCCGGCGTCACCTGCACGGACGCGACCGCGGTGGCCCAGCCGGTGACCGCCGCCGTGGCTGGTGCGGTCTCGCCGACCACCCAGACGTCCGCCGGATCGACCGGGTCCTGCGCCGCGCCGAAGTAGTCGCCGTAGCGATCGCCGAGGTGCGCGACGCGGCTGCGTGCGACGACGGCAGGCGCGGTGAACGTGCCGTCCGGCGTGCGCCCCTGGACCACCACGGCCGGGTTCTCCTGCGGCGACGACTCGCCGTACACGACGACGAGGTCACCCGCGGCGTCGGGGCGGATCGCGGGATAGTAGAGATACGCGTTCGACCGGCCCAGGTTGACGTCCCAGTCGACCGTCAGCGTCTCGGTGGACACCTCCGTCACGCGCGCGCACGCGCGCACCGCGTCGTCGCCGGCCGGGACGCAGCCGGTGTTCGCGGAGAACCACAGCTTCCCGTTCTCCCAGACGGCGTCGAGAACGCGGTCGTCGTTCGTCCGGACCGGCGGGCTGGGGTCGGGCTGCTGCCCGTCCGGCGGCAGCGACAGCGGCAGGATCGCAGGCGCCGCGACCTGTTGCATCGTCACCGTCGCCGGGGGAACGCCCTCCACCGTGAGCACGTGCACGGCACGCGAGGACTGGTTGTCGACCCCGACGAGGTACTCCGTCGCGGTCGGGGAGAGCGACTGCACCGGCTGGAGGCTCGAGTACGTCGTGGCAGGCCCGAAGGAGGTGGACGAGACGGTGGCCGCGCCTGCGACTGCCTGCTCCTTGCTCACGACCCATACCTCGTTCCCCAGCACCGCCGCGAAGCCCTCGCACCGCTGGAAGACGTCGGCCGCGAGGACGACGACGCCGTCGGCCACGCCGAGCCGCGGCTGGTCGGCACAGCCGCCCGCCGGGAACGAGTAGACGCTCCAGGCACCGGTCGGGTCGGCCGTGTCCGAGACGGCGAGCATGACGCTGCTCTGGTCCTCGTCGGAGATCGACGCGAACCAGCGTCCGCTCGACGCGTCCCAGAGGATTCGCGGGTCGGTGAGCCCGTCCGCGCCGGTGCCGTAGAGGACCGAGAGCGGAATCGTCTGCGCGAGCTGCGGGGCCCCGGCGTCCGTCCGCCACACGCGCTCCGCAAGGTTCACCATCTCGACGACGAAGCCCGGACCGGCGGCCACCTGCGGGTCGGGCGGGTCGTAGCCGCCGCCGGCGACGTCGGTCAGGCCGACCATCGTCGCGGTCACGGTCGCCACGGGCGCGGCGGGGCCCGCGGCGCCGGCCGGCCCGGCGCCGACGAGCGCGGCGGCGAGCACGACCGTTGCTAGCGCCCGGCGCGGCAGCTCTTGTCTTCGTAGGAGCGAAGGACCGAGGACTCCTCGGCCTGGAGCGCGAGGTCCTGCGCGTTGCGCGGGTTGAACGGGTGCAGGCCGGGGACGATCTTCGCCACGTCCGGGGTCACGCCCGGCCCTTCGGCGAAGAGGCGGTACTTCTCGCCCGTCCCGGGCCCGCGCCGGGCCGTCTGCCCCGGCGGGTACTGATAGCCGCCCCTGGTCGGGTCGAACGGGTAGAAGCCGTAACAGAAGGCGCCTGTCGGGTTGTGGGAGACGAACGAGTTCTCGCGCCGCCAGCCGGGACCGTACACGGAGTTGTACGTGTCGAGGTAGACGAGACGGCCGAAGCCGTCGGTGGGTGCGCCGTGCCGGGTCGTCCCGAAGCCGTACACCGGCTTGCCGAGATACGTGTAGCGGCCGAACAGGTCCTGGAAGCGGCCGTTGTAGACCCAGTCCATGCCCGTCTCGAGCTGGGCGACCGGGCCGGTCCAGTGGGAGACCTCCAGCCACTGCGCGCGGAGCGTCGGCGTCCAGGGCGTGAAGCCCAGGTCCGGCAGCGGCTGCGGCCAGCTCTGCGCCGCCCAGTACGAGCCGTCCGGGGCCTTGCAGGCTGCGACGACGTCCGGCAGGGCGGGGCCGTCGTACCGGCCGCAGCTTCCCCGGAAGGCCTTCCAGTAGACGGTGTGGTACTTCCCCCAGCCGCCGGAGTAGTCGACGCTGAACCTCACCTGTCGGGCGTCCGGGCTCGGCGCGAGCGCATTGACGGCGCCCCAGACGAGCACGTGCTTGACGGCGCCGTCCTTGTGGTACGTGAGTAGCGCCTCGCCCTTCGCATCGACCGCGATCGTGACGCCGGTCGCGTTGCGGTCGATCAGCTGCGCCGCGGAGGCGCCGCCCGCTGCTGCGAGAGCGGCCAGGGCGACGAGAAGGCAGGAAAGGGCGTAGCGGCGCACGCATAGACAACGTCGCCGCAAGTCGCCGGATCTTGCACCCTCGACCGAGGGAAGTGCCCGGCTAGAAACGCGCTGCGGCGCCGGCGTGGCGCGCGTAGGCGCCGCTGTCCACGATCTCGCTCAGCTGCTCCACCGTCTGGCGCAGCTCGTCCTCGCTGTTGTAGAAGTGCGGGCCGAGCCTGACGCCGGCGTCGGGGCGGAAGTCGCAGACGATGCCGCGCTCGCCGAGCTCGCGGTGCACGGCCGCATCGTCCGGCGTGCGGACGAGCACCGTGCCGCCGCGCCGCGCCGGCTCGCGCGGGCTCGCCACCTCGAGCCCGGCTCCGTCCAGCAGCTCGATCAGGAGCGAGGTGAGCCCGAGCGAGCGGGCGCGGATCCGCTCGACTCCGACCTCCTCGATCACGTCGTAGCCGGCCGTGGCCGCGTAGAGCGCGGGCACGTTCGGGGTGCCGGTGAGGAAGCGGGCCGAGCCGGACGCGTACTCGAGCTCCGGCTCGAACGCGAACGGCCTCGCATGGCCCTGCCAGCCGACGAAGGTGGGCTCGAGGCGCTCCGCGAGGTCGGGCCTGACGTAGAGCCAGCCTGCGCCGGGCCCGCCGCACAGCCACTTGACGCTGCCGCCGACCGCGAAGTCGACGTCGAGGGCGGTCACGTCGCATGGGACGACGCCGGCCGACTGGTAGCAGTCGAGCACGACGTGGGCGCCGGCCTCGTGGGCGCGGCGGACGATCGGCACGACGTCCTGGATCTCGGCGTTCTTGAACAGGACGTGGCTGATGGGCACGAGCAGCGTGCGCTCGTCGATCGCGTCGACGATCGCGCGGTCGTCCGCGACCGCGACGACCTCGAGCTCCGGCTGCGCCTGGTAGAGGTAGCGGACCGACGGGAAGTTCTCCTCCTCGTAGACGACGCGGGTGCGACGGCCGGAGCCGCGGAAGCAGGAGAGCACGACCATCTCGGCGACGGTGACGTTCTGGTGCATCACGACGCTGCCGGGCGGCGCCCCGACGATCCGCCCGATCTGGTCGCCGACCGTCATCGGCATGTCCCACCAGCCCTCGCCCCAGGAGCGGATGCCGCGCTCGCGCCACATGCGCGCGTACTCG
>Ga0187780_10001874_pt1 | contig 15879 bp, 14 predicted proteins | sample 1015_Q2_SP10_20__FD_132429 | JGI IMG/M metagenome (GOLD analysis project Ga0187780, IMG submission 132429) | Tropical peat soil microbial communities from peatlands in Department of Meta, Colombia - 1015_Q2_SP10_20_MG | ecosystem: Environmental > Terrestrial > Soil > Wetlands > Peat | place... | reverse complement strand
GCTGACCTTGCCGCTCACAAGCTGGCGCGCACCCGAGACAGGGCGAGACAGGCAGGTCGGTGCAAATTGTCAGACGCAGGCATGAAGATGGTGGCAGGCATACCCGCCGGGTGAAGGGAGCGGCCCCGTGACCGAGGATTGCAGCCGCGCCGGATGGCTGCAGCAGGCGCGCTCTTACCTGCGCGACGCCGACCCGGTGCTGGCGCGGCTCATCGACGACCGGCCGGACTTCGACCCCCGGGCATGGATGGACCAGCTGCCGCCGATGGACCTGTACGGTGCCCTGCTGTTCCAGGTCACCGGCCAGCAGCTGTCCGTCCCGGCGACCCGCCGGACCCTGGCCCGCATCGAGGTCCTGTTCGGCGGCCACCTCCCCTCGCCGGCCGAGCTGCTGGCCGTCGATCCCGGCCAGCTCCGCGAGGCCGGGCTGTCGTGGCGGAAGATCGGCACGCTCCGGGACCTCGCCGAGCGGATGACCGACGGCCGGCTGGACCCGGACGTGCTGAGCAGCCTGCCCGACGACGAGGTCATGGCCGAGCTCACCGCGATTCCGGGGATCGGTCCCTGGACCGTGCAGGGCGCCCTCCTCATCGCGCTGCGGCGGGAAGACGTCGTGCTGCCGGGCGACCTGGCGCTGCGTAAGGCCGTCCAGCGCGCCTATCAGCTCGACCAGCTGCCCAGCCAGCAGGAGGTCCTGGCCATCGCCGACAGATGGCGGCCCTACCGCAGCCTGGCGACCAGCTACCTGTTCTCTGCCGCCTTCGAGCCGGCCGGGGCCCCGCCGGCCGCCCCGCGGGAGGCGTAGCGCGGCGTCAGGCGCCGAGGAGCTCCCGGGCGGCCTCGGCAATCTGGCCGGCGGAGATCCCGGCCGCCTGCATGAGTTCCTCGGAGGTGCCGGAGCCGGGCAGGCCGCGGACGGCCAGGTGGGCGATGCGGACCGGGTGGCCGGCGTCGTTGAACGCGTCCAGCACCGCGCTGCCGATGCCGCCGGCCGGGTAATGGTCCTCGGCGACCACGAGCCGGCCGCCGGTGGCGTCGGCTGCCTCGAGGAGCGTCTGGGTGTCGATGGGCTTGACCGAGTACAGATCGATCACGCGGGCCCCGATGCCGTCACGGCCGAGCTGGTCAGCCGCGGCCAGGCAGTTGTGCAACGTCACCCCGGCGCCGATCAGCGTCACCTGGTCCTGCGGGTCGGACCGGACGACTTTGGCGCCGCCGATCGGGAAGGCCTCACCGGGCGGGTACAGGACCGGGTAGGCGCCGCGGGTGGTCCGCATGTAGACGATGCCGCTGCGCTCGGCCATCTCCGCCACCAGGGAGGCCGTGCTCGTCGCGTCGCTCGGGTACAGGACCGTGGATCCATGTACGGCCCGCATCATCGCCAGGTCTTCCAGGGCCATCTGCGACGGGCCGTCCGCGCCGATCTCGACGCCCGCATGCGAGCCACACAGCCGGATGTTTGCCTGGGAGATGGCCGACATCCGGATGAAGTCGTAGGCGCGGGTGAAGAACGCGGCGAAGGTGGCCGCGAAGGGGATGTAGCCGCGGACGGACAGGCCGACGGCGGCCGCGATGAGCTGCTGCTCGGCGATGAAGATCTCGAAGTAGCGTTCGGGATGCGCCTTGGCGAATTCCTCCAGGTGGGTGGAGTTGTCCACCTCCCCGTCCAGGCCGACGACCTGGGACCGGGCGCCGACCGCGGCCACGGCCTGGCCGAACGCCAGCCGGGTGGGAACCTTGGCGCCCACCTGGTAGCGGGGCAGGGTCACCTCGCCGCTGGGCCGGATCCGGACCGATCCGTCCTCGGGCCGCGGCCCGCTGACCGTGAGGTTCCGCTGGCCGCCCAGCTCGATGATGGCCCGTTCGGCCATCTCGGCGGGCAGCGGCCTGCCGTGCCAGCCCTCGCGGTCTTCGACCTCATCGAACCCGCGCCCCTTGCGGGTCCGGGCCAGGATCACGGTGGGCCGGTCCGCCCCGGCCGCGTCGGAGAACGCCTTATCGATCTCGCCGACGTCGTGCCCGTCGATGACGATGGCGTGGCAGCCGAAGGCTTCAACCCGCTTGGCGTACGCGTCCAGGTCCCAGCCCAGTTCGGTCGGGCCGCGCTGGCCCAGGCGGTTCACGTCGACGATCGCGGTCAGGTTGCGCAGCTCGTAGTGGGCGGCCTTGTCCAGCGCCTCCCACATCGATCCTTCGGCCATCTCGCTGTCACCGCAGAGGACCCAGACGTGGTACGGCAGCTCGTCGAGGTACCGGCCGGCCAGCGCCACGCCGACCCCGTCGGGCAGTCCCTGGCCGAGCGAGCCGGTGGCGACGTCGACCCACGGCAGCACCGGGGTGGGATGGCCCTCCAGCCGCGAGCCGAACCGCCGGTAACCGGTCATCAGCTCTTCGTCCGAGATGACGCCCGTCGCCTTGAACATCGAGTACAGCAGCGGGGACGCGTGACCCTTGGAAAAGATCAGGTGGTCGTTGGCCGGATCGTCCGGCCGCTGCCAGTCATAACGCAGATGCCTGGCCAGCAGCACCGCCATCAGGTCGGCGGCCGACATGCTCGACGTGGGATGGCCGGACCCGGCCGAGGTGCTGGAACGGATCGAGTCCACCCGCAGCTGCTGGCCCAGCTCGCGGGCGTCCTCCAGGGTCTGCATGGTCATGGCGGTCTCCTCCAACTGCCGGCCTCGGGTTACAGCCCTACGCTATCGGCCGCGGAAATCCGTCTTCAGCGTGGCCATCAGCTCCCGGCCGCCGGCATCCGGTTCCCCTTCTGATTTCAGTCGAGGCCGAGGGTCGCGATGAGGAGGCGGGCGGCAGCACCGCCCGTCTCGATGGCCGCCTCGAGCGCGGCGGGCACGTCCAGGTCGGTCGCCAGCAGCCGGCGGATCTCGGCCGCGCCCGGCTGAGCGCCCCCGCCCGTGCGCCCGGCCGCCTGATACAGGTCCGCCAGCCGGGCCGCGGCCTTCTCGACGGAAGCGCCGCTGTAGTCCCAGTCTCCGGCCCAGGGGCGGTCAAGGATCATGAGCCGGACAGCGGCCGCCGTGTGGCGCGCCAGCAGGTCGCCGACCAGGACCAGGTTTCCCGCCGACTTGGCCATCTTGACCCCCCCGACCGTCACCGTGCCCGCATGCAGCCACGCGCGCGCGTAGGGCCTGACCCCGGTGAACGCCTCGGCCATGGCCGAATGGTAGGCGTGGTGCGGGAAGCGGAGGTCGTTTCCGCCCGCATGGACGTCCACGCCGACCCCGAACGCCGACAGCGCCATGGCGGCGCATTCCGCATGCCATCCTGGCCGGCCCGCGCCCCAGGGTGAATCCCAGGCCGGGTGCCCGGCCTCGGCTGCCTGCCAGACCGCGGCATCCAGCGGGTCGTCCTTCGCCGGATCATCGGGACGGCCCCCGTACTCGGCGGAAAGCCGCAGCGCTTCGGCCCGGTCCAGGCCTGCATGGCCGGCCGCGGCCTGGCCGCGGAAGTAGACGCTGCCGTCGCGCTGGTAGGCTGCGCCGGCTGCCAGCAGGCCCGACGCCAGCCTGATGACGTGCTCGATATACCGGTGCGCACGCGGCTCGTGCCTGGGCGGCCGCACGTTGAGCGCGGCCAGGTCGTGCTCGAAGTGGTACTGCTGGATGGCCGCGAAGGCGTCGTAGGGAGCGCTGGCGCGGGAGGCCGCCGCATCGAGGACGTCGTCGACATCGGTGACGTTGCGGCAGACCTCCGGGTCCACGCCCAGCAGGCGAAGGACCCGGCTCAGCGCGTCAACCCACACGAACGTCGCCGCGTGCCCGAGGTGCGTGACGTCATAAGGGGTGATCCCGCACACGTAAATGCGAGCCCGGTCCAGCATCGGCACCCCGCGGCCCGCCAGGACGAGCGCGGCCGGGCCGGGCTGTTCTCCGTGGGCGGCATGTGCATCAGTCATGTTCTCATCCTCCGCCATGCCGGGGCTGGTCAAACCGAGCCGAGCCAGGAGGCGATCGCGGCGACGACCTCGGGGTCGACATGCTGGGCAGGCTCGTACTCGGCGGGCGAGGACGGGCCGGAGCCGGGGAAGAACAGGTGATTGTCCGCATCGTAGACGCGGATCGTGACATCCGGCCGGCCGTTCAGGGCGGCCCGCCACAAGGACAGGTCGTCGGCCACGGTCACCTGGTAGTCGCGGCCGCCCTGGACGATGAGCAGCGGCTTGCCCAGCGCCGCGGCGGCCGCGGCCGGGTCGTAGCCGCGTACGTCCAGCCAGTAGGCGGCCGGGGTGCCGAACGGCAGCTCGCTGTCCGGAGTGGACTCCGACAGGCCGGGGTCGTCCACCGCCTGCGCCTGCCTGGTGATCACGTCGAGGGCGGGCTGGGCGGCCGCGGCCTGGCCGGGTTCCAGCGAGGCAAGATAGCGGAACTGCCGGACCGCGGCCCGGTGCATCGGCTCCGCCCCGCCGGCCGAGATGACCAGCCCGGCAACCGACGGCTCGGCCGCCGCGACCCGCGGCGCCACGGTACCGCCGAGGCTGTGCCCGGCCACGAAGATCCGCCGGGCGTCGACGGCCGGGTGCTCCGCGAGCACCTGGATCGCCGCGGCCGCGTGCGGCACGTACTCGTCGGTCAGCGTGAAACCGCGGTTCCCGGCGACCTGCTCGGGGTGCGCGAAGGTGACCTTGTCGAAGCGCAGCACCGCGACCCCCGCGCTGGCCAGCCCCCAGGCGAGGTCTTTCAGCGGCTTGTTCCGCCCGATGGTCTCGTCCCGGTCCTGCGGTCCGGAGCCGGCCAGCAGCGCCACCCCGGGCACCGGCCCGGCCTGGCGCGGCAGGCTCAGCGTCCCGCCCACCGCCAGCGGCCCGCCGCCGACGGTAACGTCCTGCTCGGCGAACTTCTCCGGGTCGGCGTAGGCCGGCGGCTCCCAGGGCGGGGCCGGTTCGGCGGCGCCGGCCGGCAGCAGCTGGATGCCGGTGATCCAGTTCTCGTCACCGGCCAGCCTGACCGCCACCGCCACCGCCCCGTGCTCGAAGGTCACCGGGACCTTCACCACAACCGCGCCGGGCCCGGCGGGCTCGGTCACCGCGGTGCCCACCGAGCAGACCGGGCCGTTCTTGGCGAGCTCGGATTCCCAGGCCGCCTGCAGCGCCCCGGCCGGCACCATCGGCCGCAGCTGCGGCGCGAAGCTGTCGCGGATCTCCGCGAACCGTCCCTGCCGGGCCAGCTCGATGAGGGCCAGTCCCGCCGCGGCCGGTGTGGTCTTCATGACTTCCTCCGTTCGTCGTCGCCGGGCAGCAGGACGTAGCCGAGGATGCGCCGCATGCGGCCCCGGCCGGGCGGGTTCGCCGTCCCCGGCTGCAGCACGCGGTTCAGCTCGCGCAGCACCGCCGCGTACTCCGCGTCGTCCAGCCACAGCCCGGCCATCCGGTAGCTAACCCCGTCCCGGGCCAGGTCGACGTCTTCGCGGGCGAGATAGCGGTCGAAGTCGCCGACCAGCCCGGCGACGAACGCCAGGAACGCCTGCCGGTGCTCCTCGGCGCTCATCGCCGCCAGCTCGTCCGGCCCGATCGTCGCCGCGCTCACCCGCAGCACGTAGGTGCGCTCGACCGTCCCCCGTACCCGGCGCTCGGCGACCACCGCCAGGATCCCGGCGTTCACCAGCCGGGCCACGTGCCGGTACAGGCTGGCCGCCGGGACGTCGGCCAGCTCGGCGGCCAGCTCGCTGGTGGTCAGTGCCCGGTCCCCGAGGAAGGCCTGCACGATCCGCAGCCGTACCGGGTGCAGCAGCAGGTCCGCCGTGGCCATACCAGGCACTCTAGCAGAGATTCTCAATATTGAGACTATTATCGTATTTGAGATACATCCGGAGGGGGCCCGGCCACTTGCGGCCGGTACCGCGGTTCATCCTCCCGCTACCTGACCAGGGCCTGCCCGGTCATGGAGCCGGAGGCGCCGGCGGCGCTCCCCGGAAATCGTTTACGGGCATTCGACCGGGGTGCCGGTCATCCGGCCCCACTCGGCCCATGATCCGTCGTAGACCCGGACCCTGTCCCGCCCGAGCAGGCAGGTGAGCACGAACCAGGCGGTGGCGGCGCGCGCGCCGATGGTGCAGTAGGTGATCAGCTCCTCGCTGCCGTCCAGGTCGACCGAGGAGAAGACCCGGCGCAGCTCGGTGGCGGAGCGGAACGAGCCCTCATCGTCGTAGAGGCCGTCGATGGGCTGATGGACGGCCGAGGGCACGTGACCGGCGCGGCCGCCTGGTTCCAGGCCTCCCGAGGGCCAGAAGCGCTCCCCCCGGTACTCGGCCTGTGAGCGCACGTCCACGAGCGTGGTACCGGGCTGGCCGATGGCGTCGCGCACCGCCGCCTGGTCGGCCCGGAGGCGAGGGTCTTGGTGGCCGAGGCCGAAGCGGCCAGCAGGCGGCTCGCTCGCGGCGGTGCTCCACGGATGGCCTCCGGCCCGCCAGGTCTGACGTGAGCAGTCCAGAATGCGCACGTCGGGATGCCCGTAGAGCTTCATCAGCCACAGGCCCAGGGCGGGCGCGTACCCGTAGAACACCACCGTCGAGTCCGGGCGTATCCCCGAGCGCGCGACGATCCGTTCCAGCGAGGCGGAGTCCACCAGGCGGTAGTCGGCGTCCTTCAGGTCCTGATAGATGTTCCACAGCACGGCGCCGTCAACGTGCCAGTCGTGGTAGGCGGCCGGGCTGACGTCGACCTCGACTACCTGCACGTGCGGGTCGAACAGGTGCGCTTCCAGCCATTGCGGATCTACGAGCACCCCGTCGCCGGCACCCGGGCCCGGCCTGGATACAGCCATCTCTGCTGCCGTCTTCATCTGAACCTCCTTGCGTTGCGGGCTCCCTGCGGACAGTTCTACGACGGCGCCGTTGCGGCAACATTGCCGTGACGTTGGCGAAACCTTGGCGCCGGGGCGGCGCGGCGGGTCCGCGGCGGACGGGGGACCCGCGGGGTCCCGCGCGCTGCTCAGGTCGCGCCGAGGAGGCGTTCGTAGAGCTCGCGGGTCGCCGGGCCGGGTGAGACGCCGAGCTGTTCGCGCAGGCACTCGCTGAGCTGACCGTAAACGTTGAGGGCCTCGGCCAGGTTGCCCTCCGCGGCGAGGGCCTGCATGAGGTAGCGGTAGCCGCTCTCCCGGAGCGGGGCGAGGCGGGTGAGCTGCCGGCCGGCCCGGACCGCGCCGGCCAGCTCGGTTCCGCCGAGGCCGAGCTCGGCGGCCGCGTAGCTCTCCAGGGCGCGCAGGCGCAGTTCGGTCTGCTGGTGGCGGATCTCGTCGATCCACGGGGCGTCCTCGCCGGGCAGGAAGCCGCGCTCGGCCACGAACAGCGCGGTGAGCGCCGGCCCCCACGCTCGCGCCCAGTCCTGCTGGGCGACCGAGGATTCGGCCCGGTGGATGGCCTCCGCCGCGGCTTCCAGGTCGACCCAGGCGTCGGGCAGGCACAGCCGCAGAGTGGAGCGTCCCTCCACGGTGTCGGCGCCGAAGACCCGGCGCAGCTTGGACAGCAGCGGGTTGAGCCGGGTCTCGACCGCGGCGGGGTCGGGTTCGCGCCACAGCGCCTCGGCCAGCTCGTCCCGGGGCACCTGGCGGTGGCGGTTGACCACCAGGTAGGTGAACAGCAGCCGGCCCTGGCGCCCGGGCAGCAGGGCATCCAGCCGCTGGCCGTCGCGCTCGATGGCGAGCGGCCCGCAGATCTGGATCCGCACCGGGTGCGGGGACGCCAAGGTCACGCCAACATCTTGGCAATACGCTGCGGGTAGAAGCTAGGCAGGAGGCGTGACGTGAAGCTGATCCGGTGCGAGTGCGGGTTCGTGGCCCGCGGCGATAGCGATGACCAGGTGGTCGGGATGATCCGGGGGCACATGGCCACCGACCACCCGGCCCTCCTGGACACGGTCAGCCGCGAGGACCTGGTCAGCTGGATCAGGGTCGAATAGCTCATCGCGGTAATCCGGCCGGTTCCATCCGGCGCTGCTGCGCCTGCCCCCGGGGCAGCTGCGGGCCGGCCGCCGTAGCACCGCTGCCCGTTCGGGACCGGGAATTCACGATTTTTACCGAACGGGCAGTGGTGCCCGCCCCGAGCAGGTCTCATAGATCTGGCGTATCAAGCGGCGAGAATGCGGCCGAGCGCGCGCAACGCCGTCGGCAGGCCGGTGGTGCCGACCGCGCCAAATCCGATCAGGAGGCCCGATCGGGGCGGGCCCGTCTGGTAGCAGTCCTGCAGGCCGGCCATGACGACGCCGTGCCTGGCCGCAGCCTGCAGTACCTCCTTCTCGTGGAGCCCTTCCCGCAGCACGGCGGCGATGTGCAGCCCGGCGTGGGCGGCCTGGACGGTGAGGTGGTCGGCCAGCGGCCCGGTGAGCGCCTCGGTGACGATGTGATGGCGCTCGGCGTAGATGCGCCTGTTGCGCCGGATGTGCTTGTCGAGCAGGCCGTCGTCGATGAAGCCGGCCAGGGCGGTCTGCATCGCGGTCGGCGGATGCCAGTCGATGAGCTGTCTCAGCGCGGTGACCGGCTCGGCCAGCGGCTGCGGGACCACGACGAAGCCGAGGCGGACCGACGGGGAGAAGATCTTTGAGAACGAGCCCACGTACACCACCCGGCCGTTCGCGTCGAGTGCCTGGAGGGGCTCTAGCGGCCGGTCGACGTACCGGAATTCGGTGTCGTAGTCATCTTCGATGACCGCCGCGTCGTGCCGCTCCGCCCAGCGCAGCAGCGCCCTGCGCCGCGGCATCGACATGGTCATGCCGAGCGGATATTGATGCGAGGGCGTGACGTAGACGATGCGCGCCGAGGACGGCAGCAGGTCCACGACCAGGCCCTGGTCATCGACGGGCACGCCAGCCACCCTCGCGCCGAGGGCGGTGAACAGGCGCACCACCGGCACATACCCGGGGTCCTCGACCGCGACGCAGTCGCCGGGTTCGAGCAAGATCCGGGCGACCAGGTCAATGGCATGCTGGGCGCCGCAGGTGATCACGATCGTGTCTTCGTCGGCCGCCACCGATCGTGACCTGGCCACCCACCCGGCGACGGCCCGCCGCAGCCTCAGCCTCCCGGCCGGGTCGCCGTACTCCCGATGCTCGGCGGCGACCCCGGCGGCGACCCGGCGGCGCCACAGCGCCGCCGGGAACAGCGCGGGATCCGGGTGGCCCGGCCGCAGATCGAACCGGCAGCCGTACGGCGGCGGCCGGAAGTACGGAGACCAGCCTGCGAACCGGCGAGCCGGGCGCAGGGCGGCCTCCGGGCCCGCACCCCTGGGCGCGGCCGGCAACGCTGACGCCACCACGCTGCCGCCGCCGGCGCGTCCCTCCGCGTAGCCCTCCGCCACCAGGCGGCCGTACGCCGTGGTCACGGTATGCCTGGACACGCTGAGCTCGCCTGCCAGCTGGCGGCTGGGGACGAGCTGATCGCCGGGCAGCAGGCGGCCCTCGGTAATGGCGAGGCGGAGCTGTTCGTACAGCTGCCCGGTCAGCGGCTTGTCGGCTTCCGGATCGAGGAAGATATCCATCCAACGGGTCTACCACCAACTTGGTATGGCCAAACAGCGCCATCTTGGATCTCGACGGCAAGCCATCTTCCTCATATGGTGCTGGTATGCGGACCGGGCGAGACGGCCTGCTGCAGCAGGTCAATGGCATCTTCTGCGCGGGCGTTCCCGCCCCGTCGTCCATCAGCAGGCAGCCGAACAACCAGGCGGTTCGCCGGCCTTCGTTTCAACCGAGAGGAGGTTGAGACAACGGGGGCGCCGGTGAACGGCCGGAGACTGGTCCAAAGGATGAGAAGTTACCGGGGAAAGCATCCAGCGGATCTGGGGCGATGATGGAGCCCCGCCCGGGCGGTCGCCGGCCCGAACGTCCGGGCGGGGCGCCCGGATCGGGCCGTGATCGCTGCGGCGTCCGGCCCGGCCGGGGCTCGACCTCAGGCCATGATCGCTGGTGCCGCGACCGTGGCGCGGCCGGCGATGGAACCTGGCCCCGTTGCGCGATGGAAGGAGCATGCCTTGGCCGAGGTCCGGCAGCTACTCGACGGCCTCTCCTTTGGCGAGTCGCTGCGCTGGCACGCCGGCCGTCTGTGGCTGGCCGACTGGGGCGCGCAGCAGGTCGTGGCCGTCGATCGGGAGGGCCGGCCGGAGGTAATGGCCCGGGTTGATTTCCCGGCGTTTCCGATGTGCATCGACTGGCTGCCCGACGGCCGGCTGCTGGTCGTCGCGGCGCGCGACGGCCGGCTGCTGCGCCAGGAGCCGGACGGGTCCCTGGTGACCCACGCCGACCTGGCCGGCCTGGCTGACCGGGGGCATCCCTGGAACGAGATCGTCGTGGACGGCCGGGGAAATGTTTACCTCAACAACCAGGGCTTCGACTTCCCCGGCGGCGAGTTCGCGCCGGGAACGATCGCCCTGCTGAGGCCGGACGGGTCAGCCCGCCAGGTAGCCGACGGGATCGCCTTTCCTAACGGCATGGCCGTGACGCCCGACAACTGCACGCTGATCGTCGCCGAGTCGTACGGCCAGAAGCTGACGGCGTTCCAGATCGCCGCCGATGGCAGCCTGTCGCAGCCGCGGGTGTGGGCCGATCTCGGCGACGGCGTGCCCGACGGCATCTGCCTCGACGCCGAAGGAGCCATCTGGTACGCCGACGTGCCCAACCGGCAGTGCGTGCGGGTCCGCGAGGGAGGACGAGTGCTGCAGACGATCCAGCTGGACCGCGGCTGCTTCTCGTGCGCCCTCGGCGGCGCCAGCAGGACGACCCTGTTCATGATGGCCACCCAATGGCGCAGCACCGAACGCATGACCGACAAGTCACGAACTGGCCAGCTGCTGACCGCCCAGGCGTCAGCCGCGGGCGTCGGCTGGCCATGAGCCAATCGCGGACGCGACCAGAACGCGAACCCGGGCCGCCGGGCCGGCTCCTGCGCCGCCGGCCTCCGGGCCGCGCTGGTGCGCGGCTACCAGTACCGCGGCTGACCGGGAATGGTCTCCAGGTCAGCCAGGAGCAGGTCCCGTTCCTCGTCTTCGGCAACGTCCTGGGCGGCGGCCAGCGCCCGGTCGGTATGCGCGCGGGCGTCGACGGCGTCCCCGGCCACGGCGTGGGCTCGGGCCAGCGCTTCGTAGGCGAAGGCGAGATCCCAGTCCCCGATGCCGTTCTCCTGGCAGAGGTCCAGCACCCGGCGGGCGTGGTACAGCGCGGGTTCGGGCCGCCCGAGGACCGCGTAGACCCGCGAGATCAGCCACTCGCCGCGGGCCAGATGAGCCGGCGTCACCGCGGGCACCTGGCCCCAGCAGCACCGCGAAGCGTGCGCGGTGTGGATCAGGCGATCATCGTCCTGCCTGGTGCGCCCTTCTTGCTCCATCAGCCGCCACGTTTCGTTGAACAGCTGGGCGGCCAGCAGCTGCATGTCGGTGACGCTCCCGGTGCCCGGCGCGCTCGTGCTGGTCGCCGGGCCAGCAGGCGTATCCGGCTCGGACATTTCGCCCTCACATCCTTCCGGAAGCAAATGGCCGATCCGGGCCAAGGTACCGTACAGGCAGGTGATCTGCGGCCTCACGTCCAGGACCAAGATCAGTCAAACGGGCGATGCCGGGTAGCTGCGGCGTGCCGCATGATAGTTGCGGTCTGCCGCACGATAATGAGAGTCCGCCATGCCGGGGCCGTGCCGTATGATCACCGCGAGCAGTGGCACCCGGCGGTCCGGATTCGGCGTGACGGCGACGGCGGAGCGAGGGCAGCGGCGAAGCCAGAACGGGGAGTTACTAGTCAGTATGGAGTGGGTGACGGGGATGGACACCATCAGCCAGACGGGGGAGAACAGAGAATACGTGCGCAGGCTGCTCCGGGACAGGCAGCCCGACCTCGCGGTCCTGCTGGAGTCGGTCGAACGAGAGCCGTGTAGCCCGATGTGCCTGGCGCAGCGCGACGAACGTGACCGGTGCGACGCCGTCTCGTGCTGTCAGCCCGTCTAGCCCGGCGTCCCCGCGAGGTGACGCATGTTGCGCAGGGCCACGGCCATCAGGGTGTTCGTCGGGTTGTGCGCGCCGGAGGTGACGAAAACGGAGCCGTCGGCGACGTAGACGTTATCCAGGCCGTGCACGCGGCCGTAGGGGTCGGTCACGCTGGTGGCCGGATCGGCGCCCATCATCATGCCGCCCATGATGTGGCTGCCGGTAGGCAGGCCGCCGCTGTTGAGCGTGTCGGGCACCGCGAAGGCCACGCCCGCCCCGGCCCTGGTCATCATCTTCTTCACCACCGGGATGTAGAACTGCTGGGCCACCTGCTCGTACTTGCCGGGGCTCCAGGTGATCTGGGCCACCGGCACGCCGAAGACATCCTTGACCGTCGGGTCCAGGGTCACCGTGTGATCCAGGTAGGGCAGGTCGTTGCCCACGAATGAGCACCCGGCCAGCCGGTCACGCAGGATCGAGGAGCGCATGAGCTGCTTGAACTCCGTGCCGAACGGCTTGGCCGAGCGGACGAAGCGGAGCAGGGTCTGGTAGGACTGGGCCTCGGCGATCGGGTCCTGGCTGCCGCCGAGCTCCATGATCCCGCCCCGGATATAGGGCAACCCGTTCGCTCGCGCGAAGGCCCGGGCGCCCGGGAAGTCGGGATCGGCGGCGTCCTCCGCGCATTGCGTCGTCGACCGGCCGCGGTAGGCGTGCATCCGTTCGTCAAGGAAGATCGCGGTGCCGTCCACGAAGGAGTGCAGCATCAGCCGCCGGCCGAGCTTGCCGCTCTGGTCCGGGAACTCCGAGAGCAGCGCGAGCCGCACCGTTTCGATGGCGGATGCTGCCAGCACTACGGCATCGGCGCTCTCCGCGCCGGTCACCGGCCCGCTGGAGGTCATCCGTACCCAGCGCACCCCGGTCGCGTGCTGCGCCGCGCCCGAGCCTGCCAGCGAGACCTGGGTCACCATCGTCTCGGCAACGAGCTGTACCCGGCCGGTGCGCAACGCCTGCCGCAGCGGGATCAGCGCCGCCGGCCTGGCCATCACCGGGCATCCGTAGGTAGCGCAGAACCCGCAGTTGTTGCAGGCAGGCTGGTCGTTGTAGCCTGCCGAGTTGATCGCCATCGGGAACGGGTACGGGTGCATGCCGATCGCCGTGGCCCCCGCGGCTACCGCGACCGACGACCGTTGCTGCGGGCCAGGCGGCATCGGGAACGGGCCGCGCGGGGCGTGCCTGAGCACGATGTCGGGCATGGCCGTCACGTCGCCCTGCACCCCGATCAGCTGCTCGACCTCGTCATAGTAGGGCGCGATCTCGGAGTAACTGAACGGCCAGTCGGCCAGGTCCGCGCCCGGCACCGGCCCGAGGGCCGAGAACTGCCTGAAGTCGATGTCCCAGAACCTCGGCACCTTCGCGTCCCAGTGCACCGTCCCGCCCCCGACGAGCTGGGGCAGGTCGTCCACGCTGCCCGTGTACTGGACGGCCGGCGCCCCGACCGGCCGCCAGGTGCGCGGGAACACCTGCGGATCGGGCCCGGCGAAGTAGCGCACGTTCATCTTGAGGTCGTCGTTGGCGAAAATCGTTCCGATCGGTCCCTCGCCGCCGCCGAGGTTGGAGAGGTGGTTGGGGCCCTTCTCGAAGACGACGACCTGCCACCCGGCCTGCGCGAGCTGCCTGGCGGCGAAAGACCCGCCGGCGCCGCTGCCGATCACTACCGCCTTACGCACGTCGCGCCCCTCACAGCGCGCCGAGGAACTTCAGCACGTCGGCCACGATCCCGGTGTTGTCCGCCGGATCGTTCCCGTCGGACCGCTGGACCTCGTCGGCCGTGTAGCCGCGGGGCTGGCTGTCGCCGGGATAGCTGATGTCGTTCCAGCCGATCAGGTCGCGGTTGCCGCCGTACTCCGGGTTCGCGTACAGGCCCTCGATCGTGTGCTCGAACAGCAGCGCCGTGAACGCGCTCGCCTGCGACCCGGCCAGGATCTTGTCCTGCTCCGCGGGAGTGGCCTTGGTGAAGTCCCCGTGCGCGAGCCTGTCCAGCGTCGCGATGCCCTGCCGGTACTGCTGCTGCCAGTCCGCGAGGCGCCGGCGCCACGCGATGCGCGTCGCCGGATCCGGCGTGCTGAAGGACGCCATGAGGTCGGGTCCGGACGTATGACGGTTGCTCCACGGGCCCCCGGCGAAGATCACCGGCGGTGGAGTCTCGCTCCCGCTCAGCGCGCCGAGAGTGCCGAGCATCAGGTCGATGTAGTCGGTCACGCCGGCCTCGCGGGCACCGGGGTGGCCCGCCTCGGCCGGGTCGTCGGTCGGGCCGGGAGCTATCCGCGCGGTCGCGTCTTCGACCACGGCGGCCTCATGGCTGGTGAAGAACCGCGGCGCCGGGGGTCCGGGCGAGTCTGAACCGGCGCCCGGCGACGTGCAGCCGCTCGAGGAGAGGATTGCCGCCGAGGCGACGGCGGCAACAGGAATCGCTGCGATGACCGCGCGGCGTCGCAGGCCGCCAGACGACGACCTGGCGGTGACCGGTTTTTCGTCCAACGAGGTCAGCCCGTCACGTCTGCCCGCAGGAACGCGCGAACCTTCGGGTCGCTAATAGTTGACACGCGCAAAGTCTAGGCATGCCGGGATTGGCAACAGAAATAATCGCCAAAACCGGAGGACACGCCCCCCGGCGCCGCGCGCCGGAGACCAATCGTCAACGGCCAGAACCCCGCGGCTCCGCGACGCGATGTCGCGGAGCCGCGGGGTCCAGGGGGTCCAGGGGGTCCCCGGGGTCCACGGGGGTCCACGGCCGCCCCGGCCCGGGACCGTCGTCCCGTCGGCCCGGGCCGGTACCCCGTCAGTCGGTGGGCGCCGCCATCGGGTTCACCCCGGCCAGGTCCTCGCGGCGGACCCGGATCGCGACCAGCGTGATGACCAGCGCGAGCAGCATGATCCCGGCCGCGACGACATACCCCTTGGAGAACCCGCTCGCCAGGGCGTGATTCGCCGCCGCCTTGCCCAGCGCGGCCGCCTGGGCGCCGGACAGGTGCGCGGTAGCCGTCTTCGCCGCGGCGGCCGCCGCGGCCGCCTGCGAGCGCAGGCTGTTCGCGACCGCGCTCCACGCCACGGTGCCGAGCACCGCCAGCCCCAGCGCCCCGCCGACCTGCTGGCCCACGTTGAGCAGGCTGGAGGCCACGCCCGTGTCGTTGTTGGCCACCTTGGTCAGCGAGACCAGCGAGAGCGGCACGAAGATCAGCCCCATGCCGGCCGCGGTCAGCATCATCGGCCCGAGCAGGCCGGAGACGTAGTGGCTGTGCTCGGTGATCCGGGACAGCCAGAACATCCCGCCGGTGCCGATCACGCTCCCGGCGATCATCAGCGGCCGGGCGCCGATCCGCGCCACCAGCTGCGAGGCCACCGCCGAGGCGACCAGGATCATGCCGGCCATCGGCAGGTAGGCGACACCGGTCCGCAGCGCGCTGAATTTCCAGACCTCCTGCAGGAAGAGCGTGAGGAAGAAGAACATGCCGAACAGCGCGGTGCCGATGCACAAGCTGATCAGGTAGGCGCCGGTCCGGTCCCGGCTGCGCAGCACCCGGAGCGGCACCAGCGCGTGCTTGCTGCGCACCTCGATCCAGCCGAACGCGACGAGCAGGACGGCCGCGGCCACCAGCGACACGATCACTTTGGTGTCGCCCCAGTGCGAGACGCCGTTCGGGCTGGTCGCGGCGTTGGACAGCCCGTAGACGAGCGCGGCCAGGCCGAGGCTGCCGGTGATCGCGCCGGGCAGGTCGAACCGGCCCCGGCGCCGCGCGGATTCGCCGAGGACACGCGGCGCGGCCAGCGCGACCGCGAGGCCGATCGGCACGTTGACGAAGAACACCCAGCGCCAGCTGAGGAAGGTGACCAGCAGCCCGCCGGCGAGCAGGCCGACCGCGCCGCCGGCCACGCTCATCCCGGCGTAGACGCCCATCGCGCGGT
>Ga0187780_10001873_pt1 | contig 15881 bp, 9 predicted proteins | sample 1015_Q2_SP10_20__FD_132429 | JGI IMG/M metagenome (GOLD analysis project Ga0187780, IMG submission 132429) | Tropical peat soil microbial communities from peatlands in Department of Meta, Colombia - 1015_Q2_SP10_20_MG | ecosystem: Environmental > Terrestrial > Soil > Wetlands > Peat | place... | reverse complement strand
TTGATCGAGGCCTGGACAAACCGCGTGGTGTCCAAAGCTACTTCGTACTGCAGTCCGCTCGGGAAGCTCTTCGCCAGCGTCGCTAATGTCGCGCGCACGTCCTTCGACACTTGAATCGCGTTGGCGCCCGGCTGCTGGTAGATCGCGATCAGGGTCGCCGGCTTGCGGTTGTAAGTCGTCCGTATTGCGTAGCTCTGCGAGCCAAGATCGGCGTAGCCAATGTCGCGGACCCGCAGGATTTCGGCGCCGCCGTTGCGGGTACGCAAGATCATGTCGTCGTACTGGGAAGGCTCGGTGATGCTCCCGGTCGTCACCGGGAACGTCTGGGCGATGGGCTCGCTGGTCGGTGCCTCGCCGACACGGCCGACCGCGAACTGCTGATTCTGCTCCTTGACCACGTTGGCGACTTCGTTGGTCGTGATTCCCAGCTGCGCCATGCGATCGGGCTTGAGCCAAATGCGCATGGCGTACTGCGGCACACCGAAGATCGCGGCCTGATTGGCGCCGTTGATGCGGTTGACCGTGGAGAGAACGTTGACGTTGGTGTAATTGGCGATGTATTCCGGATCCAATCGCCCGTCAGGTGAATACAGCGCAATGACCATCAGGAACGTGTTGGTCTTCTGCTTGACGTTGACACCCTGCAGCTGCACTTGCTGAGGCAGCTGTGGCATTGCCTGGCTGACGCGGTTCTGCACGTCCACCTGTGCCAGCTGTGGGTCGGTGTCAATCGTGAAATATATGGTCAAGGTGTAGTTGCCGGTCGACGAGCTGGTCGACGACATGTACAGCATGTTGGTCGCGCCGTTGACCTGCTGCTCGATTGGCGCGCCGACGTTCTGCGCCACCAGGGTGCCGTTGGCGCCCGGCCACGTGGCAGTGACCTGGATCTGAATCGGCGTAATCTGCGGATATTGCGCGATCGGGAGCTTGACCATCGTGACCAGGCCCGCGATGGAGATCACGATGGATATGACCATCGAGAATATGGGCCGATCAATGAAGAAGTCAGTGAACATCCACGGTGCTCCGTGTGGTACGCCGGCGCGAACTTTTTCGAATGCTGCGAATCCCGGCGGACCGGTCAGCTCGGCTTGTCGACGATTTTGACGGGGGTGCCTGGGCCCAGCCGTGCTACGCCGTCGACCACCACGACATCGCCGGCCGCGAGCCCGTCAGTAATAATCCAGTTGTCACCCAGCCACGGCCCTACCTTCACGGGGCGGATCAGCGCTTTCTGTTCCTTGTCGACCAGGACCACGAATTTGCCCTGTGCGCCTTCCAGCACCGCTTTCTGCGGCACAAGAATCGCGTTGGGACGTACGGCGCCATTGATCCGCACGCGGACAAATTGGCCCGGTCGCAGGGCGCCCTCAGCATTCTCAAGCGTGGCGCGCAATAGAAACGTGCCGGTGGTCGGATTGAAATCGGCGTTGGCAAAGGTGATGTGGCCCTTGGACGGATAAAGCGATCCGTCGGAGAGGATGACCTGGACCTCGTAGTCATCCTTGGCGGGCAGGCGGAGCTTGCCCTCCTTGGCCTCGGTGCGCATGGCGAGCATGTCGTTCTCCGACACGCTGAAGTTGACCCACATCGGGTCAAGCTGCGAAACGTACGTGAGCTGCCGATTGGAGGCGTCGAGATATTGGCCTTCCTGCACGCGCGAGAAGCTGGAGGCGCCGGCGACCGGCGTGGTAATGACCGTGTAGCCCAGGTTGAGCTGCGCCTGTGTCAGGTTGGCCTTCGCCGCGTCGACGGCTGCCGAGGCGGCTTGCTCCTGGCCAACCGCGTCATCGAGATCCTTCTGGCTCAGGGCATTGAGGGCCGCCAGCGGCTTAACGCGAGCGAGATTGTCGCGGGCGACCTGCCATCGAGCCTGTTGCGCGGCCAGGGACGCCTTGGCGGCGTCCACCTGGGCCTGGAACGGCTTCTGGTCCTGCAGGAACATGGTCTGGCCTGCTTTCACCATGCTGCCTTCCGTGTACACCTTGCGCTCCAGGAAGCCATCGACGCGCGCGACGATGTCGACTTGGCGCGAGCTTTGCGTCTGGCCGGCAAACTCGTAGGGGAATGGCGTATCGCGAGCCGCAATAGTGACAACACTGACTTCTTGTGGTCCCGCAGCTGGACCGGTGGCACCCTTGCTGCAGCCGCCGCTCACTGCGCCCAGCCCGGATAAGAGCAACCACAGCGACGCAGGGACAGCCCAGGTCGCCCGCAGTGCCTGCCGGCGGCGCTTCAGTTGGGGTGCACCCATCGCACTTTCCTTTCCTTGTAAGAGTGAAGAACTCAATGCAGTTCTCTGATTCCGCGGCAGCGGGAGGCCATGGTATGCACTCCAAACGCGTGGCGCCGGATCGACATGCTCTCCCATCCCGAGCCGCAGAGCAAAGCGACTGGAGGTCGCATCCCCGCGCAGTCCCGGACCAGTGGTGCATGCTTCAAATGCATTAATACCCGACGGTGCGGTTACCGCAGAGGCAGATGGACAACGGGTGGCAGGCACTGAGCTTGCTGCCAACTGCGGGGCGCGCCGGGTTTCTGGCACACAGCCGCGCGCTCCGACACGCTGCGCCCCGGGCAAGGCGCCTTGGCCGGACCATACCGCGCGGGACTCCGGCGGCGTATCGGCATAAGGTCCTACGGGACGGGCACAGCACGGGGCGCCGGGCGCAATTTGAGAGACTTGGGTGATCGTATGTCACGCGACGGATAGGCGGCGTTCTGGGACGGTCATCTACGCTCGGCCGGCCACGTTGGGCATCGGCCCACTCTCATGTCTCCCGGGTGGTGCGGCTGGCCGCCGGGACGGCTGTGCTGGGCGCTGTCCTGGCTGCCTCAAGCGTGAGCGCTGATCAGCAGTCGCCGTATCTAACCGGTGACTGGAACGGAGCGCGTACGAGTCTCACCAACGCCGGCGTCGAGCCGTATCTGACCTACATCCCCGGCGGCTGGGCCAATGTCAGCGGTGGTATCGAGACCGGGACGCGGTACGTGGCCCTGGCTGATGCAGGCCTTGACCTCGATCTCGACAGGATTGCCGAGTGGCACGGGGCGCGCTTCCATATCGACTTGCACTGGACGGTTAATGGGGCTCCGTCGGACGAGCTGGTCGGACAGTTCGGAACTGACTTGGTCAGTGGCTACGAGTCGGCGGACGCCGTTCGGTTCTATGAGATTTACCTCGAGCAGCGGCTGCACAACGATGATCTCCTGATCAAGGTCGGTCAGCTCGCGGTAGACTCGGACTTCTTCGTTTCCGAATACTCGGGTTCACTGACCAACGGATCGTTTTCGTTCTTCGGCAGTGGCCGCGACCAGTTCCTCGCACCGTACTATCCGCTTGCTGCTCCCGGAATTTATCTCCTGGCGCACCTGTCGGATCGCTGGCAGGTGCGAACCGGTGTTTACACGGCGGGTGTCGGCGTCGACGACAGCAGCAACCACGGCTTCGACTGGAGCTTCAACCATGGAGCCTCCTTCGGGCTTGAGGTCACGACGAGCCGTAGCCCTGGCGGCCTCCCCGGGCAGTACACGCTGGGCACGATTGCCACTACGAAGACCCTGACGGCATACGACGAGTTAGGGACCGTTCGGGGAACTATCGGCATTACGGCCATGTTCGATCAGGCTCTGGTGCTCGATGCTGACGGCAAGCCGCGTCTGGGCGCGTTTCTCCGCGTTGCCTACAGTCCGCTCTCGGACCGGGCGGTGCTGCGGGTCTTTGGCAATACCGGGTTTACCCTGCAAGCACCATTCGCCGCGCGCGCCGAGGATGCATTCTCATTCGGCTTCAGTCACACCCAGTTTGCTGCGGATTACCTGCAGCGTCAGCGTGCGCTCGGCCAGGACGTAACCAGCCAGGAGTCAGTGGTTGAGCTGAGCTACCACGCAGTCATCCGTCCATGGCTCGCCGTCCAGCCGGACTTTCAGCTTGTGCTTGACCCGCACTACAGCCATCGCAACGCCGTCGTACTCGGCCTGCAGGCGACCATAAATTTCTAGGCCGGGCCGGCATGCTGCCGACGCCGTTTGTGATCAGAACGAACGTGGCAATCCGAGGACGTGCTGGGCGAGGTACGAAAGGATCATGTTTGTGGAGATCGGCGCGACCTGGTAGAGGCTCGTTTCACGGAATTTTCGTTCGATGTCGAAATCGGCCGCGAACCCAAAGCCGCCGTGAAACTGCATACATGCTCGGCCTGCTTCCCAGGACGCGTCCGCAGCGAGCAGCTTGGCCATGTTCGCCTCCGCGGCGCAGGGCTGCCCCGCGTCGTAAAGCTCGCATGCCCTGAAGCGCATAAGGTTGGCGGCCTCAACGTTGACGTAAGCGCGAGCAATCGGAAACTGGACGCCTTGGTTAGCTCCGATCGCGCGACCGAAGACGGCACGCTGGCTGGCATAGTCGACCAGACGGTCGAGGAACCAGCGGCCGTCCCCGATGCATTCAGCGGCTATAAGCGCGCGCTCTGCGTTTAGGCCGTCCAGAAGGCAGCGGAATCCGTGTCCTTCCTCACCGATGAGGTTCGCTGCCGGAATCTCCAGTTGGTCGATGAATACCTCATTGCTGTCGTGATTCATCATGGTGCGAATTGGCTGGATTGCGACCTTCGTACCTAGCGCCTGGCGCAGGTCTACGATAAACAGCGACAGGCCGTCGGATCGCTTGTCCACCTCGCTGAGCGGCGTCGTGCGGGCCAGCAGCAGCATCGCGTCGGAATGGTGGAGCCTGGAAATCCACATTTTTCTTCCGCTAGCGACGTAGTGCGCCCCCTTGCGAACCGCCGTGGTTTCGATCGCGGCGGTGTCAGTTCCAGCGCGTTGCTCGGTTATCGCAACCGACTGAATTCGCAGCTCGCCGCTGGCCACCTTGGGCAGCAAGTTGCGCTTCTGCTCATCGGACGCGTGCCTGATCAGGATGGGAAGACTGTAGAACTGTCCGTGACATACGCCCGCGTTGGCACCGCTGCGATTGATCTCCTCGAGCACAACCGATGTCGCCGCAAGCCCTAGCCCGCTTCCGCCGTATTGAGCCGGAACCGGCGCAGCTAACCAGCCGCCATCTGTTAGAGCCGCCACGAATTCCTCCGGGTACGCGCGTGCCTGATCGAGGCGGCGAAAATACTCGGGCGGAAAGCGGCGGCACAGATCGCGCACCGCGTCCCGTACTTCCGCGTACCGCTCTGTGCTGTTACCGACGGGCGCCATAGACCTGGGCCATTCTCTCAGCGGCGGGCGATCGCATAGTTGCCGGAAAGCCACCTATCGTTGTGGAGCGGCGAACACTCGTCGGCAGTCATTTATTCCAACCTTCCCTCAGTGAGCCCGATTTCTACCGGCTGTTCGCATGCTCGTTGACGTAGTGCGCAATGTCGCCCAGCGTCGCGATCCAGACACCGGGCCGTGATTTCATGTAGGGGATGAGTCGTTCGAGCACCGTAATCCGTGAGCGACGCCCGGTGACCTGCGGATGCATCGACAGAATGAACAAGGTGCCCTCGGAATAAGCACCGTCGAACTCGGCCTTGTAGATCGCATAGACGGCGTCCGGTGACGGCAGCGAGCCCGTCGCGCTTGGCTCGTAGTACGGATAGTCATCGCCGATCCAGTCCGGGGGCAGCTCGAGTACACCCGTTGGCTTGCCGTGCGACAGGAGCTCATACGGCTCATCCATCGCCATCATGCTGCTGTCGTAGACGAAGCCCGCCTTGCGGATAGCCTCAAGGGTGTACGGGCTGAAATCCCACGATGGCGCCCGGAACCCTGTCGGGCGCTTGCCGGCGACTTGCGTCAGATAGGCGACTGATTTGGCGAGCAGACGCTCTTCGACTGCCTGATCGCCAAGCGTCGACGGCTCCTCGTGGACCCAGCCGTGCACTCCTATTTCATGTCGCTTGCGGCGCACGATCTCGGGGATCATGTCCGGATGGAGAATTGCGCTCATGGCCGGCACGAAGAACGTCGCCGGGACATCATGGCGATCGAGCAGCGCGAGAATGCGCGGTACCGCCTCCAGCGCTCCGTATTCACCTTCGGACAGAGGCACCGGCAGCGGGTTGTCGCGCCACCATGTTTCATTGTCGATGTCGAACGTCAGTGCAACGGCAACCCGCGCGCCTGCCGGCCAGAGTTTCGGAGCCATCTTGCGGCCCGCCCGTACCGTCGCGACGGCCTCCTGCATCTGCTCAGGTGTGGCCTCGACGGCTATCGGCGTGACCCCCGGCGCTGGACCAGTCTCTGCGGCACCGGAGCTCGCAACTAGGATCAGAGCCAGAGCACCGGCGAACAAAGATACCGGTCCCGCTGTCGTCATAGGTGGCTCCCTTGCCAGTTCACGGCGGCCAGAATCAGCGGGCTGCCTTGTACACGGCTTGCCCCTTGAACCACGTCGACAGCACGCGCGCGTCCGCAATGCGCTCTGGCGTACCGCGGTCGGCAAGGGCAACGATGTCCCTGTCCATCACTATGAAATCCGCCGACTTGCCCACTTCCAGCGACCCGAATTCCCGCTCCCGACCCATCGCCCGCGCTCCATTGATTGTGTACGCATCGAGGACATCGCGAATCGACACACTTTGAGCCGCGTTCAAAGCCGGCTGACCGGCGTCGCGGCGCAAAATCGCATAACTCATATTGACGAATGGTCGGGGGTCTGGCGTTTCCACCGGCGCGTCCGAACCGGCGATCAGTACTCCGCCGGCCTGCTTGACTCCGTGGAACGGATACGCGTTTGCATCGTAATAGTTGCCGGCCCGGTGGAGCGACTCGTAGCTGTTGCCACTGACATGATCAATGAACGGAATGACCGTAACATCATACTCAGGATCAACACTCGCCCATGCGTAGGTGAAGGCGACATAGATGTGATCGCGCCCGATGCGCGCGACGTCTTCCGGGTCTGCCAGTTGGACGTGCGCCAGCGCGTCATTGAGGGCAACGCCATCGGCAGCGCGAGCCGCTTCGATGGCGTCCAAGGCGGTACGGACCGCTTGATTGCTGATCGCGTGGATGTGGAGCACAAATCCCGCCGTATGGAACCGCCGCACGAATTCCATAATTGCCGCCCGATCGTGATACAGGCGACCGCTCGACACCTGGCACTGCCCCGGATGAAACCCGTTTGCCGCCATGAACTGCGCCACCGCCTGCTGTGAATCGAAACGCGATGTGTCCGCGCGAGCGGCGATGCAGACCTTAGAAGAGGTGTCGACATATCCGCTTACGGTTGCCAGGCCGCGCGGGTCCCGGCCGAATATCGGTTGATAGAATGGCCGCAGCAAGGCTGCATTGGGCAGTGTAGGCGGCGTCGCATACGGATTGCCCTCGAGACCGCCATCCGCAAATAACTTCACGGCGTTGGCACGGATCAGAGCGTGCCGTTCGTACTTTCCGCGGATGGCTGTCGCCTGACTGAGCATCGTCTCGTAGTCGATTTGGCCATCGGGTCGGCGGAACTGCTCGGGGATGTAGTACTGCGCGAGCAGAACGCGCACCGAGAGCTGGTGACGCTCGTCGAGGGTGTCGTAGAAAGGCAGCAGGCCGGGGGGGACCTTGGGATCGAGTATGGCGGTGATCCCGGCGTGGTTGAGCCGTTCGACGACGCGTTCGGGCGCACGCATGACCTGCGGCAGGTCACCCAATAGCCGATCGGGATTGCTCAGCACCAGCCGAGCGTCCTCGTTGACCGTGCCATCCGGCTCGCCTCGTTCGTCGATGCCGACGAAGGATCGCAAGTCCCGGAAGTCGGAATTGAGCGTCGCTTTGGAGAAGCCGACGATCACGCCGCGGTCATTCTTGGCACGAGCCAGCGCCATGCTGTTGAAGGCGTTGTGATGTCCGTCATTGCCGCGTAGCTCTATGGGATGGCTGGTCGACCCCTTGTCGAGAGCGACGCGCAAGGTCGGATAGTCCGGATCAGGCAGATTGCCCTTGGCGTAATTCCATTGGTGGACACTGAGCCATTCGCCATCCGGAATCTGGTATTTCTTGATGCAGTCGGCAGCGAAGGCGGATATTTCTCGGAGAGTCCGCTCACCACTCTTCAGGTCGCATACGTCGATATCCGAGATCATGCTCGCGTGGATGTGGGCATCGACGAGACCGGGGAGCACCAGGCGACCATGGAGTTGCTCGGTCTGCGTATGGGGACCGACCAAGCGCTGCGCGCCCGCGACATTTCCGACGTAGACAATAATGCCGTCGCGCACCGCGATCGCCGCGGCCTCGGAATGCTTTGCATCCTCGGTGTAGATGCGGCCCCCGCTCAGTACTACGTCGGCAGGTTGATCAGCATCCGCTGCGCCGGCAACCTGGGCACCCGAGACTGCGATGAGCGCCGCGCTCAAACCCAGAATGTGCTCACGCGCTGTATTCATTCGAATTCGATTTGCGCGCGGTTCAGCGAACGTCGGCGGTACCACAGCGATTGGCGTACGTCATGGCGAGTCCGCCGTGTCAGCGGTTGCTCGCCACCAGAGCCTTGGCCGCGGCCAGCTGTTCGGCGCTGCGGAACTGGAAACGGCCGATACGAGAAGTGCGCGCGCACGCGATCCACGCTTCGCCGCGCTTCTCGTCCAGCGACATGTGCCGGGAATCGCATCCAAGACTGGGCAGGCTGAAGATCGCCCATTCCTTGGTCGCCGGATTGAAGCGAAAGAGCGCGTCATCGGACAAGGTGTTCATCCAGACGTTGTGCTGGCGATCGACGCTGACGAAATACGGTGTTGCAGGGACGGGCAACGGAACATAGTCGACAGCGCCGGTCGCGATGTCGATGCGCGCCAGATTGAGGCCGAGGTAGTTAGGTACCCAGACGAGGCCGGCGGCGCGGTCAATGCCCAACCGACGCGGCGCCTGGGCGCCCGGGATCGTGTTGATGCCGCCCCACTCAAGCGCGCCGATCGAATCGTAATAGTCTTTGTCCGCCGCGGATGCGACGCTCGCTCGCCTTGCATCCAGCGCCATGCGGAACTCGGTGGTCCGGCCGGTCGCGGGATCCCCCATTTCCACGCGATCGGCACAGAACTGCGTCCACCAGCCGCGGCCTCGCCCGTCGGCCGCCATGCCGTAGCTGAAACCGTCGCCCAGCGTGACGTTTCCGAACAGAAGCCAGCGGTCCTTTGCGGGACTGTAGCGGACGCCACCATAGCGGGTAGCGGACCAAACGAACCCCTGATCGTCGATATCCGTGGTGATGCGCGGGCCCGTGCCGAGTCCGTCGGGAGGCCGGATGACGCGAATCGTGCTGGTTGCCGGGTCGATTCTCATCAGAATACCGTCGCCGTCGACCCATAGATGACCTTCGGCATCCCGGGCAATGCCGTGGCTCCACTCGGCATCGCCGCTTTCATTGGCTACCCGGAAATCCGTCACTTGACCGGTCTTCGTATCGACCCGCCCTATGGTTCGCGTGACGTTGCCGACGGCGGCCGTCACCCAGGCGTTGCCGGCGTCGTCGATCATCACGTCATGAACGTCGCCGCCCGCCGCGTGGTTCGCTGACCCGGGGCCTTGCATTCGGTCGGCTCCGGTCACGTTGTTGAGCGTCCCGGTGACGTCGCTCGGGACGTCATATTCCGTGACCACCACGCGCGCTGCCTCGCCGGTCGGTGCCGACTGGACTGTGAGCGTTGCGGGAGAAAAGGAAGGTCCGCGAACTTGGGCCAGATATTTGGCGAGCGCGCTCTTATGTCGGTGAATGATCAGCTCGCTGGCACCGCCGGTTTCATTGCCCAGATCGAAATGTGTTTTCGTTTCTTTCGGCGGTCCGAGCCAGCCCGTGTACGTCGAATGTTCCATCAGGTTGAGTATCGCCATCCAGCCCGCTTCCTCGAATCGCTGATGCAGCGTCACGCTGAGCGCGTGGCACTCCATGCAATTGACGCGGATCAGCTCCTTCATCTGACGCTCGTCGGCAGTGCGCTCGGGCAGCCAGGCCAACCAGTCCGATCCGCGCAGCTGCTCCGAATAGTCCTCGAGGCGCGCGAGCTGAAACGATCGGCTAGAGCCACGATCAACGCGGTAGTGGCCGCGCGCGGTGCGATGCCCGACCGCTTGCGCCCAAACCTCGTAAGTGCCGGGCACGAGCGCGGGGAACACGTATTCGCCGGAACCGTCCGTATAGACGCTTGTCGTGATGGTCGACCCGACGCCGCGCGCCGAGACGGACGCGCCGGCCAACGCTTTGCCGTCTGTGGCGCGGACGCTGCCCCAGAGGTTCGGGCGGGAGACTGCCACGCCCGGTCCACCGGGCGCACCGGACGGCGCGGCCACCGTCACGGCGCCTGCCGATGCGGCGTTGACGGTTTGGCGGGCATTCGGCGCCGCTGGTGCAGTGTTCGCCGTTGCCGGCGGCGGCGCCGGCGGGAGAGTGCGCAGGTAGGCGATGATCTGGCCAACCTGATCGTTGTCTAACGCATACTGAAACCCCGGCATGCGTTCGGAGCCATGAGCGACGACAGCACGGATGCCGGTCTCACCCAGCTTTTGGACCGTGTCGCGGCTGACGTCAGGGCCGTAGCTCTGTCCCACCGCCGTCGACGTCGGATCGTGGCAGTTCGCGCAGCGCTGCGTGTACAGCCGCCGCCCATCCTGTTCGGTTTGGGGAAGTATTGCTGCGGCTACGACCTTGCCCATGTCGTAGTCCCGGCGCGTGATGAGAGGCCCGGACTGCCCGAATGTCACAGGGCAGGCGAGCACCGCGCAGACCAGAACCGCCAGTCGGCTGTGCACGGACCCTCCCCGGGCGGCACGCTCGACTAGCGTAGCGTAGTCAATCGTCACAAATCTACGCGCATGCTGGTAACGGCACGCGATGCCGGCCTGCTGACCGAGTGCGTCAGCGCTGATGGAGAGCGGAGGGCGCTGGCAGCACCTGAACGCTACGTTGTTTCGATATTGGCGGTCAGCGTGACGGCGCCGGCCTCGCTGCGCGTCCATAGATCGGCGCCTGAGTCCGTCTTCCGCATGCACAGCTGAGCGATGCAAGGCGCGAACATGGGTCGGCGGGCACGAAAGCTCGCCCGCGTGACGATCGCCGTCGGATGGGCGTTCAGGAACAAATCCATGAGCAGAACCGCGAGGTACGGTCCATGAACGACCAGTCCTGCGTAGCCCTCCGTGCCACACGCATAGTCGCGGTCGTAGTGGATCAGGTGCGCGTTGAACGTCAAAGCCGAGAAACGAAACAGGCGAACCGAATCGAGCGTCACCGTGCGTGTAAGTTCCGGGACCGCAGCGGCGGCTGGCGCCGGCGGACTGGAGGTACCCGGGGCATCCAGATAGACAAGTTCCTGCTCATCCTCGACAGCCACGCTGCCATCGACCAGGACCACATGGTGGATGCTGACAAACACTTTCGGACTACCGCTGCTGTCATTTGAAGTGACGCTCGCGATGCGCGAGCGGCGATCGATAGGCGCTCCCACGGTAATCTGCGTCGCGAATCGAACCCGACTGCCCGCCCACATGCGTCGGGCAAGCGGCACAGGAGGCAGGAAGCCGCCGCGTCGTGCGTGACCGTCAGCTGCGAGATCCGATTGGCGCGTGCGGGGCAGGAAGTAGCACCAGTGGCCGAGAGGCGGAACGTAGCCCGAGCGCCACGGTGGCCGCTCGTGATCCAGGAGCGCGGCCAAGCCGAGAAGCGGGGACAACGCCGCGACGTCCGAGGTGAACTCCTCGCGCCCAACCCAGCTGGCCAGGTCAGTCATGATTGCCCCACGACACGTCGTCGTAGTGACGTTGCATTGGGTTACCGCGGTGGTGCCGGCCCGTATTTGCTGCGCAATGCATATCCGACCAGCATGGCACCTGCGCTGACCAGGCCAAACACCAGCGGCGTACGCTGATCGCCGCTGAACGCCATGGCGGTAAGAATCGCGAGCATCGCTACGATTGCGAGCAGCGTGAGGTAGGGGAAAGCCCACATTCGGATCCTGAGCCGGTCGGGTGCGTCGCGCTCAAGGCGCGCGCGCATATTGAGCTCGGCAAACGCGATCAGGATGTAAACGAAGATCGCGACCGTCCCGTAGGACTTCACCAGAAATGCAAACACCCGATCCGGCGATACGTAGCTCATGATGACCGCGAGGTAACCGAAGACGGTGCCGGTCACGATGCCGCGCACCGGAACGCCGCGCGAATTCAAACGCGCGAGCGCCTTGGGCGCATCGCCGCGCCGCGCGAGCGCCATGAGCATGCGCGACGACGCGAACAAGCCGCTGTTCAGTGCCGACAGCACGGCGGTCAGGATGACGGCGTTCATGATCTGGGCCGCTCCCGGAATCCGCAGCGCCTCCAGCGTGCTTACATACGGGCGGAGCATGCCGGCATCATTCCACGGCAGTACCGTGACCACGACGAAGATCGAGCCTACGTAGAACACCAGCACTCGCGAAATGACGGACTGAGTCGCGCGGGCAACCGCTTGTTCCGGCTCGGCAGACTCGGCTGCCGCGACGGTGACCAGCTCGGAACCGAAATAAAATCCAGTGGCAGCGACCGCGCCGGTCAACACCGGCCCGATGCCGTTCGGGATGAACCCGCCGTGGCTGGTCAGATTCCCCAGACCGGAGCCGGTGCCCGGCCACAGTCCGGCGACATACGCCAATCCGACGACCAGGAAAACGGTAATCGCCGCGACTTTGATCGATGCAAACCAGTACTCGGCTTCGCCCCAGGAGCGGACCGACAGCATGTTGAGGACCGTAAACGTCAGCATCAGCGTCAAGGTAAACACCCATCTCGGCGTATCGGGGAACCAATAGCGCAGCAAGTCGGCGCCGGCGACCGCCTCGAGGGCGACGACGATGACCCAGAAATACCAGTACATCCAGCCAGTAAGAAATCCAGCGAGCTCGCCGAGTGCCAGTCGGTTGTATTCGTAAAAACCGCCGACAGCCGGATGGGCGGCAGCCATCTCGCCCAGCATGCGCATAACCAGCACGACCAGGGCGCCGGTCAGCGTGAACGAGAGCACGGCAGCGGGACCGGCGGACTTGACGACCACGCCGCTACCTACGAACAGCCCGGCGCCGATCACTCCGCCGAGCGCGATCATGCGCATGTGGCGTGATTGCAGCGTGCGGCGCAGTCCGGTGTCGCCGCTGGCGTCCCGCGATTCCTGGGCCAACGGACCTGTGTTAGCCATGTCTGTTATTCACGCCTTGACGCCGAGAGTGCATCCGGTCACCGCGGAAACCAGCGTCCTCGGGGCCGCGCCCGCTCAAGCGTCACCTCTCAGCCAATCACCACGGGTCAGCTGTGGCTCGACCAGACGGCGCGCCGGGCAAGCCGGGCCGGCGGAACGCAGCGAAGACCGACGGACTCGCATGCTGGCACTCGGTGTATCAGAATCGGATCGCGCAGTAACGCAAATTAGTGGAGGCCGGCGATGACCGCAACCAAGCAGCGAATGACTCCCTCAGAGGCGCTCGTCGAGACCCTGTCGAGCTACGGAGTCCGGGACATCTTCGGCATCGTCGGCTCAGCGTTCATGGACGCGCTCGACATATTTCCCGCGGCTGGAATCCGCTTCATTCCGGTGGCGCACGAGCAGGGCGCCGCCCATATGGCCGATGGCTACTCGCGGGTGTCCGGCCGGCACGGTGTCTGCATTGCCCAGAACGGACCCGGAATCACCAATTTCGTGACCGGGATTGCCGCGGCCTACTGGGCACATTCCCCGGTCGTCTTCATCACCCCGGAGACCGGCTCCATGACCCTCGGGCTCGGCGGTTTTCAGGAGACCGAGCAGCTGCCGATATTCTCGAAAGTTACCAAGTACCAGGGCCACGTCAACAATCCGGCGCGCATGGCCGAGATTTGCGGTCGCTGTTTCGACCGGTCGATGCTCGAAATGGGACCGGCCCAGCTCAACATCCCGCGCGATTTCTTCTACGGTGACATCGACACGGCTATCCCAACGCCGCTCAGCATCGGTCGCGGGGCGGGGGAGGCGAGCGCGCTGGATGCCGCCGCCGAGGTGCTCGCTGCCGCGGAATTCCCCGTCATCCTGTCCGGCGGCGGCGTCATCATGGGTAATGCGCTGGCAGAGACGGTCGCACTCGCCGAGTGGCTCGACGCGCCGGTATGCAACAGCTACCTGCACAACGATTCATTCCCCGCGGCTCACCGTCTTTGGCTCGGGCCTCTCGGTTACCAAGGCTCGAAGGCCGCAATGAAGGTGATCGCGCGGGCCGACGTCGTGCTCGCCCTCGGCACGCGCCTCGGTCCTTTCGGCACCCTGCCGCAGCACGGCCTGGACTACTGGCCGAGCCGCGCGAAGGTGATCCAGGTCGACGCCGACGCCCGCGTGCTCGGGCTCGTCAAGCCGATCGCGGTAGCGATTAACGGCGATGCCCGCGCCGCGGCGGCGGCACTCTTGAGCCGTCTCAAGTCCGTTAAGGCCGCGGGCCATGCCAACCGGGAGGCGCGACTGGCCCAGATCGCGTCCGAGAAGCGCGCCTGGGAGGCGGAACTTGAAGGCTGGACCCAGGAGCGGGACCCGTATTCGCTCGAAGTAGCGAAGGGTTCCAGCTACATGCACCCGCGCCAGCTGCTCCGGGAACTCGAGCGCGCCATGCCGCCCGATGTCATGGTATCCACCGACATCGGCAACATCTGTTCCGTCTCTAACTCGTATCTGCGCTTTGAGCGGCCGAGATCGATGCTGGCAGCGATGAGCTTCGGCAACTGCGGCTATGCGTTTCCGGTCATCTGCGGGGCTAAGGTCGCGGCCCCGGATCGGCCGGCGATCGCCTACGTAGGCGACGGTGCCTGGGGTATCAGCTTCAACGAGCTCCTGACCTGTGTACGCGAGAAGATCGGTGTCACCGTGGTGGTGTTCAATAACAACCAATGGGGCGCCGAAAAGAAAAACCACGTCGATTTCTATTCGCGGCGATACCAGGCGGTCAATCTCAAGAACCCGAGCTGGGCGGGCATCGCGCGCTCGTTCGGATGCGAAGGGGTCACGGTCGAGCGGCTGTCGGACGTCGGTGCGGCGCTGCGTACCGCTGTGAAGGCGCAGTCCGAGGGCAAGACCACGGTGCTGGAAATGATGGTCACGCAGGAGCTGGGCGACCCGTTCCGGCGCGATGCCCTTTCAAAACCCGTTCGCCACCTCAAGAAATACCAGGACTACACCTGACGGTGTGGACGAGCCCGCGTGCGGACAGGCGAATCCGCGAATGCCGGCACATTTCGACGCCGACCTTTGGCATCGCCGGGTTGAGCCGTGCGTCTGTTGATCTTCAACGCGGGTAGCTCGTCCCTCAAGTTCGAACTCCTCGACCTTGCGAAGGGGCCGGGAAGCCGGCTGGCGGGCGGCACGTTCGCCGATGAGGATGGCAACGGGCGGTACCGGCTGACGCGCCAGCAGCCCGGTGCCGGCACGCCGCCGGTAGCAAGCACGCTCGCGGAAGCAGCAGGCTTCGCTCTCGACTGGCTCGCGGGCTCCGGGGGGAGTGGACGCGACCTGCTGGCGACCATCGATGCAACCGCTCATCGCATCGTGCATGGTGGCGCGCGCTTCCGTGCCACGACAGTCCTCAACGACGAAGAAATCGTTGCGCTGTCGGAACTCAGCGCACTCGCACCGCTGCATAATCCGCCGGCGCTGGCGGTGATCGAAGGCGTACGCCGGCGGCTGGGCTCAAAGCTGCCGCTGATCGGGGTATTCGACACCGCCTACTACGCGAGCCTTCCGGAATCGGCGTACCGCTACGCCATACCGCGCGACTGGTCTGAGCAGCTCGGTGTGCGGCGCTACGGATTCCATGGCATCGCGCACCGGTACCTGTGTCAGCAGACGCGCGCGCTGCTTGGCTCGCGGGTGGCGCAGCCGCGGATCGTCAGCCTGCAGCTCGGCCGCGGGTGCTCGG
>Ga0187780_10001872_pt1 | contig 15893 bp, 12 predicted proteins | sample 1015_Q2_SP10_20__FD_132429 | JGI IMG/M metagenome (GOLD analysis project Ga0187780, IMG submission 132429) | Tropical peat soil microbial communities from peatlands in Department of Meta, Colombia - 1015_Q2_SP10_20_MG | ecosystem: Environmental > Terrestrial > Soil > Wetlands > Peat | place... | reverse complement strand
CATTCTTGCGCAAAAAGCCTGGGGGGCACCCCGCCAGTGCCCACACCCTGCAACGTTCCAACCTTCGAGCTTTCAACGCTTCGTTCTTTTCACTCGTTTACCCCGAGTTTCGAGGGGCCACTTCCTCACTTATCTCCTTTATTTGCCACTCTTACGAAAAACACCGGGGTGTACCTACTTTCTTCCCATTTTGGGGCTCCGGACTATGCCCTCCTCGCTCCTCATTATTCTCTTTGTGGCCCTCTCCGTTCCCTGCGCATCTCCGGTACAATCAGGGGCCTGACATGACCCCGGGAACCGTCGCCAAAAGAGTCGGCCATACCGTCGAACCTGCGACCAAGGGGCAGGGTGTTAGCCGGGAAGAGGCATTGCGCCTCGCAGTCTCAGCACCGCTCGGTGAACTGCTTGCCGCCGCCAGCGATCTCCGACAGCAGAGCAAAGGCAACACAATTAGCTTCTCCAAGAAGGTCTTTATTCCCCTGACCACGCTGTGCCGCGACTATTGCTCCTACTGCACCTTCCGCAAGGACCCCGGACAGCCCGGTGCGCACTTCATGACACCCGACGAAGTCCTCGCGCTGGCCGAGCAGGGGCGCCGCGCCGGTTGCAAAGAAGCGCTCTTCAGCCTGGGAGATCAGCCGGAGCGCATCTTCCCTGAAGCACGCGAGTTTCTGCGCAAACAAGGCTACTCCCGCACCCTCGATTACCTGGCGGCCATGTGCGAACTGGTACTCGAGCGCACCGGCCTCCTTCCCCACGCCAATCCCGGCGTGATGGACGGCACCGCACTCGACAAACTCAAGGAATCGAATGCCAGCGTTGGCCTAATGCTGGAAAACATCAGCGTCCGCCTGATGCGCGACGGCTTGCCCCATGCCAATGCTCCGGACAAAGTGCCCGCGCTCCGTCTGCGCACCATGGAAGAAGCGGGGAGGCGCTCCATCGCCTTCACCACCGGAATCTTGGTTGGCATTGGCGAAACGATGGAGGAGCGCATCGACTCCCTGTTCGTGATTCGCGACATGCATGAAAAATACGGGCACATCCAGGAAGTCATTGTGCAGAACTTCCGCGCCAAGCCGGAAATTCCGATGGCCGCACATCCTGATCCCTCGCTCGAAGAAATGCTGCGCACGATTGCGCTGGCCCGGATCATTCTGGGTCCTCAGATGAACGTCCAGGCGCCGCCGAATTTGAGTTACGACGATTTTCCAAGGCTGCTGGAAGCGGGCATCAACGATTGGGGCGGCATCTCGCCGGTGACCAAAGATTTCATCAATCCGGAAGCAGCCTGGCCGCAAATTGAAAAGCTGCGTGCCGAGACCGAAGCGCGCGGCTTTCAGTTGCGTGAGCGCCTGGCGCTCTATCCGGAATTCATCGCCCGCGAAGAATTTCTCGCGCTGCGCGTCCGCGAAAAATTGACCACTTTTACCGGACCCGATGGTTACGCGAGTTTAGGGATTAGGGAGTGACTCGCAATGTTGTCATTCCGAGGAGCGAAGCGACGAGGTCACTCTGCGCCATCGAGCGGTTTTTGCCTGATGAATCTGCCGTTCTCTTTTCTCGCGGGTGTAGGGCCGCAATTTTGTCCTGAGCGAAGGAACGCTGTGGCCCAGCTACTTGAGCGGCAGGCCGGTAAATCGAATGCCCGCGCTGTGCACTTTGTATCGAACGTTCAACCCAATGAGCAGCGCCGTCAGAGATTCAGCGATGCGCGCATTCTCAAGCTTGCCGCCGTTCACCGCACGCGCGCCGGGAATTTCTTCAGCAAGTTCGATGGCCACTTTTTTTGCAGCATCGTCGTCGCTGCAAACGAGAATGTCGCAATCGACGGCTCCGTCTTGCGCGAGCAGCTCCGCGCTCAGATTGTGAAACGCTGCGGCAACGCCCACCGTTGACGGAACCAGTTCGCGGGTTTGCTCGGCCGCGGAGCCTTGCCACACTCCGAGCATGCGCGAAGGGTTCCCGCCCACCGCGGCGGCAAGCGGCACAGTCGTGTCGATCAGAATTTGGCCCGGCTTCCAAAGCGGCTTGAGCTGTTTCAGCAACGTGGCCTGCCCCGCGAACGGCACGGTGAGGACAAGGATGTCGCACCGGCCCACGACTGCGGAATTTTCGGCGCCTTCGACTGGGGCCGCGCCGCCCAGGCGCTCGCGCATCAGCCGCGCGAACTCCGCGGCGCGTTGGGCCTCGCGCGAGCCAATGACGATGTGCTCGCCCGCCGCGGCCCAGCGCCTTGCCAGGCCCGTGCCCTCCGGGCCAGTGCCGCCGAGAATGCCTATGGTTCTGCTCATGCGTCTCCCAGATCTTCGTGCAAAGTTTTGGATTCGGCCGCTTGAATCGTTCTGACCTGTTCGCCGCTCGAGGATGCAACGACCGACGGAAAGTTTACGTACACAATGTAGTGGCAACTGCCGAATTTTTGAAGTTGAAAATGTCTCTACGCGCGAAAAGCCAACTCGCCAAATCGTGTGCCCACAACGTCCTTGGAGAAGGCGATCAGCCGGATGCTGACTTCGCGCGCCGCCGGTTCGTCTGCTCATTCATGATGTGAATCAGTCGGGACTCCGAATCCCGCAAATGCTTCAAGAGCAGGTCGGCACATTCTTGCAACTGGCCTGCGATCAGCAGTTCATAGATGCGCTGGTGCGCCGGAACCAAACGCCCAGGATCGTCGTGCAAGCGATCGACGAGAACCATGCCCATGCGCAGCTCGCCGATCAGTTTCTGGTAGAACGATTCCAGCCGGCGGTTGCGTTGAAAGCGGATAAGCAAGGAATGGAAATGCAGGTCGTAGCGGACCGCGCGAACCCAGTCCACTTCTTGCGCGGCTTTTGCGTAACCCACCAGCGCCTCCTGCATTTCCGAAAAGATGTCCACGTCCCCGTCTTTGGCGACGAGGACAGAAGGAATTTCCAGCAGGTAGCGAAGCTGATAAATCTCCTCGATATCTTTCAAGGAGAGCTGCGCGACTTTAACTCCGCGATGCGCGTTTCGCTTGAGGAGACCTTCGAGAGAGAGGATGCGGGTAGCTTCGCGAACGGTGTTGCGGGAAACCCCTAAGGAGGCAGCCACGGGAATTTCCTGGAGCGCGGTGCCGGGGGGCAGTTCTCCGTCCAAGATCCGCTGTCTCAGAATGGACGCGACCTGATCGGCCACGGAAACACGAGTAATTTGGGTGTGGTCCATAGAAAGCAACCGAGCTGGAGAACGAATGTTGCGCTGAGAGAGGAGGAAAGTCAAGTGTTCAACAATCGAACAGGTGGAAGGTCCTACCTTTTCGCTTGACACCGCCATCGGCCTGAGAATAGTCTCTGCCTGCTTTCTTCCCTCTTCCTTGGGGTAGGCAGGGGATGCGACAGGTCGCGAAACAACGTTCCGAGCTCGTGTGGTACCCGTTCGCGGGTCGCCAAGCTCCCTTGGCCGTGGAAGAGGGCTATTTCCAGTTCCTCAAGCTACAAATTCCGTTTGCTTGGCAATCATCGAATTGTGATCTGAGGGGGTGTGCCGTGAGCCGATCGAGACTGGTGTGCTTGCAAGTTGCGGTTTTGTTTTTGGTGGCATGCTTGGCGTTCGTAGTTCCGCCTGCAGCGTTTGGGCAAGCGGTAAATGCAACGCTCTCCGGGAAAATTGTGGACACGTCGGGCGGAAGCGTCGGCAAGGCGAGCGTGACGGCAACGAACACGGCGACGGGATTTTCGCGCACGGTGCAAGCGGCAGACTCGGGAGAATACACAATTCCAGCCCTCCCGGCGGGCGAATATTCGGTGACGGCGGGGTTTGCGGGATTCGCAAAACAGACCAAAACCATCACCTTGCAGGTCGGGCAGGCGGCGGAGTTGGACTTCGCTCTGAAGCCGGGAAGCATGGAGCAAAAAGTGGAAGTGGAAGCGGCCGTGGAAGTGGCGGAGCCCACGCGCACCCAGGTGAGCACGGTGGTCACAGAGAAGCAAATCGTGAATCTGCCGGTGAACGGGCGGGAGTTTATCGATTTCGCGCTGCTCTCTCCGGCGGTTCAAATTGGGGATACCACGTCGGGCAGCACGGACGTGATTGTCGAGCCGGTGACGAAACTCTCCTTCGCGGGGCAGAACATTCATTACAACTTCATCGCGGTAGACGGAGCCGACAACATTTCGACGGCTTCGGGAATTCAGCGGGGCACGCCGCCCCAGGACTCCGTGCAGGAGTTCCGCGTAATCAATACAGACTACAGCGCTGAGATGGGGAGGGCGGTTGGCGGGATCGTGAACATCATCACCAGGGGCGGCACCAACGATTGGCACGGCACGGGTTATGAGTACTTCCGCAACAATAAAATGGATGCGACGAGTATCCTTGCGGCGCCGGGATTGAACACCTTGCGGCAGAACCAGTTTGGGGCGGCCATCGGCGGGCCTTTGCAGAAGGATAAGACGTTTATGTTCGCCAACTACGAAGGGCAGCGGCGAGGGGAGTCGCCTTTCTACAATTCGGTGGTTTTGGCCAACATTAACGCCATCAACAACGTAAAAGTGAACGTTTACCATCTGCCGGCGGAGCCGGCGGGGCTGAACGTGCTGCGCACGGCAGATACGGATAACGCGTTTGCCAGGCTAGACCACAACTTTTCGGATCACGAAATCCTGATGCTGCGCTATTTCATCAACCACGGCACGCTGCTGAACCAATCGCCGTTGAATAACGGGTTCGATCTGCCATCAGCGTTCAAGAACAACCGGATTAACGACCAATCGCTGGCCGGCAGCCTGGTGTCCATCATCTCGGATAAGGTGACGAATGAACTGCGGGGGCAGTTTGCGCGGCGCAATTTCGACTTCAGAACCGCAACGACCCAGCCGCATCTGGAAGTGGCCAACACGTTCGCAGTGGGAGTAAACCGCGGGAATCCGGACTTTTACATCGAGAAGCGCAGCGAGATCGCCGACAACGTGACGATGAACCTAGGAAAGAATACGGTCAGTTTCGGCGGAGACACGAACTATGTGGTGACGACCGAGTCGTTTCCGCTGTTTTATCCGTTCGAAGCGGATTTTGCGAGTTTGGGAGCCTTCCTCGGCACGGACAAGGCCGTTGCTGGATGCGCGACGGCGCCAGCGTGTCCCGACCCGTTCGTGATTTTCTTCGAGCGGTTTCAGGCGCCGAATTTCCTGGAGCCGACGCTAGCGAACTTCGCCGAGGTCTACCAAGGCGGAGCGATCTCCAACAATATCCGCAACGAAGCAAAAGGTTCGATGAACCACACGTACGACGGATTGTTCATCCAGGACAAGTGGCGAGCGTCGAGCAATCTTACCGTGAATTACGGGTTGCGGTGGGACTTTGAGACTTGGCCTTCCAATGTGCTGAACAATCCTTATAAGAACTTTGATCCACGGTTGGGAATTGCCTACAACGTAGGCGGAGCGTGGCACTGGGTGGTGCGCGCGGGTTCCGGTTTGTTCCACGGGATGATTCCGTCGCCGCTGCTGGCTTGCCAGATTCCATCCTGCGGGGGAGAAAACGGGTACCCGGGACATCCGGAATTGGACAATTTGAACAGTACGACAAAGCTCTTTGCCTATGCAGGCACCTCGGCAGATACCAACGCCGCGCTGGCCGCTTTGTTGAGTACGGGCACCTATCCCGATGCTGCCACGGTTCCTCCGTATGTGCTGGCGGACGGTGGCTGCCCCGTCAATAGCACACTGACAGGCCCGGCCGCGAACCTGTCGCAGTGCATTGATTCCTTCTTCGGGCCGGCCACGGTGGTGCGATTCGATAAGAACCACAAAAGCCCCTACGGCATCCAATCCAGCCTGGCTTTGGAATTTAGCCCAGTGAAAGACACGACGATCAGCATCAGCTACCTGCGCGTGAAGGGCGTGCACTTGGGGAGCTTTTACAACATCAATCAGCCCGACCCGACCGGGCACGTGTTCGTGCACGATTCCCAGGGGCGTACTGGATGTAAGGACACGTATTTTTTGATTCCTTACGGGATTGGCGCGCCTTCCACCCCAACTGGCAACGCGGGTTGCCCTGACACCTATTTAATTCCGGGGTCGGCGGGCGTTCCCGGAACCAGGTGCGAGCTGGACAAGATCACTTGCCCCGAGAACTACGCGATCTATTTCGAAGCCACGTCGCGCTGGAACTCCAACTGGAACGGCCTGCTGGTGAACATGAACAAGCGTTTCAGCAGCCATTTCAGCACGGAGATCAGCTACACCTATGCGCATTCGATTGACGACGGGCCGAATCCGAGCTTTGTCTTGATTCCACAGGACAGTAGTGATTTCCGGGCGGAGAAGGCCAATTCCGCCGACGACATCCGGCACCGCTTTGTGCTCAACGGGAGGCTGGCGTCGCCTACGAGCGGAAGCATGTGGCTGCGCGATTACGATCTCAGCACAATTATCACTTTGCAGTCGCCGGAGTTTTTCACCAAGTTCGCGGGCTTCGATGCCAACGGGGACATTTTCGGCAACAACGACCGCGTAGGAATCGAGGGGCGAGATACATTCCGCGGCAAAAATCTTTACACGGTGGACCTGAGGGGGTCGCGGACGTTCCATTTTCGCGAGAAGCGGTCACTACAGGTTCTTGCAGAGGCGTTCAATCTGGCAAACCACGTGAACATCAAGTATTTCAACACGGTTTACGGGTCGTCGGATTTTTGCAACGTGTCGCCAGTGCCCGCAGCGTGCGGCGCCGGACCGTTCTTCCGGGAAGGTTCGCCGAACCCCAATTACGGCACGCCGAGCGCAGTGTTCAACCCGCGGCAGATTCAATTGGCGCTGCGATATAGCTGGTAGGCGAGGATCAATCGTGGAGCAATGATCCTCGTTAAGCGCTCAGCAGGTGGATTCTCTGGCGAGGGCGAAGGGCACGCGATTAGAAGCGGGCCTGGGTAACAGCTTCGAATAAGAGTGAAGGCCAAACGAAGCTTGGGCTTCATAACTGACTTCAAGGAGCGGCACAAAATGCGATTCGGGATCTACGCGGAGATGCAGACGCCGCCGGGGAAGTCGTACGAGAAGATGACCTGGGAGATCTTGCGGCAGATCGAGCACGCCGACCAGGTGGGGTTCGACGTTTACTCGGTCATTGACCATCACTTCTTTCAGAAATTTTCGATCTCGGCAAACCCACTGGCGCTGTTTGCCGCAGCGACGCAGCGGACAGAACGCATCCGGTTTCGCGTGGCGCTGTTCACCCTGCCGCTGGAAAACCCTATGCGATTGGCCGGTCAGATTGCGGAAGCCGACATTTTGACAAAAGGGCGGCTGGAATGCGGGCTGGGGCGCGGGCATGCCTGGCTGTTTGGGCCGTCGAACGTGCCGCTCGAAGAGAGCCGGCCGCGTTACGACGAGGCAATCGACATTTTAGTGGGAAGCTGGACCCAGGAAAGATTTTCGTACGAGGGCAATTTCTACAAGTTCAAAGACCTGACGGTCGTGCCGAAACCGGTGCAGAAACCGTATCCGCCACTGTATACGGGCGGGACCAGCGATATTACGTACGAGATGGCTGGGAAACGGGGCTGGGGAATTTTTGTGCCCCCATTGCTTCCTTGGGGAGTGTTGGAGAAGCCGCTCGGGATTTATAAGAAGGCCTGCGCGGAGAGCGGGCACAAGCCAAACATTGTGTACATCCGGCCGGTGTATCTGGATGAAGACGAAAAGCAGATTCGAAAAGAAGTAGAGGGCGCGCTCTACAATTTTCTGGCGTTCAATGCTTCTCCGGTCGATTCGCTGCAGGACGAAGCGAAGAAAGCGGAGTTGCGCGCCAAGGGCTACGGGTTTTATTCGAGCGGAGCGCTGGAATCACTGACGAAGCTGACCTATGACGAAATCGTGGAGCAAGAGATCGGCTTCATCGGGACACCGGAAAAGGTGATCCGGCAGGTGCGGAATTTGCAGGAAAAGGGCGGAATCGGGGAACTGGCGATTGTTTCGAACTTCGGCGGGCTGGAACACTGGAAATCGATCAAGACGCAGCAGATTTTTGCAGAGAAGGTGATGCCGGCGTTCCGGGAGACGGCGGCTTCAGCCGGACGCTGAAGAAGCTTTCCGGGTTGGGACATTCCACAGACCAAGACTCCATGGGTTCAGCGAGCACATTGCAGGACACAACAGCGGTGCGGGAGAGATTCGCCCCGATGGGAGCGCGCAGGTTACTGGCGCTCGGCGGGATTGGGTTGATACTGGTCGGAATGCTGTTTGGAGATATTTTTGCGGTGTTTGTGCTGCATCAGAATGCGGCAAGGGTTGGCGAGAGTTTGGCGGCGGCGACGCATGCCGCGGTGGCGGGAGATGCGAAGGCATCGGGAGCGGAAATTCAATCAGTGGGCGGGTTTCTGGAAAATCGCGGGACCAAGGTGGATACACACGTACACATGGTCGCGTTTGGGTATCTGGCGTTGATGCTGGCGATTCTTCAGACGTGGGTGGCATTCGGGGAACCAGCGAAGAAGAAGATTGCGTGGATATTTTTGTTCGGAGCATGGCTGCTGCCGGTGGGAGTTTTCCTGATTCACTATGTGGGGCTGGCCTACAGTCCGCTGTCGGCGATTGGGTGGGCCAGCATTTTCGCGGATTTTGGCGGGGCGCTGGTGCTGTTAGCGACGTTGGTTTATTTGTTTGGGATTGCCAAACGCGCGCGGGCGCACGAAGGCGGTGGATGGAGCGATTCGCTCCTTGGGGATCGGAGCGCAGCCGGGCGGATTTTGCTGGCGGGCGGTCTGGCGCTGGTGCTGTTGGGATTTTTGCACGGCGCGTATTACGCCAGCGTTGATCTCTATAAGCACGAAGCCGCGGACTACGCGATTCTTTCGGAGATGGCGGCAGGGGCGGCGGCGCAGAATGTCGCCACGGTAGACGCGGCACTTGGGAAGTACGGCGCGCTTGGCGGAGACAAGGCCGTGAACATCGCGACGCACGCGCACGCGATCGAGTTTGGATTGCTGGCGATGATGCTGGCGTTTTTTCAGCCGTATGTAAGTTTGAGCGAAGCATGGAAGCGGCGGTGGGCGTGGGTGCTGCTGATTGGTTCGTTAGTGCTGCCGGTGTTTGTTCTGCTCGAGCTGAATCTTGGCTTGGTTGCAGGCGGAATTGCGGACGTAGGCGGGTTGCTGGTAATTGTTGCGCTGCTGGCGATGTGGATCGGGATTTTGCGATACACAGGGGAAATTGATGCGCGGGCGGCCGCAGGAGCGCGGGGATGAGCGCGGCGCGGCGGCTGCTGATTCTAGGCGGGATCGCGCTGGCGCTGCTCGGAATGGGCTACGGCATGTGGTACGCGATTTTCGCGGAGCATCAGGAGCTGGATGGAATCGGGGGCGCGCTGGCGACGAGCTTCGGCGCAGCAGCACAACGGAATGCGGCGGGCGCGGAAACCGCGATGCAGCAATATCGCGAACTGAAGTACAGCTACGACCGGCATGTGGACGTGCACGGGCACTGGATTGGATTGGCGACGCTTTTGATTCTTGTAGGAATTGCGTCGGACCGAATGGCGCTAGGCGAAAAGGCAAAACTGCTGCTCGCCGTGGGATTGCTGCTCGGCTCCGTCCTGTTTCCGTTTGGGGTGCTGCTGCAAACGCTTAGTCACGGAGCCGGTCCGCGAGGGCTGGCAGCGGGAGGCGCAACGTTGGTGATTGTTTCTTTGGCGGGGATGACCATGGGCTTTGCGCGAGCGCAAAAGGAGAACTAAAATGTCGGCGGTTCGAACGAATTGTTCCGTAGCTCGCGAGGGCCTGCCGTTTGTGATTGAGATGAGGAGCGGAGTTTAACGTGTACGCAGCGCCATTTTCCTATCATCGTGCGGCCTCCCTGGCGGAAGCGGTGAAGCTTTTGCAGGAACTCGGGGAAGACGCGCGGCTGATCGCCGGCGGGCAGAGTCTCATTCCGTTGATGAAGATGCGGATGGCGCGGCCGACGGCGTTGATCGACATCAACTTCCTACCGGGACTGAATGAGATCCAGCCGGCGAAAGGCGAGTTGCGGTTCGGAGCGCTGGCACGACACTCGGAAATTGAAAATTCCGCGGTGGCGGCGGAAATTCCGCTGATTCACGACTGCGCGGCGGGGATTGCCGATGTGCAGGTGCGGAATCAGGGAACCATCGGCGGGTCGCTGGCGGAAGCGGATCCCAGCGGGGATTGGGGGACGGCGCTGTTGACGCTGGAGACGACAGTCGATTGCTTCGGCCCAGGGGGGCAACGCAGCGTACCGCTGGAGTCATTTATCAAGGACGCGTTCACGACAGACCTGGCCCACGAGGAAATTGTCACCGGAGTGAGCGTGAAGAAACCGCCGAAGGGAAGCGGCGGCGCGCACCTTGCGTTCAAGCGCAGCGCGCCGGTGTATCCGACGGTGAGCGCGGCGGTGCAACTGACGCTGGAAGGCAAGGATACGTGCAAGGAAGCGCGCATCGTGCTGGGGTGCGTGGGGCTGACCCCGATTCGGGCGAAGGAAGCGGAAACGGCGCTGCGCGGGAAAGCGTTGAATGAGAAATACGTGCAAGCCGCGGGCGAAGCGGCGCGGGCCGCGGCGGATCCGCAGAGCGACATGCGCGGCTCGGCAGAGTACAAGCGGCTGTTGATTGCGACGATAGTGAAGCGGGCAATTCGCATGGCGGCGCGACGCGCCAACGGAGAACAGGTGGAAGCGGGACACGAATATGTCGGACGTTAAAAAAGTGCTGGTACGGGTGCGTGTGAACGGGGAAGAACGCGAAGCGGAAGTGGAGCCGCGCACGCTGCTGGTGGATTTTCTGCGCGAGCATCTTAATTTGACGGGCACACACGTTGGCTGCGATACGACGTATTGCGGAGCGTGCACGGTGATTCTGAATGGGCGCACCGTGAAGTCCTGCACGATCTTTGCGCCGATGGCGGATGGAGGAGAAATCACGACGGTCGAGGGACTTTCGAAGGATGGAAAGCTGCATCCGATTCAAGAAGCGTTTGCGGAATGCCACGGGCTGCAATGCGGCTACTGCACGCCGGGGCTGCTGCTCTCCACGACGCAGCTCCTGAAGAAATATCCGAAGCCCAACGAGGAGCAGATTCGCAAAGGGATTGCGGGGAATACGTGCCGGTGCACGGGATACCAGAATATTTTCAAGTCCATTCGAATGGCGGCCGCGGAGATGGAGAAGGGATAAGCCATGGAGATCAAGCTGGCAGGTGATTTTACGGTAGGGAAGCCACAGGAGGAGGTCTACAACTTCCTGGTGGACCCCCATCGCTTTTGTCCGCTGCTGCCGGATTTTCAAAGCATGGAAGTGGTGGATCCCAAGAATTTTCTGGTGAAGGTGAAGGTCGGGATTTCACATATACGCGGAGTCGCGGCGGTGAAAATGACACTGGTGGAAGAAATCAGCCCCAACCAAGCGACGTATGAAGGCAGAGGCGAAGTGCCGGGCGGCTCGACGATGATTCGCGCGCAGTTTCAGCTGCAAGATGTTCCGGTGGGACAAACAAAAGTGATTTGGTGCGGAACATCGAGCGTGTTGGGGCGCGTGATTTCGCTGGCGGGCGGAATGCTCGAGCCGTTAGGAAGGAAGAATGTGCAGAAGATGATCGATCAATTACAGAAAGCGCTGACGTAGTTGCGGGAAACTGGAATGGCGAAGAAACCACAGAGAAGGACGACCACGAAAAAGGCGGCGAGGCGGAGCGGTTCAAACGGCGCTGGGGGCACCGCTGTTGCGAAGTGGGTGGGGCAGCCGATTCGGCGCAAGGAAGAAACGCGATTGGTAAGCGGAAAGGGCATTTTCGTCGACGACGAAAAGATGCCCGGGATGCTGTACCTCAAGTTTGTGCGGTCGTCCTATGCGCACGCGAAGATCACGCGCGTGGATGTTTCGAAGGCGGAGGAGTTCCCCGGCGTGGTGTGCACGCTGACGGGAGCGGAGATTCAAAAGCAAGTCCAACCGTTCATTGAGATTGGTCCGGGCGGGGCGCAGAAAATCGCCGACTACCCGATGGCGGTGGAAAAAGTTGTCTATCAGGGCGAGCCAGTTGCGGCGGTAGTCGCCGAAAGCCGCCTTGCGGCGGAAGATGCCGCGGAGCTTGTGGAAGTGGAGTACGAACCGCTGACGCCCGTGATGACGGCGGAAGATGCCTTGAAGGACGAGAGTCTGCTGCATCCCGCGATGGGGACCAATCGGAATTGGTACGGCTTGTTCGAGTACGGCGACGTCGAGAAGGCTATGAAGCAAGCGGCGCACGTGGTGCATATCGGGCGGCTGCACTTTCACCGGTTTTCGAGCACGCCGCTCGAATGCAATGTGATTATCGCCACCTGGAATCCGCGCTCCGGCGACATTGAATACCACTGCAACAACACGTTTCCCTCGTTTGCTTCGCAGTTTCTCGCGCCGGCGCTGGGCGTGCGCATCGATCAGATTCAGATGAAGAGTTTCGACATCGGCGGCGGCTTCGGAATCAAGATCACCACCTATCCGCAGATGGCGGTGTGCGCGTTGGCCTCGCGCAAGGCCGGTGGCCGCGCGGTGAAGTGGGTGGAGGAGCGCACGGAACACCTGGAAGCCAGCGCTCACGGCAACGAACGGACATTTTTCGACACGCGCGCCGCGCTGGACAAGAACGGGGTCATCCTGGCAATCGATTCGAAACACGTCGACGATTGCGGAGCGTTCCCGCGCTACGAGCCGCTCGGTTGCGTGATTTGGGCGCAGGTGCTGCCCGCGACGTACCGGCTGAAGAATATTCGCATCGATATGCACCAGGTGGTTACCAACAAGTGTCCCGTCGGCCCCAACCGCGGCTATTCGCGCATGCAGCATTTATGGTTCATGGAGCGCGTTCTGGACATTTGCGGACAGACCCTTGGTATTCCGGCAGATGAGATGCGCGTGCGGAATTACATTCGCAAGAGCGAAATGCCGTATAAGACGCCGAATGGCTGCGTGTACGACTCCGGCGATTACGCAAACATGCTGGCGGTGGCAAAGAAACTGATCGGCTGGGATGATTGGAAAAAGAAGCAGGCGGCCGCCCGCAAGGAGGGCCGCTGGATCGGCTTGGGCATTGGGTCGACGCTCGATTCCGGCACAAACAATTTTGGGCAGGCGCGCATCATCAATCCTGATGCGCCGTTTTCCGGTCAATCCAAGGTTGGCATCGTCAAGCTGGATATTTACGGGGAAGTCGTCGTAAGCATGGGTTCGGTGCCGCAGGGGCAAGGGCACGAGACAGCCGCGGCGCAAGTGGTGGCGGACGCACTCAGCATAACTCCAGACCTCGTCAACGTTCGGCCGGGCTTCGACACTGCCCACAACGCCTACACCGGCCACACCGGAACCTACGCGAGCCAATTTGCCGTCACGGGCCTCACTGCGATTCACGGCGCAGCGATGAAGCTTCGCAAGGAACTGAGCCGGCTAGCGGCGTGGAAGCTGGGAGCGAAAGAGAAGGATTTGGAGTTTGGCGTCGGCGCACAAGGGCCGGAAGTGCGCGTCAAAGGCACGCAGAAATCGCTCAACTACTGGGCGCTGGCGAACCTCGTCAATGTGAACAACGCAGGCATGCCGGAATCGCTCTGGGACATCACGCTGAATTGTCGTCACGTGTTTCACGCGAATTTTCAAATCCCCGACGTGAAGCGCAAATACGGCAACCTCACATTGACGTACGCCGCGCAAATTCATGCCGCGGTAGTCGAAGTGGATCGCGAAACGTATCAACCGAAGATTCTCGCCTATTCGTGCGTCGATGATTGCGGTAAAGCGGTGAATCCGCGCATTGTCGAAGGCCAGGTGCACGGAGCCGCGGCGCACGGCATTGGCGCCGCGCTGCTCGAAGATTGCCGGTATGATGCCGAGGGCAACCTGCTCACCGCGACGTTCAGCGACTACACGCCCATTACGGCCATGAATATTCCCAACCTCCTGTATGGCCACACCGAATCGCCATCCCCGTTCACTCTGAATGGAGCGAAGGGCATGGGAGAAGGCGGCGCGGCGCCTGTGCACACGGTTTGCGCGGCGCTTCAGGACGCGCTCTATCCCCGCGGCGTGATCATCGATGATTCTCACAACACGGGCGATTCGCTGTTCCGGTCGCTGCAGAAAGCAGAAGGTGGCGGGTTCGCTGGCATGGTTCGAGTAGAACATCACCGCGCCACACGGTAAGACGTTTGGCCGTCACCGCCGCGAAGTCAGGAAAGCGGGAATGAAGCGAGTTTGCATCATTGGATGCGGTTCCATCGGCAGCCTGTACGCAGCGCACCTCGCGCGGGTTGCGGAGGTGTGGGCGTTCGTGAGGCGTGCGGACCACGCGCGAGCGATCAACGAACATGGCCTGCGCGTTTCAGGCACGCACGAGTTTCATGCCGAGTTGCATGCGACCAACAATCCAACGGCGCTGCCGGAATTTGACTTTGGAATTGTCTCCAGCAAAGCGACACAGACGCTCGAAGCGCTCAGTCCAGTCGCCCATCTTTTCAAGCACTGCGCGATTCTCTCTTCGCAGAACGGACTCGGCAGCGAGGAAGTTATCGCGGGAATCGCGAACACCTACGTAATGCGGGGCACCACATTTATGAGCGGTACGCGTGTTACAGACACTCACGTGCGTTACGAGCTCGATACCGCCACGTGGATGGGGCCGTTTGAACCAACCAACACGCCGTTCCATCTCGTGCAGGAAGCGGCGGAGCTGATCAATTCGTCTGGCCTGAAAGCCGTCGCCCTGGAAGACGCGCGCCCCGCGCAGTGGTCCAAGCTCATTTTCAATTCATCCGTAAACGCTGTGGCGGCCCTGACGGAGCTTCCGCACAGTTATCACTACGCGGAGGAAGCAAACTTTAGCGATCTTGGGCATTTGCTCCACGCGTTGATCGACGAAGGAAAAAGGGTCGCGGAAGCTGTTGGCGTGAAGCTCTACGAAGATCCGTGGGAGATGAACAAGATCGGCGCGCAAACCGATCATCCTCCGTCGATGCTCTACGACATTCAACACAGGCTTGAGACGGAAGTGGATTTCCTCGGTGGCGCAATTGCCCGCGAAGCACAACGCGCTGGCATTCCGGCGCCCCTGCACACTGCCCTTTACCGGCTCATCAAAGGCAAAGAAGCCTCGTGGACCTACGTTGCGAGAGAAAAGGCGGTTGCCAAGTGACTGCGCGCGCAACGAGATACCCAGTCGATGAGAAAAAGTGGGCGAGCGTGCGCCAAATGATGGAGCGCAAGAATCTCGACGCTATCGTGGCGCGGGCGCCGGACAATGTCCTTTATCTGACCAACTACTGGACGATGAAAGGCTACGACCTCGTTATCTTCCCGCGCGAAGGTGATCCAACGCTTCTTGTCATCGAGCCGCAATTTCGCGAAGCGCAGCGCACTGCCTGGAATAAGGATGTCCGCTATTTCAAGTTTTACGATGTGAAGGATCCACGCCCGCCAATGATCCGCGCCGTGGACATGGCTGTCGAGGTTCTGCGCGAGCGGAAGGTGAACGGCGGCGTGGGCATCGAGCTCTCGCAAACGTCGCAAATTTGCGACCGGATGGTGGGCGAACCAACCGTTTATTGGCAAGGCTACTACGACGCATTCCGCAACGCCTGCCGGGAAATTGTAGACGCCGCCCCGCTGCTTGCCGAAGTGCGCATGATCAAAACGCTGCAAGAGCTCGAGCGCATGCGCCTTGCCAACGAGCTTGCGGCCATCGGCATGGAATATGCTCGAAAAAACATCAAGCCGGGCATGAAAGAAAGTGAAGTCGCGGCCATGATTGAAGGCCACACTCATGCGGTGGGCGTCGGATATAAAGGCAAAGTGGAAATGGCCCGGGCATTCACTCTGGTTTGGTCGGGAAAGGGCATCGCCACGTTTACCGCTACAGGGGATCGCCCGGTCATCGAAAATGAGCCGACGCTCGT
>Ga0187780_10001871_pt1 | contig 15893 bp, 14 predicted proteins | sample 1015_Q2_SP10_20__FD_132429 | JGI IMG/M metagenome (GOLD analysis project Ga0187780, IMG submission 132429) | Tropical peat soil microbial communities from peatlands in Department of Meta, Colombia - 1015_Q2_SP10_20_MG | ecosystem: Environmental > Terrestrial > Soil > Wetlands > Peat | place... | reverse complement strand
GACGAGGGCGGCGGATGCCGTCGGACTCCTCCCACCCCAATCGGTGCAATTTGAACTGCATCTAGCCGGGGTGCGATCCCAATTGCACCTGCGCACCGCGCAGGGAGCTGCGGTGGCGCACCCTGAGGCGTGAGGAAAGGGTTCGCTCTGTAGGGACGGGTCGAAACCCGTGCTCCTACGGGTAGATTGTCGGCGCCTCTCCGGCCCTCTTGAGGAGCTCGGGAATCGGAGTCACTAGGTGCAAGTTGCAGTCCAGGTATGAGCCGATTCCCGATTCCAGAAGCAGGTCGCGAACAACTTCCGCGTTGGGGGCATCGAACAACATGAACGCCATGTGGTTCGGGTCAAGATGGAGATCTTGGACCAGCTTGATCCCCTTCTTTTTGAGCATGGCTTCCATGCCCCCGTAAGCTTTCATTGCGGCTTCTCTCGCTCCCTTGCTCGTCATTGGACAGCCGTTCGCTTCGTGCCGTCCGATTACGGCGTATTGCGGCATGGATAGCGCCTACCGGCAACCCCTTGTTAATGGTTCGCACTGGTTGAGAGGGATCCGGAGCGCGTCACGGATCATCAAGTGTGCAACCTCAATTGCACTCACATGGCTGGGCTCGATTTCACTCTCAGGGCAACGCCTAAGAAACAGCTTCTCAATCCCTTAGGCGATGCCTCTTCTCGGCCCTGGGGAAGCGACCATCCTCTCCGAGAGAACTGAAAGTGGATCCGGCCGGGACGGAGTCCTGACACTGACCTCGTGGCGAGTCGTCTTCGAGGGGCAGAAGAAGCAAGGCATAGTGACTCAGCTCGTGCGCGGCGAGCAGCTCATCACGCTGCTGGATATCCGCCTCGATCAGCTGTCAAACGTGCATCGAGACAAGCCGCTTCTCGGGCGTGCAACTCTTCGGATCGATGCACTCGGCCATTCGCACACCTTCAAGGTACGGGATGCCGAGGCCTGGGCGAACACCATTGCCCGGGCCCGACAGGCCATGCCTCCACGGGGCGTGGCCTACGGCGTTCCCCAAGCTCCTGTAATCGTTAATGTCCAAGCAGCTCAGGCACCGCCGCCTCAATCGTTCCTACACTGCCGATACTGCGGCGCGTTGAATCCAGCGCAGAACGTTGGATCAGGGATGCGCTGCGCAAGCTGTGGGGCGACGCTCTGAAGGGCTGAAAACCCGATTGTATCTCTCGTCTACGGCCCCCCCTCGGAAGTGTGGATGCAAAGAAGATTGCAGATTTCCTCACCACGGCGGGTGTAAATGCAATTACACCGCCTTCCACGGATCTTGGAGGGCGCAAGTGTAAAGCAGATTGCGACGTCATGTCTGGTGGCAATCTCTATTCAGGCCCCGGTGAAACGACCGTACGTACTCGACCGGACCCGTTGAGAAGATTCCTAATCTCGACCGCAATCAGATGCGAACCGAATCGGCAGTCTGCGACGGCAGCAGACCACCTCCCCGGACGCGGGGCTCCGATTGAGAAGACAAGTGATAACTATCCGGCGGCCAAGGGCTCTGGGCTGGAGGCCTGTGTGGGCATAGTTCTGCCAGTCGCGAGACGATTGGGAGTCCCGTCCGAGTTGTCCTGGATATACGCCACAAGCTTCCACAATTAGGAAATAGGACCGGCTCACCTGACAATGTGAATGATTGCTCGGTCGGACCCTCCACTTGGTCTGAGCCTAGTCATTCCTGCTTGGAATGAAGAGCAGCGCTTATCTGAGACCCTCGCAAAGTACGTGCCTGCTCTGGAGGAGTCGCACCGTCCCTTCGAGGTCATTGTAGTTGCGGACGGAGTTACCGATAGAACTCCCGATGTAGCTGACCGATATTCCTCCAGAGGCGTGAAGCTCCTGAGATTTGACTCAAAGCTTGGAAAGGGAGGGGCAGTCCTGGCCGGTTTGAAAGCCACGAGACATCCCTCTGTCGGGTTCGTCGATGCGGATGGCCCGATTCCGACAAAGGATCTATTCGCGCTCGTCAACACTCTCGACTCGGCTGATTGTGCTATCGCTTCTCGCGCCATGTCGGGTAGTGTTTCTCGAGTGCGCCGATCTCCTGGGCGGAGATTCCTCAGCCGGCTGTGGAATCTTGCGGTTCGGGGCACCCTTCTTCTTCCCGTCAGGGACACTCAGTGCGGGGCGAAGTTCTTCCGCGCGTCCTCGGTTTCTTGCGTGCTCCCCAAAGTCGCCGTCACGAATTGGGCGTTTGACGCGTCGTTGCTTTTTCACCTGCATGAGGCGGGGCTAACCATTCGAGAGGTTCCCGTCGAATGGACTGAATCGACCGGCAGTAAGCTTGTAATCACCAGGGACGTCCCACGAATGCTTCTTTCACTTGTCGGGATCCGCTTGATGAATTCCAAAGTGGGAAGATACGTGACCCGGTCCCCTTCCAGCGTTGCCGCTCACTCTGGGGGCTTTGATTAGCCTCTTCTCCTAACACCTTCATCCCACCGGCCGTCGGTTCGAAATGAACAGAACTGGGGACTACACCCGTGGCAAGCTGAAACTCGGGGTATTCGGAAACTTCTACCCATCCCCGTCCCGACTAGGACCTCACACCACTGGGTTGGTCATGCAACTAGCCGAATCAGAACGTGTGGAATCGATACTCTTGTTCACCACAAACGCTGCCCGGTGCCCAGGCCTGAAGGTCATCCCCAAACTTCAGTTCGATCATTGCTGGGAACACGAAGACCCTCTCAGCCTTTTGCGAGCGTTGATGAAAATGCTACGGGCAATGCGCAGAGTCGACGCATACTTGTTCAACGTCTTCATGACATCGTTTGGCCGAAGTCGCGTGGCAAATGCACTGGGATTGGGACTCCCGGCGATTGTCTCGATCCTGAGCCGAAAGCCGGTGGTTGTGTATATGCACAACTCAACTCACAGCGAGGATTTCGAACTCTTAGGGTATCATCCCTCGAGATTCACTCTTTGTTTCCTTGACCTGTTGTTCTGGCTCTTGGGCCGAACTACCTCACTTGTTTTCCCCCTTCCGAGCCAAAGCAGGGCTTTCACGAATGAAGTGGGTGTGCCCGCTCGGTCTCTCTTTCTGCCTTACGTCGAGGGTCTGCCCATTTTGGTTGCACTCGAAGGTTCGATGGTCGGGCGAATGAAGTCGGCTCAAGCGCCAAAGCAAGCTCTTCGGCGGATTCTTCTTTTCGGATCGTGGGGTCCCCAGAAGGACTTCGAGTCTGTTGACCGGCTCGTAACTAGGCTCGATCACTCGCAGGTTGCCTACCAATTAATCATTGCCGGCAGCGTGAATCCTAACTTCCCTAACTCTGAGCGCAAGCTATTGGAATTGGCGCGTAGACTTCCCGCCAACAAATCCGCCCTCGAGCTCGGCCTATCAGATGGTGAACTGGGAATCCTATTGCTTGGAACGGACGTCCTCTGTCTTCCCTACCGTGCTTCAGGCGGATCATCAGGTGTGATGAACCTTGGGGCGTTCTTTGGGGTTCCGATGGTTGCGACGGACCTCCCTCAGCTCCGCGAGTGTGCGAGCCTCCTGAACACCCCTGTGACTTTCTTCGAGCTCGGCGACCCCGATGCGTTTGGTAATGCGGTCCTCGAAACGTTAGCGACTGAGTCGAACTCTCCCTCCAGTTCTCGCGCCAATCCGGTCATGCGGGCTCAATCAATGCAAACATCGGTCGATCGGTTGATTACGCTAATTGTAGGTTCTCGTAATCATGGTGGCGTCGCTCAACCATCTCAGCCCAGTGAAGAGCCAGTTTCATGAAACTTGTATTCCGTCCAAGCGCGGCAAACACCGTGTCCCGCTGTTCAATTTGCAGGTGAGGACTTGACTGGCTTCAGCGCACCCAACGCGAGCCGGCATAATGGTGATCTCAGCTCACCCTTATCGTTGAGGTCCGTCGAAAGGGTTGGGCCATGGACCACGCTTCGAGCTGCGCTTGCAGCCGCGAGAAAGTGGCTCGCATCCTACGCGCGGACCCCCATCATTTGGCAATGCCTCTTGGTGTTGTTCGCGGATATCCTGATCAACTGGAGAATTCTCTTTTACTTCCATTCTTACATCACTTTCGGAAATCTCCTCCTTCCGTACTCAGAAGCGCAGTATCGCCAGTACCTGTCTATCCCGGGTGTGTGGATTCCTTTCGAGTACTACGGTGTTCCGAATGCTACGCCCTGGCTTTCGATTGTTAATTACATTTTTGCAATCGGACCGCTAGGTCTTGCCTCACTAGCATTAGGCGGTCCGACCGGCGCAGCGAAGCTCTACATAATCCTGTCCGTATTCCTACTGGGCTGTTCTTTCCTCGTATTTTCCAGGGCGATAATCAGAAATTCGATTGGTCAGCTACTGACGGCGCTATTCGTATTGATAGGGCCGTTTCAACTTGCGCTGTACGGCTCAGGCGACTACATCCAATTTGTTTCCGAAGCGCTCGTGGTCTTTGGTCTCTATTTTCTCTGGAAAGGAATCACACAACCACAACGACGATGGGTTTACCTTCCGGCGTCCTTTTGGCTCCTAGCCTTTTCCGTTTCCTCACCTCAAGTCTTTGTTCTGGGCTTCGCCCTCTACCTCGTTTTCGCAGTTTGGTTTGTGGTAAGGCACATCGTTGGACAATGCAAACGAGTCGACGTGGTAACTCCGTTCCTCCGTTTCCTCGTTCTGCCATTCCTGCTGGCTCCGCTCTTTTCGTCGGTGTTCTTCGGTTCGCTCAATCTCTCGCCTTCGTCTTCCTATGCCCTGTCCCTTTCTGCCTTCGAGTCAAATACTGAGACGCCCCTCCGATTGCTTCTTCTGCAAGGATACTTCGATCTGAACTTCAACTATCTGGCCGCGTTCGGGACAGTTCTGGCAGACTTTTGGATGGTTGTCTCTTCGGCGCTCTTACTCTCGATCTGGCTAGGATACATCCTCGTGCGCGATAACAGGCTTGTCCTGTTCCTCGCGATTGCGGTGGGGGCGTCGTTTCTCGGGTCGGGAGCGAATGGACCGCTGGGGCCACTCAATCTGTATCTGTATCTCCACGCTCCCGGTTATCAGGTGCTCAATGCATCCTACTATTGGGACTGGATGCTAGTTGTTCCCGCGTACGCTCTCGCGTTAGGAGTCCTCTGGGAAGATCTTCGCGATAGAGACCTCGGGCCCGAATTCAAACCGGTCGAGAAGATCGTCGGCCCGGATGGAGACCGCCAGTTGGCGCGGGGCTCACGAAAGAGCGCGGGGCTGGGCAGCAACGGATTCGTAATCGCCATCATCGCGTTGTTCGTGGTCACTGCATCAGTTCCATACGCACTCGGAGCTCAGTACGAAACCTCGAGTGGAATTCACGAAATCAGCTACCCCGAGGACTACTCAGAGATTCCTTCATTGCTCCAGACACTCGTCGGGAATTCATACGCGGGTGTCGCACTCTTCAATCCAGATGTCAGCTGGTTTCTATCGAACTCGAGTTCTCCCGTTCAGAATGCATTCTTCCTTTTCCCTACAGTGCGGACACCCGGAATCCCAGTATATCTCGCGCCGCAAACCCAGTCGAATGCGTTCTTCTACTGGCTATACGAAGAGTTTTACGACAATGCGACGCGGTACGTTGGCCAGCTGTTCGCCTTAGTGGGAGTGGAGTACTACCTGGTCTTCTACAATACTCAGTCCGCCTCGTTCTTTCCCTATTTCTTGCCTTTTTCTTATGGAAAGAACGCGAGTCTCCTCCTTGACAATCAAGTTGGGGCGAATCTGATTTTCGAATCAAAGGATTTCGCAATCTACCAGAACCTCTTCTTCGATGGTGTCTCGGCTGCGGTCAAGAGCTTGTCTGTCGTTGCCGGTGGATATGACGAACTAGCTGCGTTGTCCTACGCAGGCACCAACCTCACGAATCAGGCCCTTGTCTTCACTACAGACTTGAGCCCCAGCGTATGCAGAAAAGACCTGGCTGTCACGGGCCATGTTTACGCTGAAAACTCGAATTCCCTGCTGAGCCTTGGACTTCAATGTAATTACGTCGACTCTGTCGATCCTCTCGTTGCGGCAGATACATCTCTGGAACCCTCGCAAGGGTGGACCTCGAGTAACCGCGTCCTTGGTAGCCCCGTGATAGAATCATGGCCTGGTACCGTTGTCGTTACGCAGGGGGGACCACACACCCTTACTCTCGGCTTGACGGCTAGGGGATGTAGTCCTTCGTGCAGTCTGTGGATTCCCCTGCGGTTTTCTGGAGATGGAGGACTGATTACGTTCGACTGGGAATCCGAGTCCTTCTCGATTAACACAAGCCGTGGCTTCGGAGAAGTCAACAACTCGATGGCCTGGGTGGAGCTTCCCTTTCAAGTACCAAACGGAGCTGGTGACTTGCTCGTGGAAAGCGAGGCAGCTTCGAGCCCCTCAAGCGGCTGGAATGCAATCGGTGAGGTCCTCGTCGAGAACTCAAGCTTCTCCAGCCCCATGAGTATTGACAACTGGTTGAGTAACCAACTGAGGCCTGGGGAGGTCATCCAAGAGACTCCGGGCATGTCGATGAATACAGTGATCTCCCCTAGCCCCCCAGATTCCTCAGTGAGTTCAAGCTATTTTCACTACTCCACCGGGCTAATTCCAGGCGGCTCAGGAATCCTCCTGCAGGCGCTCGGGTCGCGTCCAATTATCCTCCCTCTCAACCTCTCAGGTATCAAGGGAGGGGGGTGGCTATCACTTCTCGTGCGTTCTCTCGCCTTTGGAACCCTGGACTTGAGAATCGGGTCGTATCAGCAAGTGGTCGGGGTGGGCGTGGGGGACTACAACAGCTCCCACCAGGTCTGGTCTTGGGTGAGACTTCACCTGGATGCGACAGAATTGGACGAGAACTCTCAGCTCGAAATCCAACTAAACAATGGTTCAATCTGGCTCGGTCTTATCTCGTTCGTTCCATTGGGTGCCTTCGGGAACGTCGCACCGACTCAGAACGGACTCAATCTCCACGTCGCGAGCATCTACCAAGTCGGCAACATCTCGAGACTACGGATTGAGGTGAATAGTTCCTACTTCGATGGGGCACCGGCCAGTATTGTCACGGGATCTGCGGTGCTCGGAAAGGAGTCGGACTACTTTCCGTACGTAACCGTTCGGTTTTCAGAAGTTGTGCCTCCGGGTGAGGACTTGGCGGTAATATACAACGTCACGCCTGGCACAATCCTCTCGATGAATTCCGCTACGTTTGGGGGCCAGAGCTACGGGCTTCCCCAAGTCTACTACCCGCCGTTTCTGTTAGATAACCCCCCTTATCAGAACTTCACGCTCGAATGGAAGGCATACCTTCAGAATGGCAGCTCTGAAGGTCAGTACCAGTTCTCTGTTACAGTCGAGATGGTGAATGTCTCAGATGAAATGAACACGTCTGACTTGGACTCCAATGTGATCAGCTCGCTCTCCACCAATTCTGAAGGATATCAGGTCGACCTCTCATCTGAGGCCATGGCAGTATTGGTCAGGGTAGGCGATTACCCCGGAATGTTAAGCATGAACAGCGGAGTATCACTTTCTCCGTCGCTCGGGTCGCTCGCCACCATTCTTTGGATTCCCTCCGGAGTAACGCAGATTTCTGTCACGCTTGCCTCCGCCCAGAGCTTGACAATCGGAATTGCCCTGTCGCTGGTCGCGACATTCGTCTGGGTTGCACTAGAGTTGGTCTGCTGGCGCTATAACGCGAAAGCCAGAATCAAGGAACGTGACCATGCCGACGAATACACCTCATGCAAGGCGAAGGCGAACTGACGAATTGATTCTCAACGGAGATAGCGGCGCTGATGGCGTGGGAAGTCTTCTGATGCTTAGGGTACACGGGGAGTGCGCGTTGTACTTGGGTTCGCACCAACGTGCCGATCGCGGGAATTTGTCAACTCCCGGTGTCCTTTCACGGGAAAGTCGCTCCAAAGGGCGAGACCATGCCTTTCCTGGCTGAAAAGCTCGCCAACAGCATCCGGCACCCCGTCGGAGCTGTGTTCGCGGTTCTTGGAAGTCGCGAAAGATGGGAGCGGTGGGACAGGGCGGCTTGTTCACGATACTACGATTCGATTGGCCAAACGCGATGCGAAGAGGCACTCTCGCGAATTGGCCTAGGACCTCCACTCGATTTGAATGGGCTGAGCTACCAGCTTTCAGCGGCCACGTCACAGTACACCGCTGGCTCGCCAAACTCGAGCCCTCTATCGAAGCTTCTTGCCTCAAGGAACTCGACGTATGCCGTCATTCTGTTCCTCTTGGTTCGTACGTATCGACCTTCGGTAGTTGTTGAGACTGGGGTTTCACAAGGACTTTCATCTGCGGCGATGTTGGCGGCAATGCGCTTGAACGGACATGGTGAGCTATTCTCGATTGACATTAAACCGCTTGCCGAACTCGGATCTGTCGTGCCGAGCGAACTTCGCGACCGTTGGCACTTATTGTCAGGGGACTCTGTGCCCACCCTGCGTCAGTTACTCCCAACCTTGGAAGACGTAGGAATCTTCGTCCACGACAGCCTTCACACGAAGGAGAACATGTTGGAGGAGTTCGCCCTTGCCGAGAAGGCGGGCGCTCCCGTTATCGTCGCTGACAATATCGAGCTCAACCGGGCCTTCATGGACTTCTTCGAGTCGGACCCGAACTGGATGACCCAACGTGTCCCATATCACTACCGATACGTTATGGGCATCGCATGCCGGCCTATCCAATCCCGCAAATCCGAAGGAAAAAGGTCTTAGGGCCCCGATAGAGGGTGGTCCAAACTTAAAGTCGTCAGAGGCACTCAGCGTAGGGCTGTGCGATTGCTCCAGAAAGAATTGCCAATTGACTCCCTGGCCATGCGAGGATTCTGTATTCGCGACCAACCGGGCCAGGTCGGACCTAATAACTCCGACCATGTTTGCTTACAGCAAGTTGGCATGAGGCGATTCTAGTTGTGGTAATCTCTACTCGAGAAGAGAAAACATCCACCATCGAGGAATGATGAGTCAAACGTGCGACATTAGCGTCGCAGTGGTCGGGCTTGGCGGGATCGGCGCTCTACATTCCGGAATTCTCGCGTCGCTGCCTTCTACGCGGCTTGTCGGGGTAGTCGACAAGGAGCCTCGGTTGGTTAGAATGGCCAGGAAGGCTATCCCCAACATGCGATTCTACTCAACTGTGGAGGACATGGTGACGGAGTCCCGTCCCGACGCAGTTTACGTATGCACCCCCGCGTCCAGCCACGTCGAGGTCGTTCGAAGCCTCCTGTCAAGTTCGCATCGTCCTCTCGGGGTTTTCGTGGAAAAGCCCCTCGCGACAAATTCTCGTGATGCAGAAGAACTAGTTAGGTTGGCTCAAGCACACGGCACGATTACAGCTGTTGGACACCAGCGTCGCCTCACGCCCACTATCAAGAAGACTCGGGAGCTCGTAGAATCGGGGGTAATCGGCGATCTAGGACTATTCAGATGCCACCACTTTGCGTCGAGTGTGCTTTCAAAAGGAGAAGGATGGCGATTCACGCCGGGTTCTGGCGGTGTCGCAATGGAGTTCGGAATACATCTTCTGGATATCGTTATCATGTTGTTTGGCGAACCGCAGACGATACGTGCAACATCGTCTCGGTTGTTTTCCGAATCTGTAGAGGATTACGTCGGCTGCCAGCTAGGCTTCAAGTCGGGTCTCAGTGGCGTGGTTGAGATGGGTTGGAGCCAGCGCGGTTACGATCCGCCTGAGCTACGCGTTGAAATCCAAGCTCAGAAGGGTGCGATCATTACGACTGAGGACGCGGTGCGCTTGCTACTCCCCAAGAGCGGGATTGGGCCCACCGAGCGCATCGAGACATTCTACGGCGCTGGAATGATTCCGGAGCTACCTTTCTTGCTTGGGTCTCCTGAGAACGTCCTAATTGACCTCGACTTCGTGAGCAGCCTGCGTGGCAAACTGAATCCTCAGGTCACGTTTGAGGAGGCCGCGAAAGTTATCCGACTGCTCGATGCAATCCGGGAGTCCACTCAAGCAATGTTCTGATCGATGATCGCTCGGTTGATGATTGGTTCCAACCCACTCGTCGGGGTTGATCACTTCTCCTTTGAAAGGGCGCGGAAAGTGAGGCTAGAGGAATCGGAAGAGAAGGCGCTTCAGGTTCTACGAACCGCTTTTGCGGCCGGTGCGACGGGGTTTACGTTCTCCCCCGGGCTGAGAGCGATCAATCTACTCAAAGGAATGCGTGACTCGAAGGATGGGTCGCGAATTCGACTCTATCCAGTCTTACCGGCACTCGAGAAGTATTGGCCCGCCTTCATGGCGAAGGGCACCTACGGGCTCGTTAGTTCAGTCCTCGAGGACCTTTCGTGGGCGGGGAAGGCGAAGGCGATGATTCGCGGGGGCGCGGCCGCCCTTACATCGAATCCTCTCTCGTCGCTCGGATTGTACATCGATGTGGAACTGGAAAAGATCAAGGCGGCAAGCCCCGAGCATTGGCAGATAGACACGGTATTCCTAGGGGAAATGTTCACGGACATGGCTCTGAGCTTGGGAGCCACTAACCTTCTGCGCACCTACCGGGACGCTGTTGAAAGAAGCGGGCGATTCACGGCCGGCCTTCAGACAAGGAACTTCGCTAAACTGGTTGCAGTCCTGAAGACTGGCGGTTGGACCGGAAGGTTCCCTGTCGTCATGGCACCCTTCAATCCTATCGGCTTCCAAATGACGCCAACTCGTGAGAAATGCGAGGAGGCAGCCACCGGATTGGTGGGACTGGATGTCGTCGGAATCAGCGTGCTCGCGGCCGGCCAACTCGGATTGCGGGAAGCTTGTAGCTACCTTCGCGGCAAGGATTACATCAAGTCAGTAGCAATTGGAACCTCTGACCCGAAACACGCCAAGGAAACGTTCGAGTTCCTCGCCGGTAATTTCCGCCACGATGACCTCTTCTGAGACCACGCAATAGCCATCTGTTCTGGTCTCCTGACCAGCACAGTCGCTGTAAATCCCGTACGTCTTGGGCTGGGCCCAGCGATTTCGGACTAGTGAAGCTGCTCAGGAGTCGATCTGACCGCTCTAGCCCCCAAGCTTGCTGTCTGGCCTGAGCGATGATGGCTTAAATGACTCGTACGGATTCAAGCCTCCAACCGTGACCGAACGACGTCTTTCGGGTATCTTCACAAGGGTGATGCCCGCTGTCCATGCCGTGGTGAGCTCTGGGGTCGCCACCGCAAAACAGAGCACGGCTCCCTCCAGAGGGTTCCTAATGTACGTCCGGCAGGCGAGCTTGTCCGACTTTCATCTCAAGAGTCCGTGGATCGAAATCCCGGAGTCGCTATCTCGACTTGGCTTCTCCTCCACCATAATCGCAGGGAAAGTGAGGACGAGCCGCCCTCTAAGATCAAGAGTCAGGGAGAGCGGCGTGCTGGGTGAGAGACTCGTAAATTCCTTGAGAGAATTCTTGCGGGTCATCCCTATGCTTCGTGAGGAATCTCCTCGATTGGCAATTGTTTACGCTTCGATGTCGCTAGCCCCACTCTACATTTTACTCCAGAGGGTGGGATTGAATCCGTCAAAAGCGAAGAACTCTGGTCACAATTTCAAGACAGTTTGGATCAACAAGTTGGATTGGGATGGGACAAACTCTCCGAGTGTCGGTCTCTTGGCCAACACTCTTCGGAAGTTTGTTGTGGCGGTAACTTCCCACTTGTACGACTGGACAACCGTTGAAGGTCGAAGCTCTCTGAGGCGAATTTCTCGAATCCCGATGATAAACCGGGGGAGGCTAGCGGTTCTTGAGGTGGGGTTTCCGGACGACTTTTATGGCCTCACTAAGTATGAAGAGAGTGAGAGGGAGAAGATTGTCCTGTGTGTCGCGAGAATCGCTCCGGAAAAGGGGCTTTCGATTCTGCTCCGGGCGTTCGCTGAAGCTCGGTCACAATACCCGGACTGGAAATTGGTACTCGCGGGCCCGGTCACGGACTGCGCCTACTTTGACGAGTTAAAGCGCGAGATTCTTCGACTCGGACTCACAACTGCAGTGGAGCTGCCTGGCTTTCTTGATGATACCGACCTACATGCACTCTATGTTAAGTCGAGCATCTTTTGCCTGCCATCGCTCCTAGAGAACGCGGGCCAAGTCCGATTTGAGGCGATGGCAAATGGGCTTCCGCTTATCACTAGCGAAACGGGTACGGGGATCGATCTAAGGGAATCCGGCGCAGCAGTTGTGCCCCCGGGAGATCTGCCCTCGCTTGTTATTGTCTTAAAGGATCTCATGTCAAGCTCGTCAAAGCGGGCCATGGCAGCCGACTCACAGCAAGCTCATCTCCGATCTTATCTGGAAATCTGTCGACAGCTTGTGCGTCAGACCTGTTCGAACTGCCAAACGTAAGCTCCCTCCAACCGAGCTATGGTGGTTGAGGGCCTGTATCATGAGATACTCGGTGGAATCGGAACTTCCATCTCGTCGGCATGAGAACCGGAGAGGCCAACTGAACCACGAACTCTGTTCGAGACCTGATTGCGGAACTCTAACGGTTGAGTGTTGAATGGACCTCTACAATAAGGATTCGCCGCCGTGAGGGCAATCCAACGATGAACAAATCTGGTGACGAACATGGACCGCCCGATTCATCAGCCGAGCCGATAAGCCGCGAACCAATCTTCGTGATAACAGACCAAGTCGCGCATACAGGAATCGGTGTCTACGCGAGCAGCTTGTATCACCTTTTGAGTTCAGCATTCCCGGGGATGCGAGTTGTTTCCTTGAATCCCCTCGTTGGCGAGGCGTTCCCTGATTCATTCGCTCTATCGGCCCTGAGGAAGGTGTCCTCCAGGTGGCTTATCCCATTGGTTAGAGAGGCAAATGAGCAGTTGCTTAGATCCACACTGCCAAGGGATGCGCGGGCGCACCTATGTGGCGTGAGCTACCGCCTTTCTTCTTACTTCGACAGTAGTGTTTCGACAATCCATGATTTCTATCCACGTGTCCCCTCGATAGGCAATTTGGCAAGACCCAAGGTCATCGGCCGGGACTTGGCCTCCCTTCTGATTTACATCAGGATTCCCCGAGAAGTGCAGAGGTGCAAATCAATCATCGTCCCAACTCGAGAAGTCCAGTCGAGCTTGATGTCAAGGGCTTCCATCAGAAGCCAAGTGATTCACCACTGGATAGAAACGTCAAGATTCCACCCCAGGATTAAGAACGACTCGAGGATCCGGCTTGGACTTCCTGACCCCCGCACTCTACTTCTCAGTGTAGGAGGAGGTACTTCGAACAAGAATCTAGGATTGCTGGAGCAGATCGCCAGACTGCTCCCTCAGGGCTTCACCTTGGTCAAGGTCGGCGAGCCACTCGCGGTGCCGCCTCCAAGAGTGCTGAATCTGCATCGGCTTAATCGTGAACTCTATCCGCTAGTTTTCAATGCGTGTGATGTCTACGTTCATACATCGTCAGTCGAGGGCTTTGGTCGTCCCCTTATCGAAGCCTTGGGTTCGCGCCTACCAATCTTGGCTAGAAGGACGTTGGTGACGGAAGAGTTGCTCGGAGATTCTGCCATTCTTCTCGAGCCAACGGCGACCGCTCGGGATTGGGTAGGGAGCGTGAGGACGCTGGAGAATCCCGGAACGCGTCGCGAAATCTTAGACCGCGCGGAGATTCAGGCGCGACTATTCTCCGAGGAAAGAGCTAGGGACCTCTACACAGAACTATACATTGATGCTTTTGGTCTCTGACCCGATAGCATTCTGAGTTATGGACTTCTGATGCCTGCGGGAAGACCTCGACAGGGTCGTCAGTACTGCGGGTCACTTCGTGCCCGACTCCAACCTACTCACAAGTTCCCTCGCCTGGTCTTCATAGGACCGGAGCATCGACGCGCGAGTCATACCAGACGTCTGACCAACCTTCCCGATTCGGACAATGGCGTTCGCAAGCGCGGTTGAATCTCCAGCAGGGACGACCACAGCACCGTACCGTTCGAAATCAATACCACAACCAGCATCTGTCGTTATCACAGGAGTCGCTCGAGCGAGGGCTTCTATCCGCGCATTTCCAAAGCTTTCCCGCAGCGTCGGCAAACAGAAGATGTCGGCCCGGTCATACTCATCAACAAGTTGCGGCAGCGCAACATGTCCCGCGAACTCGACTGAGCGCTCAAGGCCCAAGGACTGAGCAAGATCCCTCAATTCCTTCAGGTATTCCCGATCCTGAATTTCGCCGACGACACGTAATCGCCACCCTGGAATGTCTGACGACGCCTTCGCCAACGCTCTGACCAGGACCTCCAGTCCCTTCTCCCGAGACACACGGGCAACCGATAGAATTGTCCGCGAGTTGGGACTCTCTCGACGCTCAATCGGGGGCCACAGCTGATACGGAACTGCATTGGCCAAGAGGAAGAGGCGAGGCCGATTAATCAGCGGAAATCGAGACACTCTGCCGAAGCCACAAGAGGTCTCTATCGTGACCAAGTCGTAAACGTATGAAGCTGCGACAAGTACTGTTGTTCTCACTAGCCTAGACCAGAACCCCGCCCCGGGCTCGTGAATCCCGTCCCAGTCGAGCTTCAGGACCCAATACTGACGCGCGCGCCCTCGACGGAAGTTCGGTCGCAGCCGCTCAAATATTCTTGAACACAGGACCGTTATCGGAAACAGAGTTCTGAGGCCGTTCGCTACCGCGATAGTCGGCTTATCCGAGTTCATCGATCGGATCACGTCGAAGAATTCCCTGCAGATGTCGCCTCGAAGTTGACCGGTGATTCCGTTCTCCTCCAATGCAACCGTAGCTGGCAGTTCGACGCCTGCTCTACCAACTATGAGCTTCGCTCGAAACCCAATTCTGTTGAACGCGACGGGGTACTGTGTCCAAGCGCTCATCGAATTAGACACTCCGAGCGCTGTGAGGCGGCAATACATCACAAACAATCCCGCCAATACGCGCTGTGTCGACTGGGCTCCCGACCCTTCTTGAACCATTTCTGTTGACGATTTATGCTCACTTTCGGCCACAACTAGTCTGGGGTTTCATGCCTCGCGCGATTACTTCTCAGCCATTAGCCTCTTGTTTGGATTCTGAGTGAGATCAGCTTGAAAAGCTATCATGGATGATCAAGTTGGAACGGATCCGAACCTCGCGCGCGAAACCCGCTCATGGGCCAGGGGCTGGCGCTCCCCACGTCGAGTCCACACAGTCTCCATTGGTGTCGGCCTTGGAAATCTCATCACCCGCACCGAAAGAGAAGCTTCTCGGTAGGTTACGATTCGAGCCGTCATGCGCTTATGCGGGAGACTTGAAGGCCCTGAACTGATTGAATGCATGTATACCCAGTTCGTCCTTCGCGACGTTAGACCTACTCCCGAAGATATGATCTAAGTGCTTACCCCAAGAGTGAGTCCTGCAAACGCGACTTCTACCGAGTTGACAAACGACAAGAAAAGGATGCCGAGTAGGGCAACGCGAATCCCGATGATGTGAAGATTTCAGACTGTGGGTAAGGCTGTCCCTCCGACATGCCTCTCAGCACTCGTCACAGGTTGGTCCCTCCCGATGAAGTCGATTGCGGAGACTCACATCCCGAGAATTTGACAGACATAGTGCCCGAAGCTTTCGAGTCCCGAGGCACAATCGTAGATCCCTTCACGAGCGTCGAGCGCCGAATTCTTCTGGTCAGCGGTTCGGAACATACATACAAGGGCTGGGCCGAAAGTGGGCGAAACACCTCCGGTGTTTGCGTGCAAGGCAGCTTGCACACGGCACAGGGATCGAGCGACGGCAAAGCGATGGGCGCCCGCGGCACCCGAACTAGTACGTCTCGAGAATCACACCGGAGATTCGAGCAAAGTCAGTATCCCGGCTCAGGACGTGGGCATGATGATGCCGCGCCGTGGCCGCCACGAGCAAATCCATGGTTCCGACGGTCTCCCCTCGCCTGGCGCATTCGCCACCTTCCCGTG
>Ga0187780_10001870_pt1 | contig 15894 bp, 15 predicted proteins | sample 1015_Q2_SP10_20__FD_132429 | JGI IMG/M metagenome (GOLD analysis project Ga0187780, IMG submission 132429) | Tropical peat soil microbial communities from peatlands in Department of Meta, Colombia - 1015_Q2_SP10_20_MG | ecosystem: Environmental > Terrestrial > Soil > Wetlands > Peat | place... | reverse complement strand
GATGGTGAAGCGGTGACCCACCACCACCGCCCGGTCCACCGGCGCCTGGCTGGCGGCGGCCAGCCCGGCCACCAGCAACGAGCCGAAGGCCAGCCGGCGCACCGGCCGCGAGAGCACCGCGCGACGGGCGGGGGCGGGCCGGGCGTCGAAGCGCCGGAGCAGCTCCGACTCCAGGGCGGCGGCATGCTCCGGGCGAGGCGGGGGCGGCGCAGGGAAGAGGGCGGCGAGGTCAGGCATCATGGGCGAGGGCTCCGTGCTCGAGGGGTGAAGGCTCTCTCAGGCTCCGGACGGTGCGGGACAGCCGCTGGCGCACCGCCGCCGGGGAGAGGCCGAGCAGGGCGGCGATCTCCCGGTGGCCGAGGCCGTCGCCGTAGCGCAGCCCGAGAAGCCGCTGCTCCTCGGCGCCCAGCGCGGCCACCCGGGCCCGGAGGGCGGCCGCCCGCTCGTGCTCCAGCACCCGGTCCAGCGGCGTCCGGAGCTCGAGGAGGTTCGGCTCCGCCGCCTCCAGGTCCAGCGCCTCGCGCCGGGCGCGTGCGGCGTCCACCAGCGCATTCCGCGCCGCGGCGAGAAGGAACGTCCGGACGTGTCCCCGGGCGGTGTCCACCGTGTCCAGGCGGGCGACGAGCATCTCGAATAGTCGCCCCACCACGTCCTCGGCATCCTCGGGCCGCGCCACGCGGCGGGCGACGAAGCGGTAGAGGGGCGGGTAGAGCGAGCGGTAGAGGCGCACGAAGGCGCCACGGTCGCCGGAGCGGGCGCGCTCGAGCCAGCGGTCCTCGCGGCGGAGCGGGGAAGGCCAGGGAAGGTCCATGCGACCTTTCTCTACGGGCGAGCGGGAGAGGTGTGACCGCGGCTGCCCGGGGGTTCAGCCCCCGCGGGTGTGCATCTCCAGCCGAGGGTCCTCGCGCAGCTCGGCCACGTCCACCAGGGGCTGGCGGTCCCGGAGGGCGAGCCGCTGCTCCGCGCCCCGGTCGACCCGGTGCTGCCAGCCGATGCGGAGCATGGCCGCCAGCTCGGCATCCGAGGCGCCCGCACGCAGGGCGCGGCGCAGGTTCAGCCCGGCGCGGGCATAGAGGCAGAGGAACCAGGTGCCGTCGGCGGTGAGCCGGCTCCGGTCGCAGCTGCGGCAGAAGGGAGAGGTGGTGGAGGCGATGATGCCGAACACCGTCCCGTCCGGAAGCCGGAAGCGCTCGGCCGGCGCCCGGCCGCGCTCCCCGGGCGGACCCTCCTCGGGTACGGGCTCGATCGGCCCGTGGGCCCGGGTGAGCTGCTCCAGCATCTCCGCGCGCGGGACCACGTCTTCGCGCCGCCAGCGGGTGGCGCCGCCCACGTCCATGTACTCGATGAATCGCAGCTCGGCCCCCTGCTCCCGCGCGTAGTCGAGGAGCGAGACCAGCTCGTCGTCGTTCCGCCCGCGCATCACCACCGCGTCGAGCTTCGGCCCCGGGAAGCCGGCGGCGCGCACCGCGGCGATGCCGGCCAGGACGCGGGCGTGCTCGTCGCGGCGGGTGAGGGCCCGGAAGCGCTCCGGCCGGAGCGTGTCCAGGCTCACCGTCACCCGGCCCAGGCCGGCCTCCCGCAGCGGCCGCGCCAGCTCGGCGAGCAGGACGCCGTTGGTGGTCAGGGCGATGTCCCGGAGCCGGGGCTCCGCCGCCAGGCGCCGGACGAGCTCGGGGAGCTGATGGCGAAGCAGGGGCTCGCCGCCGGTGAGCCGGACCCGGTCGACGCCGAGCGAGCAGAAGACGCCCACCACCCGCGTCATCTCCTCGAAGGTGAGCAGCTCCGAGCGCGGCAGCCAGACGTAGTCCGGCTCGGGCATGCAGTAGCTGCAGCGCAGGTTGCAACGGTCGGTGACGCTCAGCCTCAGATTTCGCAGCGGGCGGCCGAGCGTGTCGCGCAGGAGTCCGGCGGCGGTGGGAGCGACTGTCATCGGGACTTGACAGGCTTATCCCGAGCCGGAGCGTGTTTGCTAGAGCACCTCGATGGGAGGCGACTCCTGCGCCTCGCCGGCGCGGAGCGCCGCGGCGTAGTCGGCGTCCAGCTTGCCCGTCGGCGGGGGGAGGTCACGCTCGGCGGCCAGCACCAGGGTCCGGTAGGTGCCGCCGGCCTCCAGGACCACCTCCGCCGAGAGACCGTCCCGCGAGGTGGAGCAGCGGGGATTGCCCGCGCACTGGAAGACGAGCGTGTCGCCGCCCCGGTAGACGCGGAGGTCGCCGTGCCGTCCGCGCGGGACACGCGCGGTGAGATGGAGCACGTCGCCCGGAGCGGCGGAGACGGCCTGACCTGCGCCGGGGCCCCCACCCCGCACCACCGGACCCGCGCCGCGGGAGACGCTCCACTCCAGCTCGAGCGACTGGGCACCGCCCATCGACTGGAAGGTGAAGACGGCCAGGCCGGCCACCGGCAGCGCGGCCGCGGCGGCGAACCACAGCCTCCGTCGCGGCCGGCGACGCTGGATGCGGGCGAAGACCCGCGCCTCCCAGTCCCCGGGGGGCGCGCAGGCCCGGCCCGCGACGCCGAGCGCCCGGACGACCATCTCGTAGCGGGCCTGCGCCGCCCGGCAATCCGCGCAGCTCGTGAAGTGGGCGTCGAGCGGCTCCCCGGCGGCGAAGCGCTCCAGCCCCTCCGTCTCGAAGCGGTCGCAGGCGGTCATCGGGCCACTCCCGCGGCCTCGAGGCACTTGCGGAGGTCGGGCAGCGCGCGCGCCACGCGCATCTGGAGCGTGGCCGCCCGCTCGCCGCTCAGCCGGCCCATTTCCTCGTAGCTCAATTGCGCCATGAACCGCTGCAGGATGGCGTCGCGGACCTTTTCTGGAAGGGCGTCGAGACAGCGGGTCAAGTGCTTGACGTGGGAGCCGAGGACGGCCCGCTCCTCCTGGCTCAGCTCGGGCGCCTCGACCTCGGGCAGCGTCTCCCGCGACTCGATGTGCTGCTCGCGCCGGCGGCTCATCTTCAGCATGTCCATGCACCGGTGGCGGGCGATGGCGTAGACCCAGATGCGGAGCGACGACTGGCCGCGGTACCGCGGGAGGTCGAAGAAGACCTGCCCGAAGGTCGTCTGGTGAGCGTCGTCCGCGAGCGCCTCGTCGCCCAGCATGTGGCGGCAGTAGCTGTAGATGGCGTTCCCATAGAGCCCCATGAGCAGCGTCAGCGCCTGCTTGTGGTCACCCCTGGACAGCGCCTGGAGAACCTCCGCCTCGGGGGCCGCGCCTTCTTCCTTTTCAGGGGGTTGCACGGTGTGGCCGGAGGTGATCCATCCACACGGTACGGATGTGCCAGGGGGTGGTCAAGCAACTCCAGGGACATACGGCCTCCGACGGTAGAGGCGATGAGACAGGCGCCGCCACCACAACGTCGCCGTCACGAATCGGCGCCGCCCGTCACCGGTGCGGGTGCTCCGCGGTGGTGAATGTTCGATGCCGGTCGCCTCTCCCCGATGAAGCCGGATGCTCCGCCAGCCCTCCAAGTGACGGGGCGGTCCGGCTGGGTGGAGGGCAACGGCGCCACCTCGGACGTGGTGCCGGGACCCCGGGGGGGCGGCCGACCGCCGCCGCATCGTGTCCCGGCGGCGGTCGGCTGGCCCGATTTCGTCTCTAGTGCGTCCTCGAGGCCGCCAGTCGCGGGCGCCGGGCCTCTGCCGCGCCGGCGATGAAGAAGACCGCCCAGCGTGAGGGGGGCTCGCTCCGGGCCAGGGCCCGCTGCGCTCGAGCGAGCGCTCCCGGCGGGTCCTCGAGCCCACCGGCGGCGTAGAAGGCCTGGACCATCCGTGCAGCGACGGTGTCCTCGACCGAGCGAACGGTGGCCAGGACGTGACCGCTGCCGCTGCGAAGGAAGGCGGAGGCCAGAGTCTCCCGGGCGCTCTCCTCGGCGATTGACCCGGAGCGGCAGCTGGCGAGGACGACCAGGGCTGGCGCCAGCCGGGCGTTGAGGATGTCGCTCACGGCGAGCAGGCGGTCGGAGAGCACCAGCGCCGGTCCACCGGCGCCGACGGTGGCATGCGTCGCCAGGTGAAGGAGCCGGAGCTGCGGCGCCTGGAGGAGCGCCGCGGACGATGCGGCCGGCCCGACGAGCGCGTCGACCCCGAGCCCGTGGGCGACACCCTCCGCCTCGGCCCGGGCGGCGGGCAGGTCATTGCGCGGATCGCCGAGGACGAGCGTGGCGCTCCGGTCCGCCCCGGCCGGCCGTCCTCCGCTGCCGGTGGTCAGGTCCGGAGCCGCCGAGACGACGGCCAGCTCCACCAGCCGCCGGCCCCCCACGCGGACCGCGGCGAAGGGCAGGTTGAGCGCGCAGCGAGGGACGACGATGGCAAACCTGCGCCCGAGCGAGGAGGGAAGCTCCGGGCCGAACAGGGCGGTGCCGAGCTCCGCGGCCACCGATTCGTCGTCCGGGTTCTCGCTCAGCCGGCGCGCTCGCGCGCACACGTCCCGGGCCTCGGCGTCGAGGGGTTCGATGGCCGTCCCCGAGGAGCCGTGGAGGATGCGCCAGAGGTTCCGGCGGCCCTCGACGAAGGCGACGAAGGGGGCGGGGCCGAGCCGGAGCCGTGCCTGCTCGCCGCCGAGCCTCGTCTCGGCGGCGACCACGTCTCGAACGGCCTCGGCCCGCTCCAGCGCCTGCAAGGGTTCCCGGGCCACCGATTCGGAACCGGCTGCAACGTCGGCAGAGATGGTGCCTCCGAGGAAGCGCTCCAGGGCTTCCAGGGCCTGGCGCTGGCTCCCCGACCGGGCGTTCAGCTCGAAGAGCGCCAGGTAGGGCCTGCGCCGGGACTCGCTCAGCCACGACCGAAGTCCCAGGTCGTGGAGCGTCGAGCGCAGCGCCTCGATCTCCGAGATGGAGCGCTGGTACGCCGTCCGCGCGTCGGTCCGGCGTCCCAGCTCCTCCAGGGTCTGACCCAGCTCGGTGAGGATGCGCCAGTCCGTCGCCGGGTCGGGGTCCTCGAAGAGGGTCTTCTGAAAGAGCGCCAGGGATTCGTCGAGCCGACCCGCCTCGCGTGCGGCGATTCCGTCCCGGTAGGCGAGGTCCCGCGCGGTGGCCGCATCGTGCGGTCCGCTCCGCGCTTCCGCCAGGAGGGCCCGGGCCCCTTCCCAGGCGCGTGACGCCAGCGCGACGTCGGCCAGGTAGATGCGCGCCCATCCTTCGTGGTGCCTCCGGCCCGGCAGGGCGGCGGCCTGGGTGAGATACGTCCGGAGCAGCTGGTCGGCGCTCTGCAGCTGACCCTCCGCCAGGCGGAGCTGGCCCTCGGCGAGGAGCTCGAGCAGGACGGGGCTGAGCCCGAGCCGAAGCGTCTGGAGGCGAGCGAACTCCGCCTCGGCGGCGGTGACGTCCCCGAGCTCGAGGAGCGCTCGGACGGCGTAGATCCGTGCGTAGCGCGACTGTTCGAAAGGCCGGCGGCGCACCGGGTCGAGGACCCGGATCGCCTCCTCGAACCGGTTGGCTTCGAGAAGCTCGCGGGCGAGCTCGCTGGCGCTGTTGACGTAGAGGTCCTGGCTCGCCCAAGGGCGGGAGATCTCCGCACTCCTCCGGAAGCGCTCCAGGGCGCGTTCCGAGAGCCCCTGGCGGTTGTCGAGGTAGGCGAGGAGGTAGAGGACGTTGGCATCCTCGGCCTCGGTGAAAGGCTTCAGGACGTCGCGAGCGCTCCCGAGCTCTCCGAGGTTGATGAAGGCCGCCGAGGCGGTCACCGCTGCCGCCGCCGAGTGCGTCCGAGCGCTCACCTCGCTACACGAGTTGGCCAGGGCGCGAAGGTCGGCGGGCGTCCTCGGAAAGTTGGTGGCCGTCGTCGTCAGGCAGCGGTCGCGATGGACGTCCGATCCCAGCGCGAGCGTACCGGCGACGGTCACCGCGGCCCAGAGCCCGGGGCGCATTGGCATTGAATAGCCCGGGGCGCCTCGGGCGGACAGCCTGCTCAGGGGGGCGGTGGTGGGTCCTGGCCCGGCCCCCTCGCGTTCCGGACCACGGTGAAGGTCAGCTGACTGCTCCTCGGCACCGGAATCGACGAGAGGCAGGTGACCACGTCGTATGCCCCGTTGTCGTACTCGATGACGTAAGGCTTCGGCGGCTCGACCTTCTCGTCGCGGAGGATCACCGTCACCAGGTACGAGGTGATGATCGTTCCATCGTCGAAGACATCCGTCCCGAGCTTGATGCAGGAGTGGTACTTGTACTCCGCGGGCGACTGCGCCCAGCGCGGACGCCCGACCGCGCTCTTGACGACCCAGGGCTTCGTGCCGACCGTCATGACTCCCCCCGTGAACTGACCGCGGCGGGACTACACTGCCGATCGACCGTCGTTCGCAAGTCCATCGCCCGATGTCCAGCTCAGTGCTCACCCGCCAGCCTCCTCGCGGTCGGCGCAGCGGCGCCGAGGACGGGCGTTTCGTCGAGTGGTACCCCGCGGACTCGGATCGGCTCGTGGTGGCCATCCACGGCGGGTACTGGCGCCACCGCCACGACCTGACCCATCTCGGCCACCTGTGCGCCGACCTCGCCGGCCGGGGCCTGGCGGTGGCCTCGCTCGAGTACCGGCGAGTCGGTGCACCGGGGGGCGGGTGGCCGGGCACGTTCGAGGACGTCCGGCGGGACATCGATGCGCTCCCGGCCCTGGCGCGCGACCTGGGCATGGCCTTCTCGCGGACGGTTCTGCTCGGCCACTCGGCGGGGGGTCAGCTCGCGCTGTGGGCCGTGTCGCCGCGGAGGCACCCCGGCGCTCTGATGCGGCCCTCCGCGGTCGGTCTCCGCGGGGTCGTGGCCCTGGCGCCGGTGAGCGACCTGGTCGAGGCATCGCGCCGGAACCTCAGCCAGGGTGCGGCCGGTGAGCTCCTCGGTGGCTCGCCGGAGGTGCTGCCCGAGCGCTACCGCGATGCGTCCCCGGTGGAGCTCCTCCCCCTCGGCGTCAGGACCGTCGTCGTTCACGGAACGCGGGACGCCGACGTGCCCTACGACATGAGCACGGCTTTCGTCGAGCGGGCGATCGCCGCCGGCGACGACTGCCGGCTGGTCTCGCTCGCTGGCGCGGACCACTTCGACCTCATCGACCCCGAGTCGCCGTCCTGGCCGGAGGTCGTCAGGACCATCCTGTCGATGTTCTGAGCGGCGGCTGGCCGACCCGTCCCGAAAAGGGTGGCGCGCACCGGCCGGCTCCCGATCGGCGTCTCGAGCGGCGGCCATCGCGCTCCGTCCCGCTGGAGAACCTCGCGGGTCCGCGCGGCGGATCCAGTCGGTGGCAGACGCTTCGACCGGGCCACCCGTGGCACGACCTCCGACGCAGACACGCCCTGGACCCGGGTCAGACGTCCGCGCGCGGCGGCAGCTCGGCGAGAACCGGCGCGAGCCGCTTCCGGACCAGTGACCGAGCCCGCTCGAGGTCGACCTCCTCGGCGGAGGAGACCCCGCTGGCCAGCTCGGAGACGATGCCGCTCGCCACGCGTCCCACCTCGTAGGCCTGGCGGTAGGGGACGCGGCTGAAGGTGACCAGCGCGTAGCGCGAGAGAAACTCTCCCGGGAGCGCGTTGAGCAGGCGTCGCTCGATGGCCTTCTCGAGCAGGAAGCGCGGGTCGGCCACCGTGTCGCGCATCTCGACGAAGTTCTCCACCGCCATGTCGGCGATGGCGTCGGCGTTGGGCTTGCGCAGCCGGGCCACCTCGGCGAAGGCCGTGGCCAGGCTCCGGGTGCGGGCCAGCACCTCGTCCAGCACCACGCAGTCCTCGAAGCCGCAGTTCATCCCCTGGCCGAAGAAGGGGACGATGGCGTGGGCGGCATCGCCGAGGAGGAGGGCGCGCCCTTAGGCCGCCCAGGGCCAGCACTTCACCGTGACCATGCTCCCGGTGGGGTTGTCGAAGAACTGCTCCTCCAGGTCGGGAAGCAGCGCCTGGGCGTCCGGGAACTGGGCGGCGAAGAAGGCCCGCACCGCCTCGGGGCTGCTCAGGGTCTCGAACGAGGGATTGCCCGAGAACCGGAGGAACAGGGTGCAGGTGAAGCTCCCGTCCAGGTTCGGGAGCGCGATGAGCATGAAGTCGCGGCGAGGCCAGATGTGCAGCGCGTTCTTCTCGAGCAGGAAAGCGCCCCCTGGACCGGCGGGGAGGGTGAGCTCCTTGTAGCCGTGCTCGAGCCGTTCCTCGGCGCTGGTTCCCCCGGCGCCGGCGACCACCGCCCCGCGCACCACCGAGCCGGCCCCGTCCGTTCCGAGCACGGCGGTGCCGGCGATGCGCTCCTCGCGCCCCAGTCGCTCGTCGAGGACGGTGACCACCCCCGCCCCGACGTCGACTGCCGTGGCGCGATGGTGGAAATCGATGCGCACCCGGCCGGTGGCCTCCGCCTCGGACATGAGCATCCCGTTGAGCCAGCCGCGCGAGAGGGAGTGGATGACCTGGCTGTCGTCCCTCCCGTAGGGCTGGAAGGCGAGCGGGCCCTCGAGCGGGTGGATCATCCTCCCGCGCATGGGGATGGTGTGCTGGAGCGCCTTGGCCTCCAGGCCCACCTGGGCCAGGGCGTGGAGCCCGCGGACGCTGATGGCGAGATTGATGCTCCGGCCGGCCCGGATGCGCTCCCGGCGCAGGTCGGCCCGGCGCTCGAGAAGGCGAACCTCCGCTCCGCGGCGGGCGAGGAAGAGCGCCAGGAGCGAGCCGACCAGCCCCGACCCGACCAGGGTGTACCGGTCAGGCGGAGGCATGCTCGTGGAGGATGCGGGCGAAGCGCCAGGCGTCCATGTACGAGTTGTAGAGGGGGACGGGAGCGGCCCGCACCACGTCCGGTGCGCGGAAGTCGACCACCGCTCCCGCCTGGCCGAGCCGGGTGACCAGCCCGCGGGCCTCCCTTGCCACCCGGAGCGAGAGCTGCGAGCCGCGCTGCTCCGGGTCGCGCGGGGTGATGACCTTCACCACCCCCGGGGGAAGCCCGGCGAGGAGGAACTCCAGGTATCCGGTGAGCTGGTTGCGCTTCTCCACCAGCGCCGCCATCCCCGCCTCGGCGAAGAGCTCCATCGACGCCCGCAGCGCGGCCAGCTGGAGGATGGGCGGATTGCTGAGCTGCCAGCCCTCGGCGCCGGGGAGCGAGTGGAACCGGGCGGGCATGTCGAAGCGGGTCGACTTGTCGTGGCCCCACCAGCCCTCGAACCGGGGAAGCGTGCGGTCCTGGGAGTGGCGGGAATGCACGAAGACGCCGCCCAGCGAGCCCGGTCCGCCGTTGAGGTACTTGTAGGAGCACCACACGGCGAAGTCGGGGCCGTCGTCGTGCAGCCGGAGGCGGAGGTTTCCCGCCCCGTGCGCCAGGTCGAATCCCACCCGCGCCTCGACGGCGTGCGCGGCCTCGGTCAGCGCCCGGACGTCGAAGGCCTGGCCGGTGAGGTAGTTCACGTTTCCCACCAGCACCAGCGCCAGCCGCGGGCCTTCCCGGAGGATGGCGGCGCGCAGGTCACCCGGGCGAATCACGTCCTCGCCGGGCCGCGGCTTCACCTCGACCACCGCCTCCTCCGGGGAATGGCCGTGGTAGCGCACCTGGGAGGCGACGGCATAGCGGTCCGAGGGGAAGGCGTCCGCCTCCATGAGCACCCGGAACCGCTCGCGGGTGGGCCGGTAGAAGCTGACCATCATGAGATGCAGGTTGACGGTGAGGGTGTTCATCACCACCACTTCCTCGGGAAGCGCACCCACCAGCCGAGCGGTCGAGGCAGTGAGCCGCTCGTGGTAGGGGAGCCACGGAGAGCGCGCGTGCAGGTGTCCCTCGACGCCGAGCCGCGCCCAGTCGTCGAGCGCCTCCTCGATGTAGTGGCGCGCCCTGTGCGGCTGGAGCCCGAGCGAGTTCCCGGCCAGGTAGAGGCAGGGCCGCCCGTCCGGACCCTTGGGAATGTGGAATGCACCGCGAAAGCGGGCCAGCAGGTCGGCGGCGTCGAGGCCGCGGGCGAAGGCCTCCGAGTCCTCGAAGGTCATGGGGCGCTCGGCCCCCGCCCGAGCCATTCCCCGGCATTGCCCCCGAGGAGGCGGGTGCGCAGCGGCGCGCCCAGGTCGTCCAGCGAGCGGATGAGGTGCCCGGCAGGCGACTCGCCGAGCGGGAACGGGTAGTCGCTCCCCAGCATCACCCGGGACTGGCCGAAGAGGCGGAGGATGCCGCGGAGCGCATCCGGGTCGTGCACCAGGCTGTCCACCCAGAAGCGGCCCAGGTACTCCCGCGGGTGCACCGGGTTGTCCACCGCCACCAGGTCCGGGCGTGCCTCGAAGCCGTGGGCGATGCGGCCGAACGTCCCGGGGAAGGCGCCGCCTCCGTGGGCGAAGGCGATGCGCAGCGCGGGCAGGCGCTCGAGCACGCCGCCGAAGATGACGCTGCACAGGGCGAGCGAGACCTCGGCCGGCATCCCCACCAGCCAGGGGAGCCAGTACTTGCGCATCCGCGCCTCCCCCATCATGTCCCAGGGGTGGACGAAGACCGCCGCTCCGAGCTCGGCCGCGGCGGCGAAGACGTCGAAGAGCTCCGGGTCGCCCAGGTTCCAGTCGTTGACGTGGCTGCCGATCTGCACCCCGGCCAGGCCCAGCTGCCGGACGCAGCGCTCCAGCTCGGCCACGGCCAGGGACGGGTCCTGCATCGGAAGGGTGCCCAGCCCGAGGAACCTGCCCGGATGCGCGCGCACCACGCCGGCCAGGTGGTCGTTGAGGAAGCGGGCCAGCTCCAGCCCGTCGGCGGGCCTGGCCCAGTAGGAGAACATCACCGGGACGGTGGAGAGGACCTGGAGGTCGACGCCGGCGGCGGCGCACTCCTCGAGCCGCCGCGCCGGATCCCAGAGGTTGCTCTCCACGTCGCGGAAGGGGGTTCCGTCGTCGCGGACCATGCGCGCCCGGCCCGGGCCGCACGGCTCGAGGCGGAGAAAGCCGCCGTACCCGAACTTCTCCCGCCAGCGCGGGAGCTCGGGAGGAAGCAGATGCGTGTGGACGTCGATGGTGGCCATCAGGCCCGGACGGCCCGTGTTCCGCACTTCTTGCAGGTCGAGGCCTCGGCGCTTCCGTAGAAGCGATCGAACACCGGCGTGAGCTGGGTCACCAGATTGGTGAGGTGAAAGAACTCCTCGTAGAGCTTGTTGCCGCACTTCTCGCAGAACCAGACGAAGCCGTCCTTCTCGTGCGGCAGCCGCCGGCGCTCCAGGACCAGGCCCACCGTCCCGGCCGGCCGCTGGGGCGAATGCGGAACCCGCGGTGGCAGCAGGAAGACGTCGCCCTCGCGGATGGGAACGTCGACGCGCTTCCCGTCCTCGATGCAGCGGAGGGTGATGTTCCCCTCGAGCTGGTAGAAGAACTCCTCGCCCTCGTTGATGTGGAAGTCGGTGCGGGCGTTGGGGCCGCCGACCACGGTGACCATGAACTCCCGGTCGGCCCAGATCTGCTGGTTGCCCACCGGCGGCTTGAGGAGATGGCGGTGCTCGTCGATCCACCGCTTGAAGTTGAGAGCTTGCAGTCGGCTCATGGTCCGTCCTCCGGCATCGTGGCGATGCACTTGAGCTCGATGGCGATGGGGGTGGGGAGGCGGGTGACCTCCACCGTCGTTCGGCAGGGCTGGGAATCCCGGAAATACTCCGCCCAGAGGCGGTTGTAGGCGGCGAAGTCGGTCCTCATGTCGGTGAGGAAGACGGTGACGTCCACCAGCCGGTCCCAGGTGGTGCCCGCGTCCTCGAGGATGGCGCGGACGTTGGCGAAGACGCTGTGCACCTGGGCGACGATGTCCTTGGCCACCACGTTGCCGGCCGCGTCCAGCGTGACGCCGGGGATGTCCTTGCTCCCGCGGGCCCGGGGGCCGATGCCGGAGAGGAAGAGCAAGTTGCCCACCCGCCGCGCGTGGGGGAAGTGGCCCACCGGCTCGGCGGCTCGCTGGGAGGTGACGGTGGACATCGCTCTTCCGCTCCCTGGCTAGAGCTGCAGGCAGACGTTCTGGGCCTCGGTGCAGAAGCGCAGCGCCTCCACGCCGCCTTCCCGGCCCACCCCCGAGTCCTTCATTCCTCCGAACGGGGTGCGCAGGTCGCGCACCATCCAGCAGTTGACCCACACGATGCCCGACTGGAGGCGCGCCGAGAAGCGGTGCGCCCGGGTCACGTCCCGGGTCCAGACGCTGGCCGCCAGGCCGTAGGAGGTGGCGTTGGCCAGGGCGAGTGCGTCCTCGTCCGAGTCGAACGGCTGAAGTGTGGCCACCGGACCGAAGATTTCCTCGCGGTTGGTGCGGGTGGCCGGGCCGAGGCCCTCGAGGAGGGTGGGCTCGACGAACCAGCCGTTCCGGCACCGGCCCCCGACCTCGGCGCGCCGGCCGCCGGTGAGCACCACCGCGCCCTCGGACCGGGCCACCTCCAGACAGGAGAGCACCTTGTCCAGGTGCTGCCGGCTGACCAGCGAGCCCTGGTCGGTGCCCGGCTCGAGCGGGTCGCCGATGCGGAGGCCCCGGGTCCGCTCGACCAGGGCGTCGCGGAAGCGCCCGTGGAGCGACCGCTCGACGAGGATGCGCGAACCGCACAGGCAGATCTGCCCCTGGTTGGTGAAGGCGGAGCGGACGGTGGTGGCCACGGCCGCGTCGAAGTCGGCGTCGGCGAAGACGACGGTCGGGTTCTTGCCGCCCATTTCCAGCGAGACCTTCTTGAACGCCGGACCGGCGGTGCGGGCGATCTCGGCGCCGACCCGGGTGCTTCCGGTGAAGGAGATGGCCTGGACACCGGGGTGCGCCACCAGCGCCGCGCCCGCCCGGGCCCCCAGGCCGTGGACGATGTTCAGCACCCCGGGCGGCAGGCCCACGTCCGAGGCCAGGCGCCCGAGCCAGTCCGCCGTCACCGGGGTCACCTCGGACGGCTTGGCCACCACCGTGTTCCCGGCGGCCAGCGCCGGCGCCACCTTCCAGGTGAGGAGGTAGAGCGGCAGGTTCCACGGGGAGATGCACCCCACCACGCCGAGCGGGTGCCGCAGGGTGTAGTTGAGCGCGCGCCCGTCGGTGGGGTGGGCCTCGCTCGAGAACTGGGTCACCGCGTCGGCGAAGAACTCGAGGTTCGCCACCGCCCGCGGGATGTCCAGGGAGGCGGCGAGGGCCAGGGGCTTTCCGGTGTCCACCGACTCGGCCCTGGCCAGCTCCGCGGCGCGGGCGCGCAGGGTCTCGGCGAGCTTGCGCAGGAGCCGCGACCGCTCCGAGGTCGGGGTGGCGGACCAGGCCGGGAAGGCGCGGGCGGCGGCGTCCACCGCGGCGGCCACGTCGGCGGCGTCGGAATCCGGCAGGGAGCCGGAGAGGGCGCCGGCGGCCGGTTCCCAGTTCTCCAGCGTCGCCCCGGAGCGCGCCGGGACCTGCCGCCCGCCGATGTGGTTCTGGACGGTCACCATTGCCGACCCCGCTCCTAGCATGGCAGAAAGCCCGGCCCACGACAGGAGCGATGACCCTGGACTTCGACGCGCTGGCTCGGCGGCTGGACGATGCGCGCCTCGGCGGGCGCGAGGTGGAGCGCCTCACCCTCGAGGCTCCCGACCTGACCCTGGAGCAGGCCTACCGGATCATGGACGGCGGGGTGGCGCTCCGCAGTCGGCGGGGGGAGCGGGTGGTCGGGCTGAAGATGGGGCTCACCTCCGAGGCGAAGCGGAGGCAGATGGGGCTCGGGGCGCCCATCTACGGGGTGCTGACCGACGCCATGCAGGTGCGCGAGGCCTTCCGGATGAAGGGCTCGCTCCATCCGAAGATCGAGCCGGAGATCGCCTTTCACTTCCGGAACGGGCTGCGGGGGCGTCCGGGCCGGGGCGAGGTGCTGGCCGCCTGCACCGGCGTCTGCGCGGCGCTGGAGATCCTCGATTCGCGCTACCGCGACTTCAAGTACTTCAGCCTGCCCGACGTGGTGGCGGACAACGCCTCGTCGTCGCACTTCGCGCTCGGCCGCTGGACGGAGGCGGCCGGCCTCTCCCTCGGCGACCTCGAGCTGGTCATGTCCGTGGACGGGGAGCCGCGCCAGCGGGCACCGGCGACCGCCATCTCTGGCGACCCGGTGCTCTCGGTGGTGCAGCTGTGCGAGCTGCTCGACCGGCGCGGGCTCTCGCTCCCGCCGGAGAGCTTCGTCCTCGCCGGTGCGGCCACCGTGGCCGAGCCGCTCGGGGCCGGGCAGACGGTCGAGCTCCGGGCGGGGGAGCTGCCTCCGGTCACGGTGCGCGTCGAGTCGTGACCGTCGGTCCCCCGTTGCCGAGCCGTGCGAGGATGTGGCCGATGACGCGCCGCCGGCCGCTCCTGGTCGTCGTCCTGGGCCTCGCCGGCTGTGCCACGGTGGCGCCGCCTCCGCCTCCGGCTGCCGCCCCCGCGCCGGCGCCGGCCCCGGAGCAGCCCGCACCCCGGCCGCCCACCCCGCCCTCGCCCGCCGCGCCGCGGCAGTCCGTGGCGCTGGCCCTGGTGGAGCAGGGGAGGACGGTCCAGAAGGAGAAGGGCGAGGGCGGCGCGGCCGAGGCCATCGCGCTCTACCGCCAGGCGCTGGCCGAGGACCCCTCCTGTGCCGCCGCGCTCTGGGAGCTCGGCTGGTCGGAACAGCTCCGGGGCCGCCACGAGGCGGCTCTCGAGGCGTGGGTCCAGGTCCAGGCGCTCGACCCCGGCTACCCGGAGCTCGCCGAGCACCTGCCCGAGCTGGTGGAGCGGGTGAAGCAGCTCCGGCTGCTCGAGGCCCTCCCCGACCCGGGCCCGCTCCCCCCGCGCGACGAGGTCCCGGCCGCCGGTCCGGCGCTCGCCGTCGCCGCCGTGGGCGACGTCCAGATGGGGATGGCCTGGCCGCCGGGGCACGTGGCGCTTCCGCCCGACGACGCCAGGGACCTGTTCGACGGCGTGAAGGCGTCGCTCGCGGCGGCCGACGTCCGCTTCGGGAATCTGGAGACGGTGCTCGCCGACCAGGGGGAGAGCAAGAAGTGCGGGAAGAAGTCGACCAAGTGCTACGCCTTCCGCGTCCCCACGTCATTCACCGCGAGTCTCAAGGCAGCCGCGTTCGACGTGATGAGCATCGCCAACAACCACGCCGGCGACTTCGGACCGGAGGGTCGGAGGTCGACCATGGCCGCGCTCGACGCGGCGGGCATCCGGCACAGCGGGCCGGTGGGGGACATCGCCTCCTGGGAGGTGGCCGGACGCCGGGTGGCGCTGGTGGGATTCTCCTTCGGCTCGGACGTCTACCGGATCCAGGACCTGGCCCTGGCCCGGAAGCTGGTGGCGGACCTCAGGAAGCGGCACGACCTGGTCATCGTCTCCTTCCACGGCGGGGCGGAGGGAACCTCCGCGGCGCACGTGCCGGGCGGCGTGGAGATGTTTCTCGGGGAGAACCGGGGGGACGTGCGTGCCTTCGCCCACACCGTCGTCGACGCGGGGGCGGATCTGGTCCTCGGACACAGTCCCCACCTGCTCCGCGGGATGGAGCTGTACCGCGGCAGGCTCATCGCCTACTCGCTGGGGAACTTCTCCACCTGGGACACCTTCAATCTCACCGGGCCGCTGGGAGTGACCGGGATCTTGAAGGTGACCCTGGCGGCGAACGGCGTGGCCACCCGGGTCGAGCTGGTGCCGGCGGTGATCGCCAAGCCGGGCCGGCCGGTGCTCGACCCGACCGGGCAGGGAGTGGCGCTGGTGCGGAAGCTGTCGGCCGAGGACTTCGGTGCGGCGCTCCTCGACGAGAAGGGCGTGTGGGTGATGCCCGCCGCGCCGGTGCAGGCGCTCGGGCCGAAGTAGGAGCAGGCGCAGGACCCTTCAGCAGCGCTGACTCGCGAAGTCCGCTCGATGTGCCAGACAGGTCCGGAGAGCACACCTCCGGAGACAGGGCCGGAGGCGTATGGTTCCGCGCATGCACACCCTCCGTCACGTCCGCGCGGCCCTCGTGGTGCTCCTGGCCCTTTCGATGCCGGCGGTGGCCGTGGCGCAGGCAGCGCCGCCCATGCCCGCAGCG
>Ga0187780_10001869_pt1 | contig 15899 bp, 7 predicted proteins | sample 1015_Q2_SP10_20__FD_132429 | JGI IMG/M metagenome (GOLD analysis project Ga0187780, IMG submission 132429) | Tropical peat soil microbial communities from peatlands in Department of Meta, Colombia - 1015_Q2_SP10_20_MG | ecosystem: Environmental > Terrestrial > Soil > Wetlands > Peat | place... | reverse complement strand
ATAAGCGATCTCACCGAGATGCATTTCTATATGCGCATCCTCCGCAGGGTCGTTGATCATCGCTTTGGCCTGTAGCAGGTGATCTTCAGCCTCGTCAAGATGCTCTTTCGCGTCTATGAGTACTTCGGCGAGAGAGATATGAGCCTCAAAACTATTCATAAGCGACAATGACTCGCGGAGCGATTCCGCAGCAAGATCTAAAAAGCGTTGACTACGTTCATCATCTCCATCATCGAAAAAGCTGTTGCTTAGTTCTCTTTGAAATGCTGCAAGTTGTCTTAATCGAGGCCCATCAGGAAATTGCTGTGCCAGGGGTTCCAGGTACACCAAACCGTGTTCATAGTGGTAAACAGCGATCAAACGAGTAAGTACATCACTATATAGTGAATAATCGAGTGGCAACTTCTTAATGAGAGCTTCGGTATAGAAAACAGATTGCATTATGCGCCAGAGAATTACATCTAAGAATTGCTGTGCTTTCTCGTCGCTTAGATTCTTGGGCTTGTGCTTCGCCATGTATTCATTCAGAAATTTGTCGTGTTTTAAAATTCTCTTTTGCAATTCTTCGATGGGCAAAGTCAGAGCTATCGCTGCTTCATCGGTCATACTTTGTATACGCCACTCGTTTTCCTCTTGAACAAGAGTATAGCTTGTCCAGAACCAGTGACGCTGTGTTTCTTCGTAAATGGCAGTAGGTTGGGGTACCTCCGGGAGTGTATAGGTAAGGGGCGTTTCCTCTAATTCGATAGACCAGCCAACCTCAAACTCTTTACGGGTAGCCGAACGTCTGGCACTTACAAGACCTGGTAGCCAGATCTTCGATTCCTGAGGCTCGCGCTCATGGATAAAGTCAGGTTTCAGTTCTCCTGGATCTACCTCATCTAACCAGGCTACCCGCCGTTCAATCCAATCGTCCTTGGAGAGGCTCTCGCGGAGGGTGCTATTGGCTGAAAGGAGATCGTAGGCTAATTCGAAGTCACCATTAACCCAGAATTCCACAAAGTTGACAACAACTTCATCAGGACTCAAGCCATGCAAATTAATCGCATCTTCGTCCTCTTCTTCAGGTTCGATTTCTTCATCTAGATAGACTTCTTCAAGACCTGGAGCCTCCAAAATCAGTTGATTAACAAGAGAGCTATTTATGCGATAGTCCTTATGAGGTTGAGTTCCATTCCTTTTATTGACAGCTAGCGCATCTAGAATAAGGCGACGTGCTTGTGCTAATGAACAGTCTTTCGTTTCAACATCGGTCAATTTTGTCTCCATCTCGGCAAAGAAATGATCAGCAGTGTGTCTGTTTCCTATTCTTGTGAAGAAATCTTTGATGCCATCATGAAAGAATTCAAGCAAAAACACAAGGACACGTACCTGACTTGGATTATCTTCTTGTTCAAATCCAAGAGCTAATTGCACCTCGCCAACATCGCGAGAATCCGTAACCATACCTTTCCAGAAGTGTAGGGATGAGACTGTGACCTGCACAGCAGGTGATCGATCGATTGGTGGAGTCCATTGTGGATAAATGCGTACCCCTTGAAGGCCTATCAACGATCGACGTGCTTCCTTACGTACGCTTTTAAATGAACTCAATTCATTGATTGCAATCAAAACATCGGCAGCATCAATATGATGTTCTCTTGATAAAGACTTAAGAAAAGTTATCTGCGCGCCTTCCGGTAAGTTGTTAATTTCAGCTAACACTGCTTCTGCTTGTGCCTGGTTTGTACTTTCATGCAAGTTCCGGGCGATTTCGTGATATTTACCCAGTAAATCCTGAGCCTGCGTAGTATTTTCCGGTGAAATTTGTAGTTGCGATGTTTTCTTTTTTATTTTTGCCATTTGCTATATCTTTTTCGATGACCGTGACATCCATGTTTCTACTTGGAAGCATTTTACACCTTCCGCATACCTTACACAACTACTTGAAGCTCCACCAGCGTATATTTGGTAGTGATTTTGGCAAAACGAAGGTTGACAATCCAGAAATCTGCTGCTATGCTTAATGTATAGAACAATTAGGTGTACCAGATTATACCCAGATTGAAAGACTGACCCGCGTCGAGCGAACAAAGTACGAGGTTGGTGACCAACAGCGATCCGAAACAGAGTGGAAGTTCGGAATGAATTCACTCCTCAGAACGCATTCGTGAGCGGCTGGCCGAAGAAAGCCTTACTGGAAGACACATAATTTCGTTTCTTCTGAACCAGGCAAGTAGGAACAGGTGGATGGTTTCCACGCAGCATAATAACCATGCAAAAGCGGCCTTTCACTCGTAAAACAACATTGTTGTCGAGGAGTCGCCAGAGTAAGGCATCTCTAAGGAGATTGAAAGGCAATTAGGGTGGCACCACGGGTGTGTAAAGTGGAATAAAAATATCCTCTTCACTCTCGTCCCTTCAATGTCGTCAAAGGAGGGGACGGGAGTTTTTTATTGCAATCAACTGAAAGCTCCCTCTCTATCCTCACAATCCTCATCCCAAAAGGTGAGGAAATTGAAGGAGTATCTCAAAATGGCAACAAATGATCAGAAACAGATGACCGGGAACACGAAAAACATTGACAATGCACTTGATTTAGCATTGAAGAAAATCAATGAAGTCGAAGTGCCGCAGGGGAAGCACATTGCACTAGCCTATTCAGGCGGGCTTGACTCTACACTATGTGTCAAACTATCCGAACTGAAATATCACGCTCGCAAACTTACGGCAATTTCTGTTGATGTCGGTCAAGGCGCGGCTGAGATCCAGGAAAGCACTGAAAGAGCTGCGAAGTTAGGTATAGCACCAATCGTGATTGATGCAAAGCAAGAATTTACCGAAAAGTGGCTCAGCAAAGCAATCCAGGCAAATTCAGATTACAATGGCTACCCTGTTTCTACCTCTATGACTCGTCAACTCATCGCTGCACATATTGCACAGAAAGCTCAGGAATTGGGTTGCGACGCTTTGATGGAAGGTTCCACCGGCAAGGGTAACGATCAGTACCGTATGCATAACGTCTTTAGCCTCTTTGCGCCTGGTATACCCATCTTTGTTCCTGTGCGTGACTTTGATCTTACACGTGGTGAAGAACAGTTGTTGATGGAATATTACGGCGTTCCGGTGGAGGAAGTGATTACTGGAGGAGACGATAAGACAATGTGGTGCCGCTCCATTGCAAGCGGTGGCATTGATCTGAGCACTGAATTACCAGATTCGATCTGGTTATGGTTGACGCCACCAACGCAAGCTCCCGATAAACCGGCAACTCTCATCATGAGCTGGCAGAACGGCTTGCCAGTGGCATTAAATGGCAAACAGCTTCCCCTCGATCAAATCATTGAGCAACTTAATAATATCGGAGGGGCCAGCGGGATTGGAAAAATTGATCTCTTTGAGGACGGAATCATGGGAATGAAGTCAAGAGAGATCTATGAAGCTCCTGCTGCCACAATTCTACTTAAGTTGCATAGAGATCTCGAGCAATTCTGCCTCACCAAAGAGGAAATTCAGTTGAAGCGCCAGCTCGATGCACAATGGGCCAATCTTGTGTACCACGGAGAATGGTTCCACCCGCTGAAAGAGGCCATCGACGCTTTCATTGCGACCACGCAAAAAGTTGTGAACGGAGAATACACGGTAGAACTCTATAAAGGCAACATTACTATACTAGCACGTTCTTCTTCAAGTGGTCTCTTCTTTCCCGAAATACGCTCGATTAAGAGCGCAAGTTTCAATCAGAAAGAATGTGCTCCAGCCGCACATCTTCGCGGTCTTCCCTTTGAATTGATTGCAAGGCGGAACAAAACGGAAACGGCCAGTTTTGAGGGAGAACTGTCATGACAAAGCTCTGGCAAAAAGGTTACCAATTGAATGAGCAGGTGGAGCGCTTTGAAGGAGCCCAGAACAGTCTGCTTGATGCAAAGCTCATTCGACATGATGTCTGGGGATCACTTGCACACATTGCGATGCTAACAAAAATCGGAGTGCTCTCTGAGACTGAGCATAATGTATTGAAAGACGCGCTCTGTAATATTCTGGAGTTAGAAGCAACTCACTCGTTCACAGTTAAGCAGGAAGATGAGGATGTTCATACCAGTGTAGAAAATTTTCTGGCTGCGAATACAGGCCCTGCAGGTAAAAAGATTCACATGGCTCGCTCGCGCAATGACCAGGTAATAGTGGACCTGCGTTTGTACGGCAAAGAGCAAATGCATTATGTGATGTCCAGACTTTGTAATCTTTGCCTGGCATTGCTTGAGTTAGCTGAATCACATACTGACAATCCTATGCCAGGTTATACACACATGCAGCGGGCAATGCTTTCTTCGGTTGGACTATGGGCATCTAGCTTTGCTGAGTCACTGCTTGATGACGAGAAACTCCTTTCGGCGGCATATCAAATCAACGACCAGTGTCCGCTTGGTTCTGCTGCTGGTTACGGGGTACCACTTGACATTGATCGACAGTATTGCTCAGATTTGCTCGGTTTTTCCCGTGTACAGAATAACGTCATCTACGTGCAGAATAGCCGTGGCAAGATTGAAGCATCTATTGTTCAGGCGTTAGCGCAAATCATGCTTGACCTGAGCAAATTAGCTCAGGACATCCTCCTCTTCACGACAGTCGAATATAGCTTTTTTCAAATGCCGCAGGAACTCCGCACCGGCAGTAGCATCATGCCACAAAAGCGTAACCTGGGAGTAATGGAATTGGTAAGGGCGCGCACACAGACGATGCTAGCTTTACAACAACAAATACTTGGCATTATCAGCGGACTTCCTTCTGGATACAACATGGACTACCAGGAGACAAAACGCCCCTTTATCGAGGCTTTGGATTTGATTCAAGAGAGTTTAGAAATTTGTACGCTGGTAGTCAGCAATCTAGATGTAAATGTCGAACGTTTACTTGCTGCCTGTACTTTTGAATTGTTTGCCACTGACCGAGCTTATGAACTCGCTACAGCGGCTTCGCTCCCTTTCCGCGATGCTTATCGAATTGTAGGGAAAGAGGTAACAGAGCAATTAGATAGCCATTTGTCATTGCCTCTGGAAAGCCATGAACAACTTGCACAACGACTGGCAGTGCGAAGTCACCTTGGTGGCACAGGTAACCTGGGGCTGGCAAAAATACAAAAGCATTTAGAAGATGTAAAGACAGTGTGGGATGAAAGAACAGAAACATTTGAAATGACCATACATAAGTTGGTAGGAGGTTTATAACATTATGGCATCAGTCGTACTAGCATATTCTGGTGGATTAGATACTTCAGTGGCTATCCGTTGGATTAAAGAACAATATAACCTGGATGTAATTACAGCGACAATTGACATTGGCAATGCAAAAGATCTTTCAGCCATTGCAGCTCGTGCCGAGAAGATAGGAGCTAAAAAAGCAGTGGTTGTTGATGGCCGTGCTGATTTTGTGCACTACTTCGTCTGGCCTGCACTTCAAGCTGGAGCAATCTATGAAGGAGGGTATCCCCTGGCAACTGCTCTAGCACGTCCATTGATAGCTCGATTACTGGTAGACATTGCACATGCAGAGGGCGCGATTGCTGTAGCGCACGGCTGTACTGGCAAAGGTAATGACCAGGTGCGCTTCGATGTCGCAATTAACACACTTGCACCTGAACTCAAAATAATAGCACCTGTACGTGAATGGAGCATGACACGTGACAACGAAATTGCTTACGCATTGGAACATCATATCCCGATTCAGGTAACTACTGCCAGCCCCTATTCGGTTGATCAAAACTTATGGGGTCGCAGCGTTGAATGTGGCATTCTCGAGGATCCCTGGGCGGAACCTCCTGAAGAGGTCTATGGCTGGACAGCCAATCCCGATCTTAGTAAGCTTAGTAGTGAGTCGCCACCCCCAGAACCTACGTATATCGAGATCACCTTTAAGGAAGGCATACCAATTGCACTCAACGGGGAGGATATAGATGGTGTGACCTTGATTGAAACATTGAACAAGCTTGCTGCTGGCTACGGCATTGGACGAATCGATCTCATCGAGAATCGACTCGTTGGCATCAAATCACGGGAAGTGTACGAGGCTCCGGCTGCAGTGGTGTTACATAATGCGCACAGGGCCTTGGAGGGATTAACACTCAGCCGCGATCAGGCTCGATTTAAGCAAATGGTAGCAAACGAATATGCACATCTCATTTATAACGGTCAATGGTATAGTGCATTGCACCAGGACCTTGCTGCCTATGTTTATAGCACGCAACGGTTTGTAAGTGGAGTTGTGCGCATGAAGTTATCATATGGGCACAGTATTGTTGTGGGACGCAAATCAGAGCATTCGCTCTACAACCACAGCCTGGCAACATATGATAGCAGTGATCAATTCGATCATAATGCTGCGCTGGGCTTCATCAAATTGTGGGGCCTGCCGTTAACAACCCAGGCGAAGGCACAACTTCTGCCTGAAATTAGTATTAATGGGAATTTGCTCAAAGGACCTGTGAACTAACAGGTCCGAAGGTGTCAGGGGTGTAAGATAATGATTTCGGTTTCAATAATAAATGTGACCAGTTACACTGGATTAGAATTGTTACGGTTATTGTCGCAGCACCCTCAGTTCGTGGTAATATCGGTTACTGCCCGCAGTTCTATTGGCAAACGACTATATGAAGTATTCCCACAACTAAGCATTCTACCTAATGATCAAATTGATCACCAGCTTGTAATTTCAAAAGAGCCTGGGCAAGTTGATCTTGCATTTGTATGCTTGCCACACGCTGCCGCAGCAGAGTTTGTGGTTACTCTTCTTGAGCAAGGCACAAAAGTGGTTGATCTCTCCGCTGATTTTCGTTTGCGGGACGTTGCTCTTTATGAGGAATGGTACAAACATGTACATCCAGCACCTGCATTGCTTGAAAGAGCAGTTTATGGATTGTGCGAGCGTTATCGCTCAGCTATTGAGGGCGCTTCGCTCGTCGCAAACCCTGGTTGTTATGCCACTGCCGCTATTCTTGGTCTGTTCCCTGCCCTCGCTTCGGGTATCATAAAATCTGATGTGATCATAGACGCAAAATCGGGCAGCAGTGGTGCAGGGCGTTCTTTGACCCTAAGCACACACTTTGCAGAAGCGAACGAGGATATGAGTGCATATAGTCTCTCCGGACATCGTCATCTTCCAGAGATAACGCAGGAACTCGAGTCCGCAACACAGGAAGGAGAAAATGCTGGTAAACCGCTACGTTTGACGTTTATACCACACCTGATACCGATGACACGTGGAATACTAGCAACATGCTATGCGAACCTGGAGGGAGATAAGGTATCTACAACGCCTGAGGTTCGTTCTCTCTATGAAGAGTACTACGCGGATGAACCTTTTGTACATATTATAGATCAACCACCTCATACAAAATGGACTCTGGGTAGCAACCATTGCCTCATTTATCCAATGGTGGATACACGTACCAGGCGTCTCCTGGTGATTTCTTGCCTAGATAACCTCGTCAAAGGCGCCGCAGGCCAGGCAATTCAGAATGCAAACCGGCTTTTTGGAATTACAGAGACAGCTGGATTACTGGTAGCGCCCCTCTATCCATAGAGGGTATTCCAGGAGGAGTTATCTTGGCTAATACTACTACTTTTTCATTTACTAAGGAAGGAAATGTAAAAAATCAGCATCACCTGATCGCAATGGTATTGCGTGAGGCACTTCCTTATATCGATTTTTTAAAAGAAAAAACACTTGTGATTAAATTAGGTGGAAGCACTCTTGAACACCAGCGAAGTATCATTCAGGATATCATCTGGTTACAGGCACTGGGCGCCCATCCAGTACTGGTGCATGGCGGGGGACCATATATCAACGAGTGGATGAACAAACTCAATATGCCAACGCGTTTCGAGAATGGTATGCGCATTACCGATGCTCAGACATTGGAAATCGTGCGCATGGTTCTGCTGGGTCAGATAAATTCTGGATTGGTCCTGATAGCATCGCAAATGGGTGGTAATGCAATAGGTTTGAGTGGAACTGATGGTAATATGATTCGTGCGCGTATTATCGACGAAAGAATGGGGTTCGTGGGAGAAATAGAATCAGTCGACCCCACCCTGGTACAAAACTTGATTGAACAGGGATATATTCCTGTGATCGCACCTCTTGGTCAGTCACAGAGCGGAACCTGCTTGAACATCAATGCTGACCTTGTGGCTGCGCATCTCGCAGGTGCACTAAACGCTGAGAAACTCATCTTCTTGAGTAATGTAGTCGGCATATGCCGGACAGATGGATCATTGATCTCAGAATTGACGGAGTCTGAAGTGCTACAAATGATTGAAGAGGGCATCATTAGTGGTGGTATGATCCCCAAAGTTACTGCATGCCTTAATGCACTGTTAGCTGTTCCACGAGTGCATATTGTAGACGGTAGAGAGCCTCATGTATTGCTTCGCGAGTTATTTACTGATCAAGGAGCTGGAACTATGATCGTCAGTAAATGACATTGGCAATCTGTGTAAAAAGAAATGAACTACCTTCGTATCTTTTCATCCATGATTCTTCATTTATACAAAAGTTCTGCGTTATAGGAGTGAGCGTCAACATAGTCCCATACTGTTCGGCCAGTGGTTTGTACATTGACACTATGTTCTCGTGGTGAAACCCGCCAGAAAACTCGTTGCATTCGACTCCATTCAGCTAAAATCTGTGCAGCGCGCCAACTGCGGGTTTTTTTGCCATGCCACTGAATGATAGTACGTAAAGCTTCAATTTCGTCTGGATCATGAATGCGTTGTAACTCCACTAATTCGGTATTGCATCGACGTGGGAAAACTCCAGCCAAATCAAGCACATAAGCAACGCCTGCAGACATACCAGCACCAAAGTTTTGTCCGGTCTCGCCAAGCACAACCACTATCCCGCCTGTCATATATTCACAAGCATGGGCACCTACACCTTCGACAACAGCTAGCGCACCACTATTCCGAACAGCAAATCGCTCTCCAGCACAACCAGCCGCAAACAATTGACCTCCTGTTGCTCCATAAAGAACTGTATTGCCAAGAATAGTATTTTTGTGAGCAGAAAAACTTGCACCGGGGGGGGGTGTCAAGACAATTTGTCCTCCCGTCATACTTTTGCCAACGTAGTCATTCGCTACACCATGAAGTATGAGATGCATACCTGGTATCGTAAACGCACCAAAACTTTGTCCGGCCGCTCCTTGAAATTGACAGGTAATGCTCACACCCGGCAAACCAATATTCCCATAACGTCGTGCAATTTCTCCAGCCAGGCTCGCGCCAATAGAGCGATCAAAGTTGGAGATATGATGTTGTATTAGCACACTATGTTCGCCGCGAAGCGCCGCTTCCGACTCAACCAACAATTGCTCAGAAATAGGAGATTGAGGCAGCAAGGATTGAGCCACTGCAAATCTTTGAGGAGCAGCGATGAGCAGCGATTCAAGATCAATAGCGGTTTCTTCAACAGGACTCAAGAGATCAGCGCGCCCCACAAGATCATCCAGGCGCCTCACTCCCAACTGAGCCATCCATTCTCGGGTTTCTTCTGCAACCAGAGTCAGGTAATGAATGAGCATTTGTGGTGTACCTGTAAACTTTGCTCTTAAATCTTCGCGCTGAGTTGCAATACCAGTAGGGCATGTATTCAGGTGACACTGTCGAGCCATATCACAGCCCAACGCTACCAGGCTAGCAGTACCGAAGCCAAATTCCTCCGCGCCTAGCAGAGCCGCAATTATAACATCGCGTCCAGTTTTCAATCCACCATCAACACGCAATTTGACACGACTCCGCAGTCCATTTCGCACCAGTACCTGTTGTGTTTCTGCTAGCCCACGCTCCCATGGAATTCCAGTATGTTTGATGGACTGCATTGGCGAGGCTCCAGTGCCTCCATCATGTCCACTAATCAGCACATAGTCAGCATGGGCTTTTGCTACACCAGCTGCAATTGTGCCGACACCTATACTCGAAACGAGTTTGACACCGACTCGAGCCTTGGGGTTGACCTGCTTCAGGTCATAAATGAGCTGGGCCAGGTCTTCTATGCTATAAATATCATGATGCGGTGGAGGCGAAATTAATGGCACATGAGGTGAGGTATGGCGAAGTCGGGCAATAAAAGGAGTAACTTTAGATGGTGGTAACTGGCCACCTTCACCAGGTTTTGATCCCTGCGCCATCTTGATCTCTAATTCCTCTGCACGCACAAGGTACTCAGTTGTAACACCAAAACGAGCAGATGCGACTTGCTTGATCTTGCTACTAACTGGATAACCGTTGATTTGCTCGTGATACCAGTCAGGGTCTTCTCCGCCTTCACCGGTATTATTACGGCCTCCTATGCTGTTCATGGCAGCAGCAATGGTCCGATGCGTCTCAGGACTCAGTGCACCAATTGACATAGCTGAGACCACAAAACGCGCTCGAATCGATTCCATTGGCTCGACTTGCTCTAAGGGTATACTGTTTGTGGATACGAAAGTGACTAAATCACGTAAGGTGGTCGGAGGACGCTGGTACACTAATTTAGTGAATTCCTGGTAGTCAACCATTTCGCCACTTTGAGCTGCTTTTTGCAATGCGCGGATAATGAACGGGTTATAAGCATGGTATTCACCATCGCGGCGGAAACGAAAACGTCCAATGTCCGTCAATTTGCGCCGTCGATTGATTTCAGTAACAACTGGTTTCTTTTCTGATGACACCGGCACTGCCACATTTACAACCTGCGATGAATGCAACTTCATCCTATTTACCCGCTCGATCACTTGCCCGGCAATATGCTTGAAATCAACTTTGCCTGGATGAGCAGCTACAATATCTGAACCAGCGAAACAACGCTGAACAACATCAGCATGCAGGCCAAATATTTCAAACTGTCCACCGCCAATGATGTTACGAATTGTTGAGATACCCATACGTGCCATGATTTTACATAGACCTTCTTCAAGAACGTGCAGGTATCGCCCCACTGCCTGTTCTTGCGTGAGAATCTCCAGATGTCGTTCTCCAGCCAGTGAACGTACACTCTCAAGCGCTAATAAAGGAGCAACTGCTTCAGCACCATAGCCCAGCAAGAGGGCTATCTGGTGAACATCCAAAGCAGAATTCGTTTCACAGATTAACGAAGTATGTGTTCGTAACCCGGCCTGGATAAGTGCCCTGTGCACAGATCCAACTGCCAGGAGCATGGGTACCGGAGCCTGATCCAGGTCGGCTGAAACGTCACTTAAGATAAGCAACTTAACTCCTTTTGTTACAGCAGAAACGGCTTCAAGCTCTAACATATCTAAAGCTGTTACAAGCGATGTTGGCCCGGATTCGATTTGAAATGTGGTACGAAGCGTTTGAGAATGAAAACCATTCAGACTACGAAGTGTCATTAGTTGACTTTCGGTCAAAAGAGGTGACGCTAGATGTAATAATCGTGCGTGAAGGGGTGTTTCGGTAAGTAGATTCTGGCGACGACCGAGATAACAGTCCAGCGACATTACAATCCGCTCGCGTAGCGGATCTATAGGAGGATTGGTGACCTGTGCAAATCGCTGGTGAAAGTAATCCGAAAGAGATCGAGATTGATCTGAGAGCGCAGCCATTGGTGTGTCGTCACCCATGCTCCAAATTGGTTCTTTGTTTTCTGACAACATTGATCGAAGAATGAGCTCTATATCCTCATGAGTATATCCGAAGAGTTGTTGACGATAGAATAAGATATCCGCGTCAAGCGAGCCATTCGTAAAGTGTTCTGGCTGTTGGTGTATATCAGTCATGCGAACGAGGTTTGTGTCTAACCATTCCTGGTATGGTCTTTGTTGCGCCAGGGCTGCTTTAATCTCAGCATTACGAAGCAAAACACCATGCTCAAGATCTACAGCGATCATCTCGCCTGGTCCTAGCCGGCCATTTTCAACCACATCATGTGCATCACAAGGTACAACCCCTACCTCAGAGGCCAGAATCAATAATCCGTGCGATGTTAGTGTATAACGAGCTGGGCGTAGTCCATTGCGATCCAGCGCAGCGCCAACAAAACGACCATCACTGAATGCCAGTGCCGCGGGGCCATCCCAGGGCTCCATCATACCAGCATGATACTCGCACCACGCTTGCTGGATGCTGGTTAGTTCAGGATTGTGTTCCCAGGCTGGGGGAATGAGCATTTGCATACTGTGCAGTAGATCGCGATCAGCCAGCGTAAGCAATTCCAGCATATTATCCAGCTGTGCAGAATCGCTTCCTCCTGGTTGAATGATTGGTAGAAGGTCATGAAAGTCATCTCCCCAATGTTGAGAAGCAAGAGATGCTTCACGAGCCTGCAACCAGTTGCGATTACCTTGGATAGTATTGATTTCACCATTGTGTGCTAAAAATCGAAATGGTTGAGCCAGCGACCAGGAGGGAAAAGTATTGGTGCTATAGCGTTGATGAAAAATAGCGAATGCACTCATATATTCAGATTCGGCAAGATCAAGATAGAAGCGAGCCAGTTCATTTGGAGCCAGCAGTCCCTTGTAGACAACTGTAGAACGAGACAGCGAGACGACATAGCAATCTTTGATTCCTGCTCTTTGCAAGCGTTGTTCAATAAGACGCCGGGCATGATAAAGCGTTCTCTCATATTGCCTGGTGCTAAGATGGGCTGGTCGTATAAAAAGCACCTGGACAATACTAGGTGCAGTTTCACGCGCTCGTGTACCGAGAACAGCATAATCAATAGGAGGATCCCGCCAAAATGTGGGAGAGCCCTCTGGCCAAATGAGACCGGCATCACAAAGCGTCTGCTCAATGATTTGACGGCTTTGCATATTTTCGACTGGTAATCGTTCTCGAGAAGGTAAAAAGAGCATGCCTATAGCGATATCCTCTGGATCACTAATAGTGATTCCATGCGCTTGAATTTCCGCACAAAACATCGCTCGCGGAATCTGGGTGAGCAGACCCGCGCCATCGCTCGTCTCAGCATCAGCGTCTTGAGCGCCGCGATGAGTAAGATTAGTGAGAGCCTCAAGAGCGGTTAGTACTATTTGGTGGCTTGGTTCACCAGAAATTTGAGCGAGGAAACCTGTGCCACAGGCATCGTGTTCCCAATGAGCATCGCAAAGGGGATATACAGGGTCGATTTGATGTTGCATCAGTAGCCCTCCCGAAAAATAGAATGCGCTTATTGTTAGGGGGCACCTGCGTTGGGCCAGTTGTATTCGAGAGCTAAACTTTGCTCATCGAATTCATTAGAGGAGATGACACAATGATATACACTAGAGCATCATTGAGCCGGGGCATCTACATAGATTGCAGTTGAACAAACAGCGTTCTTAACTGAAAGCAAGTATAGCATAATCGTGTGAGTTAGAGCAAGATAAGTGACTTGTGCCCCCAGTATCACTTACTGGAGGCACAAGTCACGAGGTGCAATTCGTATTGCCAGTTTTTTCAAACAGTATTGCGTAGGTAGTTGTAATTACCGGATGCTAGTCAGCTTCAACAACTCCTACCTCATCCGTCATTACAGTAGCGGAACTGGAAGTGATATTATTCTTCGTTTTGTAATCCTCAGGATGAAGAACTGGAATACCACTCACAATTCTGCGTCCAAAAAGGAAGCCGAAGCCAACGACCAGCCACAAAACAGCGAAACCAACCGCGATGAGCGTATCAGTTTGGGTAGATCCCCCACCTCCAATCGCAAAGTAGAGCACGCCGACGAGCATAAGCATATTCAGTATCCCACCAAGTACAGGAGCAATCTTAGTGCTAAAGAGTGGACTCCCTTTGATTCCTGCAAAAGCAATCAATCCAATAAGGCAAGTCATTCCATAGAGCAAGAAAGTGCCAATGTTCGAGACCAGGATTACCTGTGTAAGATTATCGATATTCAGTACGCCATAAACACCAATTACCGCGGAAATAAGCGTCAAAACGATCACTCCGACGTGGGGTGTGCGATACTTGCCATGCAAAAAACCAAAAACGACGGGGAGTTCGGTATCTTTGCCCATTGCATAGGTTACACGCACACCCGTGTTCAGGCAGGAGAGAGATGTACCAACCAGCGCAATGACCACAGTTGCCGCGATAATTGTTGCAAAAGCAATACCATTGCCACCAAGCAACTGATTGCCGATTATCTGAGCCATATCACCAATTGGCGCACTTGAACCGAATGCAGCAGCGAAACCGGTACCCGCAGCGTTCTTGTAATCACTATTGATAAAGAAATTCGCTGCAAAGTATTCGAGGAGATAGAAGATGACAGCCTGGATAATCAGCGAAAGAATTACACCCCGTGGAATATCTCTCCCCGGATTTTTAGCTTCAGCAGCCAGCGCTGTAGCAGACTCAAAACCAACTACGAGCAGGATTGCGATTGTTGACTGGAAAATAAGTCCACTGAAGCTATGCGGCGTAATAACACTCAAAGCACTGGGATGTAAGTAGGGAACTGATGGGTTCTTGATCCTATACACAATTGCGAGGATGGAGAAAGTCACCAAAGCGAGGATTTGAATGACATTGATAATAATATTTGCAAGTGTAGATCCTGTTACTCCAACAAAGGCAATCATGCCTACGACACATGCAAACACTACGCAAACAATTGCTTCTTGCCAAGGGGCGCCAAAGCTGGGCACAAAAGTCTGGATTATGTAAGTAATCACCAGGCCCATAAAGGCTACCATCACGCCCGGATATACCCAGTAGTATAAGTGAGAGGCCCAACCTACAATGAACTTACTAAAGCGAGCGAATTTAAAATGACGATGTTCCTCTTTATGGAGGAGAGAGGCTTCCGCAAAGTAATAAGAGCTTCCTGTACCCGCTTCAGGATAACGTTTGGCAAGAGTTGAATAGACGGTTGCAGTAAGCAGTGCGATCGCAGTTGCGACAAATACCGCAAACCACATACTCATTGCCGAACCTGGATTAGATTGCGATTGAAACGTCGTCCAAAGAAAAGCACCGGGCGCAATCAGCGCCATCGCGTTGATTGTTACTCCTGTTAAGCCCAGACTGGGCTTCATACCAGTAGAGGAGTCGTTTGAGGTTTGAACAGCCAAGGTAATCATTCTCCTTTTTGTGTCTTACAAGAGTCACAACATCTACCGACTTTGGCCTCGTTACCTTCTTGACCACCAATGCTCACGTGGAGAGTACACAAAGCAACCATTGCTTTATTACATACTCTCTCAAAGTATAAAAAGTTCTTGTCGTTCATGATAGAGTTAAAATACCAGAAGCTCAATGGTCGAAATTGTGCATATCATACAAATCTCTGGCTTTTCTGCTTCTAATTTTCACAATGATAGTGAGTAATCCCTTTTTTTCAAAGGAAGACAATCCAAACTTTATTTAAATTGCACAATGATTCTCCCCAATTTAGTCTTAGGAGCGCTACAATCAACACAACTGCAACAACTGCAACAACTGCAACAACTGCGACAAACTTTAGAGACGTGGCGCAGGCGAAAGCAAAGCTTGCTATAACACAGGTATATAATGTACATTAACAAGTGCCGCAAGAGTTTAGACTCTTACATGAATTCACAAAGGACTCGGAACGCGAAATAATGATCAATGGTGGGTATCCGAGAAGATTATGCTTGAATGAAGAAACATATTGAACGATTGCGAGGCATGCATGATCGCTTACCAGAAACGTATGAACATCAGCGTTGGGCAATAGATAGATTGAGTGCATTCCTGGCTCAAGCGGGCTATGATCCAGTAGATCCTCCTATTTTGGAGCGTAGCGAGCTTTTCCAATCCAGCTTTGGACAAGAGCTATGGCAGAACCTTTACACCTTTCACTTGCATCATCGCGATCTTTGTATGCGTCCTGAGTTCACTGCATCGATCTGCCGGCTTTATCTCGATCATTATCAACAGCAAACCTTGCCAATACGTTTCCAATATGCT
>Ga0187780_10001868_pt1 | contig 15903 bp, 11 predicted proteins | sample 1015_Q2_SP10_20__FD_132429 | JGI IMG/M metagenome (GOLD analysis project Ga0187780, IMG submission 132429) | Tropical peat soil microbial communities from peatlands in Department of Meta, Colombia - 1015_Q2_SP10_20_MG | ecosystem: Environmental > Terrestrial > Soil > Wetlands > Peat | place... | reverse complement strand
TACGCGCTATCGCGGCTTCGCAGTCGACGCCCAGGGCACCCGCATCGGATTCGAGCACCTGCCCACCGTGTCCATCGTGGTGCCCAATGAGCAGCACGATATGCACAGCGCCGGCAGAGGTGCGAGCGACGTTTGGCTCGAAGCTAACATCAAGCCTTACGCCGACTGGGCGCGAGAGCACGACAGCCTTCTCATCGTGACTTTCGACGAAGATGGAAGCACCAACTCATCTCACGGGCACCCTTATCAGACACGCATCGATCGCATCGTCACGCTGTTTTATGGGCCGCCCGGCAAAGTCGTTCCAGGCAAATACGACGAGCGCATCGACCATCTCAACGTGCTGGCGACGTTGCTCGACCGCTACGGCCTGCTCGAAGAATTCAAGCGCGATTTCCAGCGCGTGCACCGCGGGCGCGATGCCGAAAACATGGCCGCCAACCTACGCCCGATACGCGACGTGTTCGGCGAGGGCGGCGCGCTTGAGGCGATTCTGCAGTCACAGTATTGACTGCCACAGCGTAAACGTCGTTACTGGAGCGAAGCGCTTGGACCACGCTTGTGATCTGCGCCGGCAGGAACTGCGCTCGCTCCGGACAAAATCGCTTCTCGCCGACTACGCTCACGTTGGGACAGCTGTCCTCAACGCCTCGGTCCGGAACTGAGTTTCGTAGAGGCGGCGGTACAGGCCGCTTTGCTCGATGAGGCGTGCATGAGGCCCGACCTGCACGATACGCCCTTCGTCCAAGACGACGATGCGGTCGGCATGAAGGACCGTGGAGAGGCGGTGCGCGATGATGACGCTCGTACGCGCTCGGGTCAGGTGCGCAAGTGCATCCTGGATGAACCGCTCGCTTTCGCTGTCGAGCGCGCTGGTTGCTTCGTCGAGAATCAAAATTCGCGGATCGATCAAAAATGCACGTGCGATGGCGATGCGCTGACGCTGGCCGCCCGACAGCTTGGTGCCGCGCTCGCCAAGTAGCGTGTCGTAACCCTCCGGCAGGTCGGCGACAAACTCCTCCACGTGCGCGGCGCGCGCAACCGCGAACAGAGCCTCTTGGGAGGCATCCGGCTTACCGTACAGAATGTTGTCACGCACCGTTCCGGAAAACAGGATCGTATCCTGCGCTACGATCCCCATCTGGCTGCGCAGCGAGCGCAAGGTAACCTCCCGAAGGTCGGTTCCGTCGGCCAGTACGCGGCCGGCGGTCGGGTCGTAGAAGCGGGGAATCAACTGGACAAGCGTGGTCTTGCCCGCTCCGCTGGGCCCGACCAACGCCACTACCTCTCCGGCACGGATGCGTAAGTCGATGCCTCGCAGGATGAGCTGGTCGGCTGTATAACCGAAGTCGACACGTTCGAATGCGAGCTCGCCCTTTAGGCGCGGCAGCCTGCGCACGTTCGGCCGCTCGGTGACCTCCGGGTCGGTATCGAAGACCTCGAAAATGCGGTCGATCGCCGCGAGCGAGTTGTGCAGCACGGTGTTCATTTCGCTGATGCGGTTTACCGGGAAGTAGAGTTGACGCAAAAGGTAGATGAATGCGATCACCTCGCCGATAGTGCTCTGTCCCTTGAAAATCCGGTAGCCGCCGTACCAAATCAGGACAAGCGTGGCCATCTCGGTCAGCCACTGCACGATGGAGTTGGACAGATTGGTGATGCGCGCGTTGTCCATAAACAGGTCATAAAGGTTGCGCGCACTGGTGAAGAAGGCGCGCACCTCCCGCCGCTCGTTGGCAAAGCTCTTGACCAATGCGTATCCGGCGACGCGTTCCTGTAGATCGCCGGAGAACTCCTCCATCGCCTGCTGTACCTGTGTGGAGGTGCGCTTCGATTCCTTCCCGAACCGGCGCATGCATACGATGTAGAGCGGGAACACCAAAAGCGAGACCAATGTCAACTGCGCGTCCATGGACAGCAGCAGCCCCAGATAGAAGACGCACGAGACGACGTCCATCCAAATATTCGTCATGGCCGCGCCAACAAAATTCTGGGCGAGCGCGATATCGGCAGTCAGCCGTGACACAATGCCCCCAGATTGGCGTGCCTGGTAGAACGAATGGCTCAAGCGCTGGACGTGCTGGAACAGATCGGTGCGCAGATCGAGCATGACGCGGTGCCCGGCGAGTTGCGCCCAGTAGCTTCGGTAGTACATGGCAACGCCCCACACCGCGTAGACCACCAGGAGCGTCGCAGCCAGGATGTTAAACAGGCCCCATGGCGCGCTTGCATCCCAGCCGGCGGGAAGGTGAGCCGCGACCCAGTCCAGATAGTGCTCCGTGCCTTTGAAGACGGGATCGGCAGGCTGGATGCTGGAACCATAATGGGGCACGAGCCTGTCAGTCATGAAGCGCAGCGCGATGGCGAAGGCTGCCGGTAGCGTGAACTTAAGAACGCCCGCCAGCGTTGCACCGACGAGCAGCCAAGAATACGGCCGCACGTAGCCCAGGAAGCGGCGCACGGGCGAGCGGTGCACTACTGAGGTGGCTTCACCTGCCTGGACTTGCACTTCGAGAGAGCAGCTTGCAGAGTCGACCGGGAAATACGAGACCTTGCGCGATTATGCCAGAATTCCGCTTCGAATCAGGATCGTTCGCCGCCGGACTGCGCGTTCCTCCAGGCGCAAATGGTGGAACACCCCCTTAGCGTGTGCGTGCGGCGAGGCGCTGCGAAGTGACTACTTCAGGCCGGCTGGGTTCGCTGCGGTCCATCGATTGTCACGGGCGCGTCCGCTCGGCGGAAGCGCTCGATGGTCGGCTTGAGCTCCGGCTTGATACGGTCCTCGTTGTAGCCGTTGAAGATCGTGCCTAGCAAACCGCGGTTCAGGTCGCTTGTGCCCATCACCCAATCGGCGATCGGGAAGGTCAGGTTCAGGTTGTACCCCATCATCATGCCGTAGTTGTGATGCGCCGTGTGGTGGCGGCGAATAGTGTTAACGAAGGGCATATAGCGCACAAACCAGTTATCGTGCGTGTGGCAACAGTAGTGAAACGTCTCGTAGATCAGATACTGGGCCACGATCGTGATCATCAGGATATAGCCCGCGTTGGCGTCTACCAGCAGCCCTAGCACCAGCGCAAATGGTGTTCCTAGTGCCACGAAGGTGAGCAAGGCACGCCAGGGGAAGAAGATGATGCGCCACTCTCGCGTGGAACTGACCGTCATTTCGTTGTCGGTGAAATACTGATGGTGCTGGCGGGTGTGGCGATCGTAGATTGCACGCAAGGCCCACACATCCACCAGCCGGTGCATGACATACTTGTGGATCCACCATTCGAACAGGTTGGAGAAGAAAAAAACTGGGATCACCAACAGCCATTCCCAGGTTGCGCTCTCGAGGCGAGAGACGCACCAGGAAATTAACCCGATCCCGAGTGCGTACATCACCCCGACGTGTAAGGGGCCGCTGTACAGGCGATGGATCTGGGCCCGGTATTGCTCCCGGAATTTGAGCTGGCGCTCGGTTGGGTTGTGACGCTCGATGAGCCCGGCCATGCAAGTCTCCTCCTGGATAGAGCGCGGATACGCTGCTCCGTTGCCACCGAAGGTGTGAGTTTACGCAAACAGGGTAGATGCGGGCAACCGGTGGAATGCTGACTTTGATATGTGCTTAGGGTAACCGCTTAGGCCTCTGGGAGGAGCAAATGCAACGCATGACAGGTAGTCGCGCGGTGGCGGCCGGACTCAAGGCGGAAGGCATCGAGCACGTCTTCGGCATTGTGGGAACGCACGCGAATCCGCTGTTCGACGCACTGCTCGACGAGCCATCGATCAAGGTGGTTACGGTGCGCCATGAGCAGGGAGCAACGCTCATGGCAACGGGATATGCGCGCGCTTCGGGGCGGCTCGCCGCCTGCTTCGTGGTGCCCGGTCCCGGCCTCACCAATGCGCTGACCGGCATTGCGATGGCGTACTCGGAATCTGCGCCGCTGCTCGTATTTGCCGGGCAGAACACCCTGGCGCAGCTCGAGCGCGAAGGCGGCCATTTTCACGAGCTGGCCAATTCAGTAAGCATGTGCCGATCGGTATGCGGGTATGCCGCTCGGGTCACCACCCCGGGCGAAATCCCTAAGGTCATCCGCGAGGCGATGCGCGCAATGCGCTGTCAGCGGCCGCGACCAGCCTACATCGAGGTACCGCTCGACGTGCAAAGCGGCGAGGCGGAAATCGCCCTTGCGCCTCACGAGCAGTTCGGGCGGCCTGGTGGAGATCCTGCTAGCGTCGAGCGTGCGGCGCGCGCGCTCAAGTCCGCTAAGCGTCCATTTATCTTCGCGGGCGGCGGGGTGGCCGCTGCGGAGGCGAGCGGCCAGTTGGTGCGCCTGGCGGAGCTGCTGGGTGCGCCGGTGGTCACAAGCGTTTTTGCGAAAGGTGTGATCTCCGACCGACACCCGCTCGCGCTGGGTGACGGCTGGGGCCGGCTCGAGCTCTATGGCGAGCTGCTCAGCCAGGCGGATCTTGCACTTGTGGTCGGATCACGCATCGACGTGGTCTCGGATTGGAATCTGGGCGCGCTTTTTCCCAGCCGAATCGTGCAGGTTGACATCGATCCCTTGGTGGTGGGACAGCGACGCCCGGTAGAAGTGGGCATCGTGGGTGATGCGGCGTTGGTACTCGCCGCGCTGGCGACGCAGCTTGGGGCAGACAAAGAGCAGACCTGCTGGTTCGATGCGGCCGGATTTAGAGCGCGCAAGCGGGTGCGCCTGATGGAGCGCGCGGGACCGGTGCTGAAACTGGTCGAGGAACTGCGTGCTGCCTTACCGGAGGACACCATCTTCGTCGACGATCTCACGTTGGTGGGCTACTGGATGCCGCTGCTGATGCCCACGTATGGGCCACGCACACTGATTCATCCCGGGACCTACGGGACACTCGGTTATTCGCTGCCAGCCGCAATTGGCGCCAAGTTAGCCTGCCCAAAGCGCCCGGTGGTATCGATCTCGGGCGACGGCGGGTTTGTGTTCACGATGCAAGAACTCGCAACGGCGCGAGCGCAGAACCTGGACCTCATCGCTCTCGTGTTCAACGACAACGCGTTCGGCTCGATTCGAACCTATCAGGATCGGGTATTTGGTGGCCGACACATCGGCGCTGAGCTGACCAATCCCGATTTCGTAAAGCTGGGCGAAGCGTTCGGAGCAAAGACCATGCGCGTGGACCCCAAAGAGCTTGGTGTGGCTGTGCGTCGCGCACACGAAGCGGGCGGCTTGTGGCTGATCGAGATACCGTTCGCGCCCGACGGACCCGTGAACATGGTGCCCTGGATGCCGTGACGCCGTTGCACCGGCGTCGTGCGCGGGATGCCAGACATCGAATAATCGTGATGCAAGCACCAAGGCGACGCTTGCAGCGTTGAGCTTCTCGGTTGGCCTGCGGTTAGATCTGGAACTCGATCAGAAAGGGACCGTGCCGCCAAGTGGCGGCTTTGAACGCATCGGCAAATCCTTCGAGCGTCTCCACGCGCGTGCCCTCCACGCCCATACCTTCGGCAAGCCTGGTCCAATCCAGTGCAGGCCGGGCGAGATCAAATAGCTCGTTCGACACGCGCCCAGGCTGCGCTCCCACGGCGAGCAGTTCGCCGTGCAGGATCTTGTAGATGCGATTGGCGAAAACGACATTGATTACATCGAGCTTTTCCCGCGCCTGGGTCCAGAGCGCCTGCAGCGTGTACATACCAGCGCCATCGGCCTCCAGGCAAACCACCTTGCGGCCGGGGCTGGCCAGCGCAGCACCGGTGGCGCACGGAAATCCGATACCGATTGCACCGCCGGTGTTCTGCAGCCAGTCGTGAGGCGCTGCCTCAAAAGTCGGAGCGAAGAGCGCGCGCCCAGAGGTGACCGCATCTTCGGCAACGATGCAGTTCTCTGGCAACACGCTGGCCAACGTGTGGGCGAAAGCCTCCGGCTCAAATTTGCCGCTCACCAGCTGTGGCTTCGCTCCACCGTTCGGAATGGGCACGCTCTGCGGTGCGCCCAGCTCGTCGGCCAGGCTTTGGAGCGCAGCGATTGCGGCCTGCTCTGGCCTGGCCAGCACGTGCGTGATCGCGTCTGCAGGCGCGGTAAGGCTCGGTTTGCCCGGGTAGGCGAAAAACGCCGTCGGGGTCTTCGCGCCCACGAGGATCACGTGTCGTACGCCTGCGAGCACCTTGAGCGCGCTGTCCACAACGTAAGGAATGCGATCGACCGGAATACGCCCCCGGCCGCGCGCCATGCGTGGCACCTGCGTGGGTGTGCGCAGCTTCGCACCGCTCACGTGGGCGACGCGTTGAGCAGCGTAGAGCCCTGCTTCGGAGAGAGCCTCGCCCGACAAGATCAGCATCGCGGGCTCGCCGCTGCGTAACGTCCTCGCGATGGCGGTGAGCGTATCGGGTGCCACGGCCGCTCGGACAGGCACCGGAAGCGGGGCGCCAGCCTCGCCGCCCTCGCCCCACGCCGTATCGGCCGGCAGGATCAATGTTGCGATCTGCCCTGGCGGAGTCATCGCTGCTTGCACGGCGGCCGCAGCGTCGGCGCCTACACGCCCTGAAGAAGTGCAGGTGCGCACCCAGTGCGAAACTGCACGTGCAAGTCCTTCGGTGTCCGTCGCGAGCGGGGGATCGTAGGGGCGGTGGTAGGTAGCGTGATCGCCGACGATGTTGACCATCGGAGTATTCGCGCGCCTGGCATTGTGCACGTTGGCGATGCTGTTGGCGAACCCAGGTCCGCAGTGCGTGAGCGTCGCCGCTGGCTTTCCGGCCATGCGCGCATAGCCATCGGCGCAACCGGTGACCACAGTCTCGGCTAAGCCAAGAACACAGCGCGCTCCGACGACCTTGTCCAGTGCCGCGACAAAGTGCATCTCGGAAGTGCCGGGATTGGCGAAGCAAGTATCGATGCCGCTGGCAAGTAAGGTGCAAACAAGGCTCTCGGCGCCGTTCATGGGGAGGGTCCGGGGAGAGGATTGTTTTGAGAGACGTAACGCATCAGAGCAGAAGCGCAGACAACGCTTTCGCCAAACGCCTCCGCGATGGCGAGAACGAGCATCGCTAGCGCACCCGGGTCACGGTGTCTGCGGCTCAAGAGGGCGCCGCAGAAAGAATTCGGCTCGTACGGTCCAGCTCTGGCCCTCGTCTGCCGAGTCGCGCGAGATCCAGTGAAACGAATTGGGCCTGATCTGCGTAAACACCCATTGGCAACGCTCCCTCCGCTCGTTTTGGTACTCCTGGACGATGTCCTCGCCCACCTTGCGCCCGGTCATTCGATCGTAAGCCTGCCTGACAGGGTCGATCCAGGTAATCTGCCACGCGTCTGTGCGTGGATCATAAACGCGAAGCGTGGTGCCATACATGCGGTCCTGCTCGGCTGGCTTGCGTGCGCGTCGGGACGGGGCGATCCAGACATCTTGAACGGCGCGCCCGCCCAATACCCACCCGAAGTGGACCTCGCTCGAAGATTCGCGGCGCGCGCCTCCGACTTCATAAACCACGACCGTTCCCTCCCACGATCCCACGAACTGTCCATAGAGCATCATTTTCTCGGCCCGATCCTGTGCCGGGGTGCCGGCGAGCAGTGCCTCGGCGAGAAAGGGTGATTTGAGAGCGGCAGAAGCGCGCATGATGGCCTCCTTGAAAGAAGAAGCATCGTAGATGGTGGCCGCCGGCCGAACTTGGAAAATCCTGCGCGGTTGCGAGCGGAGCGCGCCGATCCCGCCTCGGGCTTGCGACAGCGCCCGCGGCCTGCGCCTGGCCTACTTCGCGCTCTTAGTCAGCGGCCCGGCCCCTGTCGGGTCGCCTCAAACAGGAACCAAACGCGCCTTTCTGCCTCGTCGATCCAGTTTTCAAGCAGGCTTGCGGTAGCAACGTCGCCATGTTGGTCGCAGACGCCATGCGTTTCGCGCATGCGCGCCACCAACTGCTGATTGTCGTCGCGCAGCTCCGCAAGCATATCGGGTGCGGTGACATAGTCGGCGTCGTTGTCCAATACCCGCTGCAGTCTGCCGATTTGACCAATCGAGCGGATAGTCGTGCCACCAAGCTTGCGCACGCGCTCGGCGATCGGATCCGTGGTGTCGTAGATCTGCTCAGCCTGTTCATCGAGCAGCAGATGGTAGTCGCGGAAATGGGGCCCAGAAACGTGCCAGTGAAAGTTCTTTGTCTTGATGTACAGCGCGAACATATCAGCGAGCAGCGTGGTCAGGGCCGCGGAGATATCCTTGGAGGCGTTGGCTCCTAGGTTCGTTGGCGTGTCAAGTGTGGCCATCCGCCGTGCTTTTGCTTCTCTAACGTTCATTGCTGCAGTCTCCTTCTGAAGTCGTGGATCGATTGGCCTAGCCTAACCCCGCGCATGATGCTTGTCCCGCCTGAGCCGCGATTGGACTTGCTTGCTGCGCTTCGTATTCGCTTGCTCTATTTTGCAATTCTATACAAGACTGGGGCGTCGTTCGGCCGTCGAGGCGATCCCGCCAAACGTTGGCTGGAGCCCAATTATTACTGACAGGTGTCTATCTGCGCTCTTGCCCCTCCACCTTTTAGCAGCGGCGCGACCCGGCACGCGATCTCAGACCCCGCTGCAACCGACAAGGGTTCAGCGGAGGTTTTCTTTTGGATACGCGTTAAGAACAATTCATCGCAATTAACTGGTCTCGTCCACCGAGCGGTCGCAGCATAGCGCTGTGGGCACGCTAACCGGAGCGTTGCGACCTCGGGAGGGGATCATGACATCTTATGAATGCGGGTTCGAATTTGCCATTGGGCCGTCGAACTGCGTGGGCTTCGTCGCACACGATGCCGGTGATGAACTTGAGCCAGTGGTGAAGTCCCGCGCGCTTCATGCAGCTTCCAAGAAGGAGCTGTTGAAGCTCCTGGTGGCGGCGTCGCTGTCGGGCCGCGAAATGGAGCGGCGTGCGAGGCTGTTGGAGCAGGCGATGAGTTATCTTACGAGACCAGACACGCGCGGGGTGATCTTGTTCGATTGGAAGGGACGGCTGGTTAAGGCAGATCCTCGCGCGGAGAGCGCTCTGAGTGCGGTTGGAGTCGAGTTGAATCGCACCGCGCACCTGTGGGTCGGCGCGCTGGACATAACCGATGCAAAGCGAGGCGCCAATTCGACGCTGCCCAGTTGGCTGGCTCCGGAATGGATCCACCCAATTGTGGAGCATGGGGAACGCTTGGGCACAGCCGTCCTCATCCCGCAGCGGGTAGGGCGCGACGCTGTTCTGCCACAGGGTGGTCTACCGGGTTACAAGCTGCGGCGAGTCACCGACTTCATCAGGAGTCACATCGATGAGGCAATTCCGCTCGAGCGGCTCGCTGCAGCGGCTGCCGTGAGCCCATTTCATTTTCATCGTCAATTCAAGCGCTCAACCGGTATGACTCCGCATCAATACATCGTCCACATGCGAACGGAGCGGGCCAAGGAACTGCTCTCCCGGTCCAACCTGCCGCTCGCGGAGGTTGCCGTCCAGTCGGGCTTCGCCGATCAAAGTCACTTCACTTCGACGTTTCGCAGGTCGACGTCGATGACTCCGCGCAGTTACCGGAACGCAACCTCGACGACGTGAAGCGCTTTTCTCTGCCATGTCATTAACCCTGCCGCGAGAGGGGGCACTTAGAGCGGAGTCTTAAATCTCCTGAAAATGTCGTCTACAATCGCCGTCGATGAGTCAGAGGTCCGACGCGTCGGCGAGCGTCGAATTTGGGCGCTTCACCCTCCTGCCGCTTCGCCGCGAACTACTTTCAGACGGTGTGCCGATCGAACTAGGTGGGCGCGCGTTTGACGTGCTCATGGCCCTGATCGAAGCCAATGGCACTGTTCTAAGTAAGGTTGATTTGATCGGACGAGTCTGGCAGGGACGCGTTGTGGAAGAAAACAATCTGCAGGTGCAGATTGCGGCGTTGCGTAAAGCACTGGCGGCTGATCGCGGGTTGGTCCGGACGGTGGCGGGGCGCGGGTACCAGTTCGTCGGCGAGGTCCGTGCGGTCACCGTCGCATCGACGGCTGCGCCCGTGCCTGCACCGCCGAAGCCCGGCAGTCTCTTGCCGCCCGTCACCGAGCTAATTGGGCGCGGTGCCGAGCTCGATGAAGCCACAAATCTGGTCAGAGCGCATCGGCTGGTTACTCTGAGTGGGTCGGGAGGCATCGGCAAAACCAGGTTGAGCTTCGAGGTCGCGCACCAACTAGTGCCAACGTTTACCGACGGGGTCTGGATTGCAGAGCTTGGATCGCTGTCCGACCCGGAGCTGGTGCCGGTAACCGTGGCGACCGCACTGGGGTTGCCCCCGCCTGCTGGCAGGTTGTCCCCCGAATGGGTTGCAGCCGCTGTGCGGGTAAAGCACCTCCTGCTGGTCCTGGACAATTGCGAGCACGTGATCGAAGCGGCCGCCCGTATGGCAGAGACGCTGCTTCGCGTCAGCCCGGCCGTGTCTGTGCTGGCCACCAGCCGCGAGCCTTTGCGCTCGCCTGGCGAGTACGTGTTTCGAGTGCCTCCCCTCGAAGTACCTGCCGAAGGGGCCGAGGACAGGGACACGATCCTTCGATCCGGCGCGGTGAAGCTGTTTGTTGCACGCGCTTGCGCGGCTGACCCCCACTTCGCACTGGACCAGCACGCCGTGGCAATCCTAGCGGTCGTGTGTCGGCGTCTAGATGGAATTCCGTTGGCGATCGAATTGGCGGCCGCGCGAACCGCTGCGCTCGGTGTGGGCGGGCTCGCTGCGCGCATCGACGACCGGTTCCGATTGCTGGCGGGCGGTCACCGCACGGCGTTGCCGCGTCAGCAGACGCTGCGCGCCACGCTGGACTGGAGCTACGATCTGCTGCCGGAATGCGAGCGGGTCGTGTTTCGTCGACTGGCGGTGTTCGCGGGAGGTTTCACGCTCGAGTCGGCCAGCGCAGCGCTGACCAGTCCCGACATCGGTGCGTTGGACGTTGTCGACTGCATCGCGAACTTGTTTTCGAAATCGCTCATTACGGCCGTCGGCAGCGCGGCTGCACACTACCGGTTGCTCGAGACGACGCGTGCTTACGCACTCGAGAAGCTGACGGAGAGTGGTGAGTTCGACCGCTTCGCGCGTCGTCACGCCGAGCACTATCAGCGCGTGTTCGAAGCGGCCGCGGCCGAATGGGAAGTTCGTCCAACCGCAGAGTGGCTGGCTACCCATGGCCCGGAGCTCGATAACGTGCGCGCGGCGCTCGACTGGGCTTACTCCTCGACTGGGGACTCGGAGATCGGCCTGGGGTTGACCGTGTCCGCGGTACCGCTGTGGATGCATTTGTCAATGGTGGAAGAATGCCGCGTACGGGTCGAACACGCGCTTGCCAGTCTCGGCGCCGATCTGACTCGCGGCACACGCAAGAGCATGCAGCTCTATGCGGCACAGGGTTTGTCGCTGATGTACACCAAGGGTGCCGCGCCCGAGACACGCGCCGCATTGACGCGCGCTCTCCAGATTGCAGAAATGTTCGACGATACAGACTATCAGCTGCGGGCGTTGTGGGGACTGTGTGTGGATCGCCTGAACAACGGGATATTTCGGGAGGCGTTGGCGTTTGCCGAGAGATTTCGCACGATGGCCTCGGAGTCGTCGGATCCGGTCGATGTGCCAATCGGAGACCAAATGGTGGGGCTATCGTTGCACTACCTCGGCGATCAGATGGGTGCACGCCGGCACCTCGATCGCATGCTGAACCGCTACGTCGCCCCCGTGCGTCGCTCGCATATCATCCGCTTTCAATTCGACCAGCGGGTCACGGCGCACGTTGCGCTGGCGATGATCCTGTGGCTGCAGGGCTATCCCGATCAGGCCATGCGCGCGGTCGAGCGCAACGTCGAACAGGCGAGTGAGCTCAACCACGAGCTGTCGCTGTGCAACGCGCTGGCCAAAGCGTGTCCAGTCGCGCTGCTTACCGGAGATCTGGGGGCAGCGCAACGCTTTGTAGGAAAGCTTGTTCATTACTCGGCGCGCCACGCGCTTGCGTCGTGGCATGCCGAGGGTCGCTGTTTCGAGGGGGTGCTCCTGGTCAAGCGCGGTGACCTTGACAGCGGCGTGCGCGTGCTGCGCGGTGCGCTCGGCGAGCTGCCAGGGATCAATTTCTCGTTACGCTACACGGCGCTGCTGGGCGAGTTGGCCGAAGCGCTGGGTCGCAGCGGACAGGTAGCCGAAGGAGTCGAAGCGATCAACGAAGCGCTGGCGCGATCGGATAACAACGAAGAGCGCTGGTGCATCGCGGAGCTGTTGCGCGTGAAGGCCGAGCTGAGCCTAATTGGCGGGGCGCCCGATGCTCCCGTGACTGCCGAGGCCGATTTCCTGCAGGGTTTGGGCTGGGCGCGCCACCAAGGGGCCTTGTCTTGGGAGCTGCGCTGCGCGACTGGCCTTGCTCGGCTGTGGCACAGCCAAGGTCAAAGAAGCCAAGCACGCGAGCTTCTGGCCCCGGTTTACCACAAGTTTGCCGAGGGGTTTGGGACCGCCGACGTTGTAGCCGCGAAAGCGACGCTTGAAGCGCTAGAGTAGCGCACCGCTGCACAGCGCTCCGCGTCAGCTACGTGCTTGTGTAGAACAGTGTGCTCAGCGCATCGCGCTCCCCGTCCGTGAGCTCGAAACCGAAGATCTCCAAATCTTCACGCATGTGCGCTTCAGTTTTCGTTCCGACCAGCGGCACGATCTCGACCAGGGTCAGATAGCGGAACAGTATCTGAGCGGGGGTGCGCCTGTACTCGGACGCTAAGGCCGCGAGTCTCGGGTGAGCAAGAACATTCGCATTGGCCGTGAGCGTCCAAAAGCTCTGGTAAATGATCTGCCGTGCGCGGCAAAACGCGCGGATCTCGCCATCGTAGTTTGTGTCCGCATAGAAGCGGTTCTGGACGACGGCTGGCTTTACTCTCACAGAGCGACAGAGCGAGTCCAGGTATTGCAGGCTGTAGCAATTGCTAATCCCGAGCTGCCTGGCGCCTGCGTTGTCGTAGATTGCTTCCATCGCATGCCATACCTCCCTTAATTGCCGAGCGTCACTGAGCGGCGAATGCAGAACGAGGCAATCGAGGTAGGTTGTCCGCAGGTTTCGCAGCGATTCCTGGAACGATTGCGCGACTTGGTCGGCTAGACACGCCCTCGGGTCGTAGGGAACACGGTTCGGGTCCTGCCCCGACAAAGGAGTGAACTTGGTCTGCAGGTACAGATCGGCGCGGCTCAGGTCCTCGGTCAGACACGCCGCGATACCTGCGCCCACACCTGCTTCATCGTAGTGCTTGGGTTGGCAGGCGGTATCGATACCTCGAAATCCGAGCTGAACGGCCTTCGTTACGAGCTCCTGCGTGCGCGTTTTCTTCCAAGCCGTTCCATAGATGATTCTTGGAGTCTGTACGCCGCTGGCGGAGGCCAGAAAGGTGTTCTCTGTCACCTAGGGCCTTTGGTTTTTCCGCATCTTTGGCCGCTATCGAGGCGTCAACAGTTAATCGGCTTTGCGCAACGTCAGGTTGATGCGGTGGGCGCCAACCAGCGGGTGTCGCCCTTCGCGGACGGGCATGACGCCGTGGTAGCGTAGTCGGGCCGACCCGCCCCACACCACCACGTCGCCGTGTGCCAGCGGCACACGGCGAGCCTTGTCAGCTCTTCTCTCGCCGCCAAGTAGGAAGACCGCGGGGATGCCTAGAGAGACGGAGACAATCGGCTCAGCAAAATCCCGCTCTTCCCTGTCCTGGTGCAAGGACAGCCGGGCACCCGGCTTATATCGATTGATGAGGCACGCATCGGGTGCGAAGTTCTTGAAGCCCGCCTGCAGCGCGGCGTTCGCGGCGAGGGACAGGAAAGACTCGGGCATCGACGGCCAGCGGCGTCCGCTTTCGGGATCCAGAGCATCGTAGCGATATCCCGTTGTGTCGGTGACCCACCCGAGCGCGCCGCAGTTGGTCATCGCGACCGACATGCGAAACCCGCCCGGTGTAACCATGTGCCGGAACGGCGCTTGCGCGGCCACGCGCTCCACATCGCTTAGAAGAGCGGGCTCGTAGGGCATGGCGAACCCGCGCAGCAGTGTCGCCCCGAGACAGAGCGTCATCTGGCGCGGCTCGATGGCGTCCCCTAACTCGAACAGATCGATCGTCACGCTTGCGCCTCAAGTGGCGTCGTGGAAGATGATCCCCAGCGTGTGGCGATTGCCGGAGCGCACGCGGCTCACCCCATGGCGAAGGTTGACCCTGTAACTGCCGCGCGTTCCCTTCATCGGACGACGGTGAACGGCAAACACCACGGCGTCCCCCTGATCGAGGGACACAACTTCAGGCCTCGATTGCACGCGTGGACGCTGTTCTGTGATCACGAACTCGCCGCCAGTGAAGTCTCGCCCCGGTTCGGACAACAGGATCGTCACCTGCAGCGGGAAAACATGCTCCCCGTAGAGGTCCTGGTGCAGGCAGTTATAGTCGTCCTGCCCGTACCGCAACAGCAGGGGAGTCGCCCGCGTCTGCCCCCCCGCGTTGCACTGCTCGATGAATTCGCAGTGCTGGTGTGGGAACTGCGCGTCGATCCCCATCAACGCGTTCCATCGATTGGCTATTGGCACCAGGCGCGGGTAGATTGCTTCACGCAGAGCGCCAACCATTTCGGGCAGAGGATAGGTGAAATACTTGTACTCTCCGCGCCCGAAACCATGCCGTCCCATGACCACTCTGCTTCGGAAAAGATTATCGATCGGATACAGCCTCGACAGCGCGTGGCACTGAGCGGGAGTAATCAGCCGAGCGATTGACGCGCTACCTCGCGTGTCCAGGTGCCCCTCGACCCGTTCCCAATCGATTGATCCTATGCGGACAGCGAGCTCTGCGACTTCTGGGTACGCATTGCCGTCTCTCGCGTTCACCCATTTGTCTCCCGCTCGAGTAGCGTGCGCTTGCGTTCTATGCCCCAGCGATAGCCTCCGAGTCCACCGTCGGTACGCACCACCCGATGACAGGGGATTGCAACGGCCAATGTATTCGCGGCGCATGCTTGCGCCACAGCGCGGACCGACTTGGGTGCCCCGATGCGATTAGCGATATTTGCATAAGTTTCCTTCTTCCCAGGCGGGATCTGCCGCAGTGCCTGCCAAACACGCTGTTGGAAAGCGGTGCCACGCACATCGAGCGGTAAATCGACTCCCAGCCTCGGCGTTTCAACCAAGGCGATCACCTTGGCAACGAGCTCCTCGAACTGCGGGTCACCGCCGATCAGATCCGCCTGGGGGAATCGATCTTGCAGCTCGCGGGTTAGTCCCTCGGGATCCTCGCCTAGGAGAATGGCACAAACACCGCGCTCGCTTCGAGCTACCAGAATCGATCCCAACGAGCATTCGCCTACGGCAAAGCGTATTTGTGTGTTCGCACCGCCGGCGCGGAAGTTTGTCGGTGTCATGCCCAAGAGTTGATCCGACTGCTCGTAGAACCGCCCGGCGGAATTGAATCCAGCGTCAAAAATCGCGTCAGTAACCGTGTGGCTGCTGTCGAGCTTTTGTCTGACGCGCTTGGCACGATGCGCCGTCGCGTAGGCCTTGGGCGTGAGACCTGTGACCGCCCTGAAAACGCGGTGCAGGTGGTGTGGGCTCAATCCCGCCTGTTGCGCAAGCTCACTAAGGGGGGGTGCTTGTTCTGCATTTTCGATGAGGTGGCAAAGCTGAGCAACCGTGGCGGCGTGCCGCATGGCGAGCGCAGGCTGGTCTGGCCTGCAACGCCTGCAGGGACGGAAACCTGCTTGCTCGGCTTCAGCGCCCGTCGCATAAAAGCGCACGTTTTCGGGTCTTGCAAGACGAGCGCCGCACGAGGGCCGGCAATACACGCCGGTGGTGGTCACACCATAGAAGAATGTACCGTCCGCGCGCGGATCGCGCGACACGACTGCTGCCCACCGCGCATCGCGAGTCGTGGCGACTGCGCGCATTTCAGTGCTCACTGATGTATTCATAC